>Ga0268261_10000139_pt1 | contig 44584 bp, 39 predicted proteins | sample TergutNc150P1_FD_190353 | JGI IMG/M metagenome (GOLD analysis project Ga0268261, IMG submission 190353) | Nasutitermes corniger P1 segment gut microbial community from laboratory colony in Florida, USA - Nc150 P1 (SPAdes) (version 2) | ecosystem: Host-associated > Arthropoda: Insects >... | reverse complement strand
CTATCTTTCTAAGCCTCTGCATGCGCACTGAGCATTTAAAGGGCCGTCGCGGAGAAAACTCCGTACCGTGAGCACGAAGACGGGATTTAAATGCCGTACGATAAAGGTTAATAATCAGGTTAATCAAAACGATAAACCAAAAGGAATTAGCTTTAGAAGGAATTATCTGGAGATGTGATATGGAGTGTGTTTCAAAAAGTGTCTCAATCAAATCTAGATTTAATGCTCTTTACAAATTGATTGTAATGGTGCATTCAGTCAGAATGCCTATAGGTTTCGGCAGAAACGGTATTAAGTCCGAAGGTAGACCACTAGCTGTATCCAAATTAAACGATGACCTGATTATAAAGATTATCGTCAAGGAAGAAAGATACATCATATGATCCAAAATTTACTTGAGAAGACAAGAATCAATTTGGATAACGGCACGGGTATCCCAAAACTAGTTAGATTTCAGGAACATTTTCACGAGTATAAGATAGTAGTTTATGGTGAATTAAAATGTTACAATTATTTTCGAAGGTCAAGTTGAGTCCTCTAAACGACTTTATTTGTTATATGATGATGTCACTCGGCCTTATCATGTGATCACAAGTTTGACTAGTGCCATGGCTAAAAATTACGTCTGTACGACCTGCAATAAAGGATGTAGGCGTGATGTGACAACTATTTGTGACCAGACATGTAGTGACTGTACGGCTAGCCCGCCGAGTGTATCTGTAGGAGGGATTGGAATACCGTGTGGGGGCTACAACAGATTTTACAAGCCAGCCTTTTTTATAATCACAAAAAGCTGTTGGGAACCAACAAAAAACCTATGTGTGCTTAAGAAAAATTGTGGGATGTGCAGCTATCTTATAACAAACAAAAAGCACGAATGTAATAAGAGGTACTTGGGAACTATAACGAGAATAATGAGGTCGGGCACTTGTGTTATAGGAGATGCATAAAAATGAGCTACCCGCCAGTGACGGAGTATTGTACGTCTTCTATAATTTCAAAACAACCCAGGACAACCGGCACTCGGATAAGGCCACGGTATATGTCCCAAATTTGGTCTGCGTTCAACAGTTCTGTTCGATATGCGAGAGCGTCGAGTATATTGAGATACACTGCGCGTAGTGTGGCAAGAGGAAACATTCATTTTGGGAAAATCCAGTAGGAAATTTGCTATCGTATCTGTGCGAAACGCGACCTTGGGTCACCAAGATCGTTGCATTAGCACACAATGCAAACGCATTCGATTTGCATTTCATACTGAACAGAGCCATATTTCTGAAATGGCAACCCGAACTAATTATGAATGGGTTAAAATGATTTGCATGAAGATGAAAAATGTAGTCTTCCTCAATAGAGTATCATTTCTCCCTTTTTTACTGCGTAAATTACCAGACGCTTTTGGTTTAACCGGTTCCAAATCACGTTACCCGCACTACCGCACTGTCTAAATTCCAGACGACACGTATTATGGTGTTGATCAGATGAGCTCTTCTGAGAGAACAGAATTTCCTGCGTGGTACGAAGATCAAAAGTTCCTGGTGTTTGATAACAAACGAGTATTGGAGGCGTACTGCCAAAATGATATCTCAGTGTTAAGGCAAAATTGTCAAGTCTTTAGAAGGGAATTAATTTATATTGGTAACATTGAAACCTTTCTAGAAGCTATTACAATATCTTCGGCATGCAATAGGGTGTTGCGCAAGCGGTTCCTAAAACCAGATACCTTCGGTTTAATACAGACAGGTCGGTATACCTGTAATAATCGATGTAGTAAAAAAACCCTCATGTGGTTGGTGTATAGGGAAAAGACGGACTTATGTAGGATACTTGAGGCCGAATTGGATGCGAGCACAGACTGCCAGAACTGCCTCACCTGAGTGTGTACGGTTTCTGTCCTGAAACTATGAAAGTGTACGAATTACGTGGGTGTTACTTTCACGGTCGTGCATGTCTACCTTTCCGTGATGTCGTTACTTTGGCCAGAGACACCTAAGCCGAGCGATATAAACATACCATAGCGAGAATCGAGGAGATCACGCGGGCAGTGTATCAAGTTGAATTGATATGACAATTGAGTTTCAGAGGGAATCTTAGCTCACCATCCCGAATTGAAACACACCCCGTAGTACAACATACTCCTCTGAACACCCGATATGCACTGTACGGGTGTCAAACCGAGACTATGAGACTACACTACAAGATACGAGAGGGAGAAACTCTAAGTTATTATGACGTCATAAGCCTCTAGCCCTACATATGTAATTATTTCAATTTTCCGATCGGATTCACTGTAATTCACGTGGGAGACGCGTGTCAAGATGTAGAGACCATGCTGAAGAAAGAGGGACTGTTAAAATATACCATACTGCCCCCAAGACAATGTATAATCCAGTACTGCCATTCCGCTGTAATAATAAGCTGTTTTTCTGTATTTGCAAAAGTTGTGTCATGGAACTGAACACGGATTCAGAATGCGTGCATGATAGATCGAGCAGAGGGCATTGGTTGGGATCTGGATCATTGATGAAGTGACACTGGTTTGCCAAAAAGTATGCGAGATAATTAAAATTCACGAAGTATACGAATGTAGTGTCAGTACGATCAGCAAACAGGCGAGGGTGGCCTCTTTATATAAAGCTTAAAGCAGAGGCTAGCTTCTTCCCTAGCTGGGATCGAACCCCTGAGGATTAGGACAGCTACACTAACGATTTCAATGCGAGTGAAGGCATTCGACGGGACAGAGATGCTTTAAGATTTAACGCTGCGAAACGCTGATTGGCAAAATTGTATCTCAATTCAATGTGGGGCAAACTGACTGAAAGGAACAACAGGACCAAATTTAAGATGATTTCGGATCCAAACGAAATCTAGAGATTTCTAGCGACATTTGGGGTCGAGGTTATGAACTTGTTATTCGCAAGTGACGAAGTAGTATGGGTTTCTTGGCGATTTGCCCAAGAAGAACAGTTACCATGTTTACGGCACACCAATGTAGTAATAGGAGCTTACGTCACTGCTGGCGCCCGTTTGAGGCTGTATTTGTATCTAGACAAATTGCAGGAAAGAGCTTTGTATTATAATACCGATTCTGCGATTTACATTCAGAACGAAAAACTAATCTGAACTGATACAATGCGGCGACAAACTGGGTGATATCACGAATGAACTAAAATCAGGAGAATACAAGGTGTGGTAGAAAAGTAATGAGAATGGCAACGCTGTGCACGAACCGACAACGCTACTGCCTCCCCTTCACATGGCTGTTAGGTTAACCTGTGCCGTAGACTCAGTACAGTTTCGAACTTGCTACAGTTGTTACGCGATTGTTGAGAGCATATGAAGTGAAGTTGTGTTTCTGAGGTTCGTTACGAAAATGGAACGGCAAAAGTTTGAGCAAGGTTGTGCCATCAAAGTTTGTGTAAATCTTGGCGAATCCGCTACCGTGACTTATGAAAAGTTGCAAAGGACTTATGGAAAACATTCCCTATCCAGAGCACAAGTGTTCAGATGGCACGAGTCCTTTTTAGAAGGTCGAGAACAAGTGGAAGACGAACCTCGCGCGGGAAGACTTTCAACCTCAAAAACGGAGGACAATGTGAAAAGAGTGAGGTCTCTTGTGAGATCAGATCGACGACTGACGTTGAGAATGTTCAGTATTGAGTTAAATTTCAACCGGTTTAACACCGTATTTGGAAATGAGGAAATTTGCGCCAAGATGGTTCCAAAGAACCTCACGACTGAGCAGAAGGCCAGTCGGAGGGATGTGTGTCTTGTTCTTCTGGACCGCCTTGAAAGGGAGCCAGAATTCTTCAGTCGCGTTATCACATGTGGTGAATCATGGATTTTGGAGTACGACACCGAGACAAAACGCCCAAGTCGGGAGTGGCACACTACAAACTCTCCCCGTCCCAAGAAAGCGAGAACGAGCAAATAAAAAATGAAATCGATTCTTATTTCTTCTTAACAGTCAGGGGATCGTCCACAAGGAATTTGTGCCACCAGGATACACTGTCAATCAAATCTTTATCGGGAAGTCCTTGAAAGACTCAGGAAAAGGGTGGCACGTGTGGGATTAAGCATTGAACGCACTTGGATGCTGCACCACGACAACGCCCCATGTCACACGGCTGTCTCCATCAAAGAATTCTTGGCAGAAAAAACATTCCTGTGTTTCCTCAGCCCCCTATTCGCCGGATCACAGTCCCTGTGACTTCTTTTTATTCCCCCGGCTCAAAAACCACTTGAAAGGGATCACTTTTGGTACTTTAGATAATATCCAGAAAAGCGTAACCGACGAGCTGAAAGGTATTCCAGCAGAAGCCTTCCAGCACTGCTACGAACAATGGAAACAACGCCTCCCTCGCTGTGTAGCTGACCAAGGGAACTATTTTAAAGGTGATAACCTTGATTTGTAAAAATAATACAATTCATGGTTAAAAGAAAATAAGTCTCATTACTTTTCTGCCACACCGTGTAAAATTATGTATTCGTAAGTGGAGGACCGAAAAATTATTCGTACAAGGTGGTTAATTTTGTGACAGGTCAGAGGAAGACAGTGTGCAAAGTCAGGGGAATAAACTTCAAATACAGAACTTCGCAATTGGTAAATTTTGACGGGATTAAAGACATGACTTTGAACACGGGATCAGGCAATACGGTAACTGTACACACTGACAAGAAGATTTAAAAAGTTAGAAAGGCCCTATGCGGGCGTATCAATCGTTTGGGAAAATGAAGACAAAATTTGTAGGATAAGTTTTTTAAGAGACGACGTTTAGATGACAATACATCCGTCCTGTTCAGGTATAAATAAGAGGTTTGTTGAAACCTCACTGTCATTTTGACCCTAGCATGTGTTATGAGTGACGGTCTTAAATTTAAGCAGGCGTTACCTGCATTATTTGCGAACCTACCGGTTCTGGAAAGACGTCATTGTGCATACGGTTTCTGCAAAACCTCGACTCACTGTGTACCGAACAGAATTCTCAGGTGTGTATTTTGGTGTTATAGTGCGAGGACCGCTGTTCCGGCACAGCAGTTGGCTGTTTTAGTGATGAAGTTAAAATTTCTCGAGGATATACCTGAAAACTTTGAAAACGTACAGGGCAGACCGTGTCTTTTTATTCTAGACGATCTGTTGAACAGCGTATTTCAAAAGAATTGTGTGTGTGATTTTTTTACGAAGGGCAGCCACAACCGCAATATCAGTGTCGTGTTAATTATTCAGAACCTTTTTCATCAAGGACGACATTTATGGACATTTCTGTGAATCCCAAACACTTGGTAATATTTAAGAAAGCGAGGGATAACAATTAGTTCTTTCATTTGTCTCGTCAAGTGTAACCGGAAAACAGTGACAGTCTCTATAAAGCATATTTGAATGCGACTGAAAAACCCCACGGCTATCTCCTACTTGACCTAGCCCAAGATGCGGATGATCGTCTCCGGTTCCGAACCAACGTATTTCCGACAGAACATCCTTCTATAATCTATGCTCCGATAGATAATAAAAGGTTAAAGTCGAACTATCATACTCTCCACGTACTAAAAACAGCAGCACATAAATTACGTAAAGTATTCATTTATAATTATAATCGCGAATTAGTAAACCGTATTTCTGAACGCGTCTTAAATTTTCTGAACGGGATTGTTAAACCGACTGTTTGTAACAAGAAGAAATTGCGAAAACACAGAGCAGCGCCCTGTAAAGTCGCTGATAAGGGCGTGCCAGTATTTGCCAAAAAAAATTCGTAGTACATCGCAGTGGTTTCTTATTGCCACTCTTGAATGCTGTGTTACCGACACTTGCCTGCCTGATATTTAGAGCGCGTTGAAAAAATGTTACGTAAAATGTATCTCGTTTCTTTTGATCAATTTCACAAAAATAAAATCCCCTCGCAATCTCCTAAAACGTTGCCAAAACCTCCTCTTCCGAAGAATCGTAAAACAAAGAGACGTGTGAAGAGAAAGCAACATTCATACGACAAGTGGATTACGTTTCGAAAAAAGATGCGGGAAGCTGATGTCAGGGAAGAGATTCAGATAAAGACGATTGCGGATTTTCTAAAAAACTTTTACTTAATTCTACAGAACTCCCGACAATAACTTCTAAAAAGGAATCACGTGATATTAATACGCAGTTCCGTCGGTCTCCACGAACCCGAACCTCCGTTATCAAGATGGCACGAAGAGAATCTGTACCAATTCCCTCAACCTCTGCTACACGCGATATTATATGAGACCCCAAAGACACAAACGGGGGCAGAAACAGAATATGATGATGAAGATGATGATACCTCTGACATCGAAGAAGAGGCTAAAGATTTCGGTATGAAGAATTTTGGTAAAACAGTTAGCCCCTACCTGACGCCATATATTTACAACAGGCTATTTTTCGATAAACAATTTGGTATCCAAAAAGAAGGTGACATTTTATGACAGGTAATTCTACTTTATAGATAACGCAAGTGATATTAATATTATGGGTAAACATATTAAAAGGACACAGGTATTATGGGAACTTTTTATTCGAAAAAGGTGAATACCGATTTAATAACAACAAACGACCTGAAAAGGTATAAGAACATTTTGGAGATGACAAACGCTCACTTGGAGGGGTACGAACCAGGGGCCAGCATTCTGACATCTCGTGGACCCAAGTTTAGAAACATAATCACAAAACTCTTCCCTCAGGTTAAACTTCACGTTGTTAAAACTGCTTTGCTCCAGCAGTGGACATCGTATTGAATGGCCAGCAAGTTGTACTATAATCCTGCTCGTGCTTCAGGTTTCTCGACCATGGAGAAGCTTAAGACGGCTGCAAAACAGAAAATTGTAAAAACATCAAGCGAACTAAAATATTGGCTCGAGAGGCAAGATGCACATACACTGCACCGTCCCGTTCGGAAAAGATTTTAGAGAAATCCATATACCGTTAATAATCTGATGGAGGTTTGGGAATGTGATTTAATTGACGTTCAAAATCTAAGTAAATTTAAGGATAATTATAAGTACTTATTATCAGTACTTGATCTATTTTCAAAATTCCTTCATTTAGTGCCATTAAATACAGCTGGCGCCTTTACAGTCGATCTAGCCCAGACGATAGTCTCTGGTTCGCAAGACAAGTGGAAAGTGGTTCTATGTGAGTTCACATATCCCCCGCTTAACACAGGCACAACAAAGCCGGTTATAGTTGTCGGGACGACCAACTGTTTAATCTATTGTAACCTTACAACCCCCAGGTTGTGGGTGGCAAACTTGTGCTAAGTTTAAGAACGTTTATCCACCTGTCGGAATCCTGCCAAACTTTCTTTGAAAATGTTTAATATGTGCCTCTCGAGAAGAAAAGAATTCGTCACATACGAATTGACATTTGGGTTATTGATGCCAAGCGAGTCTTTTACACGGTTAAAGACAACAAGGAGATAAAAAACACGCCTACGAAATTAGTTTCTCACTTTCGCCGTGTTCCCACTTGTTAATGTATACGAAAATTAATCAACTCCACCCATTCATTTTGTAATCATGAAGCCACTTGTAAGGTATTATCTCAGACAGGCAGGTAGGAGTTCCAGCCGAGGAGACGATAGTGGCCCAATCTATTTTACACCGCACTTCCTTCAACGCGGCCACGGGATCGGAAGCTTTTTGGGTGGTTTATGGCGGGTAGTTCGATCCATAATTTGGAGAGTCGCTAAAACTCTTGGAAGCGAGACGATACGTACAAGAGGTAAAATTTTGACAGACATTGCTGAGAATAAGTCGCCTGACGTAACGACACGAGACAGTCTCGAAACACGTGACCGAATCGACAAAAAAATTAACTAACAAACTTCGTGGGCAGGTTTGCAAACGTAAGAGAGCAACTAGCAAAAAAGGCAAATCTAAAAGGTCAAGATTATATATAAGAGGTATCTTCTCCTAAATTGGCATCAGTCACAGTCCGGCCATGTCTGCGGAACCCCTTTTTGTGAGTAACGAATTCGATATCTTCGCCCGTAAGCCTGTAGAGACGTGGATTCTCGAAACAACCGCAACTGCTTATAAACCTATTGCATTGGTGGATCAGAGCGATTTGAAGTTTCCCATACCCGCTGACAGTGAAACTTACATCGACCCTAATATCAAACTTTACATTCGTGGTAAATTGACCAAAGCAAATGGGACAATCTTAGATGACAAAGATTTCGCGGCAGTAAAGAATAATTTCCTACATTCGTTGTTTAGTAAACGCTGCATTTCTCCGAACGGAGTTCAATTACGCAGGTCACTGAACTATATAATTATCGTTCTTATCTCGAGACACCTCTTACCTATGGCACTGATGCACCTGCTACGCATCTCAAAACGCGTTCTGTTATCTAGACAATGGTGACTTGTTGCCGAATGAACCGACATCGGCCAAAATCCACAAACAAAGGATTTATATCCAGCTGCAACCGTATTAAACAGAGTAAAGTGGTTCAACATTTTGGGCGAATTCATAGTGACCTGTGTAATGTTGCACTAAACTTACTACCAGGCATTCGATTACAGGTTCAATTTACGAACACCAGATCAAATTTCTATCTGATGAATAAAGATTCGAAATCTTAAATAATCTTCAAATTTCTCGACGTTCAACTACTGGTCAATAGAAAACGAGCGAACTCCGAGATTCCGTTGGCCCACAATGACACAAATTAGGGGGCCGCTGCGATTTACAACTTGACGGGAATCGAACTAAAGACATTCACTTTCTTCTCGGGTTTACAATCACTTTCCATTGATAATGTTGTGCTCGGCAAAATTCCGAAACGTCTTTATTCGTCATGCTAAAAACGAAGAGTTTTTAGGTTCTTTGGAAACGAATTCCTACCATTTCTATCATTACGATATCAGCTATTTTGCAATGTATGTGAACGGAAAATAGATCCCTAGCAAAGGACTGTCTTTACACATGGGTCATAAAAAGATATCGGTTATGGGATACAAAACGCTATTTGAAGGCTCAGGCATTCACAATTCAAACGCTGGAATCCAGATAACTCACGATGTGTATATAAACGGATATTTCATGCTACTCTTTGATCTGACACCTGATCGGGCAGCGTCAGAAGAACACACATCACATTCTGATAACGGCAACATTCGTATAGAACTGAAATTTTCAAAGCCATTACCCAACGCCATTACCTGCTTATTGCGCCTAGAATTTGACAATTCTGTTTATGTAGATTATTCGCAAACTGCCACCACAAACTTATGATAATGAACTCTGTGCAAATATTATGTACTCTGCGCAAAGTAAATAATTTCTAGAAGTCTTCCTCTCCGATCTTGTACCGCTCCCCATTAAGCAATCTGGCACTGTCATCATAAAGACAGATCCACACACAGAGAGTGGCTCACACTTGCTAGCCATACATTTACAACCCAAGTCTTCCAGTGCTTTTTACTTTGAACAGTACGACCTCTCCCATTTATTACCGATATCCAAATATTTTTAGGACGCAACTACACTGTCTGGGATTACAACAAGCTACAGCTACAGAGTCTGTATAGCACCGCCTGTGGTAAATATTGCTGCCTATTCGTCTTGTACATGGATGGAGGTTTCACACCGAAACAATTTCTAGGACTGTTCAATGCTGACATGGCCGACAGGCAGGTCAACCAGTACTTCGCATCAGCAATTGGACTGCCACGTAGAGGACCTCGCTGGGGTCAATGCAGGACCGACTTCTTTAAAAGGTAAGTCACTAATCACTTATTCATCATTTGTAACTTGTATGTCGACCGAAATGGAGGTAGTAATAAATTGCAGATATTTGCCGGGCGCCCAAAATGAGACTATCGTCAAAGAAGTATGCATTGTTGCTGAGAATCTAGTGCAACCGTTTCATTTTCAAAGCCCGTACAGAATGGAACCACACAACGACCATGAAAATGGCATAAGTTTGGATGACGAAAATATACCCTACATCTAATTGTACACAGTCCTCAGCGAGGACGTGGCCGGTTTTGCACATCTGTGCAGTTATGGCGATTCCAAATGCAAATTTTCACCCACTTATTAGGTCGCCCAGTTTTAAATTTGCAAGCCTTCCAATTCCCTGCACCCCGTGATCTCGCTTCTCACTTCCACTGTGCTCTGCCCTGTCACAAATTTCTTAACAGACGTTGCGCAACTCGAAACGCATATTCCCTCTACGAATGGCTGATGTACCATTTTAACACAAAGTCTTATGTTACGTGCCCAAAAGAAATGACACGTCACACCGCGATGTTCGTTTCAGCGGTTTAAAATTACAATAATCTGCCTTCTAACTATCGCTCACTTCCACGATGTCAGCAAGGAAGCGTCGTCAACAACCAGAGAGCGGTGAAGAAACCAAACCGAACAGGAATGCACCCGAACTTATCACGTGCAGCGCAATCGTCGAAGGCGTCAGTCCTCCATTCCCCAGAGTGTCCTGCTTCGACGCGTATTTTTCATCAACGACGACAAAACCAAATATGTTTTTGTCGGCTACTATCCTTATCGGAATTAGGAATCGCTCGCGGCATTTGGAGGTGCTAACAAAACGCCGATTACCCTCACAGACCAAAACACCTGAGGACAATGGCAGAACATCTATCTGCATTTGTGAAGCCATGTGCCAAGGCGAACACTATTCGTGCCACGACGGTGTGTTTAGACTAAATATGACTGGAAATTTCATGGTTGTGAGATTGACTCTCGCTAAACAGTTCATGAGCCTAAAACTCTAAGAAATGGTATATTTAAGAAATATATTCTATATGATTCGTAAACAGCTTACTATGTATACCGACACTCTACCCGATGTAATGTCATGTTCTGGCTGCACAATGTTTTATTGAATATATTGAACCAGCTTCTACTGTTAGTAAACATTCTGTGTCGTAAACTTTTCGAGGAACTCAAAATTTTGTGTAAAACAAAACCATGTTCTCTTTTCTGTATTTGCTGTTTCTTACTGTCCGAAACATGTAGAGGTCTATTCCAAAAATAAATTTGAGAAATTAGTGCATATCATTGATTTTATTATAAGAAAAGCCGCCATTGTTTTTTTAAGAAAAGGTTTATTGCTCTTCATGTAGGTCCTAGCCTCATCCAAATGAAGCCACTCCCATTCAGAAAAGAAGTACAGAAGTCAGTCACAACTTAATTTGCAACAATTTGATACCTGCCAACTCAAAGATTTTAGAGATTTATATAACTCGTTGCTTTTTATTTTTATATTTTGTCTACTTTTAAAATCTTTCAAAAGTACTAAAAAGAAATGCGATCTCATTCCCAGTAGATTAAAAATGTTCTAATGTAGCCATATTATCATTAACTCGAAAGGTCGAAATATATCTACGTTGATATTATATAAAATTTGTGTTCCATGGTCATTTGTTTATTTCTTTCCTTATTTTTAAGTTTCATTGCCTGTTGCATTTTAGAGCTTTTGTAAGGAACCATCATCAGGCAATTAAAAATAAATAAAGATATTTAAAATAAAACTCATACAGTTGAGATCTCTGCTTTAAAAAACTGGAGTTTTATAAGCTAAAACTAGATAAACATCAAGAACATATAGTGAGACATTAAAGTACAACACATGTATATTATATGAAAATATTAATATTGGTATAATTCGAAAGTGAAAGGGAAGTTTCTTCAATATTAAATCAGCCCCGTGTTTACAATTTCGCTTAATTCAATCTCTTAATTCTGAAAACGATGAAACATGTAGCCAGCAATAAAGCTGAAAACAATTTAGTTGTGACTGTTGGTCTGTACTTCCTTTCCCTCTGTTCATACATCAAAGTGGAATGTCATCGATAAAGACAAAAATTTGATTTAAGATAAAATTTAATAATTTTCCCCACTAGTATTTTGATTCCCCAGGTTGTCTCTTGTATTTGTGTTGAATATTAGTTTGTTATTTAACCATACGTGTTACTTGACCCGCCTATCAGTCTAGTTAAATGGGACTGTACTTGCATGTTTCAAAACTAAACGAATCTAAACAACTCTGCCAACAGCAATAAGGCCACTACATTTTACGATACTGAATAAAAAAGGGGGCTATTAATAACGCTGTACGAAGGACGGAGGTAGGGGCCTCACCTGAGCAAGTGACCGTCTCGGCGCCGAGACGTCTGCCATGGTGAGTCCTCGTAGCGATAGGCTTTCCGGATGAGTGGCGCGCAGGAGCAACTCAACTTGTTCCCCATGGCGTCGTGGTGTCAGCACATTTCTGAGGCCTGCAACACGGTCAGATCATCCCATCTATTCAGAGACGTAGCTGCAGGGAAGCAGTGGTGCGGCTGCCCGGGGCAGCAGATCCCAAGGAACAGTAAAATGGGTTACATATTATCTTCAATGAAAAGAAAGTTACTCCCTGTTGTAAACAATTTGATATTATCGAACCAAATAAAAGGTAAATCAATTGAAAATTTTGCATGATTTCAGGCTTCCGCCGCGAAGTGGATGAGAACTGCGCTCTTCTGGGTTATTACGCAGCAGAGAGTGGTAAATACCGACGTTTCGGCACAACCTATCAATCCCATAAAGACGGAACCGATAGGTTGTGCCAAAACGTCGGTAAGGTATTATTACTACCCGCTGCGTAATAACCAAGAAGAGCGCAGCTCTCAATTAATAATTCTGGGTTTTCTAATGTTCTTAATTTCTGTTAGGAATGTCCCTGGCCTCAATGAAAACTAGCGATGTCACTGCATGTGCAGTTACTGCGAGACATCCTTTGCGCATGATATATAAGCTATATTGAAAATGTTACATTTAATCCAGTTCTTTATTCGAAGTGGTGATAAGTGTGTTGTTTAACGACGCTGTCAACTTCTAGGATGCCAAGCCGTGTTGGTGGAATGATGACAGGTGAAAGAGACAAATAGAGGTAAGAGAAACAAGTCAAGGTAAAGCTGCCCCAATATATGTCATGAATGCATAAAAAAAAGTGGAGTTACAACTCCATTCAGTTTTAACACCTGCACTACATGGAGGTAAGCGATGACCGTTACGTCCCGGCCGCTTTACCCCGGGAGAGAGAGCTGCTGGTATCCATTGCAGAGGAAGCTGGTTGGGCCACACAGCCGGTCCGGATTTTTGGGAGAATAGAATATCTTTTAAAGCTGCCGGGATTTGAAGTCCGAACCGTACAGTAAGTAGCCTAGTTACTGTATTGACTGAGCGATCCCAGCTCGTTAACACTGAAAGCGAAGACGGAAGAATACTCAAAATAAAGTACTTTTATTCCGTCGAAACACAATAGGACACAAATATCAGCAACCTAGTATAGCTACATGTTTCGATCTTTTCTAGCCAATCTTCAGGTCAATATTTTCCAGTAGAAGGTAAATCGGTGCGCACTATACATTATGGGATCTCATATATTTTGCAGGGTGTGCGTAAAAACAATTATAAAAACACTTAAGGTTAAAACACTGTTGAACAGGAAGTAGTGTATGCAGAATATTATGTAGATGTTTACTAGCAGTTGTGAAGGTACTTTCATTATAAAAATTATGTGAATTATTTGTTATATTAATACACAAGTATCGAGTAATTCTGAAACCCTCGGTCATGTGGATATTCAAGTACGAAGTAATGTTGTGTATGTGTATATATATATATATAGTTAGAATCAGTGTTTATGCATGTAAGTATGTGTGCATGGGTGGCTAAATTATGAAACTGTAGGATTATATCGCAAGTGAAAAAAGAAGGAAGAACTCCTTAGTCTTCCAAAAATCCAACACGCATTGAAGTCGCGCCCAGGCGGCTAACCCCGAGCCACGGAACGGAAAATTCTTGATAGACTGCATTAGAAACATGCAGACCACACGTTTCGGCTTGTGTACTGAGCTGTCCTCAGATCGGACACAAACAAATTTAAAAATCACGTTCAGAATGTTTAATATTTGCATGGTCGCTGAGGAATGTAATGTGGATACCTCCCTTTACACTTACATGAAGTGTTGCCTGAGTGCCGTCTCAACTGTAACCATCTGAATTAATTGCAGTAAATTAAAAGAAAAATTAATTTCCTTTAGGTGTATATAATTAAACTTTTTTATTTTCGACAGGTTTTAAGTAAGGACGAGTAGGGCTAAATTACTTTAAGAAAACGAAGATTAAAACCTATTTTAGGCACACTTTACTTAGTAAAATTCGTCTGATGTGAGGACTATGCCTAGTCGTCCGTCCATCTCTTCGTTCGTTTCTGACTTAACATCAGCGAATAACCCTTCGTCAAATATTCATAAAATTAGGCAAGATATTCTGTACACAAAGCTGCTGAGAATGTGTGGGTTTAGTCAAAATACAATATATGGGAAACATACTATACTGAATGACGAGAGTTGTATGTAATGTCTTTTTCACTTTACAGACTGACGTTAAATTTGGCACCGAATATGCCTGTCCACACAAGGCTGTTTACCTGTGTGGTTTTCACAAAAGTTGGTGCAATGAAGAATAAGCATTACTTAAGAAAGTAAACCGACTTTCCTCTTTATATCCTCTTTCATATTTGGGGGAAAACACTCGTTACAAATTATCTGCATGAAATGTGGTAGGGGAATTGCGATTTTCGTAACAATTGGTGAAGTAAAAGTCTACTTAAGGACGTAAAATAAAGTTTTCTCCATTTGTTAAATTTCTCTTCCGATTTTGATAAATTTCCACGAGACATCCATAAAAACTGATTGAGTAATTGTGTGTTCCGTGAAAACTGGCGCAATAAAAACCTTAATTCTATTCGAGAAAAGAAATTTCTGTGCCACGTTTATTGCCTGATTTTCGCGAAAATCCTTTTACAAAAGTTCGTTCCTTGTTGTGGGGTTAAATGAAGTGACATGTAGGAGTGTGAAGGGCGGGTTGTAACCCTCTGCGTACACGTTACGGAGAATACTATCTGCAGTATTGTTTTTCACTAGTGAACTGTTGTTTGCTCAGGCGAGCTTTCTGGGGTCTATTTATGCCTGGCATACGTATGTTGTATGATGCGTTCATATTTACGCTGATTTTGTATTGTACAGTACATGATATTAGCTCAGTCGGTACAGCGACTTGCTACGGCTATGAAGGTCCGAGAATGAAATGACGTTGGTTTCGAGATTTTCCGCAACTATCTAGAACAGCCCTGTGCCGCGCCCCAGTCTCCTCTAAATTGGGGTACAAGGTCTCTTGTCTGGGGGTAAAGCGGTTGGGGCGTGTCGTTGACCACCCATCCCCACCTAGCGCGCTGAGGTTAAAGAAAGAATAGAGTATACATCTACTCGCCCTCTAGGCTTTTATGGCTTGTTCTCGTGTGAACTGCTGCACTGAACTGAAAATGTTTCAGTATTAATTGCGCACATATAAAGTGTTTCTTCCTCTTTGTGGTTTCAACGTACTGATGGGTCTACGAAAGCTACTGTCGTATAGCATGCGACGCACCAAAGTTTCGGGGAATCAACTGCCTCTATCTTCGGGGTAAAAAAGGCAAAATATTGTAACGAGTAGGCAACTCCTTGCAGCGCTGGAACCCGCAAAGCCGCTTTCTCCCAGCTTCTGTTCTGCACAGCTGTGGCTTCGAGAGACAAGGACAGTGTGGGTGGTTCAGCGACACGAGAGAGCGAAGGCGGAACGGAGGGGGACTGGCCGCGGCGAACGAGAGTGTGTTGTGCGGCGAGCAAGAGTGTGTGTTGTGCGGCGAGCGACAGTGTGTGTTGTGTGTGGACCAGTAATACAGTGATAGAGCGAAGGAGGAAAGGAGTAGTGCATCTGGGGCGAGATACTGAGTTCGAGCGGCGCCAGGGCCGAACAAGAAGAAGTGACCGAATAAGAACAGGCTTATTTGCGATAAATGAATTCTTAAACTTCTGATAAAGGGCTGTCTATTCATAACTGATTATTCTTTTTGTCTGTAGGGTTAATAAATATTGCAAAAGTTAAACCAAATAACACATCTGTTACAACTGGTGTCAGAAGTGGGATGTAACGAGTTCTGATCCAAGATGGATGCGACACTACAATTAATAACGGACCAGTTCAGGGAACTGAAAAGTGAAATATGTACCATCACTGCAGAATTGAAGACGGACATAAGCGCACTCGGTACCGGACAGGATGCAATGAGGAGTGACGTAGGCAGCATTATTGAAGATAATGTGTACAACTGCATAAGCAGTATTACAGAAGGTTTGAAGACAGAGATGAATGACCTCCGGAGCGAAGTCAGTGCGTTGGAGTCAAAGATAAATGAAGGCCAGGCCGAAATGGAAGAAAGGTTTGAAAGGCAACAAAAAGAGGTGACCTCCATAATGGAACAATCGACCCGGCACCTACGAGAGGGCATCGAGACTACACGGAGGGAACTCGAGGCCCAATTAGCAGCGGTAGACGTTCCATCCCGACGTGTGGGTGGCGGAGGTCCAGGGACACACTCCACTACAGTAAAACCACCAAAATCCGACGGTGCAACAACCTGGGCAGTGTTCCACCGATATTTTGAGTCTGCGGCAGTCCAAAATAATTGGACGTCAAATGAGAATGCTGCTCATCTTTTAAGTGTGTTACAAGGAAAAGCGGCTGACATCCTGCACACCGTACTGGCCAAGGCGAAGTATGGGGACTTCGTTGGGGCACTTCAGGACCGTTTTGGTGACCACCAGCTAGCGGCGGCCTACCGGTCGCAATTTAAGGCCAAGGTGTAGGCAAGCAGCGAGACGTTGCAGGAGTTCGCAGCAGCCGTAGAGCAGCTGGCACACCGAGCCCTTTTCGGGCTTCCTGTTGCCTTTATTCAAATAGAAGCCGCCCACTCTTTCATCGACGGTGTACGGGACAGGGAGTTGAAGCAGCACCTCTTAATAGGAGGAGACCGGACCCTAAATGAGGCCTTAAATCAGGCCTTGAAATTGGAGGCAGAAAAAGCGGCAGCAGGGCCACCAGCAAGAATGCGGGAGTTGACCGATGCGCCTGGTAGGGCGTCAGGCACCTGATCGCCGACGAGAGGGGCCACCCGTATGTTGGAAGTGCAGGTCTGCTGGTCAGCTGCGCAGAGACTGCAGGCGGGGGCCGCGTGATTACCAGGGCTCGGGAAAGAAGTAAATGCCCGTGACAAGAGGGGCCCACCGGCAACACAACCCTCAACCCCTCGGATTAGGCTTAACATTCTCGGTCAGGGGACCCATGATAGCCTGATCGCTGAGGGATGGATCCAAGGAAAGCCATGTCGGGTGACCATCGACACCGGCGCCTCAGTAACCATCGCCCGACCCGACATAGTTGCCGGAAAAGCCGAGAGGAAGCCAAGTAAAGCCCATTTCTTGCAGACGGCCTGTGGAGAGACCATCCCTGTGCTGAAGGAAGCCCTTGTCGAGCTGACTCTGGGACAGCGGGCCCTGAGTATCTGGGTGTTCGTCGCCGAGGTTACGGACGAATTCACCTTGGGGTTAGGTGTTCTGCGGGCTTACGATCCGTCTGTGGACCTAGGACGCCATTTGCTACGACTGGGTCAGGAGGAAGTGACACTATGGAGACCTGGCGCTCAACCAAAATCTGCCAGGCTCTCTCTGGTCGGCGACGAAGTGATTCCGGCTCGATGTGAGAGGGTGGCAATGGCAAGATTAGAGGTAACTCTGGGGCAACCGACGTCCTCATCGAACCAAGCCAGAAGTGTTCCCGAGACGGAGTGATTATAGCCAGAACGTTAGTCCGAGCCAGGCCTAAGGTACCTGTTCGCAACATGAATGTGACTAGCCACGACCAGGTGCTGAGTGACGGCACCACTATAGGATATGGAGAGCCAGCTGTGTGGGCCGCAACCATCGATGACCAGAAGCCCAAGCCACGACGGAAGTGGGGTCTCTACAAACAATTGAGAGAAGTGATAGTTGGAGCCAGACCAAACCTAAGCGTAAGAGAAGCCCAGGCATTGGAAGAGTTCATTGCCGATTATCAAGATGTCTTTGAAACAAAGAGCGGTGACCACGGACACACAAATAAAGTATACCACAGGATCGATACCGGCGATGCCCGGCCCATTCGCCAGCCACCACGCAGACTCCCTTTAGCGAAGCAAACACAGGTAAATGGCATGCTGGAGGACATGAAGGATAAAGGATTGATTGAGGAGTCCGACAGTCCTTGGTCATCGCCTGTGGTGCTCGTCCGGAAGAAAGACGGCAACCTTCACTTCTGTGTCGTCTACCGAAGATTGAACGACATCACAAAAAGGGACTGCTTTCCGCAACCGAGGGTCGTCGACACCCTGGACACGCTAGCTGGAGCAAAGTGGTTCTCTACACTAGGCCTGAAGAGCGGATACTGGCAGGTGACACTGTATCCGGAAGATAAAGAGAAAACGGCATTTTCCACAGGACAGGGGCTGTGGCAATTCACGGTTATGTCCTTCGGACTATATAACGATCCAGCGACAATCGAGAGACTAATGGAGTCCGTCCTGAGAGGTTTGACTTATGAGGCCTGCCTAGTGTACCGGGATGACGCCATTGTCATTGGCCGCACGTTTCAAGAGGAGCTCGACAACTTGCAAATGGTGCTCCAAAGGCTGCGAGAAGCCCGCCTGAAATTGAATCCATATAAGTGCCAGCTTTTCCGGAAGGAAGTGAGATACCTGGGTCACATCGTTTCATCGTTAGGAGTAACCACGGACCCCGAGAAACTGAAAGCTGTAAAGAGCTGGCGAAGACCGAATGATAAACAACAGCTGAGGAGTTTCTTGGGCCTGTGTACGTACTACAGGAGATTCATCTCCGTATTCGCGGATAAAGCTAAGCCGCTGTCCAAACTGACTGAGGAGAAACGGACCTTCAAGTGGGCCATAGAAGCAGAGACCGCCTTCCAAGCGCCGAAAGATGCATTGTGTACGGCACCTGTGCTGGGCTACCCGCGACCAGGGGAGAAGTTCATCTTCGACACCAACGCCAGCAACGTGGGGATTGGTGGTGTACTGTCCCAGGTGCAAGATGGCAGTGAACGGGTTGTGGCCTACTTCAGCAAAACTGTCCAAGGCCGAGAGGAATTACTGTGTGACCCGTAGAGTTGTTGGCCATTTTGAAGACACTAGAGAATTTTCACAAGTATCTGTATGGACAGGAGTTCCACTTGCGCATCGACCACTCTGCCTTGACATGGCTGTTGAGCTTTGGAAATTAGGAGGGACAGACAGCCCGATGGGTCCAGCGTCTGCAGGAATACAATTTCACATCCCAACACCGTCAAGGCATCAGACACATCAACGCAGACGTCAATTCCAGGCGTCCATGCACCGAGGAGTGCTCCCACTGCCGAAAGGTGAAACGACCAGACGGCCAAACGGTACGGGTAGTAGCTACTGCAACTGCCGACGGCTGGGATCAACAAGCTCTGTGGAGGAACAGTTGGCAGACAATGACATTGGGCCACTGATGCGCGAGGTGGAGGCTGGACGACGCCCAGAATGGAAGGATATCAGTGACCGGGGCCCAATCTACAAGAGCTATTGGCCCCAGTGGAAATCACTTGTATTGAGGAACGGCGTGCTGGTACGTCACTGGGAGTCGGCCGACGTAAAGAAGAAGACGACCCAGGTAGTCACCGCCCACAGCAAGGTGAAGGAAGTCTTGGTGGAGATGCACGGAGGTACATCCGGGGGACCTCTTGGGGTTAAGAAAAGTATTGACAAGATCCGGCAACGCTACTATTGGTTGCACTTAAAGGTCGACGTACAGAGGTGGCGTCAACAGTGTGACACCAGTGCCGCCAGCCGAGGTCCCAGAACCAGAAGTCGGGGCCTGATGCACCAGTATAACGTCGGGGCTCCTTTCAAGAAAATTGCAATCGACATTGCTGGGCCTTTCCCGGAGAGCGACCGGGGAAAGAGATATCTCTTGGTCGCCATGGATTACTTCACGAAGTGGTCCGAAGTATACGCCATCCCAAACCAAGAGGCATCGACAGTGGCAGATGCCCTGGTGACCCACTTCTTCTGCCGCTTCAGTGTCCCGATAGAGCTGCACAGCGACCAGGGCCGCAACTTTGAATCCAGGTTGATGCAGGAGGTCCTGGAGCGACTGGGGGTAAAAAAACTACAAAACCCCTACACCCCCATTCAGATGGGATGGTGGAAAGTGAAAACTATCGAGGAGCATCTCAGGAAGGTTGTTTCGACCCACCAACGGGACTGGGATGAGAGGCTACCCATCTTCCTGTTGGCCTAACGGGCATCAACCCACTAAACCACCGGAGTAACACCTGCCAGCATGGTGTTCGGGAGGGAGCTTCGCCTGCCTTGCGACCTGATGTTCGGGGCTCGTCCAGGCAAGGAACAGTCAAGGACGGATTATACAGCCGATCTAGTTGAACGGCTGCACGACATTCAGCACTTCGCCCGACAACACCTTAGAATAGCCAGCGACCGAATGAAGGCACGCTATGACCAGCTGGCCAACTCGGCTGGTTATCAAGAAGGCGATAGAGTGTGGCTGTACCGTCCTACCCGGAAGAGAGGAAAGTCGCCCAAGCTGCAGACTTGCTGGTAGGGTCCCTATAACATTATCACCCGGATCAATGACGTTATGTACCGGATTCAGCGGCATCCCAGGGCAAAAATGATGGTCGTCCATCTGGACAGACTGACGTCACACCTGGGGCTACTCGGGACGAATAGCCTTGAGGGGGAGTAGTGTAACTAGTCGGCAACCCCTTGCAGCGCTGGAACCCGCAAAGCCGCTTACTCCCAGCTTCTGCTCTGCACAGCTGTGGCTTCGAGAGACAAGACTGTGTGTGTGGTCCAGCGACACGAGAGAGCGAAGGCGAAACGGAGGGGGACTGGCCGCGGCGAACGAGAGTGTGTGTTGTGCGGCAAGCGAGAGTGTGTGTTGTGCGGCGAGCGACAGTATGTGTTGTGTGTGGACCAGTGATGCAGTGACAGAGCGAAGGCGGAAAGGAGTAGTGAATCTGGTGCAAGATACTGAGTTCGAGCGGCACCAGGGCCGAACAAGAAGTGACCGAATAAGAACAGGCTTATTTGCGAGAAATAAATTCTTAAACTTTTCATAAAACGCTGTCTATTCGTAACTGATTATTCTTTTCGTCTTTAGGGTTAATAAACTTAGCAATTGTTAAACCAAAGACCATATCTGTTACAATATTCCTTTAACAAGTTGGTTGGTGCCTTCTACCACAGTACGTGGCAGAACATCCCAAAAAAATAAGCAATTTTCTTCCTAGTACGTGCCGTAAGAAGGCCGTATCTCACACAATTTATCCACGTACCTTTAAAGCCTAGTGGTATAAAGATGTAGGTACGTACCATCAACTTAAACACTAAAATAATTATAAGTTCTGCCCACACACTACATATACGAGAATGGAACCGATCTTAGAACAAACTGCATTTTGATTCCCCTTCGCAGAAGTAACTGAATGGTTCTGGTACGTTAACAAAATTGCGAAAAGCGACCGTTAGTTTTATTGTGCCTGCCTGTCCGTCTCTCCGCATGGAACAACTCCTCTCCCGTTGGAGGTATTTTCGTGAAATTTAATATTTGTGTATTTTTCGAAATTCTTTAGAGAAAATGACAGTTGCAATAAAGTCTGACAAGAATAACTGGTACTTTACATGAAGGCAAATATATATATATTTATGATTATATCTCGCTCATTTCTTCTCAGAATGATAATATTTCGGACAAAAATTGTAGAGAAATTTTAAAGTAATTTTTTTTTTTTCGAAAAATATTTTCTTTATGAGATAATGTGGAAAAGTATTGTATAGGGGGGCAGGCCACAGATGACAATATGGTCCATGCGCATTGCATGCTGTATACCTAAGGCTACAGACACACACTCATAACATGTGGTACTTATTGCTTTTCCACTGCGAAAGTGGTTAGGCGAACGCGCCTCAGTGTTATTTTACACGTACATTACCCGTCTTGTAATTGAGCTAGGGCTTGTTTACTAAGCGGTACGAGCAGAAACTTTACGTATCTTTAAAGAATTAACAAAACTGTTGCCTAGTTCTACATTTCACTCAAGTAGTTGTCGATATATTATATGAGATTTTGTCTGAATAATGTTTGATCAACCAATTTATTTCCCAGTTTTGACGAGACAGGCAATGCATGTAAACCTTACACTATCGCTGTAGAAGAGCAGTAAGTATTACATATGCTAAGTGTGTGTTTTAGCCTCAGTTACCCAGTATGAGAAGCTCATATTTTCTGCACTCCATTATACTATCGTCTGTGGCCTTTCTGGCTGTACCGTATTTTTTCACACTATCTCACAAACGGCACCATTTCGGAAAAAAAATTACTGATATTGAAGCGTTTCTCTCCATTTACTCTAAAACTTCAATCCGAAACACATTTCCCATTGCAAGAAGAATCCAGCAAGATATTACCATAAATGTACATCGGTGTTCATGTGAAGTGACCATTATTCTTGTCAGATTTTAATGAAAGTTGAATTTTCAAGGAAGATTTTAAAAAAATACTCAAGTGCCATATTTAATGAGAATTCTTCCAGTGAGAGCGGACAGACGAACAGATGGACAGACAGACATGACGAAGCTAGAAGTCGCTTTTTGTGGTTTTGCGAACTCGCCTAAAAATTATTCTTTTCACAAAATTACGTCAACGAAACACAATGTACAATTCAATATCGCTTTAAAAAGACGACTAGTTGAAAATACAACAAAGAGAGAAATAAACAGATTGGCCGTCAATCAAAACTTCATTTTAGACATCTTTTGTTGTCTAAAGCGTGAAACATATTTCGGTTCATTATAAAGTCTGGAATAGGCGTAAATATGTGGGAGGAAAGAAATCCTTTTCACACAAAAATGCTAAGTAACAAGCACGCTGAGATCTGTCTTATTTTTACCATGGCGCAACAGCCCCTGTAGGCCAAGGCCTCCTCATTTTCGAAGAATCACGATCACACTGAGACACACCACACTCGGTAGGAATCCTGTGGAGTGATCAGCCCGACGCAGAGACTTCTACCTGACGACACACATCAATTACAACAAACAGATATCGATGCCCCCGGCAGGATTCGAACCAGCAATCTCACCAGGCGAGCGGCTGCAGACCCACGCCTTAAACGGCACGGCCATTGGGACCAGAGAGATCTGTTGTACAGACGTTTATATACGATACTTCTAAGGTGTAGATTATATTTAAAATCTTAAGTTACTGGGGAAGAGAGGGGGTGGGCTCTTAAATATACGTAGTAAAAAATTGTAAACACTGTGTTTTGTAGAGAAGTGAATGAACATTTGTCATGTCAGTGCAGTATCCTGTCAGGAAGTATTGTATCTGAGTATCAAACAAAGGTCTTGCCGTCATTAAGAGACTTCTGCGTTATTTGTCGCAATTCCAGTGCCAATATTTATCCAGAAAGAGCTTAGACTTAAAGTCCTTTTTACATTATGAGTGACACATCAAAATACCACATGTTTTAATGCATTATTTTAACATACGCAGTAGAACTCCACTCACCCGGATTAATTTGGACGGCGAACCATCCGGAATTGCATAAAACCCGAATAATTAAATTCTTCTATGAAAATAGGCTACAGGGCCAGTTTGCAGTTCGACTGTTACTATTTACAGTATGTACCGGAGTCTAAACATTTCGACCACGCCTGATTTGAAGTTCTATAAGCCACAACATTCTACTGTAGTTGATCCGATAGCCGGAGATTTCAAGGTAAGTTCCTTTGGTAGAATTCTCGACATGTTTAGGCAAAAGGCCTAACCGATCCGGATAATTGGCTATCCGGATAAACACCATTCCGGATAAGTGAAGTTCTACTGTAATTGAACATTTGAAATTTTTATTCGATGTCCATGAATACACAGAATAAATACATATGTATCATATATATATAATGCGACTAAAATTTCCATCTTACATATATTATAGAGATAATATATATAATTATATATAATTTTTATAATGCATGTATTGTGGAAATCTTTTTCGCATTTTTAATTAGCCTATGTTTTGTATAAAATGTTTTCTCTTATATTTTTGCTCATCTCTGATAATGACTTTATAAAAAGGTGAATCATCTAGCACTTTTTAAAAATGAAATATGTTTCATGAAAACGTAATCATGATTGGGTTTCCACCCTTTGTCTACTCGTTCATCACAACAAGATACTTCGCTGTGAAATTACAAAAGAGATATGATCTAAGAAATCTAAAAACATAAATCTGATGAAGTTTGCGGATCTCAGGAGGTTCAACGACACTTCTCTAATTATACCAATAATCTGAGAAGTGTTTGATATATGAGAATGCACGAAATGGAATAATTCCAATCCAAGTTCAATAAAAGTTTGACATACAATAACCTAGACTACATTTCAAGCCATATTTTTAAATAGTTTACAAATTACCCCGCCGGTAGATGTGGCTTTGCTATGCACAGTGTATACAGTTGACAGAAGTGGCATGTGGATATGTATCTGTGCAGAGTGAAACAGACATATACAGGTGTATGTCAGCAGTGTCCAGACAACGGATTGACTAGCCTAAATTATTTCAAAATATGAAAAACATTCAACCACGCTACAGGCCAACTGCCCTTCCTAGTATCAGTTGTTTACCAGAAACTTGTCACCATATAGCGCAATCCTCATTGTGCCAACAGGATCGGTCTTCTTTGGACAGACAACGAAAATAACAGCTTGTATGGAAATACGACTATAGCAATTCTTAAAAAAACATACATTCACTACGTGCAATCAATTAGGCGCATTCGCAAAACTGCAAAAAGCGATTATCACCTTCGTCATCTCTCTCTCTGTCTCTCTATGTCTGCCTGTCAGTCCGTCCGTCTGTCCGCATGGAACATTTCGGCTCCCGCTGGACGGATTTCATTAAATTTTATATTTGAGTAATTTTTTTTCGAAAATCTGTCATGGAAATTCAATTTGCATTGAAACCTGACAAGAATAAATAACGGGTACTTTACATGAAGGCAAACAAACATTTTTAATCATATACCGCTCATTTCTTCGCAAAATGAGAAATATTTCGGTCAAAAGTTGTAGAGAAATATCAAAACACACATTTTATATTCAATAATTTTTCGAAAATCGTGATGTTTATGAGTTATGTTGAAAAATATGGCAGATACAGGCAGGTCACAGATGAAAATACGGCGCATGCGCTTTGCGTGTTGGATAACTAAGCCTAAATACACACACTCAGATTGCTTTTCCACTGCAACAACGATATCAAGAGCGCGACTCACTGTAACGTTACAAGTACACCGCCTGTCTTGTTTAGAATTGTTTGGAGCTTAGGAATGACCTATACTACTTCAAACATTTCGCCCTCTTAGATATACAAAATCTGTTTCCTAAACATAGTTGTGTTTTGACTGATACTAATTTTGTATATTGGACTAGCTCTGCCGATGGTTTATAACTCATTCAAAATTTTTCTATTTTTTTAACTGTTTCTGTCGTAAAATTTCAATGAAACGCTACATTTTGGAAGCAGGCTCTGATTCTGACTTCAGGCAATAAAAGCACCTAAACTGGCTGACTCCTTAGCCAGAGCTGTTCTCAGTTATTGGGTATCATCGATTGGTTTTATTTTTGGGCCATCAAGTTAATTTTTAATAGTTTTTTCCTGTAACTACCCTTGGACAAGATCTGTTCTGAGATGCACATCTGGACACGTTTACTGAAGTATAGTGCACAGTGACGCAGAACAGCTCTATCTCAGGGGTCCATCAGACTGGGTACTATCCCTACCTGAAAAACTTCGTGTTTCATTAAAAGTTCGATGATGGAAAAATTCTCAATAAAAGAAAGAAAGGAAATTATTTTGGTGAGTTCAGATATGCGTCACTTATCGACGGGGATATGTTCTGAGAAATGCGTCGTTAGGCGATTTCGTCGATGTGCGAATGTGTACTTACACAAACCTAGATAGTACAGCCTACTGCACACCTAGGCTCTATGGTATAGCCAATTGCTCCTAGGCTAAAAACCTGTACAGCATGTTACTGTACTGAATACTGTAGGCAATTGTAACACAATGGTAAGTATTATTATATTATAATAGTATATTATAACATTATAATATTATATTGTAATATTTTATTATAGTATCATATTATAACATCACATTCTTACGGGACCACCATCATATATGTGGCCTGTCTTTGACAGAAACGTCTTTATGAGGCGCATACCTGTACATCTGGTCCTGTCCAAACCTGGAAAGTGTATTGGGTAGCAGGAATATAACTCCAATCATTTTTAACTTCTGCACTGGAAGGGAGTAATCAGCTTCCATCCACTATCGTTTGACCTTAGGGAAAGAAAACACTTTACCCGTTTAAGGGGCGGTTAGGTGAGCCCCATTGTCGCTCTAGAGTTTCGAAGAAGAAAGAAATCCCTTTACCCTGCCGAGAATGTAATCCCGGAATGTCCTTCCCCTGCCCTTGTTACTACACATAGTAGGGTACACCGGCTCCATGCGCATATCGCGTTCCGTAATATAGAAGGCTCTTAGGGAAAATCTGAAAGATTAACGGATAAACTTGGAGCTACAAGGCTCGTGTATTGTGGAATGTAAAACCATGTAGTCTGGTAGCAACTTAACGTCTTCAGAGTAGAAACGTTAAACAAGATAGACAGCATACGTAAAATGTTACACTGTGTTATGTCTGCGTAACCATTATTGCCATGGAAGAGAAAGAGTACGTTAACTTTTTATTTTTATTGTGGATTATGTAATTATGAACGATACAAATGTATTCAGTGTTGTTGCGAAAATTCAACAACGGATTTCCCTTGCATTGTTTTCTACTTACCAAATATTCGTACTGCAGTTAACAACGATAAGTATTAAATATTACATGTGGCTGTATTATTGTCTTTGTTATCCTGCATGCAAACCGCACTTTCTCTGCACCGTACCCTGTTGTTCTGTGCCCTGTCTGAATCCACCATATTTTTCCACATTTATTTTATGAGACACGATTTTCGAAAAAAAAAATCATTGTACATAAAATGTGTGTTCTGATTTTTCTACAACTTTTGTCTTAAACTTTTCTCGTTCTAAGAAGAATTCAGCGAGATATTACAAACGTACATTGCTCTTCAGGTAAAGTACCCGTTAATTATTCTTGTCAGATTTCAGTGAAACTTGCGTTTTCTCGACAGATTTTTTAGGGAAAAAATTATCACATATCAAATTTAATTAAAACGTTCCAGTGGGAGCCGAGCTGTTTTGTACGGACAGACAGATGGACGGATAAGACAAAGCCAATAGTCGCTTTTTTACAGTTTTGCGAGCGCTCCTAATATACGGCTTCACATCCCAGAAAACGGCAATTTTCAAAGCCAGCGCTGGCAGAAAAGTCCCTCACGAGTTACAGTTGCCCGAGTGTTTTAATGTTTACTTTGCCAGCCCATCATGTCAACTGCAACTCCAGAAATTACGAGGCTGTCTACCACACATAGGCAATTCTGTACTGTACCTACGTTTAGCATCGAACACAACCGTCCAGTTCAGAGAAAGTTAAGTGTAGTCCACGGAGCAATAAAGTTTTAGATTCACACGGTTGTGAATGTCGTGGGTAATGCTTTTTGTGGTGTGAAGGCGTGTAGTCGGGTACAATACGAACTGACGTTTCGGAGAAATCATCTGCCTTTAAGATTAGTATTATTACGATTACTTGAGGATTGATTGCTTTTATTAGCTCTCAATATTTATATTTGTCAGATCCACGGCTATGCATTGATCAATTAGATACGGTAACGAAAACAACAAATACATACAAGTGTAAAATAATGTGTAATATAAGACACCTTTATATATTTATGTGTATTTGTTTATTTCGTTGCCATATCTAAGGCATAATTTATTAGAATTAGTAATTTAGTTTAGAATGAAAAGAAACTGTAACGCATCTACATACTTTAGGTTAGGTTAGAAGGAACAGCAGAGAGAGAGAGAGAGAGAGAGGGTTTGGATCGGATATGGTAAACTAGAATGTTCACCGTTTCTCATTGCCAAAGTTAATGGATTCTGGAAACTTTCTGGAGGAGTCCAAATTGTGGACTTTTACAAGTTTTGGACCTCTTAAATCCATGTTAGTAGGTCTTGCACATTAAAAACAACAGATGCGGACGCTGACAAGGGGTCCACGTGATTTATGGGAAGGGACACGGCATCAACTCATTAGTAGTCAATGATGAGAGGGTATCAAAATTATCAATTTTTTATTTATTAAGACTGAGTAAAATTTTCAGGGCCAATGGGAAGAGAGATGAAAATTCAAAAAGCGGGATGAATTTTGACCGGGACACCAGCTACAGCGTTCAGATGCCGAGACAAAGCCGTTTGGACATGGCTAAGTGAAGGTGTAATTTTGCGTCAATCAGATTTAGTCACTTACAGCCAAAATTTTGTAACTATAAATTTAATGAAACAGCGATTATTATTAAGGTAATACTGGTTTTCAAAGGGACATTTCCCACTATTCGTTGCATGTAAGTAGAGTCCGTGATAACAATGCGTTTGTATAGTGAGCGACAGACAGAAAAATTATTATTTATATTTTAAAAGAAATTCCTGAGAATGTATGGCCCAACACAAGCTAAAGAACGCTGGCGTCCTAGATGGAATATTGAAATTTGTAAATGATACAAAAATCTAAATATCGTGGACGATTTTAAAATTAGAAGAACAGAAATGACAGGTCATGTTATAAGAAAGGAAAATGCAAGGATCTCAAAAAATGTTCTTAATGAAAAATTTCATAATAAAAGAGCAGTGGGAAAACCAAGAACAAGAGGAGAGGATGTCGTCAGGATGGACACATCACAATTCCTAGAAAAATACGAGGTTGGAGTCCAGGGTCCAGAAGGGGCTGTAGTGAAATAGATGAAAAAATAGAACTGAAAGGGGTGTCAAACACAAAATGTCAAGAACACTCAGTGTGCCACATCCATTAATATTATAAACTGTAAATTTTTTTTTAACTATAGCAAATTAAGAAGAAGTGCAGTTGTCAACACATTTGGCTAAATTAATCTGTTAATTACTTACATTGTGCTAATTACTTATGCAAGTGTGCCTGTAAGTAAAATCTGTCCACCGACCGATAGCCGAGCTGGTATAGATGAATGCAACGACTGTGAAGATGGAGGCAACAGCTTCTGTTGAAAGCGCAATTTACATCTACCAGGAAAAAAGGCGTCATATCGTGAAGACAGTATTCTCCGCTGCAGGGTGTTTCAGCTACGTCATGTCAGGTAGAAGGAGGAAACAACAAGAGGAAAGCCATGACCACAGAAGAAAAGAAGGGATAGCAAAGCATTGAGATTTGGTGAAGTACATTTCAGGATTAAGGAAGAAAGAGTAAAGAGTGTACGATATTTTAACAAATACATCGTAACACGTGTCACGGATATTTGAATAGATAATGAAGTACCATAGTTGAAGAAAACTTGGCTGACAGATAAAATACAATGTTTTAATATATCAATAATAATAATAATAATAATAATAATAATAATAATAATAATAATAATAATAATAAGGTAGCAATAAAGATAAATTAAATTACGCAACAAGTATTTAATAAACAACAATAAAACTTTAGAACCAACCACCTCCTGTCCTTGATACTGTCAGCTTTAATTTGTCTCCCTGACATGCACAGTCAACTCGCTGCCCACATATTGCATACTAAATTATCCCAATGCTATCCGATACACCAACTTTTCACACATTACGTAGAGGTGCGGCCCGATCAATAGGGACTCCACAGCAGCCCGCGAGATAGCAGCAGCTGAGGGCCCTCATTGATTTTGTGTCCGTAAAGTTGTGGGCTTCATTTACGATCCCTGGCTGAGGTTTCCAGAGTACCTCAGGTGAATCTACAGAATTACCCGAAGTTCAGAGTTCAAGTTGTCGTGTTGGTCGCAGAGGAAGTGACGTATTTGTAGAATGACCTCTTTTTTTTAACGACCGAAAACTAAGGTTCAATAGATGGTAGAATTATTAAGAAAAGCTCCTCACCATATTAAAATCAGTCCACACATATACCACTGAATTATTATTACTTATCGGCGTACGCCGCAAACACACTGATTTATTTCTATCATTCTGGAACGAGGTTCAAAATTCCGTCGCGTTAAAAATCTGGCGCTTGCATTGGCAACTATCCATGAACAACCGTTTCTACTTTTTTATTATTGTTTAAATTTACGTCTTTAATACACTTTTTACTTGTATCTCGTTAACTGCGATATATATATATATATATATATATATAGAGGCCCTCGTTTAATGTGTTATGTTATTTTCATCAGAAATTAAACACATTCGAATTTGGTGGATATATTTTATTAACAATCCCCAAAATATAATATCACGAAAATCAGCTCATTGTGTGCCCAGTTGTTCGGTGAGAACACACACAGACACACAAAGGCACAGACATGGCAAAGTGAATTGTCCCGCCTAGCAGATACTGTCTAAAGAAAGAGAAAGAAGCTAAATCGGCTTTACGTGAAAGAAGTTGTGTGCACAACTGTTATGAAAGTCGGAGGGGATTCCGTGTTTAGCGAAAAGGCTCATAGTTTTGGTCACAGTACCGATGTGACTAACGCAGAATATTTCGAATGCTTTTAGACAAAATCGTTTAGTTCTTACAGGCATAAACGGAACACTTCCGAAATTTTAAATGGAATTTTCTGTAAATTCGCATGCATCGGCTGTGACTGCATTCTTCCATTGCTCCACTGTTTCGCAAGTTCGTTGTCGGTTTAACTATTACCTTTTGTAGAAAAGAATTGATAAATATTAATGTATGAAAAAATAAACGCATTTCTGTATAATCTTGTTGATCAATTATAATCAAGTTTTGATTATTTAATCATAAATATTTAAGAATTCGGGAATTTAAGTGTTTTAATATTAGCAGCTTGAAGCGCATAAGTAACTGCCAAAGTTTAATCCCTTCATACAAAATCGCAATGCATCTAAAGGGCACTTAGCAACCTACTGATGCTTAGGCCGCCCATTTTTTGAGGTTTCTAAACCGACACAAGTATACACGCACAACAATTAGGTCTCCTCTGAACGAGTGATCAACACGTCGCAGAGTTCGCTACCTACACAACACGCAACAGACACAAGAGAAGAACATCTATGACCTCAGCGGGATTCGAAACCGCGAACCCAACAATCGAGCGGCTGCAGACGCACGCCTTAAAGCGAACTGTTACCGGGATGGACAATTAGTAGACATGTAGGTGGCAGAGTGTGTGCATTTAGAAGTATACTGAAGTGTATTGCAGGCTCATTCATACGGCTTGGTCCGTCTTAAGACGCTGTCCGTGTCTCGAACTAGGTACAGTGTCCGAGGAAGATGACGAAGGTGAGGATATGCAGTGCTGCGGTTGAGGCTAGTGCAGGATTGTTTCTGTACAGACACAAAACACCGCACAAGCTGTAATCGCTTCCTGTACCGAGTTATGCTTTAAAAGTTCCCGTCAAAATTTGGACGGGTGTTCGTATTATTTACAACATAAACGTGAAAACAGTTCACACATTTTCCCTTCCACACGCGACTTCAGGCTTCCGCTGAGAAAGTAGATGCGAACTGTTCTCTTCTGGGATATTACGCAGCGAGTAGTGGTAATTCTGTACCGTCGTTTCGGGACAACATATCGGTCCCATTTTCAAGGGTCAAGATCTTGGTTGTTGTGACACGTCGGTAAGGCATTACCACTACTCGCTGAATAACAATCCAGAACAGCGCAGTTTTCTTCTTTTACATTCACGCTTTAAATTAATCATTATCATTATCACACAATTCCCATGCACAGCATTGCAACGGGTTGAATTTACGCAGTCTTTTTAAATAAAGAAAGAATCTCGTAAATTATTACGTCATTAACCACTTAGCCGCCAACTGTTCCGTTGTAGCTGATTTGTAAATCTTCCTTCTGCAAGAATTTAAATTATACCCCGCATTCCAGTTTCTTTCTTCGAACCAAATACTCTAACATCCGTTGCTTTGTGTTACATTGTCATGATTCAGCATAAGTACATCAGACACTCTAAACACATCAGCTTTACAAGCGCTTTGTGCTTTTTTTACATAGCAGCAGTACAAAGCATAGTGCACTCACGGATACAACAGACGACGCAAATATGACGTTCCATAACGTCACAGTTTTGAGTCACTGTCATTTTTGTAACTACTTGCATACGAAGAATATTTATTTACGAAACTTGACCTACTCGCGTAAAACATTTCGTGTGTTTTGCTCTTGCATTCAATTATTTATTGGTATCGATGTCAGTTTGTACTTTTGTCATATTATATAAAAATTTTACAATATTACACATGTAGCATTCTGTTATTGCTGGTTGTAGACAAAATACAAACAACGGTGTTTTTATCCCGTTTAGTCCCATAATTCTCGTACCAATTTATGTAAGGGGAGTAGAGTTATAACTCCATTCGTTATTAACCTAGACACTAGTTGAATTCAGTGGTTAACTTCACGTTTCGGCCGCTCCACCCCCGTGGAAGAACCCCGGAACCCATTGAACAGAAAGCTGGGTGGGCTCCAGAGCAGTTCTAGACGTTTTGGTGAAGATAGAAATATCTTGTCCTTACCGGGATTCGAACCTAGAACCCTCCGTCGTGATCCAAGACCCGCACCAAGTTCCATTGAAACCATGCAACTTTTCAAAAGTACAAACGAAACCTCGCAGGCAGGATGTCATGCGCACGCAAATGTTAGGCATTGAAAGAGCGTGGTGGAGGTTTTGCAGTACTTACTGAAGAAACACAGAGCGCGCGGCCACCACTTTGAAGGGATAGAATTGGATTCAATCACGTACACACAAACAGGATACACTTACTGTTACGACACAGTGATCGTGAGTTCTAAAGTTTTAGTAGCTTTGCAGATTAAAATATGACGCCGTGTAGCTCTGTAGACAGATGAATGCAATCTGAAGGTAAGGATAGCAATTATATGGGGATGACAAACATTGTGTTATACAATGTAGAAACCACAAAATCAGTCAAATGTACCTACTTTATTGTAAAAGAAGTTACTTACTTGCAAGATACTGTTACATGCTGCAGTAAAAAGGCCATCTTCTCCATTTTATCATAACTTTCGTGTTGTATTTCACATTGCCTCCGCCCGAAGATGACCGGTAGCTTTGCTTACAACAAAGTAGCTGCATTTGACTGATTTTGTGGTTTTTAGGGGCGTTTGCATAATTGTCAAAAGCGACTATTAGTTACACCATATCTCTCTGTCTGCCTGTCCGTCCGTCTGTCCCCATGGAACAACTCGGCTTGCTCCAGACGGATTTCCATGAAAACTTATATATGTGTAGAAAATCTGTATAGAAAATTTAAATTTCATTAAAATATCTGAAAAAAATAACGGATACTTTACATGAAGACTTATCTACAGTTATGATCATAAGTCGCTCAATTTTTATTAGAATGAGATATATCACAGACAAATGTTGCAGAGAAACAACATATTTTTTGTTCATTAAATATTTCCTAAAAATCCCACCGTTTATGGGATAATGTGGAAAAGTGTAGTACAGCCAGACAGGTCACAAATGACATAATACGGCGCATGTGCGTTGCATGCTGGATACCTAAGGCTACAGCCACACACTCAGAATATGCAATAATTATTAAATTTCTACTGCAACGATGGTTAGACGAACGCGCCGCATTGTTACATTTATACGTACATAGCCTGTTTTGTATTGGGTAGCATGTTCTTCTGCAAAGTTCTACCTACTTACCAGATTATACGGAATCACATGCCAGAATGTCGTACTATCAGTTTTAAATATTTACAAATTTGCATTTAAAAGAGTAGTTGGAACTACGGAAAAAATAATAATTTGCACACTAGAAAATCTATGAAGTTGGTCTTGGAATTACACATGTTTCCTGCAGTAGACGAGGATATACGCACATGCATTGTATTACCAACACAATGAACAAGAAGTTTCACTTATCCACATATAACAGACTACTCCGACATGTTTCCGTTATTCCTTACAGTCATCTTCAAGAAGCACTCATATACAAAAATACGTAGAACCTTTAAATAATTCCCAGAATTAACTGGTATTATTTACAGAGATTGCTACTGTCAATAAAGAAATACACATTGACATTCTTCGCCACCTTGGGGATGCGGTCAGAAGTAAATTCCAAGAAAAAAGAGAACCAACAGTTGGTTTCTCCTTCGCGACAATGCTCCAGCACACCGGTTGGTTTAATTTAAGGGGTTTTTTTTAGCAAGAACAATGTAACAACATTGTAACATTACCTATACTCTCCTAATTTCGCTCTAATTTTTACTTCTTTCCTCGAATGAAATCAGCATTGAAGATTCAGTAATGCTACTGATTTTATTAAGAATTCGACGCTACAGATAAAAAGGTTTTCAGAACATGGCTTCCAGGAGAGCTCCCAACACCTTTTCAGTCGCTGGCTGAATTGTACATTTGTGCAATGGGACTATTTTGAAGGAAATGAAGCTTAAATGATTTTATTGTTACAGTTTTCTCAGCAATAAAGTGATTTCGGGAAAACTTTGAAGCTCCCATGTACGTATGGAATTGAAATGGCGTTATACAATTTGCTGCCGACAGAGTTGTATCTTAACCAATATATATATCTCAATATCAATGCTCGCTGAAATAGCTGTACATGGTGCAACAATTTAATTCCCGGAATGGCCCTGTGAAGGTAAAATTTGCTTACCTGTGCACTAACGGCTGCTGTCGCCTTCGAAATACTCTCCTTGTGAAGCTATGCACTTTGTGAGACGATGGTGCCACTGCCGGAAACAGCCTTGAAAATAATTTTCCGGAATACCTCTAGTAATTTTTTCACGTTGCATTGGATGTCAGAAATGTCAGCAAATCTTTGTCTTTTCAGAGCATTTTTTTAATTTAGAAAGAGCCAAAAATCGCAGGGGGCTAAGTCATGTGAATAAGATGGATGGTCCATTTTTGTGATGGAGTTCTTAGCAGGAACTCGCGAACTTTTAACGCATCATGCGCAGAGGTATTGTCATTGTGGAGAGTCCACTTATCAGGCCAGAGTCCGGGTCTTTTCCTCCGAACAGATTCCCGTAACCTTGTCAGCAGTTCCAAATAACACGTTGATTTACCGTTTGTCCTTGTGCAATGAATTCATAGTGAACTATCCACTTGTGATCGAAGAAACACACAAGCATGGTCTTGACCTGCAATCGAAAAATGCGTGCTTCTTTCGCCCGAGGTGAATTCTGTGTTTTCCACTGCATGTTCTGTCGTTTGTTTCCTGGTCGTACTAGAAACACCACGTTTCATCACCGGTAATGACACTATCAAACATCTCTGTATTGCGTAAAAGATCAGATGAAATGTGAAGTCGACGTTGTTTCTGGTCATGTCAAGTTTCGAGCCACCATTTTGGGGAAAATTTTTTCATTCTCAAATCTTCCTTTACAATCTGTCGCACTGTTTCCCTACTCATATTCAGTTCTTCTGCGGTTACTCTCACACCTAATCTTCGATCTGAGCGCACCAAGGTTCGTACTCTGTCCACATTTGCGTCTGTCCTTTGCGTTATTGGCTGCCCACTTCTTGGGGCGATTTGTACATCTCACCATTCCTTGAACCGCCTGTGCCATTAAAAAACACTCGATTTCTTCATAACGTATTCACCATAAGTCACTGTTAATAGGGCTAACGTTCCACTAGCACTTTTACCAATCTTCACACCAAACTCAATATTTATCCGCTGCTCCAGTTCTTTGTCACTCATTTTTTCCGCCAACTGTATACCACGGACACTTACTACTTCTTCTGCTGTTTGGGAACGAACGACGCATTTGGTCTGTGGCTCATGCAATCGCAAGTTGGAACATGTCGAAACGTGCTTGAGTACAAGAGTTTGCCTGACTCAACACCCCAGCGATTCGCTGCGACTATTCCGGGAATTAAATTGTCGCACCTCGTAAGTAATAGTCGAAATATGTTGGTGTATTCTAGTGTACAAGTGAAAAATTAAAATTTGTAATGAAATTTGTTGGTAATAAAACTCACATATGAAGGTGGGATTTATAAAGGTCAAATAATACATGCGTAGATATTAAAGGAAATTGGATGTGTTGCAATGGGGGAGATAAGGAATAATTCAAAAGATGCAGTGAAGTAACGTTTTGTTAACCAGAACCTAAACTGAACTCGCGCGTGCCAAGTGGTCAAGTGTACTGCAGTAAACAAGTTTGAATGCCGCGTGATTTTTGGCAAAATTACATTTCAGTACCGAATGTCGTGTTACACAAATTTCCATTCAAAAACGAAATAATTCCAAAAGTATGACATGATGCCGAACGTCGCAAAAATGTCCTGTTAAAATATTGGTCTCACTATCGCATCTTCACCGGAAATTATGGCGGTTTTCCTCAGCCGGGTAATACCTAAAATTGCTTCTGAATATCTTTCTTACAAATCGCATCCAATTTCTGTCTTCTTTATCTTTTCATTACATGTTACGGTCTAGAGACAGGGATACTGAAAGTATCGTTAAATGGGCCATAAATATATAAGTGAAATATCTTAAAATCGAATGTAATGGATCACCGCGTATACATACTATTAAAGACTGGTAGTACTGGCGTGACGTCAGCAGTAACCCGCTGGAGACTCATAATCGATATCTCGCAGCGACCACTCCCTCATTTATTGGGACACCAAGCAAAAGTCGTGCGGAAATAAATAACAGAATAGGCATAGCATACATGTAAGTAATCTTACGACACGCGGCAAAAAAAGAATATAACAGAGAACACACTTACAATAGTCGACAAATCCCAACACAGTAAGAAGTAAATTTAAGGTACTCTGAAAAACAAAAGAGAGAGTTATCTTAAAGCAGTGAGAAAAAGAACGAACAATTCTGGCATGTTCTTTTCTCCATTGCCTATGATATTTACGTAGTGACAATGTCGTAAACCGTAAAAACAATAAAGTGAAATGCGTTCCTTTTTAAAGTGATATTTAAAATTTTCTCGGTCTAAGTGAAAACTGAAATACTTGAACAGTTTTCGAAATATGAAGTTGTCCAACATGACACCATTCGTAAGTTCGAACAGAAGAACCGAGCGTAAGGAGGTTGTTGTAAAATATGATGCAACGAGAGGAATCATATTATTGTGGCCGTAAGGTGAAGTGCGATAAATCACTTTTTGTGTAACACTTGAACAAAATAGAAGCAATATAGATGCCAAAATAATACATTACACCTTACGCGAATCTGCAAATAAGTCTGTCAGTACTCATTCGGAGTGAAGATAATTGTTAGCGATTTTTTAGCATCATCATTACAAACAACGCATTAAATAACACAAAAGCACTTTTTTGTAAGTGAAGTTAACTGCGAAGTAAAAAATTGTGATTAAAATCACGAGGAACCATCGACGTACAAAGCCATGTAATTTTCGTGCAAGAAACTCCGGGTTGAACTTTGAGAATCACATTTCATATCTCTCAGAACTCACTAAACCTAGTTTCATGTTGCAGGAAAGTCATAAATCCTTTCATGTCACACAAAACTTTCCAAACCTCATTCAATGTCGCACAGAACTCTCAAAACTTCTTTCATATTTCACAGAACACTCAAAACCTCATTCCATGTTACACAGAACACTCAAAACCTCCTTTCATATTAACAGAACTTTCAAAACCTCATTCCATGTCACACAGAACTCTCAAAACCTCCTTTCATATTTCACAAAACTCTCGAAACCTCATTCCATGTCACACAGAACTCTCGAAACCTCTTTTAATGCTGTACACAACCCTCAAAACCTCCCCTCGTATCACACAGAACTCTCAAAACCTCCTTTCGTATAGCACATATTTGTCAAAACCTCCTTCCATATTGCACATAACTCTTAAACCCTCCTTTTTAAATCGCACAGAATTCTCAACAACCCCTCAAAACCTCCCTTCATATCGCACATTAACTTTCAAGAACGCTTTCCACATGTACAGAAATCTCAAAACCTCCTTTCGTCTCGCTCAGATCTCTCTAAACTATTTTCATATTGCAGAAATTTTACAAGTCTTTTCATGTCACACAGAACTCTCAAAATCTCCCTTAATGTCACACAGAACCCTAAAAACTTCCCTTTATATCGCACAGAACTCTCAATACCTTCTTTCTTATTGAAAATAATTGTCAAAACCTCCTTTCATATTGCACTGAACTCTCAAAACCTAATTTTAAATCGCACAGAATGCTCAACAACTCCTAAAAACATAGCAGTAACAGTGTTAACTTCTGTGATTTGCGTGATTATGGCACATACTTTGGTGAGTGGTTACCAAGTTCGAAAAAATCCTGCTGCCTCCATCAAGTTGAAGTTGGGATAAAACTTTAATAATACAGACGGAGTCATTACCCAGAAAGAAGAGAGAATCGAATGTAAAGGTTACTTATTAAAGACACCCAGATTCGCAATTACCAGAATAAAATAAAATGATTAGTTAATGTCTTTACGTTACACATAGTTTGTTATTACTTCGTAAGCGTATGTGTGTACTGGGCCTAGTTGCGGGGCGGAAATAACAAATACGCGTTTCGAAAGGCTCAACTTCATAACGTAGCGTAGATCATTGAAATTACATGTGATGTATTAATCCATTTGTTTCCCGAAATAAAGTGGATTTTACTTTAAATTAATACCAATGAAAATATTAGGGTCGGGATGTCTTAGTCTACATAGCGACTCGCTATGGACTGGACTGTCCGGGGATGCAATCACAGCGAGAGCGAGATTTTCCGCAACCGTTTAGACCTGCCTTGAGGCCCACCCAACCTCCTATACGAGGGTTACCGGGTCTTTCCAGAAGGTAAAGCGGCCGGGACTTGGGGTTGACCGCCTACCCTATCTAGCTCCGAGGTAAAAAAAAATAGAACTATAACTCTACTCCTCCTCTGGGACTTCGTGGTCTGTTGTAAGGGTGAACTTCAATTTTACCTTCATTTTACCGATGAAAATATAAATTACGTCACAGACTTTGCTGAAAATTCCCAGTTTGAATTAAGAAAATAATTTTGCCAAACATGTATGTACTAAAAATAGCCAGAGGCAGAGAGACGGACGGACGCACAGTCAGACAGAACGGCGCACATTTATGTGAGGTTCGCCTCGTTGCAGAATAATTTCAGTCACAGTTTCTAAAGGCTGGTTTCGTCTGTGTGCCTGAACAGAAGCCACATTCACTTTCATGTTCATCTGATCACTTGGAAGAAATGTAATGAATATCGCATTTCATGAGACCAATGTTTGTTTACAATCTGAAAATACCAATTACAGCAGAACTCCGCTTAACTGAAAGATGGTTATCCGGATCGGCTTAACACTCCGCGTAAATAGGTCGATAATTCTACAAAATCAACTTTCCTTGAAATTACCGGCTATCGGATCAGCTGCAGTACACTGTTATGGCTTCTAGAACTTCAAATCAGGCGTGGTCGAACGGTTTAGACTCCGGTACATACTGTAAATAGTAACAGTCGAACTGCAAACTGGCCCTGTAGCCTATTTTAAAGAAAAATCCAATTATCCGGATTTTATGCAATTACGGCTGGCTGGCTGTCTACATTAATCCGGATAAGCGAATTTCTACTGTATACCAGTGGTTCTGAAAATTTTTAAGCATATGGAATCCAAATCATCAAAAAGTTTTACGGACCCCCACATTTCGAACTACGTCAAGCAGCAAAGCACATAACGACATAACGACAGATTATATTTTAAACCCAGCAAGTGTTGAAAATAAACTCACCTTCATTCAGCATAACAAAAACATATATAAAGTGTAGTAAGCGAATGTGCCAAGTATGTTATTTAGACGAAGTAGAGAATGTACTTGTGTACAACATTCAGATTTATCACTGCAGCCCTTTGGGCTTCACGGTCCATAGTTTCAAAAACAATGCCTGTTGCATATTATATAATGTCGTAAATTAGTGAATTAAATTATTAAAATTCTATCTATTATCAAATATTCTTTTTTTATACATTTCAGTTTAGTAGAAGTAAGCAAATGCCAGTAATTTTTTGAATTCACAAAATAAAACTAAAGTGCTTTACTTTCTTCGCGTGTTTACCGGAGTGAATTAAAGTGTATCCGTTAAAAAATGGGGGCCACAGAACTGTCAACATTTCGTATGGCTCGCCGCAATTTCACAGGGAAATTTGTAGTCAAGGCCGCACCCCACCCGATTCGCAGCTGACTAGAAGAAACACGAAAATATTCTACATTTACTTGGATGGGCGCTGTCCGTTTTTGAGATGTGCTTAATGATATGATATATTTAACTGCAATTGGGTTGACACCCGGTGGCAGTAGTACAGTACACATTTTCACACAAACAATACATAGGAAAATACAATCGACAAAAAAAATACATAGAACAAGACAATTCACTAATTACAAAGAGTGCGGACCGTGACCCGTCTTTGCGAAGTATACCCTGTCATTTGTCTTACAACTGAGGAAAGGCACGGAATAACCTCACGCAACATTTCGGAAACGACTCCAGCCACGTACATTTTTATTTTTTATCGCTCATATTATTACTCATGTACATAAAAACTATAAATATGCAAATAATTTAATTTCAGCTCAACTATTGCAAATAAATGTTAGAGAAATGGAAGTCCTGAGACAGAATGTGGGCAGTTTAATTATGTGATTTCTTAAAACCTGAAAGACTAATAAATTGCAGCGTCTGACATTGTACGATTTTAAACACATTTTACAAATGCACGTTCTAGACAAATTGTTTATAAGAAAATGAGCCTCAAGTAAGTCCAGGACGGACATTTCAGCATTTCCTCAACCGAGATCTTAATGTCGCAGTTCAAAGATTATTATTCGCGCATTGTAGTCGAGAAATCTCTGATTTCTATGGCCGAATTCCATTTGCATCTGTGCAAATGCTTACATGTTACTGCAACATACAGTTTTCTTCCAACCCCACACTGCAGGGGTACTTACGCGGTTTTTAGTGCCAGTTATACATCCTTTAAAGAAACAGACAAAAACGATGAAAAGGCTACCAAATGAAAGTACTGGGAACGTATGAATTACAATGTGTAATTCAAACTGTAACTGATTTCAACAGGTAAGTGTACCTTCAATATGTGTGTATATCTAAATACATGCAAGGTCAGTACTGTGATATGGTGTTATGCGGTACCTGATCCAATGTCCAGGCTTCATCGTGGCATCTCCTCGTCTCCACTACACTCGTCTTAGCTCCCATTCCAGCGACTGCGTGTGCTAGTAACTTCACACAATCACACGCAACGGCCAACTGACGCTATATTTTCAACCTGTCGGTAGAAGGCGCAGACGCTGTTACATGGTTAGGACGCTAGGTTTCAACACCACAGTCCTAATGGAAGGGAATAAACTATTTCCTTTATACAAACGTTCACAGAATTGAGAAACTGAAAAACAGATTCTTGCAAAATTTATCAAATTTAGCCACGAAATCGCATTTCGGAAATTGTCACAGCAAAACGTAGGTACCTGAAGAGTTAAAGTGGATAAAAACGTGGGCTGTTTGAGCTATTTTTAGATTATAATTATAGAAATATATCGCGTGAATCAATCACTAATTTCTATGAATGGGAGCTGGAATAGCTCAGTCGGTATAGAGACTACGTTACATGCTGGTTCAGTTTCCGGGAAGGAAAAAAGGATTATTCTGTAAAGGGTCAATAGCGTCTCTAGGATTTGTCCGGCGTATTTAAGGGATATCGAAGACTCTTTATCCAGGAGTAAACCGGCACGTGTGTAAAATTTACCACTCATACCAATGTAGAGCTATACCACCACTAATCCCGACTTCGTGGGTTGGGGACAGGTGTACCTTTACATTTATCTTTACCATCACCCCTTTATTCATGCGGACACCACAGCTCATTTGGTACAAAAACTCTACCAAAATTCACGGCTTCTACAAAACCTGGAATATTTCGTAGGTTTTTACAGTTTCCAAGAGAAACATGAATTGGAACATCCGTACAGCTTCCTTTGTTGACAAATATGGATTTATCGCATTAAAGCTATGCCTTGCCAACAGAAGTATAAAAAGTAAGCTTACTGAAATTATATTCTATACATTTATTTACAGAAAGTAATTTCCACATGCATATAAATTGTGGTCTATAAAATACCTGGTTTAAAAGCCGAAGATAACAAATAAAGGGAATGTTGAACGAAAGAAGCCCGAAACGGGTAAATAAATAGCGTGAATGCTTGACTTCTTGGTGATAATAATGATAAAAATTGTCAAATCATTGTTGTCGTATATATATTTTTTATTTGGCGCAACAGCCTCCAGTGGGCCATGGCCTCCTAATTTACAAAGTTTCTAGATCACACGCAACGATGCACCACAATCGGTAGGGCTGTTCTGGACGAGTGATCAGCCCGTAGCAGAGACCTCTACCTGACAACACACAACACACAAGACAGACATCTTTGCCCCGGCGGGGTCCAAACCCACAATTCCAACAAGCGAGTGGCCGAAGACCCACAACTTAAACCGCGCGGCCACTGGGACCGGCGTAGGTATCTATTAAAATTAAAAATTCCTGTGGCGTAACAATGTGCAGGTTTGTGGCAAGTGACAAATTTCTGGATACAGCTGCATCTCCACCTACCTGAAGGTCGTAGCAGTAGGTTTCTTCGAAAGAAACTGGTACATTTCTATAACACTACACAATTCTACTCCTCATAAAATTGTCATACTAATATTACATCAGGTAAAATCCCCAAAAAATTCTGAATATTTTTCCTCGAATAACTTTTGATACAAAAACTGTATTATGAACAATACGTTTACGATATCAGATATAACACTTTAAACGTGTATACGGAGAAAATTAAGGAAGAACGACAGAATAATCACGAAATAAAGGGAAATAGAAAATAAATTTTTTAATGGGAATGAGAATTGTACAAGGTCAGGTCAAGGTACGGTGTGCCAGGTACTGAAGAATGTACTGACGGCAACAGAAAATCATTCAGCTACGAAGTTTGAGCAGGAAATAGCCAGAATATCTAGCCTTAAGGAAAGTAATCCTTAAGAGAAGGCACAGAGATTTACGTGAGATCTCTTCTGTCTACAATCTTTATATTTAGGTAAGGTTGAGGTGGATGGTGAGAAACACTTTGGTCCGTAAATCGCAAAGAAAGAGAGTTATGTAATCTTACTTATGAATTTGTCTTTATTAAAATTTATATGTATACACATGTGTTCCGCATTAGGTGTACAAAAGTTTATAACGTTATTACATAAGTGATTGTGAGTAACAAATGCTGTGCGAAACATATTGCCGATTATAAAATGTTACTACGTTACAGGTATTTTAATGTTCCAATAAACTGTACGATATCAGTTTTGATGAAGCAGCTTCGAGCTCACTCCCACCGCTGACAAACACTGCTCCCACGTAATTCTGTTTTGAGGCGCGCAAAACTGTGCATACCGAACGGCGGGGGTCATTTTGAACAGCAATCACTGGAAAATAACTAATAATGCAGTCGCAGTTTGATTGTTTTAGACTCTTTTCATTGCTGTTATACATATTAACTTTTATTTCACTGTTGCCATTGTACAAATATTTATTAAGTTTGGTTATTGGAATTTTGTAAGTTGTCCTTGAACAAATCGTAGATATTTTCTTCGAAAAAAAACTTGTAAATATCTTCAATTACTTTACTGATATTATATGATCACAACCGGATTGTTTTTTCTTCTGTGTTGCAATATTACTACATAATTTAAGGCAAGACATCTTTGTGTTTCTCTATTAATTAAATAATACATAAACTTAGGCTTCTTATACAATACATACCTCTGGGCCATAATCCATACAGCACTACATAATATGTAAAATACTAAAAAACCAAAACAAACACACACACACACACACCTCAAACATTTCATATACATTCACCAATAAGACATATGCGCAATACTAACAAGCATCAACAGATCAGGTATAAGGATGACAGGAGGAGAATTAACGCAACTGAGATGGATGCATTAAGACGATCAGCAAGGATCTCTAAGCTAGACAGAAAAACGAATGAGTATATTAGAGGAAAAATGGACGCGCAAGATATGTTATTGGATGACATAACCCAGAAACAACTTATTTGGTATGGTTATGTCGAGAGAATGAACCCAAATTTTATAAATTTTAAATATTTTATGTATTTGTATATCCTTATGTTTTATTATATTTCATATTTTAAATCTTATTGATAACACTGATCTACAAAATTTCACTTTTTTTTCTAGCAGAAATGAAATGAGTCAATTCTTATGTAAATTGAGCTGCTGAACACGAAAATCACAATGAAAATGCTTCATTGGCTACGGTTTTCGAGTTATCGTGTCTTACGTGTACTACGCAGGTTGCGTAAATCTCTAGC
>Ga0268261_10000138_pt1 | contig 44682 bp, 42 predicted proteins | sample TergutNc150P1_FD_190353 | JGI IMG/M metagenome (GOLD analysis project Ga0268261, IMG submission 190353) | Nasutitermes corniger P1 segment gut microbial community from laboratory colony in Florida, USA - Nc150 P1 (SPAdes) (version 2) | ecosystem: Host-associated > Arthropoda: Insects >... | reverse complement strand
TGCCAGGTCTTTCAGCTCTTTCAATCCGTCTAAGTCGCCTTGGGAATAAAGGCGGGCTTCTGGGTCGCCAACGGGGGTGCCGGACCACAAAAAGAGTTCGGCTAACTCCTCAGGTGACCAACCTGTAGCCTCTATTAGCTCCGGAACGTTGTATTTGAGCGGCCCTAAGATTTTTTCATCAATGGTTTCATCCAGCAGGGCCAGCGCGGGCAAATCGACTGGTAAATCGCGGTGAACTTCGCGGCCAGCAACCACATGGGTAGGGAAGGGCGCTAAATCCGACATCGAACCCCCTCCTTTATCCTTGCCGCTGCTGAACAGCCACCACCGCCAGGTGCTAACACGAGAGAACGCCTTAGGGGTGTGACCACAAAAGCCTAGTCGGTCTAGTTTACGGGGCGCAATACCCAAATGCGATTATTGCCCCCGCTGGGGCGGCAATTGGTCATCGTGTAAGGGTTAGGGACGATGATGACGCAGCGGGTAAGGGTTTGGGAAGATGTTGGGCCATTATCAACCTAAACCCTTACAGGCTGCAGGGTACGCCTCGTAGTCAAGGTCCAGACAGGTTAAAGTTCCTGGAAGCGGCGGGGAGTTTCGGATTCAGGTGGCAGCGGGCGGTCATCATCGGCATACCGCAGGCGATATGGTTGCACGATGCCGATGCCGCGCGCTTCGAATTTGGGGCGTGGGGCCACTAGAAATTCCGGTTGCCGGGTCAATAAACTTGCCGCTTTAGGCCCCACCGCCACCTCACCAGGTTCGGCAATGTCAGCCAAACGCGCGGCTAAATTAACCCCTGCCCCATAAATGTCGCCGTAGGTGCTCAGCACTTTGGCCCAAGCCATGCCCACCCGCACCGGCCCGCACAAACCGAGCGCGCCCGGCGCGGCGAGTTTAAGCGCAATGTTGGCCCCATCGTGAATGTTGTCAGCCGCAAAAAAGACAGCATCGCCAATGAAGTTGACAATGCGCCCCCCGCCGCCGTTGACAATGTCCCACGTGGTATCGCGGAAAGTGCGAATCAGTTCGCGGAATTCGCCGGGGGTGGCATGTTCGGTGCGGGCAGTGAAGTTTACGATGTCGGCAAACCCGATGGCGCGCACTAGGGGGTAATCGTCATCGTCGCTGCCCAGGCCCCGTTGGGCGATGGCGTCAACCGTGAGGCGGCGGATGGAACTAGCAAAGTGGCGCTGGTAAACGTGGGTGAGCAACGGTAACAATAGCTGGGTCTGCCTAGGCAGGCGTTCGGCACCCATTAGGCGCGCGGCGGTATCCCCAATGTTTTCGCGCGCGGCCAGGCGTTGCACCATGCCTTCGACTTGCCGGGCGGTTAGGCCCTCCATCGACAGGGCCATGCCGCGCATTAAGGCGCCTAATTCTTCTTCTGAAAGGCCGGTGATGCGTTGATATTCCAAGGCTTGGCGCACAAATTCCACATCAGCATCGGTGTAGCGGAGTTCAAAGTTATCACGTGGCGGCCGGCCCACCCAGTTAGCCAGATTCAAAACCTGCTTTGGGTCGGTGCCTAACTGCTCCGCGACATCGTTAATACTGTACTGAATTGGCGCACCGAACACGGTTGGTTCAATGGCGGCGTCTAACCGCCCCATTTTGGTGAGCATTGCAAACGGCACGGGGCCAAGTCGGGGCATGGGCGATTTGGGGGCCGCCGGGCCGTCCGCTTCGCTCGCAATGCTCACAGTAATAGCCTACTGTGCGGCAGGTCACATTTGCTAGTTAGGCCGCGCTGAGAGTATTCCCTTGGTTTCGACACTTGCGTTTTCCGCGCGGCCGCTCAACCGCCGGGTAAATGGTCTAGTCCGGGGTTTCGACAAGTTCAACCGCCGGGTGGTTTCGACAGTGATTTCGACGGGCTCAACCGCGGACTACGTCAGCTGATTTAGGTTGCAGCAGGTAGGTGGCGGCGGTGGTGAGGCCCGGAACGTCTAGGGTGCCCGATGGGGTGAGAGTGAATTTGGAGTTTTTGCGTAGTTGATCGGCAGCGGCGGCGTCCAGGTAAACTTGCCCAGGGGCGGGCGCCTCACTTAACCGAGCAGCGAGATTTACGCCGGGGCCAAAAACATCACCATGGATTGCCACCAAACGGCACCAAGTGACCCCGGCTCGCACTTGGGCCGGAAAGCCAGCTTTAGTTAATGCGGCGAGTTTTAGGGCAATTTCTGCGCTGGTGTCAGTTTGCGAGGTGACCCAAACTACCATGTCACCCATTAGTTTAATTATGCGCCCACCTGCGGCATTAATTATATCGGAAGTGCGGTTATTAAAGTTTTGCACAAAGTCCACATAACCTGAAACATCAAATTTGCTAGTAACTTGTGAGAAATCAACAATGCGGGCAAAACCCACGGCAGCAATTAAGGGGAATTGCCGGTCATCATCGCTAACGCCCCGCATTAAAATGGCGCCCGTGGTTAAGCGGCGTAATGCTGCTGCCAGATGGCGCCGCCACAACACTTCAATCAATCGCATCGAAGAATCAGTAACTTTAGGCCCGTATTCAGCAGCTTTTAAGCGGGCGCCGGTATCAGAATAACCCCGCTTGGTAAGGCGGTGTACTAATGATTCCACCTCCGAAGTGGCTAGTTTTTCTAGTGCCACCGAAAGCCCACGGATTACCGTGCCAATTTCTTCTTTAGTTAAATCTTCGCGTAACGCAGCTTGGTGTAATTGGATAAAAGCCGCGCTATCCAACATGGTATATGCTAGTTCATTGGGTTCAGCTTGGGGCATGGCTGACCACAGCACAATATCTTTTAAATCTTGCAATGACCAACCAGTTATTTCCGTTAGCTTATTTAGCGAATGGATGGGGCGGCCAATTACATTTTCATCAATGTGCGCATCCAGGCGTACCAAATCCGCTAAATCGGCGGGGTTGTCTAAAAAATTGAATTCCTTGGTCATTGATTTGCCCTCTAGTTGCTTATCTATGAAAATCGACTAATTATGAAAGAGAGATTAGTTGCCGGGCGTTAGCAATTAAGAGTTTGCAGCATACGTTACCCGGGCGGTACCAGCGGGCAGCGCCGCGTCATCATCGGGCATTGATACCACCTGGAACTTGCCATTAAGTGCTAATAGCTCGGCCGCTTTGGCATCTACCAGCACTTCTCCGGACGATGCCGCATCGCACAGGCGGGCCGCAAGGTTGACGCCAGGGCCAAAAATGTCGCCCTCGGCAGTAATGACCCGGCTCCAACTGAGGCCCGCATGGGCTGTAGTGCCACAAGTTGTCAAGGTGGCCAGGTTGGCGAGTTCCAAGGCGATGGCGGCACCATCGGCAATCGTGTCTGCCACATAAAATACTTGGTCACCAATGAAATTGACTACTCGGCCTTTGTGGCGGTTTACCACGTCCCAGCAAATGGATTGGAAGGTTCGGATCAGTTCCGCTAGTTCCCCAGGGGTGGCGGTGGCGCTGATTTTGGTGAAGTCGGCTAGGTCCGCAAAACCGATGGCTCGCACCAACGGATAATCGTCATCGTCATTAGTGAGCCCACGTTGGGCGATGGCTTTGACGGTGAGCCGCCGGGTGGCGCCCACAAACTGGCGTAAGTATACGTGGTTGAGTAAGGGTAAAATTTCTTGCGCTAAATCTGGGACGCGTTCGGCAGCGCGCAACCGAGCTTCGGTGTCGCTAACGTGTTCTTCGCGTACGATTTTTTGGATAACCGCTTCCACCTGCCGCGCCGCCAACCGCTCCATCGCGAACGCCATGCTGCGTACAAAATCACCTAATTCGGCTTGGGATAAGCCCTCATAAGCTGCAAACTTTAGCGCCCCCGCTGCGGCCGCCCGGTCAGCTTCTGAATAGCGCAATTCATCTGGGGTGCCGGGTAAGCGCCCGGCCCAATGGCTCAAGTTGTTGGCATGTTCGGGGGTGACGCCCAGCAACTCAGCGTGTTGCTCCAGAGTGTATTGGGGGCGGCTGCCGAAAACTTGCGCGTCAATTTCTTGATCCAACTTTGACATGCGCTTCAGCAGGGCAAAAGGCAAGGCACCATCCATCGTTCCATTTTACCTTTTGCTTAAGCCGCTTTAAGGCAGCGTTGCGCAAATTGCGCACCTAGTTAGCGTCAATAAAATGCAAGTTTTGAGGTCCTGCGCTGCCCACCGCTTCGCAACGGACCCGCAGGATAACGATTCGGGTTTTGAGGTTCTGCGCAGGACCCCGAAAACGAAACTGTGGTGATACTAAGAAAGAGAGGTGATTGGGTTACTCGTAGTGCTGGTCCAGCTCGGATTTTTCGGGTTTCGCCTTCTTGTTTTTTCTATGTTCGATGGGGGCGTAGTCGCGCGTGTCGGTGCCGACGTAAAGCTGACGCGGCCGCCCAATTCGGGTGTCAGGGTCGCGTACCATTTCGCGCCACTGGGCGATCCAACCCGGCATCCGCCCCAGCGCAAATAACGGGGTAAACATCGCAGGCGGGAACCCGATAGCGCGGTAAATGAGTCCCGTGTAGAAGTCTACATTGGGGTAAAGGTTGCGGCTGATAAAGTAATCATCATTCAGTGCAATTTCTTCGAGTTCTTGGGCAATATGCAATAAATTGTCATTAGTGCCCAAGTTCTTTAAAACAGAGTCAGCATGGCCTTTAACAATTTTTGCACGCGGGTCATATGATTTATAAACCCGGTGGCCAAAGCCCATTAACCGGGTGTTATCTTTTTTATCTTTAACTCGGCTCACAAAACTGCCCACCGATTGCCCACCAGCAGCAATTTCATCCAACATTTTCAATACTGCCTCATTAGCGCCACCATGTAGCGGGCCGCTTAACGCCCCGATGCCAGCCGCCACCGAGGCATAAACCGAGGCGTTAGATGACCCAACTAAGCGCACAGTTGAAGTAGAACAGTTTTGTTCATGGTCGGCATGCAAAATCAGGAGTTTATCCATCGCATTTACCACTGCGGGGTCAACATCGTAACCCTCAAATGGCACGGCAAAACACATGCGTAAAAAGTCTTCGACATAGCTGCGCATGGTGTCCGGGTAAAGGAAGTTAGCTGAGGTGGCGGCTCTAAATACATAAGAGGTAATTGTGCGGATTTTAGCCAAAATCAAAACAGTGGCTAAATCCACTGCTTCATCATCGTGCGGGTCAAGTGATTCCGGGTAAAAGGTGCCCATCGCATTCATGGCGCTAGCCATCAACGCCATCGGGTGCCCATTTTTGGGAAAGCTGTTCAAAAAGGCTCGGTAGTTTTCCGGCACTAAAGTGTGGCGGCTAATTTGAGTTTCAAATCGCTTTAACTCAGCAGCGGATGGCAATTCGCCATAAATTAATAAATTAGCGACTTCTAAAAAGTTACTGTGTTCGGCTAATTGTTCAATTGGATAACCACGGTAACGCAAAATGCCGTTATCGCCATCAATATAAGTAACGGCACTAGTTACCGCAGCGGTGTTCATAAACCCTGGGTCAAAAACTACCTTATTAGTAGTTTTCAATAATGATTCAACATCAATCCCCGATGGCCCCTCTGTGGGAGTAATAACGGGTAATTCCAAATGCTGGCCTGCCACCTCCAGGCCCACGGCAGCTTCGGTACCGGAGCGGGCCGCGCGCTCGGAAACTGGCTTAGCTTTAGCTTCCGCTTCAGCCAACGCAGTGGCGGCGGCATCAGTGATAGCGGCCTGCAAATCCGCAGCTTGGGAGGCTTGGCCAGCGGCCGTCCACAGCTGATCTTCAAAAGGCTCAAGCGCGTCGAGCAAATCGCCATCGTCCAAAGGCATTGCCTGGGCACCGTTTTCCATGTGATTAGCGTAATGTTGGTTACGTGGAGTTGCCCGATTGGAGCGCGTTTAGCGCCGGAGACCGCATGGTTGTGCGCATCCGCCTGCCTGAAAGCGGCACCAAGCGCTTCACTGACGTTATTGGTTTGGTGCTGGAGTGCGATGAGGCGCACCTGAAATTGCAGCGCGATGCGGCCGCATATGACCGGGGCGATGTCAGCAGCATCGTGACGGTTAAGTGGAATGAGGTAGAAAGCGCCAAGAAAATTCCGCCGCGCCCCGCGCCTCGCCCGCGCCCCGAGCACCCGGTAACCCCCGAATTGGCCCTCAGCGCCCACTCGCACAGCCGCCCGTTCGCTACTGGCTCGCAGTTGCATACTGGCGCCCCGCCCATTGCGCTGCTGGCCCGGATGGCGGAGCTAGATAAGAACATTGAGCGCTCCATTTACACCGAGCCAATCAAATATTCCCTGGGTGACATCGCCGAAATTACCGGCAGCACCGTGGAGCATGTTTTTGACCTGACCCGCTGGATTGGCAGCAGCCCTAAAGATGCCACCACCAAATACCTAACCGATTGGGACTTAGAGGCCGTGCAAAGCGCGGTGGATTTCCAGCGAGAATTCCAGTTGGACGATGCTGCCATGTCAACGTTGTTGCGGGGCATGGGTTTTGCGATGGAGCGGCTGACTACCCGTCAAGTTGAGGCGACCATCCAGGACATTGAGGTAACTCAAGGCGTTGGGGATACCGAAGCCCGCTTAATTGCCGCTGCTGCCGCGCCCTTGCAAGCGCCCTTAGCGTTGAAAATGTTAGCGCACGTGTATCGCCGCCACCTGGCTATCGCTACCCGGCGCCTGACTACCGAGGCGATTGCCCAGCGCGGTTTGCTCAATGATGACAATGATTACCCGCTAATTAGGGCCCTGGGTTTTGCTGACTTGGTGGATTTCACTGAGCGCACCGAACACGCTACCGCCCAAGAGTTCACCGCGTTGATTCAAAACTTCCGCGACACCACTTGGGACATTATCAATGCTGGGCGCGGGCGCACCATCAACTACATTGGCGATGCCGTTTTCTTTTTAACGGACACCATCGAGCAAGGCGCTGATATTGCGCTGGCCTTGGCCGAACCGGGCGCGCTTGGGATTAGTGGGCAGGTGCGTGTGGGGTTGGTGTGGAGCCGAATTATCGCCACCCATGGTGATGCATATGGGCCGGGCGTGAATTTGGCGGCCCGGTTATGCGCGGCGGCAGATCCCGATGAGGTACTTATTGGTCCGTTGGCCACGGCGATGCTGAGCCGGTCACCTAAATACGAAATTGTGGAGCACCCGCCGGTGGATGCCCATGGCATTGGGCCGGTTAACTGCTCCAGATTGCGACACACGGGCGATCCGCGCAGTGCATAACCGCTAAGCTAGTCGGCTAATAACCTGGCGCTGCCGCTTTTTGCGGTGCGCAAACCTTCTGCAGTGCGCATACGTTCTGTGATGCGTAAACGTTCTGTGATGCGCAAACGTTCTGCAGTGCGTAAACGTTCTGTGATGCGTAAACGTAAATGCGCTTAACCTGTAACGCGGGTGCAGGGCCGGGTAGGCAAGGTCGCTTAAATTAGACAGTGGGAGTTTATCCTGGGGAGGTTGTCGCTAGTATGCCGTTAAGCCCAGAGCGCAAGGCTCGGTTAGAAGGGGCGGTTGACCTGGCTGCCTTGGCGGTTTTGGATGCCCAAATAGATAGCTCCGTGGTGGGCGAGCCGCAATACGATTTTGCGCAACTTGCGGAGTTAAGTGGCTGGTCGCTGACTGATTTGTCTGATTTGTGCCTGTGGAGTGGCACCCCGCCAGCTGCGCCTGGGGAGCGGGTTTACAATGACTTGGACTTAAACGGTTTGATCCACTTGCGCGAATTAGCCGAGCGGGAAGGTTTCTCACCCGAAACCGTGGGTACTTTGGCCCGGTCTATTTCTTATTCGATGGAACGCTTGGCGTTAACCCAAGTGGAATCCATCGTGCATAGGTTTGCCAAAGAGGGACTGTCCGATACCGCCGCCCGCGTGGCTGCTGCCGAATATGCGCCCACCCAAAGCGAAGAGATTTTTGAACAAATTGGGGTGCTGTGGCGCCGCCATTACGCTGCTGCCATTCACCGGCTCACCACCGAAACTATTTTGCTGCGCGGGGTGTCCGATGATGACCGGCAATTCCCGCTGATTGTGGGGGTTGGTTACGCCAAAGTTTTTGATTTCACCGCCCGTACTGCAGATTTTGATGTGGCCGAATACGCCCGCTTTGTGCAAGATTTCAACAACCGCGCCGCTGACATTATCAACGGCACTGGCGGCCGAGTGGTGAAACTGATGGGTGACACGGTGGTTTGGGTAACCGCCCACGCCGATACTTCCGCTGCGATCGCATTGGCGTTGGCCCACCTGGACAACCAAGGTTTTGGGGCGCAGTTGCAGGTGGCGGTCACTTGGGCGCGAGTGATGACGCTGCATGGGGATTTGTTTGGCCCCGGGGTCAACTTGGCTGCCAAGTTGGCTGAAGCCGCCCCGCCTGGTGAGGTATTTATCGACGATGCTGCCGCCGGGCAGTTTGTACGCAACCCGCGCTACGCCATCGTGCCCCAGCCCGAAGTAGAAATCCGGGGCCTCGGTGCTGTGCGCCCCTGGATTCTCACGGACGCCACCAACCCGCACTAACCACGCTCACGGTTAATCTCGTCGAAACCACGGCTGAAGAGTTATGTATGGGTTATGCGCGAATAACTCCACAATTCGATAATAAACCATACATAAATTGACTTATGCGCGCATAAGTCCTACAGCAAAACAAACTAGGGGTATTGGCCTAGCCTAGGTACATGAGCCGAATCGCATCAGTAATGGACTTGAGCTCCCGCGAGCTGTAAACCGGATGCGGTTCGCGTTCCGGCCCATCCTCCAAGGTGGACCATTGCCAACGTGGGCGCACGCGGCCCTCCGGCCCATCCTCTCGCAGTTGCAAATCCACCCAAACGGCGTATCGGTACCCAAACCGCATTTGCACGGCATGCACTTGGTCAATACCGGGGGTGCTGCCCTCACTAGCCGCAAAATCGGCCGTCAAAGAAACCAAAAGCAAGTTATCTTCCGGGCCAATCCGGCCCCTTCTATGCACGATGAGATCCGGCGCGCGATAAACGCCTTCGCCAAACGCTACCGAGCTTTCTAATGCCATACCACTGCGCTGATAATCGCAATCCATATCCCATGATTCATCAATTAGTGGGCGCAAACACCAACCTAAATGAAAAGCAATAGAACGCTCCGAAGGGTGCGAAGTGCCGGTAGCGGGCGCAAACAAACTCCACTCATTTGTCAAAGTGGTTGTCAAAGCAATTCTGACGCGAGCCTGTATATCACCTAATAACATCTTTATTCCTCCTACCTACCGTCATTCTGCGCGTAATCGCAGAATCTAGACCCTGCGTCTCCGCGCCGGATGACGGCTTTCAGTGACGTTGTTTTGATCATTCTGCGCGTAATCGCAGAATCTAGTAAGCAAGATGATCCGTATTAGCGACGTTAGGCGCTGCCCGGCCTCTGGTTTCTTGGTCCCCGTGGTGGGCGGGCATAAAGTGACCAGCCACGATGTGGTTTTCCACGCGCGTGCGGCCATCAGTGCCAGCGTTATGATCCACTGAGCCGCTGTGTGCGACGGTAGTACCAGGGGCCAAATGGGCACCTAATTTAACTTTATTTGGGTCCGAAATACGAATATCGGTTGGCACTACATAATCCACCATCCGCGGAATTTGGCCCACGCTATTTACGGTAATTGGATTTTCACCACTAGTGCGCGCGCGGAATTGCACTTGTTCAAAATCGGAACTTAAACACGGGCCAATGTCAGTCCAAACTACCTCGGGCAAAATTTCCATCATGCCATCTAAGTTAACCGAATTTGGTTTAACTAACCGGTGCGATAATAAATGCAAGCGCAAATAAGCATCGGCCACATCAACAGGCGGTTTGCTTAGATCTGAAGCTGTGAAAACCACAAAAGTTTCCACCCCGCGCACTGGGTCTTGCCGCACGGCTTCCGTGATGATTGAAGGCGCTTCAAAACCTACCGGAGGGTGGGTTTGCCCCGGGTCGCCCAACATCGGGCGCGGGTACCATACATCTAAAATGACGGGTTCCACACCAGAATCCGGGGCGGGCGTAGTGATGGTGGCCAGGCCATGCCCCCACGCCGTCAAGTCCAAATAGTCATGCGCACTCACTTTGCCCACCTTACCATCGACTTTGACACTGTGTTCTGCACCCAATGTTCTGCACCCAATGTTCTGGGCCCGACGGCCGCGACAAGCGAAAATCGAAGATGGTGCAGCATCGTGGTGTCAGAAAATACCTTTGAAAAGCACTGAAAATGCAACTAGAGTCACCTTGCAACGAGCTAAATTCGCCATCGGGCAGGCAGGTAATTAGCACTAACGCGGCCAAATCAACCAGGAACGTTTGCCAAACAAGTAAAATGGTGAATTAGTTATCCCCGCGATTTTTCAGGAGCGATTATGGCAGCGATGAAGCCCCGCACCGGTGACGGCCCGTTGGAAGTGGTTAAAGAGACCAAGGGTTACGTTATGCGCATCCCGCTGGAAGGCGGCGGCCGCTTGGTGGTTGAGCTTAAGCCCGCTGAGGCTGAAGCCTTGCGTGATGCGATGGTCGGCGCAGTTCCCGTCTCATAATTAGCGGTGGGGTAGAGAGACTATCCACCATCCCGCCGTTCAGGCAGGCCATTAGCCGTCGCGGAACCACGGGAACATAGTAATTAGCTGCCCGATGGCGTAGAGTAGTCATTTAACTAACTACCCTATCGCGCATCCGAAAGTTTTGAGTAATGACAAACCGCCCTCGCATTCTATCGGGCATGCAGCCCACCGCCGATTCCCTGCACTTGGGTAATTATGTGGGCGCTTTGCGGCAATGGGTGGATTTACAAAATGATTTTGATGCCCTTTATTTTGTGGCGGATTTGCACTCGTTAACCGTTAATCCGGACCCTGCTACTTTACGCGAACGCACTCGGCGCACGGCAGCCCAGTATTTAGCTGCCGGAGTTGATCCGGAACGTTCTATTTTGTTTGTGCAATCCCAAGTTCCCGAACATGCGCAATTTGGTTGGTTATTGCAATGCCAAACTGGTTTTGGTGAAGCCTCTAGGATGACGCAATTTAAAGATAAATCAGCCAAAAATGAAGCGGCAACCGTTGGTTTATTCGCTTACCCGATGTTGATGGCGGCAGACATTTTGCTTTATGACACGGCCTTAGTGCCCGTAGGTGAAGATCAGCGTCAGCACCTAGAATTAACCCGTGACCTGGCCGAACGCCTTAATTCGCGTTATGGTGCCGATACGGTGGTAGTGCCTAAACCGCATATCATTAAAGCCGGGGCAAAGGTGCAAGATTTACAACATCCGGAACTTAAAATGTCTAAATCGGCATCGGGCGATAAAGGCATTGTTTGGTTATTAGACCCACCCTCGAAAGCCGCTAAATCCATTAAAGCCGCTGTTACCGATGCCGACCCAACTTATGCGGTTTATTACGATGTGGCCGAAAAACCTGGCATTTCCAATTTGTTGTCCATTTTCTCAGCGGTAACTGGGCGCTCCATTGATGATATAGCTGGTGAATACACTGGACGCGGTTATGGGTATTTGAAAAAAGATTTAGCCGACGCCACCGTGGAATTCCTCACCCCATTCCAAGAAAAGGCCACCACTTACTTATCCGACCCGGCGCAGCTTGATGCCATCCTGGCCGATGGGGCAGCGCGCGCGCACGCCATCGCCGAACCGGTGCTAGACCGCATCTACGATCGCGTCGGCCTGCTGCAACCCACTGTCTAGCCGTTCCGGCGGTTGAGTCCCACGAAACCATAGGAACAAAGATGTACCTACCAAAAATCGGAACCTCCACCTTCAGTCATTCAAGTACCTGCTCAATCGGCTCGGCAGTTGAATGCAAGCATTTACTGCCCTCGCCTCAATCGCAAGAGGCGGCAAGGAACGCAGTGAGGAAGAACGCAGAATCTCAAAAACTAAGCTATTTTGAAATAGCAATGAGGTAAACGCATGTATTTACCAAAAATTGGAGCGGATGAGACTCGCATTGGGGTGAGCATCCCGGTGCCTGAGCCTTGGGCCAGCGAGATTTCGCAGGCGCGCATCGGGTACGGCGATGAGTACGCCGAAATGATCCCGACTCACATCACCATTGTGGGGCCAACCGCCGTGAAGATCAACGATATCCCGGCCATCATCGTGCAGTTGGATAATGCCTGCGATCAAATCCCCAAGTTTCAAGTCACGCTGGAGGGCACTGGCACGTTCCGTCCCATTTCCCCAGTTTCATATATCAACATCGTCGATGGTGCTGCCGATTGCGCAAACTTGGCGGCGCGTGCTAATAAGGGCCTGCTGGCCCAGACCGCTCGCTTCCCATACCACCCCCATGTCACCTTGGCTCACGGGGTCCCCGAAATGGTGTTGGACCAAGCCGAAGCCGACTTTGCCCACCTGCGCGCCCGCTTCAATGCCGATGCCCTGTGGCTCTACCGCCACCACGATGACGGCGTGTGGCGCAAACTCTGCAAATTCGAACTGCGCGGCTAATTGGTATTGCTTCTCTGTTGCTTCTCTATTGCCTTAATTTGCACTGTCTGACCTGTCAGACTAAGCTATAAATCATGGAAACTATGACTGCACGCGACGCTTCGCGCAGTTTTTCGGCACTGCTTGATCGCGTATATTTTAATGGGGCAGAAGTTGTGATCGAGCGTGACGGGATTCCAGTCGCGATGGTTTGCCCCGCGCCGGCGAGAAATTCGGTTGCGGAATTCAATGAGTGGTTAACCGAACGGGGGCCATCAGTTGCTGCCGACGATGATGATATGCAATCGGTGATTGGTGAGACCCGAGAACTGTTGACGGTGAGCGCATCTCCATGGCTCAGTTAATTCTAGATACGAATCTATTAGTATTTGCCGCTCGTTACGGTGGGCCGCTACCACTTGTTGAGCCTTGTGACAGCATCGCAGTTGCAGCAATTACCATTGCGGAATTTCGGGAAGGAATTATCGCTTCTAAATCACAGGCGGCTGCCCAGGAGCGCCAAGAGTTTCTTGATCGGTTTTTGCAGTCAGCTTTAGCATTGACCTATACCCCAAATACCGCCGTCTACCATGCGGAATTGTTGCACTATTGCCGGGTTAGTGGCAGGCCGCGTGGGGCACATGATTTGATTATTGCGGCACATGCGAAAGAAACCGGCCGCACTATCGCCACGATCGACTTACGGGCGAATTTCGCGGATTTGCCAGGTGTACAAGTTCGCCAACCGGATGATTGAATAATCGCTTGTCTTCGGCGCGAGCTAAGTTGAGTGTATATGTTTGTGCCGCTTTTGAGCCAAAACCTGCATTAACGTATGCACTCAACCTAGCCAGGACCAATTAAGAGGCTACGAGTTGGATGCGGTTGCCGGGCAGGGAAGTTACCTGACCGGGCCTCCACTTGGCGCCACGTAGAATACGTTGCACTTGGCTCGCCATCGTTCCATCAGCGGCATCGGCGCCACGCCATCGTTGCAGCATCGTGTTGGGTGCGATTAATTGGTTCTGACGATGGTGGTCGGCTTGCAGTTGGGCAGCAGATGAATGGTATTTGAACCCGTCAATCTCACCCAACAACCAGCGCCCATCGGGGAGCTGCCACGCCATATCTACCCGGGCCACATAGCTCCCTCGGTTGTTGAAAACCTTGAGTTGCAAAACGTCGGGAGCGCAATTTAAGTCGTGGCAGGTCAACCGGCCAAAGGTTTCAGCTGGCGAATCCGCGCGTTGATCTGAAAGTCGCCACCAGGGTCGGGTAAGTGCAGCGCCGGGCCTATGGGCGGAAAGTTGTTCCGCAAGTTCAAATCCGGCAGGGTTAAGCAAGTTAGAGCGCCGCATGTGATCCATCACTGCAACTGCATGGTTGCGTGGTAAGTTGGCAACCGCCTGAGCCAGAGCAAGTTCAGGGGGCAAAACCCGGACTTGATTAGTAACCAGGAAATTTGAGTAAGGTTCCCGGCGGTTATGGTATTTCGCATCATTCCCGGTGGTTCCGCCGCATTTGGTTGTGAATTCCGCCCTAATTATTGGCGGCAAGCCTTGTGCACCTAAAATAACAAGCGCGGATTGCCCGGCTGCGGCTGCCGTCGGCCCCGCTGCCAAAACCGCGATATATGCCTGCTGTATGCGGTTATGTTGGTGCGCGCCGTGACGCGCAATGTTCTGAGCTACGGCATCGGGCAACTCAATTACGCCGCGGGCACAGCGGCGAAGTGTTCCATTTGCGACCTGGCTACTTATTTGGTGAGCGCTGAACCCTGCCGCGACGAGTTCGGAAGTTCGCAACAAACCGCCCCGGCGAATAGCGAGTTCAAAAAGGTCGGAAGGGCACTTAATTTTAACCATCCGGGTAGCTTTACATATTCAACAAAACTTTGCTTAAAGTTATGCACAGCTACTCACAGCTATCCCATCTAGGGACTCGAGATGTTTTTGAATGCATATGTTGATGCAGGTTTTAGCTCCAAAACTGCACAAACATATGCACTCAACTAGGAGACACTTAAATGTCGTGGCCAGCGCGGCGGCAAGCTCGGCGAGTTAGCAGTAAGCCGAGGGCAGCCAGGGTGAGCGGGATAAACATAAAGCTCATAGCTACGCGGTAGTCGCCATACACGGGACCCAGGCCGTGACCAGCAGCAGCGGCGTGCCAGTCTAGGATGGCGCCGATGATGAACATCGAGATCACGGCGCCGACAAAGCCGCCCATGTTGGCAATGCCCTGCACTGAACTGCGGCGCTCGGGGGCATTAAGCGAAGCAGCCATGTCCAATCCAATTAGCGAGGCGTTGCCGCCGGAGCTGAACAAGGCCGCCGCAATCACGGTGACCCAAACCGGCACCGGGTTAGCGGGCAACAGCAAAATGACCCACATAATGGCAATGATGGCACCCATGGTCAGCACCACCCAGGGCCGGGACTTGCGGTTGCGCGAGGTAATTTGCCCAATCACTGGCCCGGCAATTACGGAGGCAAATGCAAAAGTGGTCAATAATGAACTGGCGGTGGCTTGGGAGTAGCCCAACCCCTGCACCATAAACGGCACGCCCCACATCAACATGAAAACTGTGCTGCTCATACCGCCCAACATGTGGCAGAAAAACCCAAGCCAGGTGCCAGGGTTGCGTACTGCCACGCCTAAACCGGCAAAACCGGACGATGGGGTAGCGATCGGCATCGTGCTCGGGCCATTACGCACTGCTGCCAAGCAAAATAACGCAATAGCAACGCCCGCTATGGCGAGGGCCGCAAACGATGGGGTCCAGCCGATGGTGCGCAGCCCGATGGCGAACGGCACGGCGCTCATAATTTGCCCAATTTGCCCCATAATGCCGGTGAGTTGGGTAAATAACGGGGCGCGGTTAATCGGGAACCAGTTCCAAACTAGGCGGATTACCGAAACGAAAATGGTGGCGTCACCAGCGCCGATTAGCACGCGGGCGGCAATGGCGATGGTGACGGTGGGGGCAAATGCCATCGCGAATTGACCCAGCGCCATCAGGCCAACGCCGATGGCGATCATGCGGCGCGGGCCCCATAAATCCAGCGCCATGCCCGCGGGCAGTTGCATCGCGGCGTACACGCCCAACTGCACCACCACAAACAAGCTGAGCACGGTGGCCGAGGTGTGGAACCGTTCGGCCGCAAAAAGCCCCGCGACCCCAAAGCTACTGCGGTTGGCCACGGCAATGATGTAGGCCACGCAGCCCACCAGCCAGGCCAGCATCGGCGCCCACTTGCCTACGGCGTTCTCGGCTAATGGGATGGTGCCGGTAGTGGGGTTTTGCACCTCGGTTAAACTCACCGCCACAGCTTAATGAAGTCAAAAGCGCGCCTGGCTGCAGTAATGAAAAAGCGACCCCGTAGGGTCGCTATTTGGCGGAGAGGGGGGATCGGGAATCGCTTCGCGATTACCTGGTCGCTCGGGCATAGCCCTTCGCGTTCGCGCTAAAAAAAGCCACACTGGGGCTTTTTCCATACGCTCTCACCCTCTCGGGTTCGAATCCCCCATATTATTCAGCCAAACAAAATGCGACCCCGGTGGGGTCGCATTTTATTTGGCGGAGAAGGGGGGATTCGAACCCCCGAGGGCTTTCACCCAACACGCTTTCCAAGCGTGCGCCATAGGCCACTAGGCGACATCTCCAAGCCGTATGCCGCAATTAGCAAAACTTATCATAACGTATGGGGACGAAATCTGAGAAATGCGGCCCAATAAGTTTATGCCTTCGGCAGTTGTTGAACGTAACGGGTGGTCAAAGCACGCGATCTGGGCGAGCCAAGATGCCGGGCACTAGCCGGGTAGCCATCGAGGCAGCGCCGCGCACTAGCAGCAAACCGACGGCGAAAGCTGCGGCCATGGCGAGTAAGGCGACGGGCCGGGCAACCAATGTGACCCCAACTATTGGAGCCATCAACATTACGGCCAGCAAGCCAGCCCCCAGCATCACGCCGGTTACTGCGGACATCACGGAACGGCGGGCCGCACGGGAAACCAAATCAACTGGCACACCCAAACGATCCATCGCCACATGCACCCGGGCGCGGTCCAGAGTGTTGGCAGCTTGGGAGATGGCAACCGTGGCCGCCACCATCACAAATGCAATGGCTAAAGTTAGGTAAACCCCGGTACGCATGTCGGCAAATAACATGGCTTCCGCAGAGGTATCTGCAGCACCATTTAACATATCCAACAGTCCCAAACCGGCAGCGGCAATCACCGAGATAAAAGTGGCTAGGGCCAACCCGGACACATTGCGCCACGCGGTGGTTGGGTCATCCAAGATGCTCCGGGCAGCCAACATTTTTTCGACATCGTCGGCCCGAGAAAGTGAAAACCGGGCGCGTAAAGCGAGGTAGGCGGGGCCCACGGCATCAAGCGCGAGGATACCGCAGCCAAAGCCCACAAACAGTGCGATCATCATGCCCACCGGGCCAGTGCGCGCCCCGATGGAAACCCAGCTAACCAGCGCCACCAAGCCCAAGACCACCAAAATAAAAGCCATTAGTAAACGGGTTTTGCGCGGTACTCGGGCTAATTGCCGGGTGCGTACGCCCAGCGGGGTTACCAACACATTGCGCAAACCGAACAATGCCGCCCCAGCCGCTACCGCTGCCACTGCTGCCCACACCAAAGGCAACCACCACCAAGGTAGCCACAGCGCGCCGCCCAATCGCGCCCCGCCCATGGAAACCAGACCAACCAACGGCACCAAAACCGCATAAAGAATAGTGCCGAACACAGCGCCCAAAACTGCGGAGGCAGCAGATTCAATTACCGTCAAACCAGCAATTTGTGGTTGAGTGGCGCCCAATAACGCTAAAGAACTGAGCCGAGCATCGCGCCGCCTGGCGGAAAGTTTGGCCGCCGCCGCGCCCAAGGTGAACATCGGCACCACTAATAAAGCCATTGCCAATACCGCGAGCATCCGGTAGATGCCCGCCAACTCCGCATCCAAGGCCACCAAAGCCCGCGCCCCGCCCAACACAATGAGCAACATAGCGGTAACAACGGTGAACGCGACGATCGGCAGCGCGATGGCCAGGCCGTTATCACGCAGGTTTTGGCGACGCGCAAATAAAGCCGCGAGGCGCAGAGTTGTCATCGGGCTAACCCCAGCAAATTCATCGCAGTGGCAGCCAGCGAATTGGTAGCGCCAATGGTCTGGTTGGCAGAACTTAAGCCGTCATACATGGAGTTCAAGTCAAACTCGATTTGGCCGTCGTGGATGGTAATAACGCGATCGCAGCGGGCGGCTAAATCGCGGTCATGGGTGACCATTACCAAGGTGCGACCATCGCTGACTACATCGAGCAATGCGGCCATTACGCCGGCCCCGGTGCGGCTATCTAGCGCGCCAGTGGGCTCATCGGCAAACAGTACTTGAGCGCCGGTACTTTGGGCACGGGCGATGGCGACGCGTTGAGCTTGGCCACCACTCATTTGACCTAAGCGGCGGTGCTCCATCCCATCCAAGCCCAATTTGCTCAGCCACACCTGAGCTTCGGCCTCAGCTTCACGGCGCGGTACCCCAACCAGCATTTTGGCAACGGCAACATTTTCTAGCGCAGTAAGTTCATCAAGCAACAAGCCTTGTTGAAAAACGAAACCGAACTGCTCGCGGCGCAGCCTTGAGCGCTGCTTATCATTCAATTTATCAACTTGGTACGTTTGATTAGGGGCGTTGAACGTTACCGTGCCCTCGGTTGGGATAGTGATCCCGGCTAAAATGTGCAGCAAGGTGGTTTTGCCCGACCCGCTTGCCCCCATGATGGCCAGTGACTGGCCGGGCATAATGTCAAGGTCAATGTGCTTGAGGGCGGGGCTTTCCCCGCCTGGGAATACCTTAGTGATGCCACGGGCGGAGATAATGGGCGCTTGCATACTCAAAGTTTCCCATTCCCGGCGGACATCTGGCATCATCCTGCAGGCTGATATTCAGGTCCACCTCAGGCCTGACTGCGGTTTAGCGATCCGCTGAATTCAGGCCATGTTTTGCTACATCATAGAATGATAGTCGCGCGAGGTTGCCCGATGGCGTAGCTTTGGAGTATGTCAGACGCGCGGCGGGTATTGGTAACAGGGGCTTCATCGGGGATCGGTGAGGCCACGGCGGTGATGCTGAGCCGCATCGGATGGAAGGTGGTGGCGGTAGCCCGGCGGGTTGAGCGCCTGCAGGCGCTCGCGGCAGAACATACCCGCATTGAGCCTTATGAATTGGACGTAACCGACGATGGTGCCGTAGCGGAGCTCGCGGCTCACTTGGAAAAGACCGGCGGGTTGGATGCCGTAATCCACTGTGCGGGCGGGGCATTTGGTTTAGACCCAGTTGCGGCGGGCAAAGTGGCAGATTGGCAGCATATGTATGAGATTAACGTGTTGGGCACCTTGCGCGTGACTCATGCGGTGCTGCCTTTGTTGAAAGCTGCCGCAGGGGATAGCACCGGTACCCGGCCAAGCAAAACTGGCGACATCGTGATAATTACCTCCACAGCCGCACACGCACCTTATAAAGGTGGCGCGGGTTATGTAGGGGCCAAACATGCCGAGCGGATATTGGCTACCACGTTGCGGATGGAGCTGGCAGGCGAGCCAATCCGCGTGATTCAAATTGAACCCGGCGCCGTTGAAACCGCCGAATTTTCGCTTAACCGCTTTGGCGGTGACCAGGCCAAGGCCGATGCCGTATACGCTGGTTATGACCCATTGGTAGCCGATGATGTGGCCGAGGCGATCGTTTGGACCCTAACCCGCCCGCCCCATGTCAACATTGACCACCTGATGCTGCGGCCAGTAGCTCAAGTTTCCAACACCGAAACTGCCCGCGAGACCGACATTTGAGTACGCGCGTGTAAAGCGTGAAGCTATTTTCGCCGCAATAGCGTCCGTCGGCAATTGGGTGAAGCATGCGTAGAAGTAAGACAAAAAACAAGAACAAATTAGGCTGAAATATGTCACATACTGTCATTCTGCGGCTAGGAGCAGGGCGAGCGCAGCGACAGGAATAGCCTGCGCCTGGCGAGGACGAACGCAGAATCTCTAAAACGGCAATTGTGTTCCACGCCCTGCGCTGCCTACGGCCCGCAGAATGACGGTGGGGGTAGGCTGAGGGCGTGCCGATACGCGATTTTGCGGTCTACGTTGGTGGGCGCCGCCTAGACCAGCATGTGCCTTTTGACCAGACACTTTCCATTGCGCGCCAACATAATGGCATTGCCTGGATGCAAATGGACCACCCTGACCCAGCCGAGGTGCATAGTTTGGCGGAGGAGTTAGGCATCCACAGCTTGGTGGTTGAAGATGCAATTAGCGGGCACCAGCGCAGCAAAATTGAGCATTATGGTGATTTGCTTTATGTGGTTTTGCACCCCGCTATTATGGATAGCGAAACTGAGCAAATTTATTACGGTGAAATACACGTTATTGTGGGGCCAGAATATGCAATTACTATTTGCCGCGATGAAGGCCCAACCTCAGCAGCCATAATTGATAAAATTGACCATGACCGTACTTTAGCCGGGCACAGTTCTCTGGCATTATTGCATGCTTTACTAGATGCCGTGGTAGATGGTTACCAGCCTATTATCGCTCGTTTCGAGAACGATGTTGATGAAGTTGAAGATCAATTATTTACCCGTAACAATAAAGTTTTCCATCGCATTTATGAATTGCTACGTGAAGTTATTGTGCTGCAACGCGCCACTCACTCACTCCAAACCATCGCGCAAACTTTAGCTGATGGGCACATTTTTGAAACTGGAACGGGCCATAGCAACCCCGCATCTCAAGCCAACTATGATGATAATTACGGCGTAATGGGTGATGGGACCCCGGTTTCGCTTGGCTTCCCTGGGGGCGATGATTTGGAATTAAAGCGCCAATGGCGTGATGTTTTAGACCATTCTATTGCTATTTCAGACCGCGCCGAAGAATACCGCCAAGTATTAGAAAATGCCTTATCCGTGCATTCCACTTTAGTTTCGATGGATCAAAATGAAGAAATGCGTAAAATGACGCAAACTTCCGTGGAATTAGCCGAAATGACTAAAAAAGTTTCTAGTTGGGCTGCCATCATTTTTGCGCCCACCCTAATAGCCGGTATTTATGGGATGAACTTTGTTCACCAACCCGAATTCCATTGGGCTTGGGGTTACCCCTTTGCCCTCGGCCTGATGGTGGCTTTTGCGGGCGTCTTATATTACCTGTTCAAAAAAGCAAATTGGTTATAAGTAGGGCGGAAGCTGTAAGAGGGATGAGATGGCAGCCAGCGCATGAGCGTAGTGGCTGCGCGAGCGGTTGCGCTAACGCACCAGGTCGCCCTCTTACGGGTTACACAAATTTAAAATAGTTTGTTGGAGGCCGACCGCTGGCCGCCAAGGCTCTAAGTTCCAGGTGGGTTTGTCTTGGGCGCCGATCATATGACACACCAATTGGTCACGCATGCCTGGGCCGCTGGCCTCTTGGTCCATGGCAACTAAAGCATCCCAAACCTGGTCGCGCATTACTAAACCATTGCGGCGCACACAATCCGATGGGGTAATAGCGATAGAATGGCCGCCATCGTGCCTACCCCACTCCGCCGATAAAATCAGCGGTCCCTCGCAAGTGGCACCGCCACTGGGCAAGGTTGGCAGCGAGCCGTGGTCGCGTAGTTGCTGCAGAATTTCGGGGTCAAAATTGATTTGATCAACATCAACATTGCGCAGCCGGTGCAAAATGGGGCTGGTGCGGACCCGGTCAATCAAATTGGAATCGGTAATGCGATCCACCACGTCCATTTGCAAAGCGCGGTTGACCACATCGTGCCCCCGCAAGCGGTTCCAAATCGGGGAGGCACTATTGCCAACTACGCGAATCCCAAACGCGACCGCCCCAATAATTAACACCATAAATAATAGTGACAATAAACAGCCGCCACTACGCCTTCTTCTACCAAACATTGTGACCAATAATACCTAACAATTCTGCAACACCGAACCACGCGAAACGGACATAGCGGGCACGGGCGCGTAACATTCGGCTCAGCAGGTTTTTTGGCTCGAGCTTTTTAGGGGCGAGGTGCTCGGCATGGGTGTCGGTTCGGTGTTGGCGGAGGATTTTTGCGCGTCGTTAGCAGCGGAATCGCCGCTTGCCTCCCGTTTGCCTGCTGGTTTCGCCGTCCCCGATGTTGCGACAGTCCCCGATCTTGCGACAGTGCCCGATGTTGCGACAGTGCCCGATGTTGCGACAGTGCCCGATGCCGAAGCGCCGCGTTACGGTGCCATGCTCCCTACTTCTGAACCTCAACCCCAAGTGTTAACCAAAGCTGTTACGGAAAGCCCACTGCCCGGTGGCGGGAGCCGAACGCCAGCCCAGCTTGCCGCTGCCAGCACGGGGTTTATAAACGGCATGGACGCGCTGCGGGCTTTTGCCATTTTGGGCGTGGTAGCATACCACCTAATCCCCACGGCCTTGCCGGGCGGGTATTTAGGCGTTGATATCTTTTTTGTACTCAGCGGGTTCTTAATCACGCGCGGTTTAGCCAGCACGATGTCGAAGCGCGGCGTGATTGACCTGCGCGAGTTTTTCCAGCGGCGTTTTAACCGCATCGTGCCTTCGTTGGTAGTGGTGCTCACACTGTGTACCACCATCGGGCTGGCTGTGGGCGGCGACGTTTTAGTTGGTGTAAACCGCCAAATTTACGGCGCTTTAAGTTTCACCAGCAACTGGGTTACTATCGCCGCCGGCGGCGATTACTTTGCCGCTACCACTCCGGCGCTGTTTGCTAACCTTTGGTACCTGGCACTTGATGTGCAGTATTACTTGTTGTGGGCGCCGGTGCTGGTGCTGCTGTACCGATTTGTGAAACCTCAACGGTTGTGGTTAGTGCCTACCGGCATCGGCCTTGGCTCGGCAGCGCTAATGTTGGGGTTGAGCTTCACTGGCGGCCTAAACCATGCTGTTAGCCAAACGCGCATGTATGAGGGCACGGACACCCACTTTTTCTCCCTCATGTTTGGCTCCGCCTTGGCCCTTGGGTTAGCCTACAACGGGGCCAAGTTACAGACCGTGGCCGCCAAACTAGACAACCGCAAAGCTGGGCAACTTGGTTGGTTGCTCGGTTGCGCCCTAGTGGTGCTGTTTTTCACTTTGCAATGGACCAGCCTGGCAAGCTTTAGAGGTTTGATGGTGCTGGCTAGCGTTTTAAGCGTGGGCATTTTGTACTTGTTGGTTAACTTCCCAACCGTGGGCGCCGTGCTGGAACGCCAACCTTGGCAGTGGATTGGCAAACATTCTTACGGCATATTCTTGTGGCACTGGCCGCTGCTGGTGATTCTCTCGGCCGCATTTAAGCAGCGTTACACTGAAGCTCCCTGGTGGTTATTGACGATGGTGCTGGCAGCCTCTGCAGTGCTTACTTGGTACACCGAAAAACTGATTAACATCCCAGTTGGCAACCTCGGCTTGCGTGGCTACTTTGGCCACATTTGGGGTTTACCCCGGTTAGCCCGGGCTGGCGTGGCTGGCATCGTCGTAGTTGGCCTAGCTGGTACCACCGCTGCGGCAGCTACGGCACCCACGGAATCGCTGATCACGCGGCAAATTATGGCCGGCGCCGCGCAAGCTGCCCTGTCCCAGCAACTGCCCACCACAGGCCAAAAGGCAGCGCTGGCCAACCCGGCGCAAACCACGGCAGCATTACGCAAAGCGCCCCGGCATCAAGAAACCGTTTGGGGGTTGGCCGTGCGCCTGGCTCCGGAAGATGACGTGACCATTGAGTACCACCCGCGCCTAGTTACTGCCGACCCCACGGGCGACAACGTGACTGCCGTAGGTGACTCGGTACTGCTGGGCGCCACCCCGCAGTTGATGGAGCAGTTGCCTGGGGTTTATGTAGATGGCGCTATTTCGCGGCAGTTTTACCAAGCCACCCCCATTTTGCAAGATTTAAAAGAAGCTGGCGAACTGCGCCCATACGTGCTGGTGGCCTTGGCTACTAACGGCACCATCGCGACTGATTGGATTGACCAATTAATGGACGTGGTGGGTCCAGACCGCATCGTGCTGTTTGTTAATGGTTATGGCAACCGCTCCTGGATCCCCGAGGCGAATGCCCAACTTGAGGCCGCTACCCAGCGTTACCCCGGCCAAGTTTTTGTGGCTGACTGGAACAGCATCGCCACTGCCGACGCCTCCCTGCTCGGTGGCGATGGCATCCACCCCAACGATGACGGCATGGCCATCTACGCCCAACTCGTTGTTGATACTTTAAATTCCATCGGCAAATGAAACTGCTTGCGAGTTTTGCCGCGCCTAACCTCGCAGGACGCCACTAACCTTTACAAATTTTTAGTTAACCGCGCCTAACCTCGCGATCTGGTTATAGGTCGATGTTGCGGGCGACGCGTACCAGCTCATCCACTACTGCTTTGACGGCGGGGGTGGGCTCGCGCCGGTTGGCCCGATGGCGCACGTAGAGGCGGCGAGCACCCAGGCCTGTTAACCGCACCACCTGGAACTTTTCGCGATTGGGGAACCCCAACAAGGCGAGCGCGGGCAGCAAGGCAGCGCCTTGGCCCGCCTCAACCAGGGCAACAGCAGTAGCGAAGTCATTAGTAACGTGCCGGGTTTTGATTTGCACACCTAAAGATTTACCGAGGCGCTTTACCGCGCGGTCCGTGGCTGTGCCCTCCACCCCTGAAATAAACCGCAAATGCGTTAAATCAGAAAGGCGTTCCGGTACCGGGGTTCCGGTGGGCACAATCACGCGCCAGGGCTCATCTAGCAACGGTACCTCAGCGATGCCGCGTGGCACGGTGGCATCTACTTCGGCATCGCGCTCGCCCACGCGCAGGTCCAGGTCGCCAGTGCGCAACATGCCTGCTTGCTCAGCCGGGTCACCGTCGATGATGTCGATCTCCAACGCGGGGTAGGCCATGGCCAAAGGCGTGAGTGCTGGGGCGATAATCCAGCGGATCGAAGTTTGGAAAGCACCCAACTTAACTAGGCCGCTAACGCCATCGCCGAGCGATGCAATCGCCTGCCGCGCGCCCACTAGCTCCGCCTCAATCCGTTCGGCCGCGTCCACAAGTACCCGCCCCGCTGGCGTCAAATGTACGCCGCGCGGAGTGCGTTCTAACACCGCAAAACCCTCTTCTTGCTCCAATCGAGCAATCTGTTGCGATACCGCTGAGGGCGTAATGCCTAGTAGATCGCCTGCAGCCAAAATTCCGCCCGCGCGATGCACGGCTAAAAGGAACTGCAGACGGCGAGGATCAGAAGCCATGTAGTTATACTACATGGTGGGTGTAATTTTATTCGCTTGCGCTACATTCGGCGCGTCTGGCATACTTAGTGCTACCCACACAAACCCCCAATTTTTTCACTTGGGTTAGCCTGCAGTTTTAAGGTTCAGGTTAATTCAGGCGCTAAGCTAATGTTCATTTAAAGGAGTGAAGTTCACGTGTTGTACAACCTAGTTACCGTTTTCGGGTGGGTCGGAGCAGTTGCCGGTATTACCGCTTACCTGATGGTGAGCCGCGGCAAGTGGATTGCAGCCTCGTTGACCTTCCAACTCACTAACGTTGCTTCTGCCACGATGATGTTCACCGTAGCTGCGGTTAATGGCGTATGGCCTTCGGCATCGGCTAACGTAGCCTGGATGGCGATTGGCATTATCTCCACGCACAAGATTTTGAAAGAACGCGATTTCTCGCTGCGCAAGGTAGCTCGCAACAGCGTGCGCCGTTCCCTGCGAGCCTTCGAGGTTAGCTCCGCAAGCTCCAATGCTTGGGCCAAGGTAGCAGGCCAGGGTGGCTCGATGGGGTACGGCTCCCACTCCCGCCTAGCTGCCTAATAGAGCATCACCTCGGGCGATCTACGGCGTTGCTCCCTGCGCTCATGGACTATAATGTCCACTACGCTCCGGGTGCGCCTGGTATCTCATCCCGATTTGACGCCCTCTTAGCGTTTGAAACCAGTACCAATCGCACGCGAAAATGTTTTTCGGGCCGCATAGCACCGCCTGGTAGCTCATCCCGATTTGACGCCCTCTTAGCGTTTGAAACCAGTACCAATCGCCCGCGATATTGCTAGAATTGGTGCATGGACTGGAAACCCGATGTGTTGCCGGGTTTCGAGCAACTCACTCTGGAATTAACGCCCGATGATGAGGGCCCGGTAGTCGCCACTTTGGTGCGCCGGGTAGCCCCGTCGTCGGGCGCTTTTGTTGCTCCGGAGTTTGACCCGGATTCTCCCGAGGCTGAATTTAATCAAATCGGTGCCGTGCTACCAAATCCCGGAAGCTCCCATGGGGCCGCCGGTAGCGCGTTCGGGTTGGCCGCAGCGCCGCCCGATAACGGCGTGGACGTTTTATACATTCATGGCTGGGTAGATTATTTCTACCAGACCCATTTGGCAGCGTTTTTTGAATCGCAGGGTTATCGGTTTTATGCGCTGGATCTGCGCAAATACGGGCGATCGCTGCGGGATTGGCAAACCCCCGGTTATGTAGATTCCCTCAGCATTTACGATGAAGACATTAACGCGGCGTTAACCGCGATGGGCCACGGGGTAGTTGCGGCGCCCGATGTTGAGGGCGATCTCTGGGCGGGCAGTGCAGCGAAAGCTGGAACAACGCGGGCTGGCATGGTGGCGCGTATGCCCGATGATGAAAATGAAGAGGTTGGCAGCCCCAAACTAAGTGAGCTACTACGGAATCTGATTGAGTCGGCGCGGTCTGGTTATGCGGATGCCGCAGGGGTTGAGCTTGACCCGGTAGCACCATCGGGCATGGGTACCCCATCGGGCACCGGTACAAAAATAAATACCGCCCCAACGGACGATGATGCCCCGAGAGACTATGCTGAGCCCCACGATTACCAGGCCCAGCCGCCGCACACCGAATTTAAGCGCATACCCGGCACCGGGCGCTGGCTGCTGTTGATGGGGCACAGCACGGGCGGGCTGATTGCGGCACTGTGGGCGGCGTACAACCCGGGGCGCGCCGATGCGCTGGTGCTGAACTCGCCGTGGCTGGAGTTTCAAACCGGCAACCTGGGGCGCCGGGCGCTGGAGGGGCCGATCAAAGCACAAGCGCGCATTGCCCCGATGTCGCACCTGGTCAACCCCGATCCGGGTTATTACGTTAAGTCCATTTCCAACCAATTTGATGGCGAATGGGACATCAACCTGGACTGGAAACCAGTAGTGATGTGGGCACCGACAGCCGCGTGGATGGCCGCGATTTTCCGCGCACAAGACCGGGTGGCTTTAGGTTTGGATTTGGATATTCCAGTGTTGGTGTTGCTATCTGCTAAGTCAACTTGGCCGGTGCGGTGGTCCCCGGAACTCCTGGAGACTGACCAGGTTATCACGGTGGACGATGTTGCGGCTCGCGCGCCATCACTGGGCCACATTGTGACCACGGTGCGTTTTCCCGGCGCTTTACACGACGTCACTTTATCAACGCCCGAGGTGCGCGCTAACGTTTGGTCCGAACTAAGCCGGTGGCTAGCTGCCTACATCCAATAGTCCGGTTTCGTGTTCGCCACCAAAGAGCGGGTAAGGGTTTAGGTCGGTATCGGGTTTCAGTGTAAGGGTTAAGGAAGATGTTGGGCGATTATGTTCCCAAACCCTTACACGCAAATGAATGATATCGGGAACTGCCAAGCGACCAAAACCAGTGCCCCGCTAGCTAAGCTGAAAAGATGGATAAAGATTGGCTGGAATTAGGTGAAACTGCGGTTAAAAATGGAAACCTTAAGCAAGCCGTGCAGTGGTTTACTCGCGCAGCCGAAACCGGCAATTTCGAGGCGATGATTCACCTAGCCTACTTAGCTTATGGTGATGGCAAAAATCAAGAAGCGCGGCAGTGGCTGGGGCAAATCACCAAAAATCCAGACCTAGGCAATAATAAAGTCTTAGAACACCTAAACGATGCCGCGATTTGTGCGCGCCGCAATGGCGATGATGAGGAATGCATAAGAATTTGCCGGATCACTGCCGGGCAGGGCATATTGGCTGGATATATGAACTTGGCATACAGCCTGCGGGAACGCAAAGAGTACCAAGAAGCTGAATATTGGTACGCCAAAGCTGTTCAAGCTGGTGAACTCAATGCTTATTGCCAATTAGGTTTAAACGCCGATTGGAGTGGCGACCCAGCTGCGGCCACCAAATGGTTTGAGAAAGGAGCGGCAGCAGGCGATTCGGCTTGTATGCGGATGCTGGGCGGAGCGGCCCGCGAAGCCGGTGATTTGGAAACTGCCCGCCAGTACTTCACTCAAGCCGCAGCGCATGGTTCGGTGCGAGCCAGGCGCGACTTAGGTTATATGGCCTGGGAAGCCGGTGACATTCCCGGTGCCCAAGAGTGGTTTAGGAAAGCTATTTATGATAGCGGTTGCGGCACTCCGGTGGATGCTGAGTCATTTTTGGCATTGGGAAACCTGGCGCTGGAACAGGGCGACGTAGATGAGGCAATGATGCACTGGGAAGATGCCGCCCAGGCTGGCAGCACAGATGCCATCGTAAATATCGGCTGTGAACTTTATGATGCGGGTAACCGCAAACGTGCTAAAGAACTATTTTTGATGGCTGCCAAGCGGGGTAATGTGGAGGCAAAGTTCCAGCTGGGGTACCTGCTGCATGCGGAAAATAAATATGATGATGCTACCCATTGGTATGAGCAAGCTGCCCACGAGGGCCACCGTGGCGCCTTAAACGAGATGGGAATGCGGGCCATGCGCGTCGGTGATGAGGATTTGGCCAAGCAGCTTTGGGAAGCTGCCGCGCAACGCGGACAGCATAACTCGATGTGGCACCTAGGGGTATGTGCTGAGCAGGCTGGGGATATGGAGTTGGCGCGCACTTGGTATGAAAAGGCGCTCGCGGCCTTAACTGACCCGGAGTTGGCGGTGTCATATACCCGCGATTTAATCCGCGTTGGCGGTTCGGCCGCCGCTGGTGGGGGGCCAGATGCGGCACCATCGGGCAAAATTTTAACCGACGCCAGCGCAACTGGCTCCAGCGTAACCGGCGCCAGTGCAACAGACGATGGCGCAACAGACGATGGTGCGACGGGTTCGGGTGAAACTGATTATACCGAATCAGATGCGTGGGTGGCGCGCGCCGAGAAAGCTTATAACGAAGGTAACCCGGCCCGCGCTGAACAGTGGTTGCTCAAAGCTGCGGAGGCCGATAACCCCAGCGCCATGATTCGCCTTTCTGCCCTGGCTGATTTGGCCGGGGATCAGGTTAAGTCTCGGATGTGGTGGGGTCGGGCCGCAGGTACCGTCAGCCGCAGCGGTGACCCGAAAAAACTTTATGAAGTGGGTTGCTATTTGCGCGACATCGGGCAGCTACAATTCGCCTTTCAGTGCCTAGAGCAAGCCGCCGCAGCGGGGCAGGTCCCCGCGATGGTTGACTTGGGGGCATTGCTGGCCAATCATGGACCCGCCGAACAGTTGGATGAGGCGGTAACTTGGTTCCAAAAAGCGGCGGAGCAAGGCCACCCCACAGCCATGACAAATTTGGGTGTTATTGCCGAGCGGCGAGGTCAAAAGGACCTGGCAAAGAATTGGTACAAGCAAGCTGTCATCGAAAAAAATGACCGCGCTGCGGCCCTAAACTTAGCAGAATTATTACAAGGCGAAGGGGATTTTGAGAAAGCGCGGAATTTATATCACCTAGCTGCGCTGTTGCAATATAGCAATGATGAGCAGTTCCGCGAGGCTCTGTGGCATTCGCCTTACTTAAGTTTTTACAGCGCGGATGAAGCCCGGGGGCGTCAGTTCCCTGAAGAACTCGGTTCCGCATCGGGCACTTTCCCACCCGAGTTAGGCCAACGCGGCCTGCGCGTACCTGGTGGCTGGGTGGCTTTTGAGGCGTTTGATACCATCGAGAGTTGGTTGGAGAACGCCGTTGATGCCGTGCGGGAAGCCCAGCAAGCCCATGATTTACCTGAATTGCGGGATGCTGAACTGGCCCTGGCTGAGATGTTGGATGCTGGCGCACCCTTTAGCGCTGATCGCTTTAAGCAAGTTGCTAACATGATTAACCGGGCGGTAGGCAACCCGTACTTTAAACGGCCTGCCCAGCCCATGCCGCTACCGGAACCGGAACAAGCAGTTCACCAGCTGCGTATGGGGCTATGGTATGCCCGGGATAACCTCAAAAAGTTGGCGGCAATCCCGGGGCTCGTTGAGTTGCGGCCCAGTGAGCGCAAAGTGTTTGTGAGTTTCTATCCGCTGGCGGCGGAGTATTTTGAGCAAGGCGCGGCTTAACGGCGTGGGTCATGCACCCTTTTGGTTATTCGGGGGCAAGTGCGCAAAGCGAGCGAGAAAAGCAGAATCTTATCGAGTTACTTGAGTTGTTGCCGGACATACTCGACCACGCCCGGAACTGCTGCTTGCAACTCTTCTAGGCAGCCTTGAAACTCATCATCGCCGCCATACCAAGGGTCATCCACGTCCAACACGTACTCATGTTTTTGGTCTCTGATCTGCGGGGCGTCAGGGTCAAAACTTCGCATCAGTTTTATGTCTTTAGTTAAACCGGCGTGGTCCGCCATCCTGCGCAAGTATTTGGCGTGTCCGGAAGTCATTGGGATAATCAGGTCGGCGTTCGCGATGTCCGATGTGGTGGCCTGGCGAGCTTTGTGGTTCGGTTTGCCAGCAATGTTGTTGCGTGCCAGGGTCTCCGCCGCGCGGTAATCCATCGGGTTGCCCTGTTCTTCATCGCTAATGCCCGATGATGTGACAATGACATCTAGGCCAGTATCGTCAAATGCCTGCCGCAGCAGCACCTCCGCCATGGGGCTGCGGCAAATGTTGCCCGTACACACAGTCATTACCCGGTAAGTCACGGCGCCATCATAGCTAGACTTGCGGGGCGATGGCGGGTTGTGACCCACGGGATTTGCTTTTGGGTAGGGCGGTGCAGTAGTGTTCTATCTCGCCGATGCGTCCGGTTAGCCGGGTGTGGTTACGTCCCTCAGTTTTGTTGGGGCGATGACGCGGGGTGGAGCAGCTCGGTAGCTCGCTGGGCTCATAACCCAGAGGTCGCAAGTTCAAATCTTGTCCCCGCTACTAGAAAACCGTTTTGGGGTGTTCCCCAAAACGGTTTTTTACTAGGTGTAGGCACAGGCAAGATTTGGGAGGAAGGATGCCCGGTGGGCATCCGACGGTTCTTGTCCCCGCTACTAAAAAATTCCTTGGGGATTGTTCCCCCAGGGAATTTCTCGTATTCAGGCGATGCGCAAGAGTGGTTGACTATCAATTCGTAGTCAATCAAGGTCTTGGATAGCGGCGGCCATGACTTGGCCGACAGGCTGGGTTACCAGGATGTCGGCGTGGGCATCTAGGTCGGTGGGGCTGAGGTTGATGACCACCAGGGAGTCGCCCCGGAACACGCGCACCAAGCCAGCAGCCGGGTAAACGGCCAGGGAGGTACCGGCCACGATCAGCACTTCAGCATCGTTAATGGCGCGGGCTGCCGCGTTCATCGAGGTAGCTGACAGTGATTCGCCGTAAAGCACCACGTCAGGGCGCACGATGGCGTCATCATCGTCGCACCGGGGCACCACGGCGTCACGTGGGAATTTAACCGCAGCATCGGGGGCGAGTTTGCCTTCGGTTGCGAGCAAATTATCCAACCATTCATCGTTGGTTTCAGCCGGTATTGCTGCAGCATCGGGCAGAGGTTTGGTAGCAACCCGCCAATTGTTGCGGTCCAGTAGCCACTCCAAACTGTACTTTTTGCCGCACTGCGTGCAGTAGGGGCGCCAGTTGCTGCCATGCAGTTCGATGACGTTTTGGCTGCCTGCCATCTGGTGCAAGCCGTCGATATTTTGCGTCACTACGGCGGTTAGGAAACCGCGTTTTTCTAGTTCCGCCACGGCTAAATGTGCGGGGTTGGGTTTGGCGGTTAGGTCAATCAGGTTTTCTACGTAATAGCGGAAAAATAGTTCCGGGTCATCTGCGAAAGTGCTGTAGCTTAGCAGTTCCTCAGGTGAGCGCCCATAATCTTGTTGTGCGTGGTAAAGCCCTTTTTCAGAGCGGAAGTCCGGGATGCCGCTTTCGGTAGAAACCCCAGCACCGCCAAAGAAAACCACCTTGCCATGTTTCCCGATAGCTTCCGCAATCCGCGCCGCACCCGCCTCGATTTCTGCATTACCCACGCCATCATGGTAAGCCCAAGCACGGACAGCACCACCAAACACGGACAGCACCACCAAACACGGACAGCACCACCAGGCCGGACGAATGGGCACAGCTGCGGTTACGGGCAAGTTGCCCCAGAGTTCAAAAATTCCGAAATTTCGCGCCAAACCGTTGGCGATCTTGGGTGGTCGCGGCCAAAACCGTTGCCACCCAAGTTGCGGCGTGCTAACCTAGCGCGGACTTATCAGTTAAGGGGCTATGGCGCAGTTGGTAGCGCGTTTCGTTCGCAATGAAAAGGCCGGGGGTTCGAATCCCCCTAGCTCCACGTTATCCGGGTGGCGGCTACGCCAATTTTAGGGCTTGATGGATTGCGGCAAGGTCCATTTCCTGGCCGCCTTCGGGCCACATATCAAGACCATCATCTTCCGTGCGCGGCACAATATGAAAATGTAAATGAAATACGCTTTGCTGCGCGGAGGCTCCACTGGCGTTGAGTATGTTGGCCCCAGTGTACCCGCAATTATTGACAAAATGTTGTGACACAATTTGCACCGTATTTACTACTTTAGTAAGAGCGTCATTGGGGCAATCTAAAACATTTTCATAGTGAGCTTTGGGGATGACTAAAGTATGACCAATAAAATCTTTCGCGATATCTAGAAATGCTAGGGTCTGGTCATCTTCATAAATCTCATAACTGGGGATTTTACTGGCAACAATATCGCAAAACACGCACATGCTAATTGATCCTTTTGCGCACTAGTGGTGAGTATTGGCACCAACTTTTCTAAAGCAAACTTTACTAAAAGGTACTTTACTAAAGTTTGGTTTAGTAAAGTATACAACCCGGGGTCAGAGGGCCAGGGCGGTGACTTGGATGTTGGGGGCTAGGGATTCGTCAAGGCTCATGCCGCACATGATGTGGGCACCGGGGTGGGAGGCATCCGCGATTCCGCTGACAATGTTTTGGAACTCTAAAAGTCCTAAATCTCCGGAGCCTTCCACGTTGATGATAATGGTTAGGGATTCTTGGATGGCCTTGGCAAAAATTGGGTCAGCGGTTAAGTTAGCGATAGCTTGGCTGAGGTTTTCGCTGCCGAATGTAGCTTTGGCAAAAACTCCACCACTTGCGTGTCCGATAATTTTGTCAATTTCTACTTGGTCTAGGTTAATTAAGCCGGGATTCGCAAACCATTTTGTCGTAACAGTTTTTATTTCGCTATGGTTCATCGTTTCGACGGTTATTTGAGTATTGTTGTTTTCCAATTCATATTCCTTAAGGGTGGGTCATACTGAGCAGGTTGAGTTTTTGATTTAGTTCGGTTTCGGTCAGGGTGCCAGGTGACGGCGTATTGCCAGATGGTGACGCGGGCGTGGCCGAGGCATCATCGGGCACAACTAAACCGAGGGCATGGACGGCATCGCGAATGGTGGTTTTATGTTTGACCGCGTATTTGGCTACCTCGGCGGCTTTCTCGTAACCAATTAGGCGGTTTAGCGCCGTTACAATAGATGGTGAGGCGCCCGCGAGGGTTTCACAATGTTCGATGTTGGCTGTGATGCCGGTTACGCATCTATCCGCCAATAACCGCGTGGCAGCCGCCAGCAACGTGAGGGATTCCAATAACGATGCCGCCAAAACGGGCATTTGCACATTCAACTCAAAGTTACCAGAAGCGCCCGCCCAAGCCACGGTAGCGTCATTTCCAACCACCCGCGCACACACCATTAACACCGATTCAGGGATAACGGGGTTCACTTTACCGGGCATAATCGAGCTGCCCGGTTGTAAGTCGGGGATGTTGATTTCACACAAGCCGGCGTTTGGCCCCGAACCCATCCAACGTAAGTCGTTGCAAATTTTGGTGAGCGCCACGGCCAAGGCGCGGAGCTCACCCGATAACGCCACTAGTGAGTCGCGGCTCCACTGCGCGGCGAAATGATCTTCCGCCTCGGTGATGGGCAGGGAGGTCAGTTCGGCGAGGCGCCCGCAAACAGCGGCGGTGAACCCGGCAGGGGTGTTGATTCCAGTACCCACGGCAGTACCGCCCAACGGTACGGTTGCAACATCGGGCAAGATGGCCATTAAGCGGCGGCGGCACCCGGCGATGGCGGCGGCGTATCCGCCAAATTCTTGACCCAAGGTTACCGGGGTGGCATCCATCAAGTGCGTGCGGCCAGCTTTAACTACCTGGGCAAACTCTTTTGCCTTTTCGGTCAGGGCGGTTTCCAGATGTTGCAACGCGGGCAGCAGTCCGTTTTTTAGGGATGATGCTGCCGCGACGTGGATGGCGGTGGGGAACACGTCATTAGAACTTTGTGAGGCGTTAACCACATCATTGGGGTGTACCGTTTGGCATAGGTATTGCGAGGCCAGGGTAGCCAGCACCTCATTCATGTTCATGTTCGATGAGGTGCCGCTGCCTGTTTGATAAATGTCGATCGGGAACTCGGCCATGATGTGACCAGAATTCAGGGCGTCGGCAACTTCAGCGGCGGCGCTGGCAACGGCAGCGCCGGTCTGAGGTTCGATGACGTTGAGCGTTACGTTAGTTTCGGCTGCCGCTTGTTTGATTAGAGCCAAAGCGTTCAATAACGATGCTGGGAGCGGTTGACCGGAAACCGGGAAGTTTTCCACCGCGCGTTGAGTTTGAGATTGATAAAGGGCATTTTCGGGTACCAGCACCTCCCCCATCGAATCGTGTTCGTATCGAAACCCTGCGGGGGCTGGTTCGGTCATAAGAATCGGGCCTTAATTCATAGATTCTGCGATCTTCGTCGCGAAGCTCCTTGCCGCAGAATGACAGTGGGTGATTGCGGAGTTGGACGCGAAATTACTAGAGGGGATGCGGCATAAACGATCTAAAAGGGCACGGCGCCGGTGGCGGCGAGGTCGGCCCCAGAGGTTGCGCCGCCAGACGTGACGCCATCAGCGGTTACGGCTTCAAAGCGGGCGCGTGCCCCATCCAGCCAAACTTGGCAGTGCGCAGCCAGTGCCTCACCCCGTTCCCACAGGGCCAAAGCGCTTTCCAGCGGTTCGCCGCCAGCTTCTAACCGGGCTACCACTTGGTTTAGCTCCTCGCGAGCTTGCTCAAACGAGAGCCCTGCCACATCGTCATCGACGGTTGAGGTACCGAGAGCCGTGGCGTCCGTTTTTGTTGCCATGCTCTAAGTGAACAACACCCCACGGACAAAAGTTAGTCGGAACGGATTGATTATCGGGGTAAGGCAGCGACTAGGGGGGTGTCTACTCCGATGGGGCCAAAGCGGTGGGCGCCACCAGGGGAACCGAGCGGCTCGTCGCGACCCGGCAAAACTTCATCAAAGAAATCGGCGTTGTCTTTAAGGTAAGGGCGCAACTCAGCGGGCAAATCATCTTCATAGTAGATGGCCTCAGCCGGGCAAACTGGCTCGCACGCCCCGCAGTCCACGCATTCTTCTGGGTGGATGTAAAGCGAGCGCTCACCCTCATAAATGCAATCTACTGGGCATTCATCCACACAAGCGCGGTCCATCACGTCAACACACGGTTTGCCGATCACGTAAGTCATACCGCCCAGCCTAGTAGAGGCGGGTTGGAACACCCGGCAACGCAACTAGGCCAAGTTGTGAGATATGCTGCGAGGTTTGGTACGCTAAAAGGTCCTTAACGGAACTAACTTCGCATCGAAACTTAACCGGGTTCGATGGGGTATGGCGTAGGGTGGGGTTGTGGGGCATTCGCATAGCCACGGCGGCGGGCACGATGGCGGGGCAGGCGGGGTAACGGACCGGCGCAAGCTGGCCATCACGTTCACTTTGGCATGCGCAGTAGTAGTGATGCAGGTGGTGGGTGCGGTTTTGACCGGCTCCATCGCCCTGCTCGCAGACACCGTACATACTGTGACCGATGCGGCAGGCAGCGGCGTGGCGCTCTTGGTTGACAAGTTGATGCATCGCCCACCAACGCATCGCCGTACTTGGGGTATGCGGCGATTGGAAGTGCTGACGGTGTTTTTGCGCGCTGCGGTGTTGTTGGGCGTGGGCGTTTACGTCATTGGGGAGGGTATTCAACGCTTGTTGGCCCCGCCCGAAGTTCCAGGCCGGGAACTGGTCATTTTTGGTGGCTTAGGTTTGCTAGCCAATCTGGTCAGCCTGGTTATTTTGACTGACGGGTTGGGCGGCAAACTTTTCCCGTGGTCGCGCAATGCCGCCCACCGACAAACCGCAGAGGGTGGGCGCAGCTTTAACATGCGCGCCGCCGTGCTTGAGGTTTTGAACGATGCCATCGGGTCCGTGGGCGTCTTGGTAGCGGCGTTGGTGATGTGGTTGACCGGTTGGCAGCGGGCCGACGCATTGGCGGGTTTGCTAATTGCCGCCCTCATCGTGCCTCGGTCAATCGCCTTGCTGCGGGAAACAGTTGACGTGCTACTGGAGAGCACGCCACCAGGCCTAGATTTGGCAGCGGTGCGGGCTGATTTCTTAGAAATTGATCACGTGGTTGCCGTGCATGATTTACATGCGTCCCTGATTAGTTCCGGCTTGCCCACTTTGAGCGCGCACATTGTGGCGGAAGAAAGTTGCTTTACCGATGGGCACGTGAGGGAGTTGTTGGACCGGCTGCAACATCGGGCCTCATCACATTACGGCATCCCCATCGAACATACCACGTTCCAAATTGAGCCCCCGCCGCACGCTGCCCACGAACACCCCATGCACGCCTAAACCCCAGGCAGGATGGCTCCCGTTTTTTTTGAGACAAGTTAGCGCAGGGGAATCACGTCAGCCATACCAGCAACAAGCTTTTCGATGTCGATGGGATCGGAAGTGTAAATTGTGGCCCGCCCGGGCTGAGCTAGAGCGGTGGCGCAGACTAGAGCGTCTAGGGCGTGCCGATGCCCAGAAATGCCTGCGTGGGCCAGTAGTTGCGCCGCCGCAATAGCTAGCTTCTTGGTAATAGGTTCAACGCTTAATCTGGAAGTGGTCCAATTGAGAGCAGCAAGGTTGACTTTCGCATTGCTAATTTCAGCAATGGTAGCCGCGCACACCACCACGGGTACGATGCTGTTGCTCGCTAACGCGATTACGCCGGTAAGGTAGGGGTCTTTTTTGACAGCGCGGCTTAACCCTTCGGCATCCAGCACAACTGGGCCAGCTAGCGGGCGGATCATCGCCTGTGCTTTGCTGCTTCTAGGTCAGCTAAGACCTGATCCATTACCTCATCGGATACGGGGCCGTGTTCAGCTACCGCAACTGCGACGTATTCATCCAGCAGGTCTTGGCGCAACTGGGTTTCGAGCGCCCGGTTCACGTAGGCGGAGTATCCCCGCCCGCCGGTGCGGTGAGATATCTGCTCATCAAGGTCACCGCGGACCGAAACCGAGCGCTTTACTGAGAGTTGAGATTCTGTAGCAAAACTCATAGGAGTAATCCTACTAGAAGTATTACTTTATGGCACCCCAGGTTTTGTTAGCGCCAGGTGCGGCTTGAGTACTGCGCAATTTGTTGCCTGATGGCGGCAACGTGGGAGTCTTTGACTAAGCGGCGAGCTACGTTTTGCACGGTGGTATGCAGGTCTTGGTTTAAGCCGCCCGTTGGTGCAGCAGGGGCAGGTCCGTTAATAATCTGGCGGGCCTCATCGACAGTAAGCCCTGTGGTAATGCTGCTTTGGTCTAGCCCGGCATCTGGATCGGTAAAGAATTCTGGTAACGCGGTGGCGTGGCTCATAAAAATTTACCTCGCCAGGGAATTGTAATCGAGGGTGAGATCGGCATAAGTGAGTCCAATTTTGGCTAAGGTAATTAACTCTATTATTTGGTTACTTAAGTAATAAGGGTGTACCGGTTGGGCCGGTAGTTCAGTTTCGGAAATTTTGCGCCATTGCCAGTTAGGGTTCAGTTCCCAAACGGAAATGGTGCGCGCGCTGTGCGCGTATTCTTCGGGGCTATTGCGGTAATTAACTGATTTATCTTCCCAGTAATACTTATCCGGTGGCGCAATGTTGTTATAGTCTAAAACTAATTTGTATGCCGTTGCGGGGCCATGTTGTTCCACGGCGGCTTTGCGCAATTTTGAAGTTTGAGAAAAATGGTGGGTGCTTTGCATTACCTTTTCTAAATCTTGCGCTTTAAGCTGTTCAGCTTGCTCGGCGAAACCACTTTGAGTGGCCCGGTTTTTCGCGGCTCGCAGGGCCAGGTATTGATTTTTTGTGGCCCGGTGCATGTTTTCTTCAAATTCTATTGCAGTTAGCGCCTGGTCAATTTTGGGCCGACGCTGGCCACCAGGTACTCGGAATTGTTTAACTGCAGCTACATATTCACCTTGTAAGGCTGCTAGGGAGTCAGCGATTTGGCCCGGATCGTGGCCGGTAACTAGCTGCTCTAAAAGCGATTGAGCGGCGGCGGTAGTCACTTCACCTACTGCGCTAAGATCGGTTGCGGGGGCTAATGACATTGCGAGCCTAATGACACAGCGGAACCTAATGACACAGTCTAATGCTCCCAGAAAGGTAGGTTTTAATGCAAACGGTTTTGACACCGGAAACCAAATTGACTCCAGATGGTGTGCAAGTGTATCGCGTTTATTACCCCGAAACTGACCTGCTTGGCGGATTTGTGCAAACTCTGGCTAACGTAACCGAAAACGCCCAAGTACTAGAAAATGGCATTGTTTATGGTGATGCGGTAATTAGTGGTAATGCCGTGGTGAGAGGCGAAGCCTGGGTACATAATGCGGTTGTGACCGACAATGCCCAAGTGTGTGACCGGGCTTATGTTGGCCAAGGTTCCGTGGTCAAAGACCATGCCGTAGTTAGTGGCTCGGCAGAGGTTTTGCTGGGTAGTGTTATCGGCGGTTCAGCATTAGTGACCGATAATACCCAAATTGTTAATTCTACCGTTAGTGATTACGCGGTAATAATGGGCAATAGTGCTATCACCAATGGGGCTGAGGTGAGCGAATTTGCTAAAGTAATGGATACTGCGGTTATTGCCGCTGGTGAATTAAAAGGTATTTCGGCGGCCAGGGGTAATTTTGCGCAACTGCCTTAAGTGCTTATTGAGGTCTTAAGCGCATACTGAGGCCTTAATTGCTTACTGAGGTTTTACTTTCAGAGCTTTGGCAACGATGGTGCCGTCCGTGAGCTTAACTAGAAGGGCATCACCATCGTGTACATCAGCCACGGCTTTCACTACCGCACCATCGGCCCGTTGCACGATGGCAAAGCCGCGTTCCATGGTGGCTAGCGGCGAAAGGGTGCGCAAGCGCGAGGTTAGGGTATCAATTTGGGCGCTCGCGGTTTGCAATGTTGATTCAAACCGGTGCCGCAGGCGGCTCACCGCGAACTTGAGATCGTTCTCGCGGGACTCCACCATCGTGCCGGGGGCTGCCAAAACGGGGCGGCTGCGCACATCATCGAGCGAACGCTGCTGATATTCCAACATGTTGCTGATGGCTAGGCGCATGGAACTTTGCGCATTGCGGATGTCCGCGCGCAACTCAGCCACATCGGGCACGATCCACTTGGCTGCGTCGGTCGGTACGCTGGCCCGCAGGTCAGCCACATAATCCAAGATCGGGTTATCGGTTTCATGCCCGATGGCGCTAACAATTGGTGTGCGTGCCGCAAAGACGGCTCGGACCAAGCCTTCATCAGAGTAGGGCAACAAGTCTTCAACGCTGCCGCCGCCGCGGGCAATTACAATAACTTCCACATGCGTCAGGGCGTCCAGCTCAATTAATGCGGCTTTAATTTCCGCTACTGCAGCATTGCCTTGGGATGCCACCTCGCGGATTTCAAACCGAGCCGAGGGCCAACGCCGTTGCGAATTTTCGGTCACGTCCGTCATGGCCTTGGAATTACGGCCAGTGATTAACCCGATGGTGCCCGGCAAAAAGGGGAGCGGCTTTTTATGACGCGGCTCAAACAGGCCCTCTTGCGCCAGCAATTGTTTCAAGCGCTCCAACCGGGCCAGCAAATCGCCTAAACCCACCGCTCGGACCTCTTCGGCTCTGAGGCTGAACCGGCCCGCTTGTAGGTAAAAGTCAGGTTTGGCATACACCACTACCTTGGCGCCGGGCTCTAGCACGATGCCGCTGCGTTGCAGGTTGTTGGTCCAAATTGTTACATCAACCGAAGCTTGCTGGTTTAAATCCCGCAGCGTGAAATACTGCATTTTGGCGTTGGGGCGCGGGTTGTATTGAATAACTTCGCCTTCAACCCAAATGAAGCCCAGGCGTTCAATCCAACCTTGCACTTTGCCATTAACAAACGCGACCGACCAGGGGTTTTCGGGCGTGGAGGGGGCAGGTTGGAATTGTTGGTTCAACTTTTGTCCCTCCCCCTTGTTACTCTGCTCATTAAAGGATGCTGACAGGCGGCGTCGCAGTGAAGCGGCAAGCCTCACTGGCGGCCCGGCAGTTAGCGCGCGCTCTAACTTAGCGCAATTTGTGGCGCCCGTGTGCCAAGTGGGAGACATTGCTAGCTAGTACGGACGCCTGCGTTACTTTTGGCGCGCAGATGTTAAGTAAAGTCGCTGTATGACTTCATTTCCTAATCCGGCACATATGGATAACCCGGTGCTGCTTACTGTCGACTTGCCGTCGACCCCGGAGGAATGTAGTTCTGTCTTGAAACCAAGGGGTTATGCCGATTTACCGTCGACCCCGGAGGAACGTAATTCCGCCTCGAAACCACGGCAAAATCCTGGGAGCGGCGCCTCCAAAACGGTGCTGCTGGCTGGGCCGCGCGGTTTTTGCGCTGGGGTTGACCGAGCCGTAACCGCTGTGGAACGTGCTTTGGAAACATATGGTGCCCCAATTTACGTGCGGCATGAAATTGTCCACAACCGGCACGTGGTAAACCGCCTGGCCGAAATGGGTGCGGTTTTTGTGGATGAAGTTGATGAGGTACCCGCGGGTGCGCGGGTAATTTTTAGCGCACATGGGGTTTCCCCAGCCGTCCGTACGATGGCGCAGCAACGTGGTTTGCGGACTATTGACGCGACTTGCCCCCTGGTAACAAAAGTGCATAAAGAAGTCACTCGTTTTGCTGCCGAAGATTACGACATTTTGTTAATTGGCCACCGGGGCCATGAAGAAGTTGAAGGCACAGCGGGCGAGGCGCCTACCCATGTGCAAGTTGTATCATCTTTTGAAGATATTGATAACATAATTGTGCGTGACCCCAATAAAGTAGTTTGGTTATCTCAAACCACGTTATCCGTAGATGAAACTGCGGTAATGGTAATGAAGTTGCGCGAGCGATTCCCTAATTTGAATAACCCACCATCGGATGATATTTGTTACGCCACCCAAAACCGGCAAGATGCGGTCAAAGCCATTGCTGATAAGTCAGATGTAGTGGTAGTAGTGGGGTCGGAAAATAGTTCCAATTCCGTGCGCTTAGTGGAAGTTGCCTTACATAATGGCGCTAAAGCTGCTTATCGGATTGACGATGCTGGGGAAATTGACCCCTTATGGTTTGATGGCGCCATAAATGTTGGCGTCACTAGTGGCGCCTCCGTACCCGAAAACTTAGTAACCGACACCATCAAACGCCTGCGAACCCTCGGCTATTTGAATTTGGAGATAGTCCAGACCGCCACTGAGACCACCCGCTTTGCCCTCCCCAGAGAACTAAAAACCGCCTAGTGGGCGATCTACTGCGTTATCGCACCCGCTCATGGAGTGTATCTCCAATTCGCTCATGCTCTGCCTTATCTCATCCCACTAGCCAATTTTTAGAAAAGGAATTATGGAAAACGTAGAATTATTGAAGCCTCCGATTGAGGAGTTATTGCCGCAACCTAATACCACGGCGGCCATGAGTTTGCGGAATTTGTGGAAAACTTTTGGTAATAAAACTGCCGTGGCTGATGTTAGCCTAGACATTCCGCAAGGGAGTTTTTACGGCATCGTCGGACCTAATGGAGCCGGTAAAACCACTACGCTTTCCATGGCAACGGGATTATTAAGGCCAGATCAAGGTAGTGCCATGGTATTAGGCCATGATGTTTGGTCTGATGCGGCCAAAGCCAAACAATTAATGGGGGTATTGCCCGATGGGGTGCGCTTATTCGACAGATTAACCGGCGCACAATTAATTACGTATTCGGGTTTATTACGCGGCATGGACCGCGCTACCGTTTCGCAGCGTACTAATGACTTATTAGCGGCAATGGACTTAAAAGAAGCCGGTAATAAGTTTGTAGTGGATTATTCGGCTGGTATGACTAAAAAAGTCAGTTTAGCGTGCGCGATGATTCATGCGCCTAAATTGTTAATTCTAGATGAGCCATTTGAAGCGGTTGACCCGGTTAGTGCCGCAAACATTCGCGACATTTTGCACCGCTATGTTGAGAATGGCGGCACCGTGGTGATTTCTAGTCACGTGATGGATTTGGTGCAGCGCACTTGTTCGCACGTGGCTATCATGGCCAATGCCCAAGTAGTGGCATCGGGAACCGTTGATGCTGTGCGCAATGGCCGCGACCTGGAAGATCGCTTTGTCGAACTCGTCGGTGGCCGACGCTCGGGAGAAGGTTTGACGTGGTTGGGTCAATAAGTAGCACCGGCCTCAGCGGCATGCACACCATGGCGCACTCCCTCGACATGCAGGCGCAAACCAACAGTCATTCTGCGCAAGGCCACAGGCCGCAGTCGCAGAATCTAGGCACCGCCACGGGTAGCTCTACAAAGTTGATTATGCGCCTCAAGGCACAGTTACTGGTCAACGGGTTCCGCCGCAGCGTGTGGATGACCATCGGTTTTGTACTCGCCGCGCTGTATGCGCTGAGCATGGTGGTGGGCGCCATCGCCGCCGCCATCGTCGGCAGTCGCCTAAACATGGGCCTAACTAGCCAACTGTTGATCGTGGTGGGCGCGGTGGTGACACTAGGTTGGCTAATCGCGCCCATCGTGGCGTTCGGCGTAGACAGCACCATTGACCCCCATCGCTTCAACTTATTCCCGCTCACCCGCAACCAACTGATGGCCGGTATGACCGGCGCGGGCCTGATCGGCATCCCCGGCATCGCTTCGCTGCTCGCCTTTATCGGGGTGGCATTTGCTTGGTGGCGCACGCCACTAGCCTTAATTGTGGGCTTGATCGGCGCGGCTGGCGGCTTGCTGCTCGCCATCATCGGCTCCCGCGCGCTGACCACTTGGCTGGCACCCAAACTGGAACGCCGGGGCGTGCGCGAGGTAATCACCCTGATCATGTTTGTGCCCCTGATGCTGAGCGGGGTAATTATCCAATGGTTTACCGAGCGCACCGTCGAGGCTGGGCAAACCGGGTTTACCGGCTTTGTGAACACGGCCGCCAATGTGCTGGGTTGGACCCCGTTTGGCGCCCCTTGGGGTATGCCCGATGCGGCAGCCCGGGGCGACTGGTTGGGCGTGTTGCTCCGACTGATCATCTTGGCCGCTGGGATCGGCGCGTTGTGGGCGCTGTGGTCACACTCGCTGCGTAAGGCTTTAGAAACGCCAACAGAGTTGCGCACCGCCAATACCCGCATTAAAGGCGTAGGTTTTTTTGGGCATTTCCCGGCCACCCCCACAGGGGCCGTGGCTGCCCGCTCCGTGACGTATTGGCTGCGGGACCCGCGCTACATGACGGGCCTCATCATCGTGCCGCTAATGCCGATTGTGTTGATGTTTGGCACCACCCAGTCCCCGGAAATTTGGCCGATGGCGCTGGCCGTGGCTCCGTTTACCGCATGGATTTTGGCGTTTAGCACCTCAAATGACATCGGTTATGATTACACCGCCTTTGCCTTGCATGTGGCTACTGGAGTGCCGGGCCGCGCGGACCGTTTGGGCCGCTTGATCCCGCCCATTATCATCGGGGTGCCGATCGCCATCCTGTACAGCGTATTTACGGCCTTGTTTGTGGGCCACCCGGAGTTTATTCCAGCCGTTTTAGGCGCTTCGCTAGGGATTTTCTTTGGCACTTTAGGCATAGCGGCGGCGGCATCTGCCCGCTTTGTTTACCCAGTAGCCAAACCTGGGGAAAGCCCGTTCAAGCAACCGCAAGGTGCGATGGCGGCCACCATGATTTCGCAGATGGTCACCATGGCAATTTCCGGCCTGGTGTGTTTGCCGGTGCTGGGCCTGGCGGTTTGGGCCATAATCTCTGGCAGCGCCCTAATCGGTTGGCTCACGCTATTGGTTGGTTTGTTGATCGGGATTCCCGTATTCTTAGCCGGGGTGCACCTCGGTGGGCGCTGGGTTGATGAGACTGGACCCGAATTACTTCAAAAAGTCCACAACTTTGCTTAATTCGGTCCGCTTGCACCCATCTGCTTCGTTATCGCAGCCGCTTGTGGGGTCGCGTGAATTATTATTTGATAAGGTGAAAAAATGTCTTTAACGATTGGAATTGTTGGGTTGCCTAATGTGGGTAAGTCAACGCTGTTTAATGCGCTAACGCGGAACAATGTGTTGGCCGCCAATTATCCGTTCGCCACGATTGAGCCAAACGTGGGCATTGTGGCTTTGCCGGACCCGCGCCTGGATGAATTAGCCAAACTGTTCAACAGCGTTAAAGTGGTGCCAGCCACGGTGAGTTTTGTGGATATTGCAGGCATTGTGGCGGGTGCTTCGGAAGGTGAGGGCTTGGGCAACAAGTTTTTGGCCCACATCCGCGAGGCCGACGCCATCTGCGAAGTTACCCGGGTTTTTAAGGACGATGACGTACACCGGGTGGCAGGTTCCCAAGATGCCGCTGGCGACATCGAAACTATTAGTACCGAATTGATTTTGGCTGATTTGCAGACTTTGGAAAAAGCCATCCCACGGATGGAAAAAGAAGTCAAAATCAAAAAGGGGGACCCAGTTTTGTATGCTGCCGCAGTTAAAGCTCAAGAGGTTTTGAATAGCGGCAAAACCTTATTTGCGGGCGCTAAAGGTGCGGGTATTGATTTAGAGGTCATTAAGCCCCTGCAATTATTAACCGCAAAGCCCTTCATTTATGCATTCAATGTTTCTGAAGCCCAATTTGCAGATAAAGCCGAACTGGATCGCCTAAAGGCTTTGGTTTCCCCGGCCGAAGCCATTTTCATTGACGCTAAGTTTGAATCCGAACTTGCCGAGTTAGAACCAGAAGATGCTGCCGAGATGTTAGCCGATAGAG
>Ga0268261_10000137_pt1 | contig 44831 bp, 23 predicted proteins | sample TergutNc150P1_FD_190353 | JGI IMG/M metagenome (GOLD analysis project Ga0268261, IMG submission 190353) | Nasutitermes corniger P1 segment gut microbial community from laboratory colony in Florida, USA - Nc150 P1 (SPAdes) (version 2) | ecosystem: Host-associated > Arthropoda: Insects >... | reverse complement strand
CAAGAATGGGTGCTCCATATATATATGACATTAGTAGCCTAAAGGTTAATAATTTAACCCTTATCCTGCTAACGTGGAGAAAATGGTGAGCTCCTAATAATGCCAGCAAATAGCAGATGGGATTTAATTTGGGGTTTAAAGGGTTAAACTGCTCAGAATAAGAAAACCGAAAATTTCTTTATGTCATACAAGGAATTTTGAATTAGTGTTGAAATGAATCATCATCAAAATTATTGTTCCTGGCCTAACCCTGCAGAAGATACTTTTTTATTTTCCTGATTTTAGAACATTTTAACAGTCGGTGAGAATTATGCATGTGGATCATAGTGACATTTCTAGAGTTACAGGATTTATTGCATAACACATACATTTGACATTGGATATTTGTTTGCAATTAAGTGTTTTACATGTGGTAGATTTAGTGATAACTATAAAAGGAATAGTAAATTTTCCCATTCTTCGCCTTGGTTAACCTCACGCCCCAGCTGCTTTACCCCAGAAAAGAACCCTGGTACCTATTGAAAGGGATGCTGGGTAGGCTCCAGAGCAGATTTGGAGGTTTTGGAGGAGAGAAAAATCTCTTCACCCTACCTGGATTCAATCCCCAGACTGTCTAGCCCATAGCCTAGTCACTAGCAGACTACACTAGTCTGGCTGCTAGAAGGATTAGAGGAAAAGGAATACTGTACTGAAGATTAAACTTTTGCATTTTACTTCTTAATTTGTTGGTACAACAATGCAAATGAAGCTCTACTGCCATACATTATTAGAGTGGGCCACTGATCACAATTTGCCCATCTGCCCTAATTATTGCAGCAGTATTTACACCATTCCAATATTGAGCAGAATATGAAGTTCCTGAGTGCAAGTAGATCAGACCAAGTTATGAAAAACTGATGTCAGCAGGCTTCCAACATAGCAATCAGAACAAGTGTTACTACAACTAAAAAACAGAACTGTGAGTGCAGCAAAATTATAACTTAAAAACCCAGGGAAATGGCAATTAAGAGGTGGAAAGCACTTGCTTGGGGAGGCTACGCTGGCCAGAGGTAAAGAAGTCGTCATCATTTACTGTACTCTACAAGCTTAAGTGACGACAACACATAATGACTTCTGCCATTATCATCATCTTGATGGTCCACGGTATATCAGGTAGGACCTATCTCATTGTTGTAACCAGCTGGGTGAGTTAATTGGTGCTAACCGACCTTAAGGCTCTGATCCCTCCTGTGGAAGGTTTACTGTCAGCTCAAACAAGAAACAGGTATAGAGTTACTCCAGGCAAGAATATGTTCATATAATTTGAGGTAAGTAATCAAAACTTAATTGTATTTAATTTTTATTCTAAGGTCAAGGCAAGTTTTGCATTTTTTGCCTGCATGGCTGCCATAAATGTGGCAAACATGCTATGCAGCTGATTAGATGAAATTGGACTTTCATCAGTGCCACTAGTTACTCATACATTACTATTATTGGATAATTCTACAGTGTTCTGGGTCCAGTTGTTTCTTTACTTTAAGCTACTTGAACATTACTCAGCTTTACAGTATATTGATTAGCATAACCTCAGTGTCGTTAATAAGCCCGTCCAGTGATGGAGACTAGCTTGTTTCCTACACATGAATACAGAAACACAGCCAACTTATGAATGTTGATAGGTGAAGTCCAAAAAATTAAACTGTTGCAGAATGTAATAGGCTTGGGTTTGGAGTTCCTGTCAGAGGTGAAATCTGATTGAGCTTAGTGTTCGATGTGTGTTACGTTGTGTTAATAATGTAACGCATATTATATTGGATACTGTCCCATTTTGGTTACGAGTAAATATACACAATGGTCCTGTGACTGGTTTTGTCTCAGTCTTCAAATAAAAGCATTCAGTTGCACCTATTAGATGATGCTGGTATGAATCTCTTAGACTGGAGTTGTTATAAAATCAAAGGCTTTGTTTTGAATAAAGAAGTTTTGGCTTTAAAATACTCAGCATATTATAATTTCATGTGACTTTGTTAAAAAATTTTAACACAAGAAGCATGAATGGAGAACTTTGAAGCCCAGAATCAGTAATTACAGTGGCTGTGAATAATGTCAGCATGCTTTCAGAATTTAAGTGTCACCTTAATGTTATTCCTCTATCTCTTCAATGTTCTCCAAAGGCAGCTTGTCAAAAGACTCCCTTATTGATGTGTATGCTGCTTCATCTCTTCTATCTAAACTACAGTCCAGCCCATCATAACATTCTACTTTCACTAATAAACTGAAAGTTAAACTTGCCCCTGTCCATACTGTGAAATAGTATACCTCTGTTCATTCTTAACCTTGGTACTACATGGAGGTGAGTGGTCAACATCATGCCCCAGCTGCTCTACCCTGGTAAAGAAACCAGTCATTGCATAGGAGGTTTGGTGGACCCCTGAGCCAGTCTGGACATTTTAGAGGACAGAAAAATCTCTTGCCCCTGCTGGGATTCAAACCCCTGGATTGTCTAGCCCATAGCCTACTCACTGTTGTGACTGTCCGGTTTGGGTCCCACCATGCAATACTGGGTCAGCCATCTAAAGAACAGTATAAAACTTTCTGCTCATAAATTCTGAATATTTCAATTTATTTCTATTATGTTAACCAACAAATGCACAAAATATTTAATAACATTTATATCTTATAACTCCAACGTGTTTCAATACCAAGGTGTCATCAACAGGGAGCTGTTTGTATGCGAAGTTAAAAGCCAAATGAACTGAATCAATTATTACATGTAGGCAGCTTTGCTTCAAGTATTGCTACATAATTTAACCATCCCATCATCACATTCTTTCTCTATGTGTGGCTGCACCACATTTAATTATGCTATTTGAACTGCAACAATATCAAATTTTGCTCAGCAAGACCAAAAGAGGCTTCCCAAGGAATATTTGGGTCGTAGTCCTGTATAATGTTTATTCATGCCAACATTTCACTCATACACACAACAAATATACATCTGAAGCAACATAACCGTTTTTGTCCCCTACAGCAGTAAGCATAGGTAGGAATATTAAGTTGCATAAATGCTTATAGTTTCACAATTTCAATATACTTCACCGTGCAACTACACTTACTTGTATGCCTGTCGTATATTACACTAAAGTGGTGTACGTGTGTTTATCATTTTCACTGCATCTCTTCTCAATTATCACACATGTTTTCACTGACCTGTTCTTGGCACTGAACAGAAACAAACTCATGTCCTCCCATTAGAAAAGTCCTTTCTTACAACGTGCAACCTGCAAGCTCTACTGCCAATGCCATAAGAAATGCAAGTGACTTACATCTTCCTGCTAGAAAAATAATTTCTTTGTGTCTGAAGTTTAGGACTCCAGAACTCTCACTCTATTGGCTCTACTTTTTCCTGCTTAAATACAGTAAAATTCACAGGATATGAACATTAACATCATTCAATTATCCCCACAATGTAGTCCTCTCTTCATAATACTACAGGTACTTAGTTGCTGAATGCAACTGCTCACCCCACTGTCTAAACACCCTAGCCTCTATTCACACCTCCAACAAGTTACCCCAATTCTTGAGCTCATGGTGATCTGTTACAATAAAAAATACCTACAGATCTAATTTTACTTCAGCTACTGTGATAAAGAAAATGTTTTAAGAATTACTTGCTCTTCTGAACTGTTTACAGGTCTAGAAAGTTTCTCACACAAGCTTGGTACTTATTTTAGGTGCTGACAATATGTGATACTCCCAGATGACACATAATTTTCATGGTAAGTGGCATGTTTGCTGAAAATGTGTTTAAAGCTGCCAGTAACAGAAGTCTTTTATACCAGTGTTGCTCAGTCTTGATAGTAAACTGGATCTCACTAATTCTGCAGACTACCTTCCCTGCAGTTATCTTGCTTGGCACTAGTATTGAGAATTGGAACATCAGAAAAATCTTAAACCATAAAATTCTCTAAGTCAGTGTACAAACTTATTAACATAAACATGTTCTAGCAGTAATGATACAACTAAAATTAAGAAAAGTCTAAAGGAAAACACTCTTTACACACTACTGGGTAGAGTCTTCAACCTGCAGACCACTTCTTGCAAAACACTTACTCAGGCTTTTATAAGTGTCATATAGCCAGAAAATATTATACAGTGTTGTCTGTTTTGTCTAAGTTGCATTCCTTGACTGTTCTCAAACATTTGTAGCAGAAGTAGTTTTCCGTGGTGACAGTAGAACTGGGGAAACATTCAAGTGTATCTTAGCCTAAACTGTTACACCCACAAGGATGGAATGTCAATAGGACAATAAAAGATTCAGATACATGCCATGGGTATAACTCGAATCTGTGACTGAAAGAGCTAGGGCAAGAAGCAAACTTTATGAAGTTCTGCCTGTTACTGCAAAGGAGATTGCATTTTATCCACCACAAAGGATCAGCTGTTAGTAAGATATGTAAGTTGTGTGCCATGTAAAGCTCTTATTTCTACTTTAGCACTAGAGGGAACAATCAGCTTTATGATATAGTGACTTACCACATGGGTAAGAGTCCTGTTTACCGTGACACAGGCGACTGGGTGGGTCTCATAAACCATCTGTTTGTTGCTCTCATCTGTGCTTATTGGGCATACACCTAATCTGTGTAAGGACTGTCAGCAGTACAAATAACCAAAGTAAAATTTCTATGGTACCATCAAACTCAGAAAATCACAGCTAGATGATCTGTGTTTTAAAGGCAAATGTATTGTGTAGCTGGGAGTTTGTAAGTATCAAGCACAACAAGAACTTTGGCCTTCCTATCATTTATACATAAAAAATGTGCAGCTTTTGCAGCCAACCTGTGAAGCACAGGTTAATACCTCATGTTTCCAAGCATCCCAGGTGACAATACGGTCAACCAAGATAGTGACTGGTCATGCTGTAATCCACCTTCTTGTTTGGGACCCAAAAGCAGGTTTGCCGCATCAGCCACTTAAGCCCATACATCTGACGAACCTAATTATAGTCATAGGCAACACCAAAACACATCTGCGGGATATACCACTTCCTTTCAATTTTATATTGTTGCCATCAAAAAGTAAAGTGCTGAGTTCAATTCCATGCATTTTTCCTCATCTATTAATTGTTAGTTAAAACAATTTCAATCGAAAAAAGTATTAGAATGTCACATTTTATTTTGCTGTTACTCTGTTCATTCACTTGTAAATGTTGACTTGGCACACTGTTTTCATAAGCCAGGGGTAGAAATACTGCTGCTCGATAGCAGTTTACTCCATTGTAGCTATTAATTTCAGTTCCCATAAAGATGTGTCTGACTATGTCATGTATGTCAGGAGCAGGGAAAGATTGAAGTGAAACCACTTTGGCTGAATTGAGGCCCCAACCCTCAAGCTTGTGTACTCATTTTATAACAATCGATGACTAATAATTGTCATATTCTTTCCTAACCCTCTTTCTTTCTTGTTCAGACCTCTCTATCTTTGCATTTTAGGCATAGATGAATATTCTTGCATTTGATCAAAGCGCACTCACATAAACACACACAAAAATTGGTAGGACTCCTCTGGACAAAGAATTGGCCCTTTGCAAAGACTTTTCCTGCTTCCCAATAATGACAGAGTATATATGAATGACAACTGTTTGCTTGTGTTAAATACAATATTTTCCATTTCTAAACCCGAAGTCAAAATTAAATTTCCTGCACATTCATTATCTTAAATTTTCCAAAAATGTACACAAGCTCCATTCATCCAGTGTAAAATAACTTTGCAGTTTCCAGTGGATTTCCTTAAGGGTCACTGTCAAAGCTTCACTTGTCTGCATCAGTTGTCTGTGTGTGTGTGTGTGTGTGTGTGTGTGCCCCCCCTTCATTTGTGACCTTCACGGAAAAAACCGCAATTCACTATACAAATGAAACCTATTTAACATCATCTTTACTTTGGAAATGATGTGAAATTTTGAATATTAAAGTGAATGGTGATACTAAAGATAGTATATGACACAAAATGCCACCAATTGTGTTGAAGAAACAAAATTTCAGAATTTGTGCCTTGAACAATAGAGGATGTACAAGTCTCGCGAACTACAAGAATGAGTGCCCCCATTGGATTCGAACCCACAACCCCAGCAAGTGAGCGGCCACAGACCCATGCCTTACACTACACAGCCACTGGGATTGGCAACCAGATTTGATAGTGAAAATAAATGGTGCATGTAAATGTGAACCCTAATTACAGTGTAGTACTTATATAAAATGTAAAGTCATCCCACTACACAATATGATGGCACATGGGAGAGTAGATGTATAGCTCCATGCATTCAGGATTCTGGCATTACATGGAGGTGAGTGATCAGCTTCACACTTTTACCACTTGACACCAAAGAAACAACCCCCAATTCCCTTTAAATAGGAAGTCTGATATGCCCCAGAACCAGAATAGAAGCTTTACAGAAGAGAAAAATCTCTTTCCCTTGCTATGAGCTGAACTGCAGTGCCTTGTTTGTCAAGTTATCCAGCCACTATACCAGTCATACTCTCCTGACTCTCAGTGCTGACATGTGCTTTTCATTTTGTCCATTGTACTTTTAATTAAACTGTTGAACACCCCAAAGCATGAAATTCATTGAAATATTATTTATAATTTCAGTTCCTACCACACAGTAAACACACTGCTTCACAGTTACAAAGTCAACCAGTTACTGGTGTTTAGGGAAATACTCAATGTTTACACTGAGAACCAAGTTCTAATACATAAATACACTCGGCAGGGTGTTGAGTTCTGTTATGTTATAGGTACTTAGACCTGTGCTTTGAACAGTTAATAAAACATAAAAGGAGTTGTAACAAGCATGTACAAACAGCACAGTGGTTTTTAAATATCAATACTGGCTTAGGAAATCCAATACAGGGGCCAAATTTAAGTATTTCCAAAAGGAACCAAACAGACATTATTGCTGTCTGTGCCTGTTATGGCATGTGTTAGTTCTGTTAGTTCCTTTCTGCCCCCCAACACTAATAAGTAACCACAATAACTGTCAGACTATGAGTGAAACTGTACAGTATGCAATGGAAAATTACTGTGTTAGCTTACAAGGTTTGGAAGTTGACTTGCGACAGATTTCAATAATATGATTGGTACATGTACAAAAACTACAGCTTTCTTAAGTTGCTTCAGTTATGTAGTAAAGTTAGGAAGAAGCTGAAAATAATTACAGTGAAGCACACACTTTTCAGGGCTGTGAATTTGGATGTTACCTGTGGATAATCTGAAATGTAAGAAACTTAACACTACAGATATTGATTTCAGATCATTTAAAATGAAACTGAACATCAAATGAGGAAAGACGTTGAAATCAGGAACACTTAATTACAGTTGCACTGAATTCATTTTAGTTATCCATATTTGTAATAAATGGTAGCACAAATTCTGCTTATGTTAAATCTATAATATAATGCAAACTCTTTTTACCGGTAGCATGCTAGCAATTTTTTTTTAACACACAGAAAGTTGTACATGTAAAATATTTAGTAATGTTTATTATCTAAACCTACAGTTCCAGTGATTCATAATTAACATCACTAAACAAAAAGCTGTGTTGTTATCTTATCTCCTACAAAAAATGTTATTACACAAAAGTTTGAGACCTTATATTAGTTTGCTAGGTCACTCCCAACTCAGAAATTTGAAAAACCAACATATTGGTGAAACTACTGACAGAGAATTGTAAAGATGAGGTGGCCTGTAGTGGCATGACTTTCCCCAAAACAGTCTCATTAAAATCTGTCAGTTGGTTTGCAACTAATGGTGGGACGGAAAGAAATACACGGACATGGTACCCTCAGCACAGCTTTCGTTATAGAATGAGGAAAATAGGCTACAAATGGGTATGGACAATACATCTGAAATTTATTCAATATGGTACACATTTTACAAATTCAGAGACCTGAAGCTTTAGTGGGGAGGAATAGCTACACCATACTTCCAGTAATAAGTTCTCATCTCATGTCAATGAAAGTAAACATTAAATACAGAAAGATTTTGTATTCTAAAATGCAGGAATTTTTTCCACTTTTATTTTGTTCGTCTGCACCAGTCTCTTTCACTAAATACAATAATACTATTACTTACAAAGATGACAATCCAAACAATACAGTTTATCCAAGCAGAACTTATAGCTATCTGAAGAGACAGTCCAGTGTTGATGAATGGCCCTCGCTGAAAGTCTCTCTCCTCATGTGGGCGGTTATAATTTACATACTCCTTTCTTTGGAATGGTCTTGTAACAGGTTCCAAGTAATCCATGAAGTCAAATATAGCTCCACATGACAGCCGAGCATTAATAACTGCTGCCATCTGGCCAGTTATTTGACTATTTTTGGAGAGACCTTGCCTGTATTCTCCACAAGTACTGTAATATCCGTACGTTAGAATACCTGCATTAATTATCAGCAAAATACCAATGGCACAAGACAAGATTATCAGTCCTGTCCAGCAAATGCAGCCAGGGTTATCAGCCACTCTCTTCATACGTCCTGTTACTACAGCAACATCTCCATTCCTGTAAATTCAATGCATGAACTTTTTTCTTTTATGTGTGTGTCAACATAAGTCAGAAAAACACAATGTTTGTTTTCTGTCACAGGAACTAGTCCATTATTAAAATGTTGATAAACTGAATAAATTATGTGTTAAAAAAATAAACAAAACCTAATTGTAATATTTGTAATAAACAATCCCTAAGTGTTGAGACATTAAGTAAATGTCTGGAAACACTAATGCATGCAAATATGCGTGTGTGGGAGGTTTGTTTCACATTATGAAAATTAGATGTTAGCAGCTTAAAACAGAATAATAGGCACACCCAGAATTTATTTTCTTATTATGTAATACATATGAAAGACGGTTTTGCCACTTCCTTTACCTAATTGTGAAATATGGGTTCTTTTTCTGAGGAAAATTACAATTAAATTCAATTAAGTAAATTACAAGCACTGTAGCAAATAAATTTTGTGGATGAGTAAGCTGGTGATGCAGGGCATCACATCATGAAGACCTCATAGTTTAAACAGTTCACTTTAAATTGTTAAGATATTTAAATCAAAGAGGATTATGATGGACTAGACAGTTAGCTCAAATCTGGGAAACAATAAATGCATACAAAATTCTGTTTGGGAGGCCACTTGGAGAATGGAATGAAGTGAGAAGTTAATCTGACAGATGTGAGAGTCAAATAACTGGCAGTGGTGGCAGCAGTTGCCAAATCTTCTGGTTGGGTGATTAAGTACAGTATATATTCAAAGTAGTCTATCAACCAAAATATGGTAAGATAAGGTTACTTTGTGATACTGGGCTTTTATCAGCATGCTGCTCACAAATTTAGTAACACATGTTTGTAATTAAAAACAAAAAAAAGAGCATCCCTTTTACTATAACTCAGCAATTTTTAATGCAGAATTCAACTGCTGCTTAATTTTAAAAATTACAGTAAAAATAACCTAGCAAAATCAGGTAACTCCATAATATACAGGTAAGTCTGTGATAGTACAGAAGCTATTCCATGATATAGTTATTTATTGATTAGATGTCATTGCATACATAAACAATGACTAATACAAAACTGAAATGATAACTATACACATGTGTTGCAGTGTTTCTCAATCCATGAGAATTGGTTTAATGGTATAAATTACAAACATTGTCTTTTTGAATAAACGTAGTATGATTATTCACTGTCATCAGAATCCTCACAACCCTCACACATTAAGTGATATATATCTACAACTTCTTGGCATGTTGTATGATACCACACTTGAGAAAATGTATACTTTATCCATTCACGCCATTTTTTTTTTCATCCGTGTACAATCCTCCACATGAACCACAAGCATCATCACTATTTTGTGCTTTTTTTCCTCTCTTTATGATGGATATGATGGAATGGGTTGTTTTGTTTGCCCAGACAGAGAAAATACCTTTGCAGAAGGATTATTTCTGGTCATCCTACGTCGTGTTTTGCTCACAGGCAACTGAAGCATATCCGTGATGACATCTTTGGATTTATGTTTATTATCACCTGAAGTCATTCCAGCCTCATTGTCATTTGGATCTTTGCTTTCAATGACAAGAGATGGAGCAATTGCTTTATCTTGAAATAGCATCCCTATTGAAAGAGAATAGACCAGTTTTTGCAAAACTGTTACACACTGTTGCTGACTGGAAGGCACCATGAAAAGCGCTTGCCAATAGTCCATTAAAGTCATAGAGGTCAGGCTTCGTTCCAGGATGTTCAGTCAAAAATTTCTCCACTTCTTTCCTCCAACCTTCCTTCAGTGGCCTGTAAACACCAACATCCAGAGGCTGCAGTAGATATGTAGTATGAGATGGAAATGTTACAAGATTGATGCCATTGTCTCATGTCTTTGAGAGGATTATGGGGGTTATATGACTAACATGTGAGTCAATGAAGAGAACTACAGGTCTGTGAGAAGAAATGCATTCAATGAAGTGCTGAAACCACTCTGCAAATAGATCAGCATTGATCCAACCCTTTGGTGATAGATGTACCAATGAACACATGGGGTTTCAGCCAATAACTCATTCTTTCTTACACCTTTGTAAATTACCATAGGTGGGATGCTCATTCCAGATGCACATATGCAACACAGTAAAGTTGTGGTGACACTGTTGTCACCAGAGCTTTGTTTATAAACATATGCAACAGAGGGCAACAGCCAAGCCTCTGACATCAAGGCTGCCAGAATCTTTCTGTGCAAGAAGGAGATATAACATTCTAGGGATATCCAGCACTGACTAGAACAGCAAAGTAAGTTTGAGGCTTGCAATAAGCACTATATAAGGCCATCTGATAGCAAGAATTGAACAGTCTTGTCACAGAAATTCAGAGTGTGTGGCGTACAGCAGAGTGAGGAGAGTGGATGATGGAGAGCATAGGGGATTCAGCTGAGGAACTGCATAGTGTAGAGCAAGGGAAGCAAATCTATGAAGCACTGTTTTCGAGACCGGTGTGAGGGCTACGAGCCCAGACTGCTGAATGTATGAGTGCAGAATTATCTGTTGAGAATGATTCTTGAAATTATTGTGAGTGTTCTGTTTCCATTACTAACAGTTTCGTTTTATCTGCAGCATAAATGAACGCCGTTATTTGTTAAACCCAGGGCTTATCCATTACAATATTTTCTCCCTACTTGGCAGATTGTTTTACCAGATTATGTGACATAAGTGAGGCCAGTTTCATCACAGTTCACAATACGAGTTGGTTTCTCTTTAAACCCAATTTTGTCAACAGATTCTCCACCTTGCAATAAAAGTCACTGAGCATATGACTGTTTACTGTCAATGCTCTACAAATTGATAGATTTTGTGGTGTTATCAGAGACAAATTATATCATTCTGTTAATTTGTCCCACCAATACCAACCAGCCATTTGACTCTCCCAGTTGAACTTATGATTTATCCCTGCAGCTTCAACAACTTTAAAAGCTAAAAGTCTAACCTGACTGACTGTTAAGACTAAAACCTAAATCCTGCATGTTGAGAATGTAGTTTAATATTTTGATTTTAATATCGGGAGGCATTAAAAATGGTGTTCCAATTTTCGCCATACTAGTTCTGGCAGAATCTTCCACAAACTTTTTGTGTAGTCTTTCAGAGTGCTCCAGGGTATATTATACCTCTTACTAACTTTGTATAGTGACCACCCTTCATTGTTTATCAATCTTAACGCTTCCTTCATACTTTCAGTTGTGTAAGACCTCTTACATGCTTTGGACTTTGGCACCATGTCCTAGAACAGTTACCCCAAACCTTCAAAAAGCTAAGAAATTTGTCTGCAACCTAAGGTTATGTAATGAATACTATATGCTCTGTATGTACATAATCGTAATTTTGATACATAATGTATTAAACACTTACCCGCAACTGGCTTAAAAACTGAGGTCACATACCTAACAGAAGAGCCAAAATAAAATAAAGTGCAACCAAACTTTTTACATGAGCGTTCAAACAGTGCCTTTGTAACCCAACTGTTGATTACTGCCTGTAACACTTCTTGTACTTGCCACACAAAACTCTGGGTACCACGGTTATAATTGTAAATATATCTGACATCTACCATCAAAAATGTAAATGGCCCTGAATTCAAGCAAAGCCGGGAGGGAGGAAACAAGATCTATCACGGAGTAACTGTGTATCATGGAGTTACCTTATCTTACCGTATACAGTTCTCGATCTACACTCAATAATGTAAAAACCAAAGTGTACGCAACTTCCCAAATTCACTGTTAGGACCGAGAGTGGCAAGTATAGCTGTCTGCCATGAAGTGCAACAGTATCACCATCTTTTGAATCAGTCTTTTGAGATATACAACCATTAACCTATACATTTGGTCTTAATGGATGTTTATTTTTGTGCACGTTCAGGGCAGTACGCGGCCTTGTGACCATTAATGTAAAGAACCGTGTATTGTTGTTGCTTCAAACTTGAGAAAGCTATATTGGCAACATATGAAATGCTCAGAACAGACTTCAGAGACGGTGTTATGGGGAGAACAGAGATTTGATCGGTTTCCTTGGTTCAAATGTGTGAAAACTTCAGTTAAGATTGTGATCATTCAGGTTGTCCCTCCACAGGTTTCACAGACAGAAATGTGAAGGAAGTTCACAAAATTGTCAATGATGATGGATAAATTCCCATTTTAGAAGTCATCAGCAGGTTAGGCCTCTGGCGTGCAAGATGCCAGTGAATTCTAAGGGATAATTTGAACATGCAGCAGATGGAGAAGTTTGTGCCTTGGCTGCTCACTGACTAGCAGACCCAGCAGTAATTTGTGACCACTAAAACAGTGCTGTGGTCCCCTAGTCTCCTTACTCGTCTAATGTGCCCCTTTGTGATTTCTTGTTCTTGAAAATTAAACTGCAGCTATGAGGATGTGGTTTCCATTACATCCCTGAAATTTAGGAACACTCGTTGACAGTCCTGTACACAATTACAAAAGCCATTTGCAATGTTGCTTTCAGCAGCGTCAGAAAAGCTGGACCCATTGCATTATCTCGGATGGGGACTACTTTCTAGAGTACAATAACAACCTACAACAAAGGTAAACGTATATTTCGTTACTGACTCAATCAAGAAACTTTTCAATATGCCCCCGTTCTAGTGTAATGATTCATGTTACATATACTATTAAGAAAAATTTATTCAGGTAAATGGAATTGGTACCTTTTTTTAAGTTCTGCAGTACTGTCAGATCTCTCATGAAGATCGATTAAGAAGAGAATGAAAATGCAGAAGTGCAGTAGTCTCTGCCTAACTGCATTATAGGATGTAAAGGCAAACTTTCCATGCATGCTAAGGCCTCAGTACTAGATGCAGCTGAAAGGTTAGCTTCACATTCCGAACACTTTACTCCTGCAGGAGTTGCCAGTAATTCTTGGTTATGAAAATTTACCAGGACTTGCCCTTACCAGGAACTGAACTCCCACTGTTCAGCTATCCCAGCTGGCTAGATGACAGGAGGCATTGTTGTGTCTAATACCTACAGTTACCAACATGTTGGAGGAAGAACTAAATGTCATTTCTCTAAATTTAGGCAAGTACCAGGGCTCTGTATACAAAATACATACTAAGGAACCTTCAGAATGCATGTTTTATTCAAGACTGATGTGGTTTGGCCATGCTGTGAAATTAAACACTGCATATTAGAGGGTCAAGAGTAGTGTGGAATGACTAACCAATTGATGGAGGAAATATAGAGAACAGGGTTAGTTTCTTCTAGCTGCACAGAACAAAATCGTTGGAAAATGGTAACTGCTTACTTGGTCATGAAATTCTTCACCATTTTTAAAATGCAAAGATTCATTGCCAAGTTCACACCAGCCTGCCACTAACTTTGTCATGAGCCAGAAAAATCCAGTTCACACCTTTGCATCATGTACATATTTTTAAATATCCACTCTAATATTAGCCTACCTGTTACTACATCTCCAAGGTGGTTTCTTATGTCCAGTTTTCTACCCACCTCACCTTCCATCATTTATCTACCCATCACATCTTCCTTGATTTGATGATATTTGATGAAGAGCCGCTTCATTTACATAATGTAAAAACAGTATAACAAATAATAAATTCCAAAGGAAGAGTTTGTGCCTATTTTAATGTAGTTTCATCTGGAAGGATTGAGAAAAGCTACGAAAAATCTCTGGTGCATGCTGAAATTTTACTCCAGAGCCTCCACAATATGAAGTAGAAATTTGTTTCTGATTTGCATAGATTGCATGGTATTGAATGTTATGAGGATCTTTAAAGACAAGGAAGGAAAGTGACTTTCCTTCTCCTGTTGAGGCTGAGAAAAGCTGTGAAGATCACAGTACAGTGATACCTCGGCTAACGAAGATAATTCATTCCGGAATCACATTTGTTAGCCGAAATCTTTGTTAGCCGAAGCAGCTTATGTTATCAAGCGTCTCACTTCTCGCTGCCTCGAACGTAAACAACCCATTCGGGTTGGTGGGTCTCCCCTATGTGATGTGGTCAGCTCATTTCTTAATCACACACATACAGATGGAAAAGATAAGCTTCTGGAATGGCCTGACCTTTCATGTTTGCTGCTTTATGTTAGTGTGCGCATCCACTAAAACATTCGTTAGCCGAGTCCGAAAAACAGCAAAAAAAATCTTCGTTAGCTAAAAAATTCATTAGCAGGGTCACTTATTAGCCGAGGTATCACTGTATTTCCAGTCTTTCAGCCTCATCAATTCAAAACACATGTACAAACTGTTTGACGCTATTGCATTCAGTTACAGGAATAGTCTGAATAGAGAGTAAGAGGATGGGACAAGAAATGGCTTTTTGAGGTGACATCCTACTGACAATCATAATTTTGACAAGGTACTTTCTTTCGAAGTTTAGCTTTTACATGAAGCTGAAACTGTACCTTTGTCTCATTCTTGCTGTGGTATTATCTGCATCACTGCTGAACATACAGACTCTGTAGCCATGGTACACAGCCATGATGATGGCGACGATAAAGGCAGGAACTGAAGCAAGTGTTGTAAAGTAACATATTGAGATAGCACCACCATTGAATGTATGGAATGTTTGTGTGCCACACAGAATGCATCCACTTTGAACACTGGGATTTGTATCAAGAATCTCTTCCCAGTGGTTCCATGGTACTGCAACGCAGATTATGGTAACTAATGACAGCAATGCTGCAGCACTGTACAGGCAGGCAAGTCGTTTTTCTCGTTTGTGTAAACCCATAAGCTGTAACAAGATGTAAGATTATCTTAATATTAGAGCTTTATATTCTACATTTTTAATATGAAAGACATTACAGGACAATTGGTGACATTTGGCTGTAAATTAATCAGAAAAACTGAATGGACAACCCTCTACTTCTCATGGGAAGTTGAACATGTCATTGTGACCACGGTTAAACATTTTAGACATTGTGAAAAATTTAGTTTTCTTTGAAAATACAAAGAACCGGTCTAACTTTCCATGTACGTTTTCCTCAAAAGTCCATTCTGAATGAATATGATACATCATATGCCTTTAATGAACTATACGTGTACTTTGCTTCCAAATGTCTGTGTTCAGTTTAATTTGTGTTTAGTGTAACTGAAAATATTGACCACTTTTCCATGTAGTGTAGTGTGTTGCAATTTGGCATTCTAATAAACCTTGTAAAAATATGCAACTTTTGTGAAAACAGCTGTTATTTATGTACTTTTGAAGAATGTAAAATAACAGCACAAGCAGCACATGGTATTCACAGTTTGCTTTCAGTGTGATATGTTATCTAATGGGCCACTGAAACTAATCACAAAATTGGGAATGGCATTGCAAAGAATATAATAAATAAAGGTAAAAAGTAAAGTTGTCTCTGTTCACACCATGCAGGAATAGCTCTACTCATTCTTAACCTCAGCACTAAATGGAGGTGAGTGGTCACCTTAATGCCCAAGCTGCTTTACTCCAGGAAATAACCTCAGTACCCATTGAATAGGAGAGGCTGGATAGGCCCCAGAGCTGGTCTTGACATCTTGGGGAAGAGAGATCTCTTGCCTCTGCTGGCATTCAAACTACAGATCAGCCAAACCACAGCCTGATAACTACACCCACTACACTATTCTGCCTCCCAGTATATAAGAAATATTGTTTTTGTCAACAGTTATGAATGTGGTTACAGTATGAAGCATTGGGGTTATTCCAGTACCTGACAAATTTAATGTAGTTGGAATGTAGATAACAGAAACTTTTCACTACATTGTGTATTATGAATTCAAAGTTTTTGCTACCTCCCACAGTCTAAAATATTTGAAGGCAGGCAGGCATTATGAGTGTTTTTTTTTATTACAAGAAATGGGGAGTTTTAACCATCTTATGACTTACAAATTTTGGTCATATGACATTCACAAAAGAATAAGTTAATGGAAAACAAATTAAAGCATGTAAATCAGATCAGTAATGATTATTTGGAATTACAATACTTAGTAACACTGAAGTTTCATTCAAAGCAAAATAAATGCCTTAAAGAAACACTGGAAATAAGTATGTATTGCACTTCTATTTGTGTTACAGTGCTGAAATGAATGTTTATGTCTAATTTATTTGACTTACTGAATACAGTTGTCTTGATACTGTTCACTTTAATGTATTGATATTACTGAGTTCTGCTTTCTTTACACCCAGATTTGTTTATGTGGCTTGAACAAAGCAATGTCCTAGGAGCTCTGGTGTTTCTTTTATCAGTAAAGTAACCCCACCTATTCAATATGTTTCCATGATATCTAACTGCTAGAATAAACGCACAGTTAAGATAAGATGTGGATGATGTCGACAGACAAGGATGGAGAAAGACATGTGCAGATATGTTGTGGAGTGTTGGATTACCTTAACCAGTGTGCTTTTGTTAGGAAAAATATTAATTTTGTGTTATTATGTTGATTTTTAAACATTTATAAAATGCAAATATACACATATATTACTTAAAATGATTGGCCTTCACACGCAGTTAGTAAACATATCTACATGGGTATGCAACATTTCTTTAGTATGTATGTCTGTCTTTCTCTGAGCATGAAACATCCCCGTTGTAACTGCACAGATATTTATGAAATCTTATATAAGAGACTGTTGGCTACTTCAGCCCAACAGTTTTGCCATCAGTCTGTCACTGTTCCCATCACACCATACTGAATACACTACTGTTACAAATGTGGCTATTTGTGATATGATGTATAGTTTGTGTCGGTATCCTGAAATGCAACAATGTAAGATATGAAATAAGTATTTAAAAAGGAAAATTAAAGTGCATTTTACATTACCATTACTGTATATTTCTTCTTTTAGCAATTTGTCACTAATTATTGTACATAAAATGCCACAAAAACTTCATATTTTTTAGAAAATTCATTGCATATGATCCAAACTGTGCTAACTTCAATGCCTCTGGAAGAAATCTACAGAGATCACATTAACTAAATCTTTGATAACAGAACCTGAATGTTGAACAGTACTAATACCAAACACTTTTAAAATTAGCCATTTTTCAAAATATGTCTCTGTCCAATTCCTACATGTATTTCTAGTGTTTCATTCAGCCCATCACACATACTGAATACTATCAGGTAATGTTATGTGACTAGTACAAAGCATGTTTGTATAAGTTCCTCCATATCTCCTTCATCTCTCTTGGGTCCTGATATTTCTCTGAGTTATTGGTTTCCAGTTCAGCCCACTTACAATTTATATTCCTACCTCTATAGAAATGAGGCACATATCTGCCTAATTTACCACTCTTAGAAATAAATCCAGAACTCTCTATAACTTTTATCACAGTACTCTTTAACTGAACAGTGTTCACACTTACTGAACATGACAAAACAGAATGTACCAGTTACAAGATTTTTCTTTCTTTCTCAGTCAACACAAAATTTTGTTTCCATTTACCTCTAAATTAGCACCATTATGAATATGTGAATTCACCATAGTGGTAAATAAAATGATTGCAGTCTTCTGGGGTATGCCCTTTGGCTGCTTCAGGAACTCCCTCATGGTAGGGTTGTGGCTGGAATTCATATGTGATAAATCAGAAGGGCTTAATAGAGCGTTTCGATCAGCACAGCCACCCAACCATTCATGTTGAGTGTATACAGGAGTGTAAAATTTTCTCACATGCATTTGTTTTATTTAATGATGACTGAGAAATAACTAACTCAGGTGTTGCATAACCTAAATTCTTCATTTCAGTCTTCGAGGTGAGAGTTCACCGTGAAAAATTGATGCCCTGCAAATACATGACACTGTTCTAGTTCATGTTGATCTTACATTTACAACTACTAAAATTAAAACATTCATAACTATGGCTTTGAAAAGAGCTAGGTTAAATGGTTATCAAAATTCCAGCCTCTGAAGCATCAGAAAAGGTAAACAGATATACGAAGACCCCCTCTGCACACTCGCTGCGCTGCACTGTGCAACCTAGCTTACTGCGTCTCTCACCACTTGCCCTAGCTGTGTCTGGGAGGGCACAACCCACTCGCTTCTCCGTTTTCTGCAGATCATAAAGAGTACATTGTGAATATTGGAATTTAAAATATCATTCCTATTCTTTAATCTCCCGACAAAAACGTTTATTCAGATGTTTAGTTTAATTTTTCTCACAATTTCTGGGAGGGCTGCAGGACAAGCTATCCCTGGATATGTCACAGTGTAGTTTGTAAGTGTACACCCATTTCAAAGGAACTTTCTACTTTATCTTAAGGGTAGATGAATAAGCCATGTGCAGGAAATTCAGTGCAGGTACAGGGACATGGGTGAACAAGTGCAAAGTTTTGGCCAGGCAGTGAAAGATTGTGTAAAAGTGCATCAGAGACGCCAATTGAAAATTTCCATTTCTGACATCCAGTCTGCAATTCTGACACCCTTCACAGAGCAAACAAAACTAGTAATCTTTCTCAGTAGAAGGCAAACAGACTTGACAATGTGCCTGAACTGCCACCTGGTAATAAGACTTCAGGTTCTATCAACAAAGGACAGACATGCAACAGGATCCTTCTAGTGAGGAATGACTCTTACATAAATTGACATCCCATCAGATCTGCAACAATGTGGAAAGCACAGCCTGTTTAATGAAGTGGCAACAGAAATGTGAATTAACCCTTTAAACGCCGAGTTAAATCCCATCTGCCATTTGCTGGCATTATTAGGAGCTCACCATATTCTCCACGTTACCGGGTTAAGGGTTAAGACAGAGTTCAGTGTGGGTACGTTTCTGGTCACCTCTGTGACCCAGGAACTATCAAGTTTATGGCTGAAGTCAATAACAAAGAAGGGAAAGAAAATGGGAATTTAATTCAGTCTTCAGAAAATGGCAGAGGCATTTCTGGATCACTGTGCCATATGCCATTTCCTCCATGAAGAAGTTAGCAGTTATAAGACGCACTTGCCCACTCATAATCATCCAATCAATTTGTTCTACAACTGCTGCTGGAGCTAGCAGTCCAACTGCAAAAAATGACTGAGGTAGCCCCAAGGCTGCCAAAACTGGCACTCTGGTGAAAGGTGAGATGACACTACAACAAACATGTCTCTTTGTCTAGCCTGTAGAGAGCTCAGTGTGTGTGTGTGTGTGTGGATGTACTATGCCAATTTCCTCACATGATGCAAAATTCCATGCCTCTGGATGAGGTTTGTCAGATGTTTAGTAATGCAGCAAGCAGGAGCTGCTCTACAGTGATGCGCCACATAATGAAGTCTTGGTCAACAATGAATTGCATATACAACAGTGGTCCCACAAGATAACAATATTATAATATAATTATAATACTTACCATTATGTTACAATTGCCTACAGTATTCAGTACAGTAACATGCTGTACAGGTTTGCAACCTAGGAGCAATAGGCTATACCATATAGACTAAGTGTGTAGTTGACTATCCTATCTAGGTTTGTGTAAGTAGTCTATGACGTTCACAAAATGACAAAATCACCTAACAATGCGTATCTCAGAACGTATCCATCAAGCGACACATGACTGTAATACTGTGGTTTCATCCAGTGTTTTTTAAATTATTTTCTCACAACCTACGAAATAATTCATAACCCAAGCTTTTGCAACATGAGAAAAAATGATATATGTAGAAGTGTGAATCATTTAACTGCAAATGTCTTTAATCTGATGCTACTATCATTCATGAACAGAAATATAAACAGCAATAATAAGCCAAAGATATATATGCTTATTTAATAGGAAGGATTGTACACAATAAGCAATTGAACAGCAGTTACACTTGTATTTTTACAGCACTGATGATGCTTTATATGAAAACAGGAAGTAACCAAGAAATAGAATTAATTTTATTTACGTACCTTATATGACTGCCTGCTTTTCATGATCTCATCCCAGTCTGCAATACATGTGGAGAGAGCTACACACATATTAGGTGCATGGATAAGTCTGTTCCTCTCCTTCATTTTCAAGTGTGTCAAAGTTAAACATCCAGTCATACATGTAGAACTGATGGTTCCTTGTGTCTGATTCACAAAGACAACCACTGTCACTAAAGGCAGAAACATGGTGGCTTTAAGTCCAACAGGGACAACTGCCTTCCTGACCTAGAGTTTTTCAGAAATTAGCCTGCAATAACGCTGTTCAACACACAAAATGTTATGGAAACGACACTAGCTAAACTTTACTATTTTGAGGCTGCTGAATTCGAAAATGACAGAAATTTTCAGCTTAGCTCTAGTTTTTTAGTTACAGTTATGGCCTAAAATTTTACTTTTTTTCATCCAAATATGAGGTCTCTGTCTTCAAAAGTTGGCAACACTCTAAGAGGGCGCCATAATTCTCATACCACAATGAAAACACATGATCGGCTATCGTCGCTGCAGGTGTTCGTCACGTGATCAGTAGAATTGTTGCCTGTCAACGATCTTCAGTACTTATTAACTGTTGTACGAAAGCGGTTGTATTGTAAATGGTGTCCCCAAGTTCTTTCATGAGAACTGTGTCGTGATAGTTACAGCTGGCATTCTGCTGTCATAGATTGTGTAGTATATTTATAAAAACGTCTTGGAAGTGCGTAAATAATCTGGATAACTTCTGCTATATGAGTATTTGTGGAGAAGTGACATTTGCCTCAAGGAAGTTTTTGATTACTCCAACTATAAAAAGGCATATTTCTTGTATTTCGGCTGTAAGGTAGGGGACCAGGACAAAAAATGGGCACCACACGTGGGCTACACTATATGTTCAACCAAACTCAATGCGTGGGTGAACAGAAAAGGACGCTGTATGCCGTTTGGAGTGCCCATGGTTTGGAGGGTGCCTAGCAATCACAGTATTGACTTATTTCTGTATATCCCCTATTCAAAATGGTATGTCCATGAAGAAAAAATCAACACTTGTGTATCCGAATATACCATCAGCAATTCGGCCTGTGCCTCAAGGTGATGGAGTTCCTGTTCCTGAACCTCCGGACAATTTTGCTACATACTCTGACCACAAAGGCAGTGTTTCTTCAAACAGCAAAGAACAGCAGCCATCAGCTTCAAGAGATGCAGATTACTTGCCAAGCACAGACTCCTCTAATCATAAGATCACAGAAGGCGAGCTCAGTGACCTCATCAGGGACCTCAAACTTCCAAAAAATAAGGCAGAACTTTTGGCTTCAAGTTTACAAGGGTGGAATTTACTACACCACTCCGTGAAAGTGACAACATTTCACACCAGAAACCAAGAATTTGAGCAATTCTTTAAAACCGTAGGTTATTTCAATTCCCCTGGCTCACTTTCAAGAAAGTAAAAGCAGGTGTGTTTATTGGTCTTCAAATCGGACAACTTTTTAAAGACCAGCAGTTTGAAGCAGTGTTAAGTGACAAGGAGAAAGCAGCATGGTAATCCTTTGAAAAGTTTTAGAATGGTTTCTGGGAAATTTCAAAGCTACAAATTTCAGAGAACTTCTACAAGATCTGGTGGATTCGTATGAACAGCTGGGGTGCAATATGTCGCAGAAAATGCAATTTTTATTTTCACATCTGGATTTCTTTCCATTAAATTGTGGTGACGTGAGCGACGAACATGGGGAGCGCTCTCATCAAGACATTTCGGTGATGGAGCACAGGTACAAAGGGAAAATGGATCGCTGCCATGTTAGATGATTATTGCTGGATGATGAAAGGGGAGCTCCTGAAACAAAATACCATCGACAGGCCAAAAGGACACGTCATTAAGGTCAGTAATTTTCTATTCATATTTCTTGTACATATAACTATGATAGTGCTATTACCTCGAAAACATAAGCTAACCAATGAATTTTAGAATTATTTTCATATTCTGCAGCCCAAAAAACATAAAGATAGTATATTCACTTAACCATAACATTCAATCATCCAAAATTTGTTGAACAGTGTAATACTTTGGCTGTTGGCCTCAAAGTGTACAGTGACCTTCTCTGCTGTGAAAAACTCAAAATTCAAAGGCTTCCAAGTTAATGAAAAAGGTGAAAAGAAAAGAAAGAACAGCAGTGGTGACCAAGTAAAAAGCCTCTCACAGCACACTGATGAAAAGTGGCCCCAACTTTGAAAAACACTGATTTAGTCCACTCATAACCAGTTCTTTTAGGGGTCCCCATTCATTTTCCTGCACACCTGACCTCCAGCGTACCTCCCACTGGCCAACCAGAGCTCTGCCATGGTCAACCCTGCATTTTGTGTGAAAGGCTTATTCATCTACCCTGCTGACAAAGGCAGACACTGGAACACTTCCACCAAACTACATGGCATCACTTCCCACAAGACAGCACTCTTACACATCATCAGTTTATTATGAGAGTTGACATTATATATGTAGTGCCTCAGTGGTCACACATTCAGCAATGTATCAACAGAAGCTACAATTATCATGACAAAATTCTTGTGTTTGCTACCAATTGCAGGAGACCGATATGGTGTTTTTTTTCTTTTATAGTTTTCTACCAATACATTGTGGGTATCCCTATAAATAATATAGTCAGAAGAGTGTAAATGACTGTATTGACACATAGGTTATAAGTTGTAGTAAAGTGATGTGCCATCTTGTACGTGAACTTGAAATAACTTTACGCAGATTTTAACAAGTGTTTATTTCAACAAAAACATGGTCTAAAAGTAATGACAATGAAAATCAAGTAATAATTTATCTTTCATTAACATTATGGAACAGGCCTTTATACATGTGACACTCACTACGTCAAGCTCAATATTCTACTCGATTCACACAGTAACCAATAAAATTTACTGCATGACTTTGTGTTAACATATTACAGATTTAAAATGTTATATATGTTACACAAATCTGAAAAAAACACCACAGACAATAAACAGAGACAAAACTCTTATTTTAGGATGCAACTACCAAATATTTGGTAAATAATTTAATTATGCAACTAATATGTGACTTCCAAGTATAACAGCATGAGGTCCCTGACTGTATCTTGACTGTGATTATAAATCAGGCATCTCATCATAATTTCCAGTTATATGGTTAATGCTGTTTACATCATTTTCTGTCTGTTGACAAGTCGATTGCCAGAAACAATCACTCGTTGATTGTGTTGGAGAATTTCATGATGCTTGACACTGAGGGAGGTTACGCAGCAGCTTGGATGGGTTTGGTTTCAGTTATCTTTTCCATCTGTTTGTGAAAAAGCAAAATAACCTCCCTTTTAAAGTGTCTTGAGTAGGTGTTATTAGTTTTTAAACATTTAAGTCCTGATATTTCTTTTGAAAAACTCACATATAATTGTCATAAGCCAATGGTGGGAATATCCAAACACAACACTTCAGAAACTGCAGCAACTCATGTGTTCTTCACTGCATGAACCCTTGAATGCTGAAGATTACTATCTGTATGTTAAAACAGCTGTAGGGAAGCGTGAGGCTTGGTGTAACCAGTTTTTTTATAATACAAGTGCAATTCATAGTTTTTAAATCGGACATTTTCGCCAGTAGTCTTATAAACCCTTTAACGCCGAACGACTTCTAAAGACATCGCGCAGTGAGCCCTTTAAAAAGCCGAACGACATAGCAAACAGTGTGTCAAACTTTGGAGAAATTTTGTTCACTCCTATTCGGTTAACTGCTGTGGCTTGCTATGCTGCAGGACCCCTGAGGGTCAGGCTTTCATTTAGGAGCCAGAATGTACCCCCTCCACCTCCTAAACCCATTCACAAACACAGATATATATGTAGACACTTCGTAACTGCGCGTTCTTTCCAGCTGACTGTTAAGGTTCTGACACTGCGTGCTTTGATTATCGCTTGCTCTGAGGTTCACTGTGGGTTGAAATATCAACACTGGCCTTTGAAATGAACTCTAGTTGTTGACCAGAGAGGCTGTCAGTGGCGTACTGTATCCACATAATTCAGACAAAAGTAACGCTTAAAAATTGGAGATACCCACAAATATCGATGTTTACAGCTACAGGAGGGCCCACAGACATGCCTCTTGTAGTGCCGGGGTAATCTGTAGGGGTTGTGGGGTAGTAACATGCAAAACACAGCCATCAATCTACTAAAAACTTCTTGGCACCCCCAAATAGTTGGAATTCATACAGCTGTGACATCACAGCTTTAGATCTGATTTGCTCTCACTATAGAAGATGTTCATATCTAAGCCGCATTAGGTTCCTAAACTATGCCCAGTGATACAGAGGAGTGTAAATAAGGCAGACCATTGTAGGTGTCTATTGCAATGGCCGGGAAAAAAATAAAACTTGACGAGGAAGCCATCAGTAAAATTCTGGTTGCTGACACAGACTCTGAATCAGGTTCTGAGGCTAGTGATTTTGAAGACTAGTTTGAGGAGAAGAAAGGATCAACACCACCACCACCACCAACAACAACAACAACAACAAGCCTCAGCAGAAATCAAAACACAGGCTGCAAGAAGTGGCAGATTACCAACCTGGGGACCGCCTCAAGGAAGGAACACAAATATTCATCTTTTTGTCGGTCCAGCAAAAGGTGTGAAAAAAAGTGAGGCTCCACACATCAACAAAGACAGCTCACCACTGTGTGTTGATGTTGTTTTTCACAGAAATTTTTCATCTGCTGGTTGAACAGACCAACGTGTACTACCAGCAACACTTAGACAGACAAGCCGGACCTAGCCGCCGACTTCCTGACATTACGTTGCCGGACATGATGACTTTCGTTGTCTTAGCTCTGCAGATGGAACACGAATTGAAAGAAAGGGCACAGTCTATAAGTGCGCCAGATGTGAAGTGGGCCTGTGCGTGGTGCCTTGTTTTGAGGAATATCACACAAACATAAAACTGTAAATAACCCTCGTTGTGAATAATGTGTGTCGTGATAAAACAATGATCCAAGGTGCCACAGACCTTCTGCAGCAACCACAATTATGTGAGTAATGAACTATTTACACCACATTTTATATAATGCATGCAATTTACAGGCCTAAATTTATTATAAAATTAGGTGCACATTTTTTTCCAAACTAACCAATTCATAAGCAGAGTGCAAAAGTTTATTTCATTAAATTTGAAGAAAAAGTCTATGAGATATGCTTTTTTTTTTAAGAGTAAGCATTAAAATTTAAAATCCCCAGTAAAAAATCCCGGCAGGCAGGGCTGCTCGAAGGGATTTAATTCCGGCGTCAAAGGGTTAATGCTCATTCCACATTATCCTACATAATAACATTGAAGTGCAATCTCATTAGTACCTGTCAGTCACTGGGGCATTTTTACATTTATGGCTGCAGGCCCAGTACATTTCCACTGACATAGTTTTCTTTACCAACAATTTCATTTTTATACAATGTATCACTAATTACTAGCTTCAAGGATTCATAAATAAACAAAATTCAATCAAACAACCTCCAAAACGTAATACTTTATTTTATTACTATTATACTGCTAGGATTTTGATTTACAGCAATGAAATACATCAAAGGAATCCATGGTATATAAAAGTCACAAGGATATCATGTTAGTCCTCATCTGTAGCCAGCCACTTCCCACACAGTTCTATCAAATCCATACTTCACTGTCAGTGAAGCATGCAAAATGCATGGAAATAATACCAATTAATTAATTAATTAATTTTGGTTTGTCACATGGGTCCATGCCTCATTTCCAGTAGCAATCAGATCAATTTACTTGTGCTTCCAGTGATTTAATTACACATGTACAGAATATGTGTACATAACAGCCAACTGAAAATGTACCAGTCTTTGCAGAAAGCAAGTATTTTATTATTTGCAGAAATAGTGTGTAATGTTAAATTCAATTTTGACTAATGTTGAAACTTCCTTACGCTGGACTGTATTCTTGCCGAAAACCCTGCAGCCTGTCTCGGGCCGTCCATAAACAGTACAGGGAAGCGAGGCCAAGTCCAACTGCTCCACCAATTCCACATTTTCTCACACCAGCTGCAAGAATACAGATCTCACATTTGCTTCGAAGTTGACTCTTGTTAACCCAAAAAGTCACATTGTACTTGTAAAAGCCATTCAATACGTTACTTGAGCAGGTTAAAACATTCAATTTATTTTCCCATGTCTAATGGGCACGCTTCATTCCAGTCACCCCAAAAAAACATTTTTTTTAAGTTTACATCAATTCAATGCATCTGATTTAGGCTTATTATAATACACACTCCACTTCTGACAACTATAAACTGTAGTATAAAAAAATTATCACTATGAATGGTGATCATCAGTCTGTTTTACTGCAATAATAATAATAATAATAACAATAATAATAATAATAATAATAATAATAATAATAATAATAATAATAATAATAATAATAATAATAATAAACTAAGGCATGCCTCACATTTGATGACATGCATACACACATGGTTACCAACACTATTTCAACACAGGGAATAAAGGTGTTGCAGACGGCAGACTAAACGACTATCCTCACCTGTAGACTTGTACAGCAAGCCTGTGGCAGTGGCAGCTGTCAGCGTATTCAGCTCATCATCACTCCCTCTCCCCCATGACAATAAAACACCAAATCCACTATACATTACTGCCAGCACACCAAGAGTATTAGCTGTCGCTGACCCTTGTTTCATCACATAATTTAAAAGCCTATTGAGAGAAAACAAATGTCATACTTCACTTAGTTCATCATATCCTAAAATATGAAATAGAATTATCAAACATTTCTATTTTCTGCATCAAAATTTCAGGAGCACATCAACAGACCCTAAGCCTAGCTTTCTGTCTTCAGCCTGTATGTCAGTGCAGGTCTGAAACCCCTCATCTTACAGCTTACACACATTCAATAAGCAAGTTGAATAATATTTACTCAGAAATAGTAGGCTGCAGTTGGAAGCATGTGGGAAGAAGTGGTTGTGGTACATGTCAATTGTATGATGTGACCAACATATGTTAGTCATGCTATTCAGTTATCTGATTAAGATTTATGCAGCATGCAAAACAGAACTGCTATACAGGATCACTATTATGCGCCAGGACTTTTACCACTATCACCAAGCACAAACACTCACAGTGTTTTGAAAGCAGTCTGCTTTTGTCTTCAGGTGAAAAACACTAATCCAACCAGTAACTGACAAAACTAAAACCAACAAGTAATCATGAATCACGTGTGAGAAACAACAAATTTGTATTTCACATATAAAATACAGTAATAGACTAAAAGCACTGGAACCATAAAAGTAAAGAATATTTTAAAATTAGGTCTGCAAGTCACACAACTAGAACAAATAAAAACTACGAAGTAAACAACAAAAAAAATAAAATAGGCAAAAGTATAACAAACAACACCCTCTATTGGTGAGCATACGAACCCACCCAAGACATACGAGGTGCATCTAAAAAGTTCGGTGAATGGTCCGATATCTCAATGGCAACGTGGGCCAGGTGCGCCCGCATGCGCATGGCTATCCAGAGATACATCGAGAAGCGCCACCTAGCGTAGAGTACACGTGACCGTCAGGCTAAACCCACTGCAGGCAGTCAAACGTGGTCAGTGTGAGAGGTAGCGTCACAGTGAAATGGAGCAACGAGTGAACATCAAGTTCTGCTACAAATTAGGGAAAACGGCGACGGAGACGCATGAAATGTTGGTGCAAGTGTACGGGACGGAAGCCGTGAGCAGAAAATGTGTTTACGACTGGTTCAAACGCTTTCGTGACGGGAAGGAAACAACTGAGGATGAGTCATGTTCGGGTCGGCCATCGACAAGCAGAACCCCAGACATGATCGAGCGAGCGCGACAAATGCTAGCACAAGATCGGCGAGTGACTTTAAGATTGATGGCGGAGGAACTGGGCATTAGCAAGGACACGGTGCACACCATCGTCAGCGAAGATTTGGGTAAGCGGAAGATTTGTTCCCGGTTTGTGCCGCACCAGCTGACAGACGAACAGAAAGCAAAATGGATGGAAATTTCTGGAGATTTCATTACCATGTGTGACCATGATCAATCCTTTCTGCAAACCATCGTCACAGGGGATGAGACCTGGTGCTACCAGTTTGATCCGGAATCCAAGCGGCAATCAATGGAATGGTGTTCGTCTTCCCCGCGACCGAAAAAGAGTCGCCTGCAAAAGTCGAAGGTCAAAACAATGTTGATCGCCTTCTTCGACAGCAATGGCATCATCCATAAGGAATTCGTTCCTGCGGGTCAAACCGTAAATTCCGCATTCTACGAGGAAGTTTTGAAACAGTTGCTATGACGCATCCACCGTGTTCGGCCAGAGTTGCGCAGGACTGGACAGTGGATGTTGCTGCATGATAACGCGCCTGCGCACTGTGCGATCCGTGTCCACCAATTCTTGGCTCAGCATGGCGTACCCGTTCTCGATCATCCACCGTACTCCCCTGATCTGGCACCTGCGGACTTCTTTCTGTTTCCCCGCCTGAAGAGCATCGTGAAAGGCGCACATTTTGCAGACGTGGCGGCAATCCAAGAACATGTGACAGCGGTTCTGTGATTGATTCCTACACAGGCCTTTGCTGACAGTTTCCAGAAGCTTTATGAACGTTGCCAAAAGTGTGTTGTGAAGAATGGCAATTATTTTGAAGGCCAATAAAGTTAATTTGTTTGTATCTTCTGTTTTGTTTGTTTTCTGATACCATTCACTGAACTTTTTAGACACACCACGTAAAAAACAGAAATATGCCAAAAATAACAAACCTAATTCACAAAGTTTAAACTCCTTTTCCATCACTGGTAACCAAATAGGTGAAATTTCTAAGCTTGCCTGACTAGTGGGGTCTCAGAACATAGTATGTGTGCTGCTTCTTTATATGTCCTGGATTCATACTAGAGAATACAAGCATGAGTCCAATCAAACTTTTGCCCTTCTTCAAATGCATGTAATGCTAATTTCGATTTGTCAAAATGCCCTTGCCTCAAGTTGTACTTATGTTATCTTTTCCTAACACCCAATGTTCTGCCAGTTTCTGCAATATACTCTCTACCACACATGGAATCTTACTAACACACTGTGATCAATATAATTTATCTTCGTTGGCTTTCATTTTTCTCAAACAACTTCCCAGAGCATATTTTGTTTATTATATCTTTCACTAGTTTTATTAAATTTCTCTGACACTCTAACATATGGAATAGACACCATGCACACAGGTTCATTATCAATGTATAACTGCTTCACCCTGTTTTTTGGCTTCTTGCTGGTAACAAACTACTCTAAATGCTCAGGGGAAGCACTGTACAAGTCTATCTTCACTATCTCCAGTTCAGCCACACTGTCCTGCTTTCTTTGACACATGGTATTGGCTCTGTGAACCCAGCTTTGTATCACTCCTTTATTCGCATGCAATGGGTGGTTAGATTCAGAGTTTAGAAAGCGTCCAGTATGAGTAGGTTTCCTACAGACCGTAGTTACAAAGAAGACCCTCTTCTTTCTAACTAATACATCCAGAAATGCGTAGACCCATTGGACACCATTTCCATGGTGAATTTTATGTACATCCTCATATTGTTAAGATGGTACAAAAAACTGTGGAGATCTTGAATACCATGTTCCCAAATAGCAAATGTGTCATCTACACTCTGATATGTTCAAAAAACTTCATACAGTTGTTACTGACCCCAAGTGACAGTGAGCTAACCATTGTCATACCTTCCTTCTGTTGGTAAAATGTCTCCAAACTGAAAATGGGTGGCCCTCAAAGAAACTTCTAGTAGCTCCATAATTGATTCCACATTGAGAGCAGATCATTCACTCAAAATGCTATTAGTTTGGAGTTTGTCCTTAATCACCTCCAAGACTTTGTCTACTAGGACATTAGTCAATAGGTTCACTATAACAAAGCTCACCAAAATAAGAGAATCTACCAGGTGTACATCATTCATCTACTGCTTAAAGTGTAGCCAATTTTTCATGTACGAATTATTGTTGCTAATCAAAGCATTGAGGATGTAGTGAAGAAAACCAGCTAAAGAAAAACAGCAGGAACCAGCTGGTCTTAACAGCATGTTGGGTTTGTGAATTCTGGGGAGTTCATATTCAAAAGGTGGTGTACTGTGATAAGGGGTTATTATATAATTGAGCAGGAGTGTAGAATGATTTGTGTTTGCAAAGTAATTTTTCAACTTTTCTCTCTAGGTTAGCCATAGGATCATTCTTAATGTGTTCATACTCTCCAAAATGCAATAAAATATTCCTCGTACCTAAGTAGTCTGATTTATCCATAACAGTACGATTCCCTTTATCTGCTTTCAATACCATTATCTCTTCAATTACTTGGAAATGAAAGCTCAAATTTAATTAAAATTATAGATGTATTTCTACATTTATCCAACATACATCTGATATTTCACCTAAATGCCATTCCTTTAGCTGGCAACAATTTCAAAACAAGAGATTCCATTGCATACATTATGTCCAAATTGGAATGTGGGTAGGATACTGCATAACTCATACCTTTATTTAGCACCACCAACTAAGAGTCTGTGAAAGTATACTTCGAAAAATTAACCCCAAAGCTCCCCAAAACCTTAACCTCCATCTTGTTTCTTTGAATAATCAAACACTGGAACGTTCTAACCAACACAAACCTTTGCTTATAAAACACTTTAAATATGACAGTTTCACTGTACCAATAATTCCGGAAAGATTCACATGTCCAACTGCATCACAGATAAATTTCTCCAAATTCAAATTGCATTGTGTAAATTGCCATTTCTTATATCGATGAAACCCAATCCTTTCTTTAAAAAGAGCCTTGCTAGCATGTTGAGACAACCTCTGAGCACACTCACTGCAGAATGGCATCTTAATGACCAGACTTTTAGGTATGATGTCACTTTACTGACATCTCATCAAAAACATAATGTGATTCACAGTTTTGGCCAATCTACATGAAGTTTTTGAAACACATGAAAATTGAGTGTGCAAAAAAGAAAACCTTCCTTGTGGCTGTGGTATACAAATGACACACTTGCTATTTGGTAACATGGTGTTGAAGATCTCCAGAGTTTTTTTGTAACATCTTAACAATATGAGGACATACATTAAATTCAACATGGAAATGAAGTCCAATGAGTCTAACCCATTTCTGGATGTACTGGTTACAAAGAAGGGAGCCTTCTTTGTAATTACAGTCTATAGAAAATCTACTCAGTACTGGATATTGTCTTCACTATGAATCTAATCAGCCATTTAATGTAAAAAAGGGAGTGATACAAAGCTGGGTTTACAGACCCAATACACTGTGTCAAAGAAAGCAGCACAATGTGGCTGAACCACAGATAGTGAAGGACTTACTGTACAATGCTTACCCTGGGCATTTAGTGTAGTCAGTTACTAACAAGAGGCCAAAAAACAGGGTAATGCAAAAATACAGTGATAAGAAACCTGTGTGCATGGTGTCTATTCCGTATGTTAGAGGGGTGTCAGAGAAATTTACAAGAACTAGTAAAAGACATGATATTAGGACCTCCGCAGTGAACACCAGTGTATCGTAGGTACCGTCAGTGTCAGGCGGGGAGGTTTGCAATTTCCACTGAAGTTGACAGCTATGCTGGTAGGGATGAGGAACCAGACAAAGTGAGCCCCACAGCGATAGGGCAGGAGGGGCTCTTTAGGTCAGTTACACCAACCCTCTTAAGGCTGGGAGATACCACCCACATATCTGAAAAAAATAACATCGATTCAGATACCAAAGGAAGATAGCCAGACAGAACATAAGGTGAGGCGACCCAGGCAGAACAAGGAAAATGTGAACTACCTAGCCACATGGAATATTCAGAGCTTGTTTATATACTAAACTCTGTTATAGAATTAGTAAATGAACTCACAAAATATAAAATTATGATAGATGCCATTCAAGAGATCAGATGGCAAGAAAACAAAATAACAGATATTGGAGGATATACTATGTGTTACGGTAGTGATGATGAAAAAAAAATAATTTTGGTACTGGCTTCCTGCCACGTAAAAGTTTAAAAGCACCCATTACAGAATTTGAACCAATAAGTTAAAAAAATGTTATATATATATATATATATATATAACTGAAATGAAAGTTGTGTAATACAGCTATTATGTGTGTTCATGCACCCACTGAGAAAAAAAGGACCTCATAAAGGACGAACTTTATGATTAACTAACTAGAACTTTACAAAACCTATGAAACCATGACAGGAATATAATACTTGGTGATTTCAACTTTAAAATAGGTGCAGGCGGAACCTTTTACCCAAATGTGGGTTCATGAAGTCTGCAATGAGAGGAAAATAATGGAATTTTACAAGCAGATTTTGCAGTAACTAACAGTAAGGTAATAGGGAGTACTTTATAGTAAGGTAACAGGGAGTACTTTATTTCCATATAAGAACATCCATGAGTGGAACTGCAGAGCTCCACATGGAGAAATGAAAAACCAAATTCATCACGTACTGATTAACGCTATACATACTAAAGATGCAAGGAATGTTAAGAGCTGTAAAAGGAATGACTGCAATTCTGATCCCTTCTTGGTGCAAATAAAGCTCAAACCTAAAATCTTGGTAACTGGAATAAGATCACGTAAGAAGACTGAAAGATATGACATTAGAAAACTTAATCAAACAAGTGTGTCCTTAAAGTACAGACAGAAGAGAACCTACTAGAGGAAAAAACCAGTACTTCCAAGTACAGTACAGGAAAAATGGCAAGATATTCAACAAAGTATTCAGACAACATCAAAAGAAAAGACAGGATACAAAAATAAAGAAAAACATACATATAATGGTTTGATCAATGTAAGCAAGCCCTGGACATACGAAGGGAGGCCCAAATGAAGATCCTACAAAAGGAAACCAGAAAAGCCATGAAAGAATAAAAGGAGGCTCACCAAGAACCACACAAAATCTGCAGAAATAACAGAAAAGAATATGAAGAAGTAAAACTACAATAGGTTCAAACTTATAATACGAGTGCAAATAGAAAGTTTTATCTGGATGTCAGAAGATTTACAGAAGGATGCCTGCCATAATCAACAATATGCAAAGACAAAGGAGGCAATTTGGTAGGAGGACAATGAGAGGTTCTGCACAGATGGGTACAATACTGCCAACAGGTCTTGAACAAACCAAGTTACAGTATGTCTGAATTCACATACTGAAGATTGTGGCTCCCAGAAATATGTAGAAAAACCCACACTCAGTATGGTTTATAACGTAATAAAGGGATTAATGAAAAATAGAGCCCCAAGTGAGAATGGAATAACTGCAGAACTTCTAAAATATGGAGGCAAAAATCTATGGAGAATAATTAATAACCTGATAATTATAGCACAGGAAAATGAAGAGATGCCAGCCGACTGGCAAACAGCTGTTCTATGTCCCACATACAAAAAGGGCAATAAACTACAATGTAAAAACTAGAGAGGAATTTCTCTGCTGAATGTGATATACAAAATATTTACAAATATCATAACACAATACCCAGAAATATACACTGAAGAGATAGTAGGTGACTACCAATACAGATTAGAAAAGAATGTTTCACTACTAACCAGATACACTAAGGCACATTATTGAAAAAATATAGTAATTTACTGTGGAAATTCATCAACTGTCTACAGCTTTTCAACATGCATACAACAGTATAAACTACCAAGAGCTGTATACCATAATGACAGAGTTCAACACACCAACAAAAATTGTTAACCTGGTAAAAATGACACTCAGGAAAACTAAGAATGAAGTTCTTCAGATTGGCAGGAAATTGATGACACTTTTGAATCTACTAGTGGACTCAGGCAAGATGATTCACTTTCTACCTTCCTATGTACTTTAACTTGGACAAAATCATACACAATGTAACACCAAATCCCAGATGTAGCATTTTTAACAGAACCAGACATTACATGGCCTATGGAAATCATGATATAATTACTGGAAGATCAATGCCAGTAATAAACAAAGTAATTCAAGATATGGAAGAAACAACAAATGATACAGGTCTGTAGATAAATGTAGACAAAACTAAATACATGAATACCTCAAAATACAAACATAAAAATATGCAACCTAAAATCCAGAATGTGAATTACAAAAAAAATCACAAAGTATCAGAATTTAAATATTTTGGTTACCTTGTTTCTTGTAATAATGATTGTGGAAGAGATATCCAAGCAAGAATAACAAGATGCAACCTATCTTATCAGGCTCTCTAAAAAATTATAAAATCAAGCTATATACAAACAAACAAAATTAAAAATATATACTTCAATAATTAAACCTACAATAATATATGGTTGGTACACATCGGCAAAAACAGAACAAATGAAATCATCCTTTAAGATACGGGAGAAGAAAATTCTAAAATAATAACATATCAAAAAGGCTCAAGAATCCAAACTAATAGTGTACTGCACATTAAGTACAGAAACCCAAATACTGTAACAACAATAGGAAGAAGACTAGAATGGACTGGTCTGGTAAGAATTTCTGATAACAGGAGTGTAAAGAAATTACGTCTAGGGAAACCAGAATGACCCAAATTAAGTTGTTTAGATTGTGTTAAGAATGATCTTAAATTGATTAGTGTCACGAGATGGAGGAAGAAAGCATAAGACAGATCTCTGTGGCCTATTTTTCTGGAGGCACTGATTAAACTGTAAGGACCATATGCCAATGAAGAAGAAGATAATATCGGGACTGTTTTTAAAACAAAATATACTCTGGGAAGTTTTTTGAGAAAAATGAAACTCAACAATGATAAATTACATTGATCACAGTGTGTTAGTAAGATTCCATGTGAGTGTGGTACAGAGCACGTTGGGAAAACTAGAAGACCATTTGGTGTTAGGATAAGAGAACATAAGTACAATTTAAGGCAAGGGCATTTGACAAATCTAAATTAGCATCACATGCATTTGAAGAAGATTCAAAAGTTTGACTGGACTCATGCTTATATTGTAGTTTTAACTCAACACTATATACAGGAAATACAAAAATGAAACTCAACAATGATAAATTAAATTGATCACAGTGTGTTAGTAAGACTCCATGTGAGTGTGGTAGACAGCATATTGGAAAAACTGGCAGACCATTCGGTGTTAGGATAAGAAAACATGAGTAAAATTTACGGCAAGGGCCTTTGACAAATTTAAATTAGCATCACATGCATTTGAAGGAGGTCAGAAGTTTGAATGGTCTCATGCTTACATTCTATAGTTTGAACCCAATGCTATATACATGAAATACTACGAACCAGCACACAAACTTTGTTCTGAGAACCCCATTAGTCAGGCCAGTTTGAAAATTTTACATATTTGGTTACCACTGATGGAAAAGGAGCTTAACAATGTAAATTAGGTTTGTTATTTTTGGAATATTTTTATGTCTTAAGTCTTGGGATGGTTCAAATGCTCACCAATAGAGGGTGTTGTTTGTTGGCATAAATTTGCCAGTTTTATGTTCTATTGTTTCCTTTATAGTTTTTATTTGTTCTGAGTATGTGACTTACAGACCTAATTTTAAAATGTTCTTTACTGTTATGGTTCTGTCGCTGCATTTTATATGTGAGGTGCAAATTTGTTGTTTCTCACACGTGATTCATGATGACTTGTTGGTTTTAGTTTTGTCAGATGGATTAGTGTTTTCACCTGAAGAAAAAAGCAGACTGCTTTCAAAACACTGTGTTTGTGATTACTGATAAAAAAAGTCCTCATACATATTCATGATGTTTCACATGCTGAACCACTGTTAAGAGATTATACTGTAATCTACACTGGATACACATTTTCGTTAACTACACTATGACTGCTGAAAGAAGTCCCATGGGTTGACCCCTTTAATGTTCCCCTCCAACTGTTACACCTCCTCCAGCATACCCCTCCATTCTTCCCTTCAGTCACGAAGCCATTCTGTTCACCTTCGTGTATGTCATAATAATTTTCACTAGCAACACATATTTTGGGCTTGCTGACACAGACCAAGGGGACCTGTATGGTAATACAATAGCAGACAAGTTAACTTCTTTCTCTGGCAGAAAAGCTTAAAAAGTATTATTCCAGAAGATACAAACTTCCAAATAAGAAATAGTACATCAAAGATGTAATACATATTTAAGTAGCTCACATATACCACCAATTATAGCATATGCCAATGTGAAACACAGTTTCATATTACTATCAAAAACAGGCCACAAAGAAACCATACAAACCAGCTTCATTTAAAGCACAAATTTCTTCAGCCGACTTACTGTGTGCGGCGCAACTTTCCAGTATGACCAGCAAGAGTTGTACTTCGAAGGCCATTATATAAACCACCTACACCACCAATAGCAGCACCAGCCATACACGAGACACCGATCTGTGAAAAGGCAAGTTCGAAACGGCCTCTCTGTCGTGCTGCGCCTTCTGGGAATATGAACTCTGGTTGACTTTGTGGCAAGTACACAGGATCGAAGTTCAGATACGGAGAAAGTGGTGCTAGATTTTGTTTCGAGTGGACTGAAAAATATACAAACAAGTAAACTGCTATAATTTTCTGCAGTCATTTTTAATGCAAATACTTAATGTGAATTATAACGCAGAGACAAATACCCATTCACCACCATCGAACACCCAAACGTCGACATCGCGTAACACTCAAAACACGTCTTACCTGGAACATTCATGCCAGGATCCCGATTGGAGTATGAAGGGGCATATGTGTTCGAAGAATCAGATGTGGAGGACTCCATCGTGATCAATCCCCGACTTACAACGTTAATATGCTTTTCAACCACCACGCAGCCATGAAGCACTTAGCTCACCTCACCTAACATCCGTGATCCACCGCAAAGATGAGTGACCACGGAATACAGCTCATAAGTATTACATCTCCTGTTAACATACACACAACATGCACTAACTAATCCGAGTTATAAAACTTGCCAATACATGTCGCCACACACACAGCTACTTTCCAACGCTTTTTTTTAAATTATACCATACAGCTCATGACAAGATAAATAGGAACAAATTTTATTTCAAACTCTGAAAATGGAATTAACAGTATAAATTAAGTATGTCTGAATGTTATTTTGGATTCGCTCTGCGTCAAATCTTACGTGTTTGGTCTTTTCGGTCTTACAACACGATACACCTTAAACATACAGTAAATATTATTGGCTTTTAGGAATCCATATCGTTAAATTTCTAAAATGTCTGTCTATATAACAAATCTCTTTTTTTTAATATTCAGATATTTAATATGTAAACCAGAGGCTGCAAATACAGTTAGAGCTCCTGATGATGAGCGGCGTACCTCTCGAAACATGTTGAGCTTTTAATGAACGGTGGAATAATAAATTCTGTTACAAGGTTGCATCTTGTTGGTTGTTTCTACTGAATCATAATAAATCTCATTGCTCATCTGCATAAGGATAGTCTCCCTTGAGTGTTTGCAAACAGTGTAGCGCAAGTACAAAAGCAAGACCACCCAAAAGATTGAACCGCAAGTTTGCATAACATGGTCTAACAGTTATTAAAGTTAATCAATATGTTTTTATGCACATAATCTGTTTGCATGTAAGTAAAATGTTCCAATCCAACAACACAGGATGTCTAAGAATATGTATGCACATTCGAATAGAGGATATCTATGGACTTGTGCCAACTGGCACTCTTCGTCTACCCTGACTGAGGGTTTTGCATGCTTTTTCCTCAGTTGTAAGGAAAATGTCAGGGTATAACTCGCAAAGACAGGGCACGGCCCGCACTCTTCCCATATTAATTTGTTGTTCTATGTATTGTTTTTGTGTAAATATGTGCTGTACTACTGCCACCGGTTGCCAACCCAATTGCAGTTAACAAATATATCAGTAACAGTATTTTCACCCTGGAACCAGAAAGTACACACTTGTGGAATACTGTAGGGTTGAGTGTAGTGTGACAACTACAGTACCAACACACACACACACACACACACACACACACACACACACACACACACACACACACACATATATATATATATATATATTTATTTATTTATTTGTTTATATTTAAAGTCTTGTTAGTCGTACAGTAGAGTAATGCGGCAGAAATGCGGCAATTAATAGTGTGTCTGTGAATTTGTTGAAGGGCCACAGTGCAGTGAAGCGACTAGATGCTTCGCCCGGTCGGCCGTGAGCGGAGATGTACTTGTAGAAGTGTACCGCTTGGATGTGCGACAGAGACTGGCCGTATGGCCGCTGTGAAATGAAACGGCTCGTGGCTGGTCCATTTGCGGGCCGAGTGCTGCTGGCGGCATGCTCGGCTGGGCTTTAGAGTGGCCTGTTTGCGCTAGACAGCGTGGTCGGAAGTCGAATGTTGTTACTCCTTCCCTGATGTGTGTCGAACTGATTACTCCTTTCTTGATGTGTAGTCTAACGATGTTTATTCCGTCTGTAGTGAGCGATCAAGCCAAGCCAGGCAAGTCAAAGTGCTAAATGCGGGCGAAGACTTGGGCGAAACGCAAGTTGACGTCCCCCTGTCTGTTAGCTATTTCTGCGTTTGACCGCGTCGCTGGGCTCTACAACTGACACCTAAACTCTTGCAGGGAAATATGCTTACGCTAACGAATTTTAAAGTTAGTCTGAGAGCCTTATATTGATAAAGACTAGTGCTTATGTGGCACTAAACTAATTATGGGGGATAAACTTTGGTTGGTTGGCTGTCTGGGTTCTGAGCTCAAACTGGCTCAGTCGCAAATTGGAGATATGCGACTTTTGTCGGGCACTTAGGTGAAGCCGCCGCGCCTGGGGGAGGAGAGTGCGGGCCGTGTCCCGACTTTGCGTCGTATACCCTGGCATTTGCCTTAAAACTGGGAAAAATCACGGAAAAACCTCAGGGTATCCGTTAGGCGATCGGCTGACCAGCGCCGAACGCGATTTTTTAGTCGACTTAGCCATCGCGGGCGATGGCCTCGACTGGCCTGCTGTCCCCTGCCACCCTTGGCTTTCGCGTCAAGCGAGGGGGTCAACCCTCGGTCAGCGTAAGTATCTGCCGAGTTGCCGTACTAGGAGCTTCCCCACGTAAGCTAACTTTGAGTCAAAGCTCGCAGTTAGGGCTCTGATGTGGTGGGCAAGCAGCGGAACACACAAATCCTCGAGTATCTGCCTGTTACGTACGTACCGGGGGGCGCCAGTAGCAAGCTTTAGTGAGCGATAAAAGCTGGCTGTCGTTTTGAGGGCCTCATGCTGTTCTGCCTGGTCTGTTATTGGTAAGTTGGCAGAGTTGTGGACATGGTCCGGTGAATGACTATCGGTGGCTTGAGCCCTTGAAAAGGGGCGCTTTGATAGACCGATCTCGAAATCTGACTCCGTTGCATGTGACAGTCTTTCGTCGCTTCCTTTGGTGGAAGTCGTTGTCTGGCTCAGTGAAGGAAGCAGAGAGAGAGAGAGAGAGAGAGAGAGAGAGAGAGGAGAGTTGCTGTGATGAAAAGCGGTTCCTGGTTCGGCGCGCGGAGCAGATACTGGAGAGAGAGAGAGGGGGGAGAGAGAGAGAGAGCTGTTGTGAGGTAAACGGTTACTAAATATGTGGGGTGTTCCCATACACTTTTTGTAGCGTGACGTAGACGTAAAAGACAATTCGAACTCTGTGATCGTCTGCGGTAACTTGCGGAGTTCGAAGTCTGTAAAAAAATGTTAGTACAGCGCATGACTTCCGAGCAAAGCAAGGTAATATTAAGTTGTACTAGAACTTTTAAAATGTTTTCGAAGTAATGGCGACGTTAGTTTACAGCAGAAACTTTAACGCGGGTAACAACTTGACACATTCGTGACTAATTTGAGACAGCAGGTACAAGGAAGTGTCGAGAACCTCCAGCGATCAACTTATTTAATCCCTCTTGATTTTTACTTGTGGGACTATATGAAAAATGTATTGTATCATAAATACAAGGCCAAAAACTCTGCAGGAGTTACGGGAAGAAATTCAAGGGTTGTGTGTTGTATTTCCTGTGCATACTGTTTGACGTTTACAACTCGTCCTGTATTTTCAGGACTACCTAGTTCATGGGGTCGTATTTTTTTGTCATGGACCCTTTTGAGAGTCTACGAACCCCTTCTCAGAAAAGTGTATTTACGTGCAAAATGATAAATAATTTAAATAAACTAGAAATAGTGAGGTTTTCTACAGTTAACAAACATTTTTGGAGTCTAGAGGCCAAATATTACCTTGTTGCCTAAATTATGGCCTGAAAAACTAAATTTCGTTAGAGGTTGGTTAAAATAAATTTGTAATTTTTCCCATCCAAGATCACGAACCCCCTGAAATCTGTCTAGGGACCCCAGGTTTAAGAACCATTAACCTAGCTATTAAGCACGTCAAAGAACTTGTCAGAGCAGAAGAAATGAGACTCCTAGAACCAATACCCTTCTTGGATCTTCAGTTACACTTTGCTTTTAGTCATATTGAAGGCACTCTTTCGAAATCCCCATTCAACTGTTCTGATAAGAAATTGCAGTAAAACTGAATTCCCTGAAGACGGCATCGATGGATGCCGAAACGCGTAGAAGTCAAAATTAGTATGTGGTTTCATATACACACTACAGTGCATAAAGTTGTTTTTAATAATGAGTGGTACCTCAAAACCTGTTTATTACTGACATCCGGTTTGGTGTCAATCGCAGTCTTCCGTGGACACAGTTTGGACGTGGGGTCGGATGTCTAAGATTACCTCGCGATCTGTGCTATGTATGATCTGTGTCTGTTGTGTTCCGAAGTAGCAGAGTTGGTACTTGGGCCTGATCACCTTAACCACAGATCATTAACTGTGGATCAGAGTTGACTGTAACGAACCGTAACATACGGCGGGAATTGAGTGGTTGAGGTTATGAGGTTCGCAGTAGCTGTGTAGAGTGGTGAGATGTGAATTATACTGATGCAAATAGGAATTTCGCAAAATGGAAGATGAAGGTGAGGATGTTTATGATGCTGATATTGCTAATCTGAGAGAAGTGTTGGATGCACGAACGATTTCTGATGAGAATGAGGAGGGTGTAGAAGAATGTGACAAGAATATCAGCGATGAAGAAGTATTGGAAAATGATGAAAGTTATGTTGCTTCGTCAGATCCGTATTTAGATCTGAACGAAATTCTGTTAGATGAATGTGCTCCCTCTTTGAGGACATGTAGAACTGTTGGTTCTGCATGTTATGACGTGCTTCTTGCCGTAGAAAAGCAGCTTGTGACATTGCTTGAGAAATGTGAAACGAAGATTAAGGATCTGCAGGACCGCATTAATTCTATCAAAAGTTCAAATGAGATGTCACTGAGTCGTGGTAGTTGGTGCTACATGTTTGGTATTCCGTATTTTAAAGACCAGGATTACTTTCCTTGTCCTCCTAATGAGGATCATTGGAAGAAAACTGCCAACAATGAATTGAGTATAGTAGATCTGCCAACAGTTAGATTGTGGAAAGAAAAGGATAAATCTACACTACTGCGCGCTGTAAAGGCAGAGGAAATGGCGAAACGAAGTAAAGGCGCCGAAGTGCGAAAGCAGCCAATAGTAAAGGCATTGTGTGGTATGGATGATGGTACAAAGACTGAAGATTTAGAACATTACGTGGAAGATAGTGACACTGCTCCTATTGGGATTAAGACCGTTGCAGAACTTGTTGGATTTAATAAGTCAGAATATGATTGGATGAAAATATCAGCAGTAGATTTAGCTGGGTTCCATAGTTCTGATGAGTGTCGTGCAATGTGGCATAATTATCTTCATCCTATGATAAGGAAAACCAAATGGACTGTTGATGAAGATAATAAGTTGAAAGAACTTGTTGTTAAGTACAAAAGTCAAAACTGGGATGCAATTGCACAGGAGCTTGGCACTCATCGTTCTGCATATCAGTGCATGTTTCAGTATCAAACGAGACTCAATGATTCATTGAGAAAGAGCAAGTGGACAGAAGAAGAAGATAATGACCTTAAAGAAATAGTGGAAAGGTGTCGTTTTGGTTCGTACATTCCATGGTCTAAAGTGGCATATTTTATGCCTGGACGTAGTAAAAGTCAAGTGTTTAATCGTTGGGCCTATTCATTAAATCCTTCAATTAAAAGAGGCCGTTTCACAAAAGAAGAGAATATCTTGATGGTAGCAGCTGTACGGAGGTATGGGACTGATTTTTCTCGTGTGGCCCGGTTCCTACCTGGTCGCACTTCAATACAGATACGTGAACGATACAAGACATATTTGAAATATCACAGTACTGGTGAACCGTGGACTCAACGTGATGATGACTTTTTGATGTCCTTAGTTGCAGAGCATGGAGAAGGCAATTGGAGTAAAATTTGCCAGCATTTTGTGAATCGAAACAGAACTCAGGTGAGGCAACGCTATAGTACTCTGCAAGGTTGGTTGAAGAAAGTCTCTGTAGATTCAGGAAAGGTTCTGTCTGCACCTTCACGGCGGGTGAATGTTGAAACTAACAGAGAAGGAAAGATATGGGAGAGGGTACAAGCCATTCTTCGTAAGAGGGCTACAGGTGCAGAAATGAATGAAGACAACTTGATGAAGCTGAAAGACATACTGGAAATGAGGAAGCGTCCAGGACGGAGAGTGGGGCAAACAAAGCCATTAAGTTCAGTTGACAGGCAGTATTATAGTTTTTTCAGATGTGTATATTTTCAGTCTGGTGGCAGACAGAAGCGTCGGTATGATGAAGATCTAGTTCGGAGTAGTGTACAGGTTATTTACAATATGCTCAAGTATTTTCAGGCACGCCTTAATATCCCTAAGGATGATTCTACAATAGATGGGGATCATTTGCTTCAAGATGTTGACAGATCTTTTCTTCGTTGTCTGAGAGACAGGGAAGAAGACAACACCAGTCCTAATCTGTGTGATACATTACCAACAGAAGACACTACTCCAACTGAAGTTATGAATGGCCTCACTGCACTATCAGAAACTACACTTCCATCTCAGGCTTCAAGTGTATCTACTGCACATACTGAAGCAAAACTTGCTGAGTGTGTAGATCAAGTTGCCAACATTTCCACCACACTTCCTGGAATATCTTCATTAGACCTGGTGGCCACCACTTACAGAATACCTTACTTGTGTCCTCCCAACCACACCACTTTGGTTGGATTCCGCACTTTCCTTCTAAGCCGTCGGAATGTTGCAGATAATGCAGGTGCACAGTCTAAACCAGTTGTTAGGGAAGATTTTGGTGGCTGTTCAGTGTCAGCCTCAGAGAAAATTTCGCCTGAAAATGCATCAGCATTGTGGAAGGAACGTTTGGCATCTTTGTTTGTTTGGCCTGCCATAATGTCTAATATAGTTCCAAAATTTATGGATCCTTTGTTTCAAAACGATAGCCATCCAGGTACGTCTAGTAGCTATGGAAATGTTGGTGGAAGTGAAGGTAACATAGGTGTTTCAAAGTTGAAGACCAGCATAAAAACCAAGAAAAGAAAAAGAACTGCAAAAAGGAAGGATGTTGCAAAGAAGAAAAGGAAGTATGTAAAAAGTGGAAAGTACAAGAAACCATATGAAAACATTGAATGTGTGCAGAGGAGGAGTACACGGCATGTGGTAGATCCTACAAGTGGGTCACTAAACATGGAAGTGGATGACGTGGCAGTGTAGTTGTTACGTGGTTGCAAACTGTTACTGTAATTGAATTGTGTTTGAGTTTACATTCTCATTAGTTTGAGTTTGTAAGTTTAAGTTCTTTTCATTCATTTTGATGACCTTTCATTGTTGCCTGTAAAAATGATATCAGCAGATTAATGATTGTATGGATACTTATCTTGAGAGATCTGTTGTTTATGTACACATGTGCACCAAAACAAAAGTGAAACTTTGCAGTTTTATTGCATATACATTAAATACAAATCTTCACAGTGTTGATGACAAAAAGCTTGAAATCATTGTTTTTCTACCATAATTGTAGATGCAGAAGGTGTTTAGCAAAAATTTTGTAGCAGATATGTGTTACATGAACAATGACGACAAGGACAGGAAGTAGGTTTTCTATATCAGATTATCTTGTCACCTTGAGGCAACATTCTGCCTTTGCTACCAGTGTTTGTCACTTCCCATCTACAGTAGTCTCCCTGTTTCTGAACCTTTGTATGCAGGATATTAACCTTGGTAACAAATTGTAGTACTTTTTTTTTAAGGTTTATGGTTCCGTGCATCCTCAATCACTCAAATAAAACACCCAACTAGATGCAACAATCAATCCTAAAATTTATTGCTTTGTCATACAGACACTGCTCAACATGTTTCGGGCATTACAATGCCCACCATCAGGAGCCCGTCAAACTGCCGTTGCAGCCTCTGGTTTTTGTATGAATGTGGAGGTGGAAGTGTTCTCAGCCGTGGTTGGTTT
>Ga0268261_10000136_pt1 | contig 44860 bp, 27 predicted proteins | sample TergutNc150P1_FD_190353 | JGI IMG/M metagenome (GOLD analysis project Ga0268261, IMG submission 190353) | Nasutitermes corniger P1 segment gut microbial community from laboratory colony in Florida, USA - Nc150 P1 (SPAdes) (version 2) | ecosystem: Host-associated > Arthropoda: Insects >... | reverse complement strand
TAGGCGATGCCGCCACCGCCACGGCCACCCAAGTGGGCGCCACAACTTTCGATTTCCGGGCGGAAACGCCTGGCACTTACATCGTCTCTTATTCCGTAACCGATGGCCACAGCCAGGCGCATGCTCTAGTTAGGGTTACGGTAGTTGACCCGAACACCACTGAACTCACCACTGGTCCGGTCACCATCTTGGTCCGGCCCGGCTCGGATATCACCGTTGACGTGCTAAACGCGGTTCACAATCCGGGCGGCGCAGTGCTGCTGTTAACGGATGTCGAGCATCAAGCAGCCGAAGGTGCCAGCCTGCTGGTTGATACCGTCGGATCGCACCTGCTGCGGGTTTCAGGTACAACGGCTGATGCGCTACCGGGCCGCTTGGGCACCATCACCTATACCGTCACAGACGGGGTGGGGGCCGCTGGCGGCTCAGTACGCGGCGAAGCTACGGTGTTCCTCCTACCAGATGTGATTGATGCCGTGCCGGTTGCGGTGGACGACGTGGTAACTGTACGGGCCGGAGCACAGATTGACGTGCCGGTTACCGCTAACGATGTTTCCCTTTCCGGGGCGCCGGTCACCTTGGACCCTCGGTCAGTACGTGCTTCTTCCGATGCCTTATTAGCTTTCGGCTCAGGCAATACGCTTCGTATTTTGGCTCCGATGGTAGCGGGGGACTACCGAGTCCAGTATTCGGTTTTCGCTGATGGCGACCCGAGCCTGTATGACACTGCCTGGGTAACGGTGCATGTGATCGGCACCGATCAGGCCAACCGCCCACCCCGCCCGCCCGAGTTGCTGGGCCGGGTGGTCGCTGGTGAGACGGTGCGGATTCCGTTCGATGCGCTCGGCGTGGACCCCGACGGTGACCCGGTACGGCTATCAGCCATCGCGACCCAACCGGAACGTGGTTCCGCTCGGATTTCTTCCGATGGCCGGTCTATCGTATTTTCTTCAGTTTCCGGCGATAGCGGCCAACGCACTTTCACTTACGAAGTTGATGACGGCCGAGGAGCCCGTGCCGTGGGTACGGTCCGAGTTGGGGTACTGGCCGCTGAGATCAACCCCACGCCCATCACGTTCACCGACTTTGCTCAAATTGGGGTCGGCAGCCCAGAGCCAGTCCGCATTGATGTGCTATCTAACGACATAGACCCCACCGGCGGTACGCTGCAGATTATCGCGGTTGAGCCGAATGTGCCCACCGGTACCTCGGAATACGAACGGCTCGCTGCGCTGATCCGCAATGGCAGCGAGATCGCGGCGGGCACCGCCGAACTGGTTGAGATCGCCGCGCCCGATGAACCCGGAAGGCTCTCCTTCCGATACACCGTGGCCAACGAGGCCGGCAACGTGGGCATCGGGGTAATCGTGCTGCGCGTGGTTCGCTCTGAGGTGCCGAACTTCCCAACTGTTACCGACACGATTTTGACGGCCGCCACCCGCGACGATTTCCGTGAGGGGGTGGACGTGATCACCGGACGAGCCAACTGGCCCGGCGGTGACCTGAATAACCTGGACCTCTCCCTGTGGACCGGCGATGGCGGAGTTTTGGCGGGCGGCGTTGCCGTGGACGGCAATTCGCTGCGCGGCGATCTCGGCGATGAAGAGCGCTTGATCCCGTTTGTGCTCCGCGGGGGCGGGGCAACCGATGCGGCAGACGGTAGCGCGGCTGCGGAAACTTTCGGATTTTTAATAATCCCACATGCCGCCGCCTTAGTTCCCGAAGCTCGGCCGGATGCCCCGCCAGTGGTGGTAGATGAAGGCGAATCGGTCACCTTTGACATGTTCGACCAAGTAGCCGTGCCTACCGGGCGAGTATTAGAAGTGCTCAACGCTACTGCATCGGGCGCCCGCAGCGCTGGCCAATGCGTGCAACTAGCCGGTGGGATAATTGAGTACCGGGCCGGTTTCGGCGCCCCGTGGACTGACAATTGCCTGGTCACGGTGCAGTTCGATGGGCAGAACGCCAGCACGGTAATCCCGGTGCCCATCTTGGTCACTCCATACGAACCGCAACCGGAGTTGACTGCGGCTGCGTTGACCGTAGTACCTGCCGATACCATTGACTTTGACTTAGCTTCAATGGTGAATTGGCCTGGTGACCGAGTAGGTGCTGCTGCCCCTATCTTCACCGTTACTGGCAGCGGCGAAAATTTGACGATGGTTCAAGCTGGCACCCAGTTAAGTTTTGAGGCCACCGAAATGGCGGTTCCAGGCAATGTGGCAACTTTCCAAGTCGGCATCGAAAATTATGATGACGTTCCGACTGCCCCGCTAACCGTCCGCATCGGCCCGTGGCCGGACGGGATGCCGACCGGCGGCAACGTGGTAACCACCTGCCGGGAATCCGACACTACTTGCATCGTTAATGTAATTGGCGCCCCCGGCGAAACAAACTCGCGGCCCGGTGCTTTGCTGCTCCACTCGGTAGATGCCACCGGGAGCTGCAACGGCCTTACTTTCGCTCGGGTGGATGACTCATCTATATCAATCACTGCCGCCCCCGGCGCCCCTGGTGGGACTTGCTCCACCACGTTCAGCGTCATCACCGATACTTCCGACCCAGCTATCGGCACCGGTGCTAACTCGGGCACGCTCACGGTGGACTTCCAAGCTTTACCCCTAGAGGCGGCCGGGGTAGTGCAGTCCGCGTTCAGCGCCACCACCATCACTTTGCAAGTGACTCCCGGTGCCGCCTCCCGGTCCTACCCGGCCTTGGAAGGCTTTGTGGTGACGTCCGGTGGTTCCGAAGTGGCTTCATGTTCCGCATCTGGGGAATGTTCCCCGATCACCTCGGTGATTGGGCAAATGCGTCAATTCGATGTGTTCTCCCTGAATGCGGTAGGCCGGTCCTTGTTGTCCGTAAATACCGGCGACGCTTGGGCGTTTGCCCCGCCCACCGCTCCGGTGCTGTCCGAGATTACGCCAGTGCCCAATGGCGATATCGGTATGTCTGGCCGGGCCGAGGTTAGTGGCCTAGACGTGACCACCTCCGCGATTGACGTGATTGTGTCGGAGCCATTTTCTGAAACCACCATCCCGGTGGCGATGGGCCAAGGCAGTGTGCCACTGAACCTGGAAATCTCCAACGGCGGCGCCGAAGTAACTGTGCGTCCGGTTTCCCGTTACCGCCCGCCGGAACATGCGGTGGGGCCGGATGGCACTAACGCAGATAACTCGGTGAGCCGCACCGGGTTTGGTTTGGGTGCGCCCCCCACCCCGGATTTGCGAGCTTCGGCGCTATTGCCCGCGCCTAACTGGGAAACCGCCACCTTCACCTTGGAAACTACGCTTAATTCCGTGTCTGCACCTGGGGTGGGCCATCATCCCGATGCTACTTTGCGCCTCGGATTCGGCACGCCGGGTAATTGCTCGCCTACTGGCACCGCCACTACCACGGGCATCATGACCGCCAACTTTGGGGAGCCGGAAACTTTCATCGTCTGCGCTGGCACCTACATCGGCGATACCAATTTTGGGATTTCCGAATCTCAACCGCTCACTGTGGAATTTGATGAGCTGCCGGATGCCTCCGGCTTTGCTTATGAAGTTGACCCCAACCCGAACATGATCGGCTCGACCGGTGCTTATTGGGGCCTGCTTGGCGGCCAGGGCGGTCGTTACCCGTGGCTGATTTTACCGGCGAATCCACCTGGTTGGGTGAACCGCCTGGTAGCTGGACATGAAGGTTGGGGTGACACCTTCCGCGCTTGGGTGCAATTCCGCCACGGCTGGCATTGGCGTGATTTCCCGGTGACCAATCAGATTGGCCGCCGCCCAGTACGGATCAACTCGGTAGTAAACACCGGGCAATGCGTAATCGGGCAGCCTCTGAGCTTCGGTGCCAACATGGAAGGCGGCGGTGCTACGCCCACGCTTTCCTTACATCACGCAACTGCGGTGTTGCACGATGGCACTAGGGTAAACCTTTCCGGTACCCAGCCAATCCCGTACAACACCGATTACCTCACCAACATTGAAGTGACGGCCGCCTGGCCCGCCTGGGGTTTGCATAGTGCCACTTTGACCGTAGCCGATTTGATCGGGTGCCCACCACCCACGCCACCCGATCCGGGTCCAGATCCGGAGGGCCCTGGTCCAGAAGAACCTGGCCCGGAAGGTCCCGGCCCCGAAGGCCCTGGGCCGGTTGACCCGCCTGACCCTGGCGGCGGCGAACCCGGAACCGACTAACCAACCCACTCACCCACAAGTAAGACCCTCAAAATGACTATCTCCCAAGAACAGGCAAACTGGTATCGCCAAACGTTTGCCACCCTCACCGACAACATCGAACGGGTAGTGCTCGGCAAACGCGCCGTCATCGAACTGGTACTGGCCGCAATGGTCAGCGAAGGCCATGTGTTGCTAGAGGATTATCCGGGCACGGGGAAAACCTCCCTAGCCCGGGCCATCGCGCAGTCTATTCACGGCACCAGTTCGCGTATTCAGTTCACGCCGGACTTGCTGCCCGGTGATGTGACCGGGATGACCGTTTACGACCAGAAAACCGGGTTATTCGAATTCCACTCTGGCCCCATCTTTGCCAACGTAGTGCTGGCAGATGAGATCAACCGGGCTTCCCCCAAAACTCAATCGGCCTTGCTGGAAGTGATGGAAGAAGGCGCCGTTACGATTGACGGGAAAACTCGCGATGTCGGTAACCCGTTCTTGGTTATCGCGACCCAAAACCCGGTAGAACAAGCCGGAACGTATCGGCTGCCCGAGGCCCAGCTTGACCGGTTTATGCTAAAAACCTCGCTAGGCTATCCCGACCATGCCACCACCATGCGCATCATCGAAGGTTCCGCACAACCTCGGCATACCGTAGGTCCGGTCATCACCCTGGAAACCTTGACCCAGATGAGCGCCCTGGCATCCGAAGTTTATGTAGCCCCCCAAGTGGTGGACTATATCGCCCGCATCGTGGCCACCACGCGCGACGCTGAGCAGGTACGGCTGGGCTCGTCGGTGCGTGGTGCGATCGCGTTAACCCGAGCCGCTAAAGCCAAAGCCGCGTCAGAGGGCCGCACCTATGTAGTGCCGGACGATGTAAAGGCCCTAGCCAGCCCGGTCCTAGCTCATCGTCTCATCTTGCATCCCGAAGCCGAATTTGATGGGGTAACCGCCGAGGCCGTATTGGCCCAAGTAGTGCTGGAAGTACCCCCGCCCGCCAGCCAGATTGCCTAATTTGACATGGCCACCAAAACCCGCAATCGGGCTAAACCTAGCTATCAGACCGATACTGGCAATCGGCTCAGCTCGGCCAACACGGTAACTCGGACCCGGTCGTTCACTTCGACTCGGACTTTCGTAGCTACCGGTACCTCCGGGCGTTCGACCCGAGCCCTGCTGCAAGCCGAAAGCATCTGGCGCCGGGTACGGGCCTGGTTCTGGTTGGCAGTACGCACGGTCCGGGCCGGAGTTACCCCAGCCGGATGGCTCGGCCTGGGGGTTGCCGTGCTTGGCTTAATAGCTGGGTTGACCTGGGGTTGGACCGAATGGCTGGTAGCTGGATTGGCTGCTGCCATAGTGTTATTGGTGGCTTTGCCCTTCTTGATTGGCTCGGCAAATTACGGTGTCGCTTTTGACATCCGCCACGCCCGAGTCCGGGTGGGCCAAGCAGCTAGCCTGGGAGTGGAAGTAACTAACAACTCTACCCGGGTGGCCCTGCCGGCACACCTAGATGTGCCGCTCGGCGAAGGCTTGGCCGAGGTGCCGCTACCCCTGATGGCGGCGGGGCGCACGGTCACCCAGGACATAAATATTCCGACCCAAAAACGTGGGGTCATCCCGGTTGGCCCGGTAACGTTTGTGCGCACTGACCCGGTGGGCATGTTGCGCCGGGAAGCGCGCTGGCCATTGCGTACCGAGGTTTTTGTTCACCCCCGCACCACGGCTATTCCATCGTCTAGTATCGGTATGGTTCGCGATCTGGACGGCACCCCGACTCGGCAATTGGTAGATTCCGATGTCTCGTTTCACGCGATCCGGGAATACCAACCCGGTGACGCGCAGCGGCATGTGCATTGGAAATCCACTGCCAAAACCGGCAAATTGATGGTGCGCCAATACGAGGCGTCCATGCGCTCTCGCCTGGCCGTTGTATTGAGTTGCGCCCGCGATGAGTTTTTGGACGATGATGAATACGAACTAGCCGTCAGCGTCGCTGCCTCAGTGACCTCCCAAGCCATCCGAGATGGCCGCGACGTGACCGCCATCGTCGGTGCCCCGCTGCCGGAATTAGTGCGCGCTCGTGTCCGCGCCATTGACACTCTGCCGGTAGCGACCCCCACCACCTATTTGGATAGCACTTGCCGCCTAAAAATGTTGGGCCGCACGATGCCATTGGAAGAAGTCTGCCGGATGAGCGCCGAACAATGCGCCCACCTCTCGCTGGCTGTGATGGTTTGTGGTTCAACCGTCGGAATAAACCGGGTGCGCCGAGCTGCCCTGATGTTCCCAGCCGATGCCCAAGTACTGGCCGTGATTGTGGATGAGCATGCCCATCCGGGAATGCGCCAACTCGGTAACCTTTCCGTGTTGACCATCGGGGTGTTGGAAGATTTAGCCGGCCTGCTGGTTAGGGCAGGGACCTCATGAACCGCAACGCACTGAAATTTGGGGCCTTAGAACTAGGCAGCACAATTTATGTGTTCACGATGCTGGCGCTCGCCGCGATTGCCGCCTGGCCGATATACCAATCCATCTCATACTTGATCCTGGTGGTCGCCACCGGCTTAGTCGGCTTTGTTTTAGCTTGGCTGCGCCGCTCACAGTTTATTTCCGGGCTGACTGCTGCATTGTTGCTGGTAGCTGCCTATCTGGTACTGGGCTTGACCTTGACTATGCCATTCTGGAATTGGGGGTTGCTGCCTAGCTTACGGGGCATCGCCAGCGGCCCGGTAACCGCTTGGCAAAACTTGTTGTCGGTTGACCTGCCAGTAGCCGGGTATCGCAACTTAGCCGTGCCGGTGTTATTGCTATTCTTATTGGGTGCCTACTTTGGCCTCACCTTGGCCTGGCGCCGCACCTACGCCCCGGCAGCCGCCCCGGTACTTTTAGTAGTGGGTTTGTTTGGGTTGCTTTTCGGCCCCGACGGCATGGGTAGCGGCAGCTTAATTTTTGGCCAACGCCTCCCCGAGACCCAGGCAGCGAGCTTGGGTCTGGCCGCATTCCTGCTGTCCCTGGGGTGGTTGGCTTGGCGCGCGGCCACAATTAGGGCTGCCAAGCTGCGGCTGGCTTCGGGTGCAGTTTCCGGCGCTGTTGACGGTTCAGCAGGCAGGGGCTCGGCGGGCCTAGCCGCTAAGGGCACTGCGGGTATCGGCAGCAGCAAAGCCCTAGTCTCGCTCAAACGCGGGGGCGCCTTCGCCGGAGTCATCCTGGGAAGTACCCTAGCGGCGTTGTTAATTACGCCGCACCTACTACCCGCGCATCGAGAAGTACTACGCACGGGACACGCCCCAGATTTGCATGTGGTGACTACGGTCAGCCCGCTCGCTCAATTCCGCCGGTTCTTCACCGGGGAATTGTTTCACACCAATCTATTCCAAGTAACGGCCCAAGGTGCTCAGCCGGACCGGGTCCGGCTAGCGGTGTTAACCGACTACGACGGCACAGTATTTTCGGCAGGGACGGCCAATAACCCGACCCAATTCCGGCGGGTGCCTTGGACGTTGAATCCAGAGCCGGGCTACGCCACCGACATCAACATCTCTATGCAGTACCTCTCCGAGTTTGCGCGGCTGTGGTTACCGATGGCCGGCTCTCCGCAGCGGGTCACGTTTGCCGGCCCCCGGCCCGGCGAGTTACGGGATGGCTTCTTTTACGACCGGGCTTCGGCCAGTGCGATCCTCACCGCACCGGCAGGGCCAAGTTACGGCGACATCGTGCAAATTCAAGGCACTACCGCGCCAGCAGCAAACGTAGCCAACCTAGTTTCGCCCCATAACTTTCCCCGCTGGCAGGTACCTGACACACTCTCGGAGTGGTTGGAGAATAACCCGGTTGAGACTTCCGGTGCCGGATTGGCCGAGGCCATCAGCAACTTGCGGCAGCGCGGGTTTTTGAGCCATTCGGTGGATGCCGCCGATTCGCCCTGGGTGCAGGATTTGACCCCCGGTTTCCAATTTACGCCGAGCGCTGCCGGGCATTCCTTGGGCCGGATAGACCTAATGTTCCGCGAGTTAAACGAGCGCCAACAGCAGGCTGGCACCGCTACCGGCGCCGCCTTAGTGGCCACAGCCGGCGATGACGAGCAGTTCGCTACTGCGGCTGCCCTGATTGCCGACCAAATGGGCTTTCCGGTGCGGATCGTAATTGGAGCGCATCTTCCCGCTGATCCAGAAACCGTGCTGGATGATTTGGTCCCCGTTTGCCAGGCAGGTGTGTGTACCGGCGGTGATATGAGCGCTTGGATTGAAGTGCAGGGCGCCGATGGCCAATGGGCTGCGATAGATGTACGGCCCCAACACCAAAACCCCATCTCAGATTTGACCGAGAACACGCGCCCGCCTGAGGTGCCTACCGAGGTCCAACCGGACACGGCGATTGAGGCTACGCCGCCCGATGCCGTCGGAGTGGGCGGGGCACCGGAAACCAGCGCGACTGCCGATGCCACCGAATCTGGCATCCAACTGTGGCCCATTCTCCGCGCAGTTGGCTTGGGCCTAGGCGTGGTGGTTTTGCTGCTGGGCCCACCCGGAATCATCGTGGGGGCCAAACGCCTACGCCGCCGGACCCGCCGCACTGGCTCAGCCCGGAAACAAATTGTGGGCGGTTGGGACGAATTAGTTGACACTGCGCGGGACTACCGGGCGGCTGACCCAACCAAGCTCACTCGCCAAGAGTTCGCCTCGGCTTTGGGAGCTGAATCAACGATGCTATTGGCTCGGGAATCCGATAGAGCTCATTTTTCGGATGTGCCAATTACTGCCGCAGAAGCATCTGCTTATTGGGATAGTCTCAATTCGGAATTAAAGCGTTTTGGCGATAATGTCAGCCCGTGGCGGCGGCTGCGAGCAGAACTCTCTACCACCTCATTATTGCAACGCAAACCAAAGTCCCCAGCTAGACACCGACCCAAGTTAAACGCAGACCCAAGTTAAACGCAGACCCAAGTTAGACCCAAGACTCAAAATAGAAAAGGATAACCTAAATGCAAAAGCGCATAAATAAAGTCACTTACGTTTTAATTTCATTTTTCTTTGGCTTTTTCGGTGTTGACCGCTTCATGCGCGGTCAAGTGGGCTTGGGGGTTTTGAAACTCCTGACCTTTGGCGGGTTTGGCATTTGGGAGTTAATTGACTTCATCACTTCGCTGACCAAGCTCAGCTCTTATGGCCAAGACTTTGTATTTATTAATGGGCAATGGGCGCCGGACCCGTTCCACCAGCCACAGTTGGCCGGTTTAGGACATCCGCACTTGGCGCCGGGCCAGCCGCTGCCGCCGCACCTGATGATGCCAGGGATGATGCCCGGTCAACCGGCCAGCTCTGGATATCCGGCTGCTCCGGGGCATCCGGGTATATCAGACTATTCGTTTGCTCCGCACATGGCTACCGGCCCGGCTCCGGTAACCGCACCGCAACCGGAAGTATTCCAGGCGCCCGCCGCCGGACATTCGGCTGGCCTACCGGGTTCACCTTGGGCGCCTCCGGTGGCCGATGCGCCCGGCCTAGTTTCAGCCCCGCAGCCGCATCTGCCCTTGCCAGACCCCATCGTGCCGCCGATGCTCGTGCCGGAATCCGACTTCGTATTGGAAGATTCGGCTTCGGCGCCGATGCCCACGGAATCTGCTCCCGCCCCGGTTAGTAGCTTTGCGCCCGCTCGCGATTTTGCGCCGGTGTCAACGCCTTCGGCCCCGGCCCAGGAAATCCCGGCTTCCGCACCAGCCGAAAACCTCTGGGCACCCCCGGCGCAAACCGCACCGATAGCCGACGTGGTTGACGACCACACGATGCTCTCCATCAGCGCCATCAAAGCTCTCCAAGAAGCCGAAGCGGCAGAGGCCGTTGATGAGCACACCGTATTTGCCCGGCGCCGCATGGTTACCCGGCACTACTTAACCGTAGGGGACCAGCGATTCGAATTAACCGGCGATGAAGTGATTTTGGGCCGTAATTCCGATGCTGATGCCGAGCGGCCTGATGCCCAAGTATTAGCAGTGCCAGATGAGACTCGCACCATTTCCAAACGCCACGCTCTGCTCCGGCGCACCGGTGACGATTGGACCATTACGGACTTGGGATCCACCAATGGGGTGACTTTGGTTGCCGAAGATGGCACCGAACACAACGTTGCCGCTCAGGTCGAAACTCCGGCAACGCCCAAATTCCATCTGGGCGATGTGGAGTTGGGCTTGGAAAGCGAAATCGGGCTGCGGTGAACCAGCCGCCAGAAAGGTACCGCCCACGCCCCTCGGCCGCCCGGCAAATCATGCGACCCAGGGTCGCCCCTGGGCCAGGGGTAGCAAGTCAGGTTGCGGTAGTTGAGCGCCCAGCCCGCCGGGGGATCGGGGTAGCGGCGGTGGTTTTGGCAAGCCTGGTGTTTCTGGCGGCATTAGCCGGAATAATTTTCTTGCTGTTTTTCTAAAGTCTAACGAATTGGATACGTCATCGTGCGGGTAAAATTAACGGTTGTCAAAGACGCAGTTACTAAACTGGATGTGCTCATTGACGCTGCCTCCGATGCCACAGTGGCGGATGTGGCCCAGCATTTGGCTGGCACGCCAGAATTGGGTTTGGACCCGGCTGGGCAGTACACGCTCCAAGCTCTGCTGCCTGGCACGGACACTTGGACTCTGCTGCCGCCCGATGCGGTAATTGAGGATCGCTGGCTCACCCCGGCATCGCATGTTGCGTTGTACCGGATAACTGGCAACCGGAATTCCTTACCTTCCACGCATGCCGGTACCTCGGCCACATTGCGAATCCTCAACGGCGACCAGGCGGGCCAGGTTTTCCACCTCGGCCCCGGCTCACACATCGTCGGTCGAGGCGGCGAATGTGAAGTGCGGATAACCGACCGGTACATGTCCAAAGAGCATTTCCGGGTTGATGTCGGCTCTGAAGTTGACGTAGTGGACTTGGGGTCCGCTAACGGGCTGGAGTTGGGTGGCCGGATAGTTTCCCGCTTGCATGTAGTTAGACGAGAACAATTCTTGGCCGGTAATACTGAAATGGTAGTCGAGGCCAGCGAACGAGCCGCTGTTTCCCGCCAAGATGCCACCGGATTGATCGGGGTGAAACGCTCACCGCGGGTTGAGAGCCGGTATGCGGGTTCGACCTTTAAAACTCCGCAAGTGCCGAAGGAGCCAGACCCGCAACCCTTCCCGCTGCTGGCAATGATTACGCCAGTTTTGCTGGGCACCGCGATGTTTTTGATGACCGGCCGCGCCACCACCTTACTGTTTATCGCTATGTCGCCCATCATGCTGTTGGGTAACTACTTCACTCAGCGCAAGCGTGACCAGCGGAAACTCGAAAAATCTATTCGCAAGTTTGACGATTCCATCGCGCAACTGGAAAGCCAAATGGCCCACGAGCAGGTGGCCGAACACCGAGCGCGGGTGGCGGAAATCCCAGCTTCCCAAGAGGTGCTGGCGGCCTCGGCGAACCTGTCTCCCTTGCTGTGGACCCGGCGGGCCGAGCATTGGAACTTCCTTGACCTCTGCTTAGGCCGAGGGGCCATGCCGAGCCGTAACACCATTGAGCCGCCGGAAGGCGAAGACCTGCAAATTGAGTATCAACAGCGGGTGGATGCCTTAGTGGACCGCACCAAATACGTTGCCGATGTTCCGTTGGTGGCAAGTTGGATGGAATCGGGCGCGATCGGGGTAGGTGGCCGGGAAACTAAAGCAGTTGCCGTCATCAACGCCATGCTGGTGCAAATTACTGGCCTGCATTCCCCGGCAGAGGTGGCGGTAGTCGGCCTGCTTTCGCCGGAGTGGGCGCGCAATCTGGACTGGCTAAAATGGCTGCCCCACACCGCCTCCCCGCACAGCCCGCTGAGCGGTAACCACCTAGCCGGGGACCAAGCTAGTTGCACCGACCTGCTGGAACGGCTAGAAGAGCTAGTAAACAGCCGGCATCTCGCCCTCAAGTCGGCCAACAACGAAGTGCGCAGCGCGATCAATCCCGATAACGCGGCCTGGCATGGCGGCGCCCGGGTTGGGTTGGAGGGCACCCCCAATTTCTATTCCAGTTTCTTACCGGCAGTAGTGGTAATTATTTCGGACGATGCGTTAGTTGATCGTTCTCGATTAGTGGCGCTCTCCGAGCGGGCCGCTGATGTGGGAGTGTTCCCGCTTTGGATCGCCGATACTTGTGCCGCACTGCCCGCAGTGTGCCGCGCCTATATAGATGCCGACGCTGATCAAGTTGGACTGGTGCGTTTAGGCGAGGCCGTGGCACCCGTAGCTTTGGACTTGGTAGATATCCCAACCGCCACGCAACACGGCCGCCACCTGGGCCGGTTGGTTGATGCCGATGTGCCGGTATCGGGCGATGCTGGGCTGCCTAATTCAGTTGACTTGGTCGGCCAAATCGACCCCGAACTGCTCTCCAAACCGGAAGCCGCCCTAGAACGATGGAGCCAAAACGACTCGATCAACGACCGCTCGGGAGTCTCCGCGCGGCGCCGCCGCCCCGGCAAACTCCGGGCCATCGTCGGCGCCGGGTCAGAGGGTGCCTTGCACCTCGACTTGCGGACCCAAGGTCCCCACGCGCTGGTTGGTGGAACTACGGGTTCGGGTAAATCAGAGTTTCTGCAAGCTTGGGTACTGGGTATGGCCGCCGAATACAGCCCCGACCGGGTCACTTTCCTGTTTGTGGATTACAAAGGCGGCGCGGCATTCGCGGAATGTGTGGATTTGCCGCATTGCGTCGGCATCGTTACTGACCTTTCACCGCACCTAGTCCGCCGGGCACTCACTTCGCTGCGGGCCGAATTACAGCATCGGGAACACATTTTGCATGCCAAAGGCGCCAAGGACCTCAATGAACTGGAAATGCGGGGCGATCCGGATGCACCGCCTTCGCTAGTGATTGTGATTGACGAGTTTGCCGCGCTGGTGGGCGAGGTGCCGGAGTTCGTAGATGGTGTGGTTGACGTGGCCCAGCGGGGGCGCTCGTTGGGGGTGCATCTGATCATGGCCACGCAGCGGCCCGCTGGCGTTATCAAAGACAATTTACGTGCCAACACCAACCTGCGGGTGGCCTTGCGGATGGCCGATGAGACTGACTCTTCCGATGTGATTGGCGATCAAATCGCCGCGCATTTCGATGCCGGGACCCCAGGCCGGGCGGTCGCTAAAACCGGACCGGGCCGGCTCACCATGTTCCAAGCGGGTTACACGGGTGGGTGGTCGCTAGATACCAACCGCAAACCGGAGGTGTCGGTCTATGCTTTGCCGTTCGGCGTGGGAGCCAAATGGCGAAGCCGGGAGAGCGATACCGCCCTGGCTCCCGCCGAACAAGACTTGGGGCCAACCGATCAGCAGCGGATGGTGGCGGTGCTTGGCACGGCGGCTCGGCAAGCGCGGATACCTGCGCCTCGCCGCCCTTGGTTGAACGAGCTCGACCCGATATATCCTTTGCAATCTTTGCCGGTGTCGCGCGGTGCCGGGTTACCGGTTGGGTTGTTCGATGAACCGGAGCGGCAGCGGCAGTCGGTCGCTTTGTTCAACCCAGATGCCGACGGCCACATGGCAGTATTTGGTACTGGCGGTTCTGGGAAAACTGTCGTGTTGCGTACCTTGGCCGCCGCTGCTGCGTCCGACCCGGCGGGCGTTACGCACATTTACGGTTTGGACTTCGCTTCCGGTGGTTTACGTTTACTAGAGCCGTTGCCCCAGGTGGGAGCCGTGGTGATGGGTGATGACGATGACCGAGTAGTGCGGTTGATGCGCTACCTGAGCAGCGAAGTTGAAGACCGGACCCGTCGGTTTGCGGCGGTGGGGGCGGCATCGTTACCGGAGTACCGAGCTGCGGCGATGGGGAATCCTAACGAGCCGCGCATCTTGCTGTTAGTTGATAGTTTTGGCGCTTTTGTGGATCAGTGGGATGTGCCTGCTGGTGGCCGAGGCCGTTGGTTCCGTGTGCTGGTGGATTTGGTCCAGGCTGGGCGGCCCCTCGGCATACATGTGGTGTTCACCGCCGACCGCCCCGGCGCCGTCCCCTCGGCTGTGCGAGCCAGTGTGCAACGGCGCCTGGTATTGCGCATGGCTGATGAAAACTCTTATGCGCAACTCGATGCACCTACCGATGTACTGGACGAAAACAGCCCTGCGGGCCGGGGCATCTGGGGTAAGCACGAAATTCAGACTGCCATTTTCGGGGCCGATGCCTCCACTGCAGCCCAGGCTGAAGCTATCTCGGTGTTGGCTGCCGAATCGTCGGCTCGCGGAGTTTCCCGCGCGCCGGGCATTGGCTCTTTGCCGGAGCAGGTGGCATTAGCCGATCTCGGCGCATCCCCATCGTCGGAGCTTTTGCTTGGCATCGGCGATGAGGCATTGCAGCCCGTGGGCATCAACCGGGAGGGTACTTTCGTAATCGCAGGCCCACCGCAATCGGGCCGTTCCACGCTTGCCCTAACCTTGGCCACCCAGGCGGTGGCGGCCGGGATGGACGTTTACCACGTCGGTCCACGCCGCTCGCGCATCGCTGCGTTGCCAGGAGTCGTGCTTTCCGCCAACACGGCCGAATCGGTAGCCGAATTCTCCCGGCTGCTGTCTGACCAGGTCGTTGGGCGCGAAGCTGGGACAGTAGCCCTCATCATCGAACAAGTGGGGGACTTCAGCGGCACCTCCGCCGAAATGCCGCTGGTTGAATTGATCAAAGCGTTGAAACGTGGCGAGCAGCTAGTGGTCGGCGAAGGCGAAAATTCCACCTGGAGCGGCATGTCCATGATGCTGAACGAGATAAAGTCCGGTCGGCGTGGGGTGCTGTTACAGCCCGAATCAGCCGACGGGTTCAGCGTGTTGCGCACTGAGATTGGGCGGGCAAACCGGGCCGAATTCCCGGTGGGCCGAGGCGTGCTGGTCGCATCTGGCAAAGTGGAGCGGGTCCAATTCGCCCTGCCCTAGTTGTCGTTGTGAATTAAAATACCTCGTAACTTATCAACTAAGTTGGCTGTATTATCGGTAAATTTCATTCACCATGTTATGGTAGAGTTGTCGTTGTGAATAAAGAAACGCGTTACTATGACAACTAACACACACCGAGGCAGACCTACTCGAACCATTATCTTTGACCGATTTTCAGCATCTATCGCGGAACTGGCGAACTACGGTGGCCTCCCTAAGCCATACGAAGCGAGAAAACTATGGGATGACCTGTGGGCGCTCGAAGCACACCACTCAACTGCAATCGAGGGTAACACCTTAATCTTAAAACAAGTCGAGACCCTGCTCCGTGAAGGTCGCGCCGTCGGGTCTAAAGAAATCAAAGAGTACATGGAAGTGCTTGGATACGCAGACGCAGCGAATTGGGTGTACAAGCAAGCGGTGGAACCGGGAACCTGGGCGCATGGCGAGATCGTAACGCTTACTGAAATCCGCAATATTCATTATTTGGCAATGAAAAAAGTTTGGGAAGTCTCCCCCCATCCTAATGCGACGCCAAATGAAGAGCCGGGTTCTTTTAGGGAACACGAAATTATGCCGTTCAGCGATGGGATGCAACCCCCGACATATCCGCTGGTACCTGTGGAGCTTAGCGGTTGGGTAGATGAAGCAAATGCATTCGCCAGGCGGTTGCGCGCGGGGGAAACTAAGGTTGCCGAGGTGCCAGAGATGCTTGCGCGCCTCCACCGAAAGTTTGAATGGATTCACCCGTTTATTGACGGTAACGGGCGCACGGGGCGACTAGTGCTAAACCTGTTACTAATCCGCTTGGGCTGGCCGCCTGCCATCATCTTCAAAGAGCATCGCAAGCGCTATCTCACGGCCCTATCAAGGGCCGATCATGGCGACTTTGGTCCCCTCGCTGAGACTATTGCCAGGGCGGTGATTGATTCGTTGCATCGCCTCATCCCGAATATTGCTGGTCCGGTAAAGTATGTGCCTTTAGAGGCAGTTGCGGATAAAGATTTATCTTTGGCTGCACTCAGGCAAGCTGCGATACGCGGCCGACTTGATGCGATCATCGGACCGGATGGGCATTATCGTACCTCCCGAGTCGCAGTCGAAGAGTACAAGAAAACGCGCCTTCACCGAGGGAATCGACGATAAACAACCAGTTAGGCGGATAGTAGTTGGGCTACGCGTTGGTGGGATAATCCAACTAACGCTGCGGTGTCGCGGGCTGAGACACCGGCGCTGTTAAGCAGTCGAAGCGTAGCAAGCCGTTCCGCCTCAAAACGAGCTTTTTGCGCGGCCAGCGCATCGCGCTCGGAACGGTAAGCTTCCCAAACTGCCTGACCGTCGCTGCCCAGGATGGCTGACATGTCCCAATCAAGATCAAAATCGTCATCATCCTGGTCTAGTAAGCCAGCGAGCAAATCTCGAACTTCGATTTCCAGATCGGCCAGTCTTGCAACTTCGGTAGCTGCGCCCCGAAGGCCTTCACAGTGGTTTGCTGCGATTATCGAAAAATAAACATATCAGAGCAAGTTCCAATTTTTGAGGCAACGCACGCACCCGCGTATCCATCATGTAATGTGAAATAGCGGCGGATTCCCGTCAGTGTGACGAGGGTCACGCTTGCGATATCAGTTTCAGCCAATAGCGCAATCCACTGGGGACAGGTGCGTGATGATTAGCAGGCCGCTTGCTTGTTTTCTCGCATTCGGCATCCGTAATTGTCCCCCTCCACGAGGAGTCAATGTGCCTGTAGTGGCCAACCATGCTGGGGTAAGCCCCCCCCCAATTCATTTGCTCATCTTTTAGGTCGCCTTGGGTTTCAACGCCCCACCCGCACCAAAGTTGCGGCATTTGGTACTGCTTTAGCCTTAGCGCTGGGCACTTCCACCCTCCCCGCCGCCGCGACGGAATACACCGGAGAAGGGTATGAATATAATCCCACCGGTTATTCCGATACTTACGATGCCACCGCAAATATCGCCGATTATGACGATATCGCGAGTGGCTCTTATTCATATAACGATGAATACGCACAACCCACTGAGACGCCCGAATATTCAGTAACCAACGTTACCGAACCTTCGGATGCCACAGAGGTGCAGGTTGTGACTGCATCGCCAGAAATCGCACCTGCCCGAGCTAGCCGGGCGTACCTGCAATTGCCTGCCCAAATCGTCCATGATGGCGTAGGGAATCCCACGGTAGGTAGTGTGCTCTCATTGGAGTTTGATGAGGCAAGCCTGCCCGGGGGTATCGAAATCACAATCCATTGGTATCCCGAAGAGGGAGGTTCGATCGAAAGCGAAACCTTTACGGTTCGCCCCGATGATGTGGGAACTTACATTAGTGCGTCTGCGATTTTTCATCTAAATGGCGTTTACTTCGGTAGTGCGGATACCAATAATGGAGACGGTGGCCCGGTATTTATTGACCTACCGCCAGCTAGGCAGCCGATCAATTTGTGGGTCAGTGCTTACAAGTATTACCAGACTGATTTCTTTAGAGGGCAAGCTAGTTGGAATTCTCAGAATTTGCCCGCAGGCGCAACTTTTGACGTGGTATGGACAGTTGGTTCTAATGAGCTAACGTCCTGGTATGGCATTTCAGAAACGTATGTTTACTTTGATATTCCATTTGCATATGCGGGTCAGCTACTAACGGTAGAAGTTACGGTACGGGATTCAAATGGAGATGTAATTGATGTCGTTACTAGTGATCCCAAGTTATTAAGCGGACACGTTTACATTTCCCGCACAGGTTCTACTTTCTCTCTCGTTTTTGATGGTTGGTCGATTCCCAATAACCTGCAAAAATCAGTTTCCTGGACCATTGCAGGCGAGTCTGAGCCAATCGGGAACGGGCTTTCGGTGCAGGTATCGCCAGCCCTGTATGATGTGTGGCTCAACGCCGAGATTGCGGTATATCAAGGCGGTATTGAGGTCGGTAGGTTTAGGCCGCAATACTTCATTGGGGACGGCATCGGGCTTCCAATTACTGCGGGCCTATACGATGGTGGCCTACTCAAGTTGAATATCGGCGATTCGTATTCAAGTGGAGGTAGCGTTCCGGTGCCGATGACTGTCTCCGTACAATGGCATCTGGATGGTGAACCCTTCGGGAAAATCTTTACCATGACGTATTACGGGCTCGGCTACGGTTCAGGCCCTTCAATGTGGGGGTTAGGTACTGAAAACTACGTTAATTCATCACACATTGGTTCTTGGGTATACGCAGTTGGGTCACTCACTTTCCAAGGTCGCACTGTTTCGTTTACCACTGAGCCTATCGAGATTACCGAAGCACCAGACTTAAGTGTAACGGCGGTGTATATCTACCAACCTAATGACGTTGTTCTCACCGCGGGGGAGACCCACCAATTCAAAATCTCCTGGGTACAGCAGACTGGTGGGGCTGATCGCTCTGTTACTTGGTCGGTTTCAGGCAATAACGATCCGTACACCGCCATATCTTCCGAGGGCTTGCTTACTGTAGGTGAAAAAGAAACGGCAACCTCAATTTCAGTTATTGCTACTTCGAATTTCAATTCCTCGGCTTCCGATACCGTTGCGGTAACGGTAAATGCTGCTCCACCCGCATTTGCGGGAACTGTGGAGATTATCGGTGCTCCGGAAATCGGGCGTTCGGTTTATGTGGAGCTTAACGGTTTCGACGAAGGCGAAGATGTTTGGGTTAGTTGGTATGTGTTCCGAGACGGAGAGTGGGATTTCACCTATTCGAGGTACCAATCGTATAACGATTTCAACAATCAGGTACTGTGGATTGATTGGGATCTGGCAGGCCTGCCGTTAAAGGCGGTTGCGACTAACTACTGGGCCGCAGGGCATCGGGCAGAGTCCGAGCCGGTCACCATCGCTCAGCCTGCAGGTACTGTTCGTTACACTAATATTGAGTTTTTAGTTGTTGGCGAGGTTGTTGAGGGCCAGCGGCTTAGCCTTCCTGGTGAGATTTGGCGTTGGTTTGCTCCGCAGGCCGAGCAGCTGCGGGTCTCTTGGTTCGATGCCGACGGCACGTTGTTGCAACAAACCAGCCATTACATTTCCAATGCTGATGGTACTGAGTGGCTGCGGGGCACTGATCCCAGCCTGCTCATCACCCCGGCGTTGGCTGGTTCCACCATTCACGCGGAGGTTGATGCGTTCGCGTTCAACCACAACCCGCTATGGGGCCTGACTACTAATTCGGTTTCGGGCAGTGTGGTGGTAGCACCGCAGCTCACGTTCGATGTTGATATTGTTACTTACAATGATCAACCGATTCAAAGTGGTGTGGCGTTAACTGCCGAGATCGCTAATCTCAATTCCGAGCATGACGGTTTCCGGACCTTTAGGTGGTTTGTTGGTGATAGCGAAACACCGTTGCCGAACTCGAATAACCAGACTGTGTTAATGAATAGGGCATGGTTCGGGCAGACTCTGCGGGTAGAAGTTGATATTGAGGTCCCGGGTTTCCGGAACGGAACAAATTCTGCGCAGATTACTCTGCCGCGCGACCCGCATCCGTTTGGGGTGTCGGCCTCGGTTGTAGGGGTATCTGGTCAGAGTGTTGAGTTGAATGCCAGGTCTGATTTGTATGGGTATTCGTGGCCGCAAGATGCTCAGTTTGAGATCCAGTGGTTAATTGATGGCAGACCGGCTGGGGCGCCGGTTACTCGTGCTGCTGCAAACTCGTTCACGGTTGGTAATGTGCCAGTTTCTGCGGGTCAGATGTTGGCCGCAGAGATTACCGTGCGAATTGGTGGCCAATATGAGGTTGTCACCACCGCCGCTTCACTGGTGAAAGGCACGTTCCAAATTATTGGTGATCCGGTTGTGGGGGCCGTGCTCTCGGTGTCGCGTCCGGCTTGGCTGCCTGAAAACGTGCGCATTGAGATTGTCGGTTGGTATGTGGCCAACTCACTTGCTGGTTCTAACCCAACGCTGCCCGTGCAGAGTTACATGTTTAACCAAGCTATCCGAGTTGGTATCCAACTATACGATGGCGAGACATACCTAGGTAACGCTGAAGCCACCCGAACTTTGTATCAACTACCGGCGGTGACTGGGGTGACTATTACTACTCCGGATCAAGATGTTCAGCAGGGTACTGTCCTCAATCTACCACTTCTAGCCGAAGCAATAACCGTCGGTAATCCGGCGCCAGTTAATACGGTGACCTGGTCAGACGTGGAATTGGTGCCTGGGGTTATTCTAGCGGTTACAGAGCAAGAGTTACGCATTACCGAATCGGCAGCCACCGGCACCATCGTGCTGCGGGCGACATCAGATGCCGATCCGACTAAGTATGCCGATCTGACCATTCGGATCGTATCCGATCCTCAAGTTCACGGGGTTTATATCGAAACTCAACCACATACCATCGTGCAGGGGGCTGAGCCTTTGCAGTTGGTTGGTGAGGCAAATACCTCGGGGTATCCAGAAAAGCCCAGTACTGAAGTGACTTGGTCGGTTCCGGCTGGGTTGCCTACCGGGGTTAGCTTGACTGCTGGTGGTTTGTTGACTGTTGGTGAGAATGCTGCGGGTGGTCCGATTCAGATCGTGGCTACTGCGGTTGCTGACTCAACGGTTACTGCGTCGTTGGTGATTACGGTTGCTTATCGTCCGCAGGTGAGTGGTGTAACTATCACTACTCCGGCTCAGACTGTGATCCAGGGTGCGCCTGCTTTGCAGTTAGTTGGTGCGGCCGATGTTTTGGGTGATCCTGCGCCTTCGACTGACGTGACTTGGTCGGTTCCGGCTGGGTTGCCTGCTGGGGTTAGCTTGACCGCTGGTGGTTTGTTGACCGTTGGTGAGAATGCTGCGGTTGGTCCGATCGTGATTCGGGCTACCTCGGTTGCCGATTCGAACGAGTTCGCTGAGGTGACGATTACGGTGGCGTATCGTCCGCAGGTAACCGGGGTGACTATCACTACCGAGGCTCAGACGCTGCTCCAGGGCGCGCCTGCTTTGCAATTGGTTGGTGCCGCCACTTATTTGGGTCAATTCGCGACTGGGGTTAATCCAGCGGAGGTGACTTGGTCGGTTCCGGCTGGGTTGCCTGCTGGGGTTAGCTTGACCAGTGGTGGTGTGCTGACCGTTGGCGAAAATGCCGAGGTTGGGCCGATCGTGATTCGGGCGACCTCGGTTACCGATTCGATCGAGTTCGCTGAGGTGACGATTACGGTTGCTTATCGTCCGCAGGTAACTGGGGTGACGATCACTACTCCGGCTCAGACGGTGCTTCAAGGTGCTGATCCGCTGACTTTGGTTGGTGCGGCTAGCTATCGAGGTGAGTTTGCGACTGGGGTTAATCCGGCAGCGGTGACTTGGTCGGCTCCGGCCGGGTTGCCTACCGGGGTGAGCTTGACCGGTAGTGGTGTGCTGACCGTTGGCGAAAATGCCGGGGTTGGGCCGATCATGATTCGGGCGACTTCAGCTGTTGATACTAGCCAGTACAACACGGTGACTATAACGGTTGCGTATCGTCCGTTGGTTTCTGCCGTAGTGGTGGCGCCTACGGGTGCGATCGTGGCGCAGCGCAATACTCAGACGTTCACCGCATCGGTGGTTTCGCAGGGTTTGACTGAGGCGCAGCAAGCGGTTGTTTGGTCGGTTAGCCCTGATGCGTTTGCCAGCATTGATGCCAACGGCGTGTTGACGGTTTCGGCTGATCAGCCGGTGGGCAATTTGGCAGTTACTGCAACCTCGGTGTTCGACGGTACGGTGTTTGGCACGGTTAACGTTTTGGTTATCGCAGCCCCTGACGTGACGGTAACCCCCGATGAGGTAATCAACCTGGTTGAGGATGCCGCGCAGGCGATTGAGAACTTGCCTGCATCGTTGGAAGACGCCGAGTCCGAAGAGGTTCAGGCCGTAATCCAGGCAGTGGTTGATGCCACATTGGCGTTGGCTAGTTTGTCTGAGACGGAACGCGAAGCGTTACTGGCTGACCAGCCCGATCTAGTTGCCGCGCTGGAAGCTGCTCAAGAGGCGATCCGGGAGATCATCGCTGCTGGTGATGATGCTGCGCTAACCGACGATGCACCCTGGTATGTGGCGTTAGTGACCGCTCCGGTAGAGGGAGACGATGCTGACGACATCAAGGATGCTGTGCTGGAAAACAGCAACGAACTGGAAAACCTGACGGTCACCAGCGTGGTTGGGATTTGGGACTTCGATACCACCAACGTGGTTACTGACGAGGTTTGGGAGCCGGCTGCTCCAGTGCGGGTTAACCTAACTGGGTTTGATGCTACTGGTTTGAACCCGGCTAATTTCCGGATTGCCTGGTTTAACTCCGATGGTTCGTTTGACCAGTTCTTAGAGGTGTTCCACTCCGAAGATGGGAGCATGTTCTACTTCTTTGCTCCGCACTTCTCTTCTGGTGCGCTGGTTGAGTTTACTGGGCCTGCGGTTTACAACGTTACGGTTGAACCTGGCTCGGTAGATAAGGTGCAAGGCGATCGGTTGGCCTTCACGGCTGCGGTTGACGCGGTCAGCGGGGCCGATGAGACGGTAACTTGGTCGGTAACTGGTGGCGATAATGGCACCAGCATTGATCGAGAAACCGGGTTGTTGGTCATCTCGTACCAGCAAACCCCGACCACTTTGACTGTGACCGCTACTTCCGTGTTTGACGATACGGTAACTGGTACGGCTGAGGTTAATGTCGGTGAGCAGTTCCGGGTTAATACCGTTACGGTCACCCCGTCAATGGCGGCCCTGGTGCAAGGCGAAACCCTGACATTTACTGCCACTGTGGCGGCTCAGGGTGGGGCCAGTACCGGTTACAACTGGAGTGTGACCGGGGCTAACAACGGCACCGCGATCAGCGCGGCTGGTGTGCTCACGGTATCGGCTAGCCAGACTCCGGGCACGCTAGCCGTGGTAGCCACTGCGGTGGATCCTGGTTACGACGAGCAGCCGGTTACCGGCACGGCAACGGTCATCGTTACCGCTCCTGCCGCGCAGGCTGATCCGGTAGTTGCGCAAGCGATCACTGGGATTGCTAATGCGATCGCTAATGGTTCTCGTGCTCAATTGGCTGCCGCAGTGCAAACCTACTTTGGTTTGACGCCGGCCCAACGCGCTGAGCTACCCGCTGAGTTGCTGGCAGCTTTGCGTAACGCTACCCGTAACGCAGCTCACGGCGTGCTTGGCGCTGGTGCGGACTGGTGGGTTTCCTTAGAATCGGTCGCCATCCCGGCCGGGCACGATCACCACAATTCGTTGGTGTCTGTGCTGAACGCGATGAGCGGGTTCGACCTGCAAGGTGTGCTCGGATTCTGGGACTTCACTGCGTACGACCTGCTAAATGGTGGGTATTGGCAGCCTGGTGCTCCGATCCGGGTTTACCTCACCGGTTTCTCGTTCACCGGGGACGCCAGCACTCTGCGGGTGGCTTTGCATAACGATGACGGCACGGTTGAACTGCTAACCTTGCATGGTAATAACACCACTGGTTGGTTCTTCTACGCCCCGCACTTCTCACGGTATGCCGTGATCCAAGTGTCAGTGCCGACTAGCCCGCAACACACTGGTGACGATCAGCAAGCACCGACCCGGACACACCCGGCAACCGGTGTGGGCTTCATGCCGATGGTAGTAGCCGGTTTGGCCGCCGCCGCTGGTGGTACTCTGGCAGTAATCAGCGGACGGAAGAAGTCCCGCAACAATTAAGTTAGCAAACCGCTAACGCGGAACTAACCCAAGCAAAGGTGCCCTGGAAGCCAAAGCAACCAGGGCACCTTTTGCTATGTGTATTTAATGCGTTTACATGTGTAAAACAAATTTAGGAATTCTTTTACAAATGTAAAGGGGTCCACAGGTCGCCTACTATTCAAGATTTGGCCCAGTTGGAGGGTTTGCCCACAGGAAGTTCACAACTTGCCCACAGGCGGGTGGCGACGCGCAAATAACGAGGCGGTTAAGCGCACGCGGCTGTGACGGCTGACACAAAAATAAACTAGATATTGGTAGTCGTGTCGCGAGACACAACTAGATGTAGGGGAGTACAGTCCAAACTACACAAAGAGAGTTTCAACGGTGTAGTTTTAACTTAAAACCGCACGTAACCGCTAGGAGCAGTAATCATGGGTCGCAGTATTGACGTATCAGCCGCAATGAATGAGTACCTGGATCGTTCCGATTGGCGCGTGCGGGCTAATGCCAACCAGGGCTTCTCTTTGGGTGGCCTAATTCTGAATGTATCGGGCAAGGTCACCGCCAACTATTGGCTGGATGAGATTTATGCGCCCGAGTTGGGCGATGCTCACCGTAGCGGCGACATCCACGTTCACGATCTCGACGTGCTAGGCGGCTACTGTGCCGGTTGGTCGCTGCGTCAACTGCTGCACGAGGGCTTCGGCGGAGTGCCGGGCAAGATCGAGAGTGGCCCGGCTAAGCACTTTAGCTCCGCGTTGGGGCAAATCGTCAACTTCCTTGGCACTTTGCAAAACGAATGGGCGGGCGCGCAGGCGTTTTCATCGTTCGATACCCTGCTGGCTCCTTACGTTCGCCTTGATGGTTTGGACTACGAGCAAGTTAAACAAGGCATTCAAGAGTTGGTATTCAATTTGAATGTTCCCAGCCGCTGGGGCACCCAAACTCCATTCACTAACTTGACTTTCGATTTAGTGTGCCCAGAAGACTTAAAAGATGAATTCCCGATGGTAGGTGAAGACATTTGTGACTTCACTTATGGGGAACTTGCGCCCGAAATGGCCATGATTAACTCCGCCTTTGTTGAAGTTATGACTGCCGGTGATACTTCCGGCCGCGCTTTCACTTTCCCAATCCCAACTTACAACATCACCAAAGATTTCGATTGGGATGCGCCAGTTGCGAATGAAATCTTCGAAATGACCGCCAAGTACGGTACTCCGTATTTCCAAAACTTTGTTAATTCCGAATTGAATCCCGGTGATGTCCGGAGTATGTGCTGCCGCTTGCAACTAGACCTGCGTGAACTGCTCAAGCGCGGCAATGGGTTGTTCGGTTCCGGCGAGCAAACCGGCTCCATCGGCGTAGTTACGCTTAACATGGCACGGCTCGGCTACTTGCACAAAGGCAACTGGGGCGGCTTGCTGGCTGCGCTGGACCGCCTTATCAGTATTTCGGTTGAGTCGCTCGAAGTTAAGCGCGTTACCGTGCAAAAGCTAATGGACGATGGCTTGTTCCCGTACACCCGCCGCTATTTGGGTAATTTGAATAGCCACTTCTCTACCATTGGTATCAATGGGGTTAACGAGTTAATCCGTAACTTCACCGATGATAAAGAAGATATTACTTCTGAAGCTGGCCGGTTAATGGCTCTTGAATTGCTGGATCATATCCGGGAACAAATGGTTGTTGCCCAAGAGCGTACTGGTAACCTTTACAATCTGGAAGCCACTCCGGCTGAAGGTACTACTTATCGTTTTGCGCGGGAAGATCGCCGCCGCTATTCCGATATTATCCAGGCTGGTACTGCTGACGAGCCTTATTACACCAATTCCTCACAACTCCCGGTCAATTTCACCACTGACCCATTTGAGGCGTTGGAAAGCCAAGAAGAATTGCAAACTAAGTACACCGGCGGCACCGTTTTGCACTTGTATTTAGGGGAGCGGTTGTCCGATGCTGAGGCATGCAAGGCGTTGGTGCGCCGCAGTCTGGAAAATTTCCGCCTGCCCTACATCACCATCACCCCCACCTTCTCGGTTTGCGAAATTCACGGTTACCTCATCGGCGAGCAGCACACCTGCCCCACCTGTAACCGGGCAACCGAGGTGTGGACCCGCGTGATGGGCTACCTGCGCCCGGTCAGCAGCTTCAACACCGGCAAGCAAGGCGAGTTCCACGAGCGCACCACGTTTGTGGCACCAGGGCTGGATACCGAAACTCAGGCGGCGCTTGAGAATGAATACGCAGCCGTCGTCTAGCCAAAACTTAGCAATTCGGCCGCAAGGGTGTAACCCGCAGATTGCAGAATCCGGCGCGCAGCATTTAGGCCACAAGCCAGCGCTATCCCTGGTAGCAGGCGGTAAGGGAACCGGGCCAACGGTCGCGGGCCTGGTCAAGATGTCCACCACGGACTGGCCCGGCAAGCTCGCCGCCGTCGTGTTCTTGCAGGGCTGCCCTTGGCGTTGCGTTTACTGCCACAACGAGGCAATTTTGGACCCGAAAGCCCCCGGCATTATGCCCTGGTCCGACGTGATGAAGTTCTTGCAAAAACGCCGCGGCTTACTCGACGGGGTAGTGTTTTCCGGCGGCGAGCCGCTGATTGATGCCGCTTTGCCCGATGCCATCCGGGAGGTGCGGGCGTTGGGCTTCGCCATCGGGTTGCACACGGGCGGAGCCTGGCCCAAACGCCTCGCCGCGCTGCTCGGCTCCACCCCGCAGATTGAGCCGGTCGGGATCAGAGGTGCTAATCCCCTCCGTCATTCTGCGCAAGGCGCTTTAGCGCCGCAGTCGCAGAATCCCGAAAGCCTAGTTGACTGGGTTGGCCTTGACATCAAGCAGCTAAAGGCCAAGTACAGCTCGGTAACTGGGGTGAAAGTCTCAGGCCGATCCGCCTTTGCGAGTCTCGACATCGTGCTTAACTCCGGCGTGCCACATGAGGTGCGCACCACCGTTGACCCCACCGTTCATACCCACGATGACGTCGTAGCTTTGATTGCGGAGCTCAAAGAGTATCGGAGTGCCAATGGTGGCATCGTGCAGAAACATGTGCTGCAGGAGGCGCGGGCTAATGGGGCGGCCGCTAACCATGCCGATGAGCTAAATGGTTGGCGCTTGCGTCACCTCATCGCGGAGCATGAGGCATCGGGCGTCCAAATTCGGGCCGCTTAATGAGGCATCGTCTCGGGCGCATCTGGCAGCTACAACCGACATCACGCCTTATTTAAGGCTGGGGAGCAAGCGGATTGCGCCAATTGGTAAATAGTTGAGACGAAAACTGTGATAGGGGAGCGAAAATTTCCGGCACACTGGATGCCGTGAATAATGTCTTGACCGAATCTACCGCTGGGTTGCACACTGCGACTGGCGGCGAACTGGCCAATAACCCGTTGGCAAATTTTGAAGCCGTGGAAGCCGCAGCGACTCGCGCTGACCACCGCAAGGCTGCTGCTCGGGATCGTCGGGTGTATTTCTTGTGCATCGCGGCCACAGTCGGGGCCGGTTTGGTTTCCGCCGTGCAAAGCCGGGTTAATGGCTCTTTCGCTGCCGCCCTGGGCAACAGCTTCCTGGCTGGCTTGATCAATTTTGGCTCCGCGCTGATCGTTTTGACCATCGCGATGCTGGCCAGCCGCAGCGGCCGGGCAGGTTTGCTCCGGGTGATTGCCTCGCTAAAGTCCGGACAAGCTCGGGCGCGTAATCGCTTTGCTGAGGTGCCGCACCCTGGCGTCACTGGGGTGGGCCACCTGCGATGGTTCCAAATCATCGGTGGTATGGCCGGCGGTTTGTTTGTTACCGCCCAAGGTACTTCGGTCCCGGTACTCGGCGTGGCCTTATTTGTGGTTGCGGTTACCGCTGGTCAATCGGTTAGCTCGCTGTTTTGCGATCGCCTCGGTATCGCTCCTGGTGGCAAGCGCAAAATTACGCTGGCTCGCGCCGCTGGCCCATTGGTGACCATCGCAGCAGTTGTGATTAGCCAATGGCCCAACATCCAGGCTCGTTTTGCTGGCGAGACCGAGATGCATCTAGGCTTCATCGCACTGCCGATTATCGCCGGTATCTTCGTGGCCGCCCAGCACGCTGCCAATGGCCGCATTGAAACCACGGCCACCGTGGTGCCTAAGCCCAATGGTGACCCGGCTCAGCACCATTACGGCGCTGGCGTGCTAACTGCTACTTTCATCAACTTCTTGGTCGGCACCATCGCGCTGGCTGTAGTCGCCGGCATCTCTTTGGCGATTCAGGGCTACCCGGTTTCTAGCACTCCGCTAGCCTGGTGGATGCTCACCGGCGGCCTGCTCGGCGTCATCTTCATCGGTACTTCGGCTGGCGTTATGCACCGGATCGGCGCCCTGATGGTCATCCTGTCCTTGGTGGCTGGGCAGACCGTGGGCGGCTTGCTGCTGGACCTGTCCCCGTGGGGCGGTTCGATTGTGCCTCCGATCAATACCCTCATTGGCGTGGCCCTGGTGCTGATTGCGATAACCATCCCCGCCCTGCAAAATAGGACCGCCAAATAATCTGTTCTAAAAATGGGAGGCTGCCAATTTGGTAGCCTCCCTTTTTAGTATTTCCGCATGTTTCCGGGGCTGGGACGCTGCGCACAGGCCGCATATTTTGAGGCGCGCCTCCCAAACTGTGGATAACTCGTTTTTGCGGTTTCGCTGAACGGGCTAGCGTGGTTGTCGTATCGCTCGCAAAACAGTTAAACTTGGAGGTATGGCGGACATGATGGATTGGGTCACCCTGGTGGGGTTTGTCACGATTATCGGTGTGTTGCTTGGCATCGTTATTCCGATGATTCGGAGCGTGGAAACGCGGCTCGACAACAAGATGGATTCTAAGTTTGAGCAGATTGACCGAAAACTCGATTTCCTGATATCCGAGGTAATAGACCTCAATCGGCGGTTGCCGGCGCCTCCGGAAATCTTAGTGGCGAGCCGCAATTACCGATAACGCTGCAGACCGCCCCAAACTAGCGATCAATTTAGCGGATTGCTAATTTGGGATGGGCTGCAAGGCAAAGCATGAGCGACGTTTCCTCGTTTCGCTCGTCAGCACTTTCCTTAGCCTCGGCAAATTCAAGCAAGCTTGATTTGCGCTCAGCTTTCGTCAGTGTGGATGTAGAATCCACAAGCGGCTGCGATAACGCTGCAGACCGCCCAAATTAGCGATCCGCATATCGGAGACGGGCAGCCTCGCCGGTAATCCCCAACGCATTACCGATAGTGTGCCACGACAGTTTTTGTTCCCGCGCCCGGTAAACCGTTTCTTTAATCGCCCGGTCGGCCTCGGAAACCAAGTAAGCCTTGAGGGCTCCAGCCCGTTGCAACTCGACGATAACCACCGGCGCGCTGGGCCGGTCACGGTTCGGCTCGTAAATCTCAGCTTCCCTAGCTTGAACCAGGTGTTGCCCCCACAGCTCCAACTCTTGGCGGGTGGCCGGGCTTAACTCTTCAACATTAATCAGGGCAGCCCCAGTGGCCCCAGTATTAGCTGTCATGGCAACAACTATACTTGACAAGTCAACTTGCAGCCAGCAGCAATCTTACTCGAACAAAGTTGGCTGGTCCGGCTTGGCTTTGCGCGGTTTCGCGGGCGCGCGCAATGGGGCCAATACCTGGTTGACCAGGGAATCTGAACTTTGCACACCAGCGCCGGACACGGGCGTGCCGTGGGCCAGATGTTTCGGAGCAGGGGCCGCATCGCGCTTGGCGCCCAGGTTAGCGACCGACGATGGCGATGCTTCCATCGTGCCTAAATCGCCAACCCCGCTGCCCTCCGAGGCAACGGCGCCAACCACGGGGATGGGGGCCGTGAACAGGGTGCCCCGGTACTCGCCGCGCCCGGCCGCCCAATCTCGGGCCGCATAACCAGCAAGCTGATCGGCCCGCTCATTAAAAGTATGCCCGATGTGGCCGCGTACCCAACGGAACCGGACCGGGCCCTCGCGTTCGGTAATCGCGGCATCAATCGCTTGCACCAGCTCCAGATTTTTAACCGGCCCGCCCGAGGCAGTGCGCCAACCTTTGCGCTTCCAACCGGGTAACCATTCTGAAGCGCAGCGAATCGCATACTGCGAATCGGCCTCAATCAGCAGGGGCGCCGCGCCGGGATTGGAACGCACCGCCTCTAAAACCGCCGTTAACTCCGCGATTTGATTGGTGCCGCTAGCGCCGCCGCCGGAATCTGACCGGGCGCCATTGTGGTCCACCCACGCCCAACCCCAAGCGCCGCCGGGGTTGACCAAGCACGAGCCATCGGTGCTCACGGTCACGATGGGCAAATTCGTGGACGGCACGTTATCGGTCACGGCCTCCATCTTGGCCGAGTTAGGGTATTTTCATCCTATGACTGCAAAAGACGCTCCCCACGATGGCGCCGAGCTGAACCTAGACAACATCACTTCCCTGAGTGCCGACGGTTGCGCCCGGCCCGGTGGCCGCAGCAATTACACGCCGCCAGATAGCGGTTTCGCGGGTTATGACGATGAATCCGAAGCGGCCAAACACGCGGCCCCCAAGATTAAGAAGTTCGTGGACACCGGCTTAGATGGATACGACGATGACCCCGCTGGCCCCGCCACGATTGATTTAATTTCTCGCATGCGGGGAGAAGATGAGGGCGGTGACGATGACCGCCCAGCCGCATAAGAAAACGGACCCGGCGCCGCCTGGCAAGGTAGTGGCCAAGGTCAAAAACGATCGCACCAAGAGCCGTTATGTTGCCTACAACGCGGCCGGGGTCGAGATGGGCTGGCTGGGATACCGCAAAGAAAAGGGCGTGCTGGTAATTTGGACCACCCGCACGGAACCGGAATTTCGCGGTAACGGGGTGGCCGATGCCTTGACCCGGCATGCGATGGAGAGCGCCATAGCCAAAGGCACTCCGGTGCAACCCGATTGTTGGTATGCCTCCGAGTGGATCCAAAAAAACCCCAAGTACGCGCGGCACGTTACCGATCCCGGCTTCTAGTGTCCCGGTGATTCAGCCTGACAAATTAAGCCTAACGGATCATAGGGACGGTGGGGTTATGCGCACGGAGACCGCCGATGTAGTAATCCTCGGCGGCGGGGCAGCCGGGTTAAGCGCGGCGCTCGCGGCTGCCGAAACTGGTGCCCAAGTGGCCGTAGTCAGCAAAGTTTATCCCATGCGTTCCCACACGGTTGCGGCTGAGGGGGGAGCGGCCGGGGTGCATCGGGCTGCCGATTCGGTTGAGTTGCACGCTGCTGACACCCTCCGGTCGGGAGCCGGGCTAGCTGAGGCGGCAGCGGTGAATTATTTGGTGGCCGAGGCACCGGTTGAACTAGCTCGCCTAGAGCGAATGGGCATGCCTTTTTCGCGAACCGACGATGGCGACGTGGCAACTCGTCCGTTCGGTGGGATGAGTCAGCCGCGTACTTGGTTTGCGGCTGACAAAACCGGGTTTCACCTGCTGCACACCTTGTTTCAAACCGCGTTGCAGTTTCCAAATATCAAATTTTTCAGCGAATATTTTGCGCTTGACCTGTTCCTCTCTAGCCCAGTTATGTCAGGGGTCGCCCCATCCTTCTGCGACGGCACCCAAGAGGATATAACGGCTTCGTCATTCTGCGAGCACTCCCCTGGGGAGGGCAACGCAGAATCTCCTCCCCAGGTTGGCCTGTTGACCTACTCCCAAGGCGATGGGGAGCCGGTGCTGTTCATCAGCCCGGCGTTAGTGATTGCCACCGGCGGTTATGCCCGAGCTTGGGGCACTTCGACTAACGCGGCCATCGTGACCGGCGACGGGCAAGCGCTAGCATTGCGAGCCGGGTTGCCGCTACGGGACATGGAGTTTGTGCAATGGCACCCCACCTGCCTGCCTGGAACGGGGTTTTTAATCACCGAAGCGGCTCGCGGTGAGGGCGGGGTGTTGCTGGATAAAGATGGCAAGCGCTACCTGGCCGATTATGGCCTGGGCCCGGAAACTCCACTTGGGCAGCCTGAGCCACGACGAATGGAATTAGGGCCCCGCGACGCGCTGTCCCAAGCTTTCGTGGCAGCGGTGGTCAATGGCCGCACTCGCAAGCTGGCGTACGCTTCTCCCAAGCTCCCCGCGCTCGCAGCGGCGCAAGGCGCTGACGCGACGCCACAGGCCACTACCTCCCGGCTGATAGATGTAGTGGATTTGGATCTGACCCACCTCGGGCCGGGCGTGCTCAAGGAGAAGCTGCCACTGGTAGTTGAGTTTGCCAGGCGATACGCTCGAGTTGATGCCACCAAGCAGCCGATTCCGATTTGCCCAGCCGCCCACTACACGATGGGTGGCATCGCGACCGATGTTAAATCGCAAGTTTTAGATGCTGCCGGGGCGCCAGTGGCCGGGCTGTTTGCGGCTGGGGAGTGCGCCTCAACTGGATTGCACGGGGCCAATCGCCTCGGCTCAAATTCGCTAGTCGAAACCCTGGTGATGGGCCGCACTGCGGGCTCCAATGCGGCTGCGTCGGGCGCTCGGACTTCCGCAGCAACGCTATCTCCGCCTCAACGGTCATTCTGCGCAAAGAGCGAAGTGATGAATACGCAGAATCTCGAAAATACGCACAAGCTCGTTGGAGATTCCTCGTTGCCCTCCGGCTCGCAGAATGACGAGGGTGGCCAGAGTTTACAGCTTAAAGCCGAGCAGTCATGGGCCAAATGGGCCGGGCTGCGCGGCCAGGGCAATGAGAATCATTATCAGTTACAAGCCGAGTTGGGGGCCGCGCTCGACTTAAACTTTGGCATCCGACTTACTGAGCCGGGCCTGGCTGGACTGGCTCAACAACTAGAGTTGCTGACGCAGCGCTACCAAAATGTCCGAGTTGATGATACCGCAGAAAAGTACAACACCGACTGGCAGCAAGCCATCGAACTTGGGTATCTGTTGGACTGTGCGCGGGCTACCGTGGCAGCTGCCCAAGCCAGGCAGGAATCCAGGGGGGCTTTCCAGCTCCGCGAACACCCCGAGTCCGAGGCCCAACCGCATCACTCTTTAGTCACCTGGGATTCCGGTCAACTGAAAGTTACTCAGCAACCGGTGGTAGCTGCCGCAGCGTCCAACGGCGCGCTGAACCGCGAGGTTGAAAACGGTGATGAGAATGAATGAGGCCAGGCAGTTGGAGTTGACCGTGGTGCGCTCCGAGCCGGGTGGCCCACCGTATCGGGAGACGGTAACCGCGCCAGTAACTGAAACCACCACGGTCCTAGATTTACTGGAATGGGCCAAGGCTGGGCCTTGGCCGGCTTTGGCTTTCCGGTATTCGTGCCGGTCCGGGGTTTGCGGCAGTTGTGGCGTGATGGTCAATGGGCGGCCAGTGCTGGCCTGCGAAACCAATGCCTTCGGCTACTTGAAATCCGGGTTGACCGTGGGGCCGCTCGCGCGCATTCCAGTGGAGCGGGACTTGATTACCGATGTGGATGGGTTTATCAATCGGCTACGGCAGTCAAAGACCTGGCTGATCCCCGCAACGATGCCCGATGCGGCAGCCACACCAGAAAATATTAACCGGCAAACCCCGGCGGAATTGGAAATTTATCGTTCCTTATCTGAGTGCATCAACTGTTTATTGTGTTATGCCGCCTGCCCGGTATTCCCGGCCTTGACGGAAGTTGCCGACGAGGCCCAGGTGGGCGCCAGTGGCGATGGTACGGCGGCATCGTCCCTTCCTAAATCGGGGAAAACTGTCACGGAAACGGACTCAGGATTTATCGGACCAGCCGCTTTGGCCCTCGCGCGGCGCTGGGATTTAGATTCGCGCGACTCCGGAGCCGAGCAGCGCGATGAGGCAGTGGGCGAGGATGAGCACGGCATCTGGCCTTGCACCCAAGACGGCAGTTGTACTCGAGTTTGCCCCAAAGGCTTGGACCCAAAGGCGGCCATCAATCAGCTCCAACGCTTATTCTTAACCTAAATCAAACCCCGAGCTAGGCTGAAAACGGGTGAAATAGGTGTCAAACGGCGCCACAGCACGGCAAAACCCGCAAAATACATTGCATCGCAAGCGCAGTTGCCTAGGCTGAACGCAGCCGCAAGCTCATCGCTTCCGCAAAATCGCTTCCGGCGAGGCTGCGGAGGAGCAACGCGGGGACACGCTTGCAGACAAAGGTCTGCAACCTGATCTGAAGGACTTAATTTTATGGCATTCACCAAAGCCGACGTGGTGGCCCAAATTGCTGATCGCACGGGTCTCACCAAAGTTGACTCCGAAGCTGCGCTGAACGCATTCGGTGAGGTATTGATTGACGCTCTCGCCAGTGGCGAAGACGTAAAACTGACTGGTCTGTTCACGGTGGAGCGCGTTGAGCGTGCCGCTCGGATGGGCCGCAACCCGCAGACCGGCGAACCCCTGGAGATTGCCGCTAAGTCGGGTGTTAAGCTTACTGCCGGTTCTCTACTAAAGAAAGCCGTAGCGTAGCGCTGAGGGCGATCTTCTGTAGCTCATCCCACAGGGCAGCGCTACGTTATTGCCCGATGTAGTGATTACATTTGACCCGTCGAAATCGGCGGGTCTTTTGTTTATAGGTCGTTCTTGGATTCCAGGTATTTCATGGCTAACCAGCCGAGGGGGATGCGTAACCAATAAGTTACTAAACGGAAAAGTAAAGTTACCGAAGTAGCTATCGCCACCGGCAGCCCGGCAGCCGATAAACCGGCAATTAAAGCACCCTCAACGCCAACTAAGCCGCCCGGAGTTGGAATTAACGCGCCCATCGCGTTACCCACTAAATAGATAACCGCTACATCGGTAATGTTTAGTGTGCGGCCAAAGGCTTGCAAGGCCGCATAAAAAGCCATTACATAACCAACCGACATTAAAACATTGCCACCTAAACCAGCAATTAGCCGAGTGGGCTGGGAAAGCATCGCCGAAAGCCGGGGCCATAACTGTTGCAATGTTGGGGTTACCTTACGCCAAGCCCAATTCCGAATTCGAGGCACCAACATTAACGCAACTAAGGTCAAAGCCACCCCAACTATAGTCAATAAAATAGTGGTGGAAGGCAAAGTGATTAAGCCGCCAGAACCCGTGGCTAAAGTTAGCAAAATTAGTAGCAGCACCGTTATCACAATTTGCGAAACTTGAGTTAATGCAACTACCGCTACACCCACTGCGGTTGTTATTTTTTGTCTATTTAGGAATCGCAAATTTAGGGCAGCAGGGCCAATCCCGGCGGGCGTGGCCAAGGCGACAAATGAGCCCGCTAATTGAGATAGGACGGTTTTACCAAAGGGCAGATGCCCTGGCGTAAATGCCACCAAAGTGAGCGCCCCACCCACCGTGGTAATTAGCGAAAACCCGATGGCGGCAGCAATCCACCACGGATTTGCCCCGATGATGGCCTCGCGGATTTGATCGAAGTTGATGGTGGTCACCACCACGGTCAACGCCACCAGCGTGACTACCAGCATCACCACCGTGCGCAGATTAAAGCGGGTGATTTGTTGCGGCGGTAAGTCCGCTTGCGGGAAGCGGCTGATCAAGGCCGCACGGGTATCTGCCAGCATAGGTTTGCGAGCCGTCACTTGCTGCCGCGTCTCAGACGGGAGGGCAACGGTTTGCAGCAGCGGACTCAAGCCGGCCAGCTCTTTCTCGTCCAGATTGGCAGCGGCAACGCCTAACGCTCGTTCCGGCCCGGCCCGCAGGGCAAATAAGGCGAGCAACTGCACTAGGTCAAGTCGTTTCGACAAAGTGGAGGCCGCAATCTCACCCTGGTCCCACCCGGTAATCCAAACTTCAGGTGCGGCGGCCACATCATCCGAAATTCCGGTCACGAGCAGCACATCAGATGTCAAATGATGGTGGGCTAACCCAGCGGAATGGGCCTTGCGCATCTGCTGCCAAGCGTCAGCCATGAGGGAATCCGCTATGACGGAATCAAATAGGGCATCATCAGGCAGATCCCGCAGTGCTACCGCCCCGGAAACATGCTCTAAAACTAAAGCCGCCGAGTCGGACTTCATCCCCACCCCGAGCAACCGTGGAGTTCGCACCCCGGCCGCAGCCGCCGACAACGACAACAAAGCCGTACGCTCAGTAATGGCTTTCAACGAAACAATGGCCCGCGGCGCAACCCCACGCAACCGAATCACGCGCCATAACCGCTGCATCATGGTTAAAACTTGCCGGTCCCCATCCAGCACTTCTACGTCGTAACGGTCGCCTTTGCGATCAACCATCGCGTAAACCCTGGTACCCGCCGAGCGGGCTAAGGCGGAGGCGCCAGAATCATCGGGCAGTACGCCATCGGGCAACACGCCATCGGGCAGCGCCTCACCGGAGAGGATGCCAGCCGAAGTGGGGAAAGCTTGCCCCAAATCGTTGACTCGAATTAGGGTAGCGGGCCGCCAACCAGCGCGTTCGATGGCGGTGACCAGCTCGGTGCCATAAGCGCGCTCGGTGGGCACTCCGCCGAAATATTGCGTGGCCTGGCCGATGACCGCGCCCAGCAGCACCGCCAGAATCGCGCCCGTGGCGGAGACCCCGCCCACGATTACAAAGAGCAGCAGCACGATGATCAGCAATCGCCAAGACCAGCGCACGGTGCGCCGCCGCGACCCTGGCCCGGAAACCACCAGCAACGCCACCAACGCGGCAACAAAACTGGGGATGGTCAACGTCCACTGCTCGCCCGCCGATCCCGATCCCAATGACAGGCCGTGCATCAACTCGGTACCGGCCGCAAACGTGACGATGAGCCAATGCACGCCAAAGGCCAGGCCGAAAGCTGCGGCGGCGGCAACTACGGCTTCAACCGCCTGGCGGACTTGGCGCTGCACAGCCAGTTCGGTCAATACCATTACCGGCACGATGACCAGTAACAAGCTTTCTAAGAAATTGACTGGAATCGCAAAAATGCCGGGCAGCGCGTCGGTGACTTCCCGCAAATCGGTGGTTAACCCGAGCGTGGTGCCGTGTGCATAAACCGCAAACAGCAAGGTCAGCCCAATACCGAGTGCCGCCGCCACCAGTTGTGCCACATTGGACGGATGATGGATGCGCGGCTCCGGGTGGTCAATTATCCGTACGGAAGGGTCCAATTAGGCAGCTTTCAGCATCGGACGGTCAGATTGGTCAGAATGGTCAGCGCTTGCGACCGCATCGGGCGCACTAGCAGACGCGCCACCGGCCCCCAATTCCAGCAGATGGGCAGCAACTTTGTGGCCCAGCTCATCGGCCACTCGGTTTAGTTCATCAAGGTCTTCCAATGTCAAGGCCTTGCGATCCGTTAAATCGGGAATGGGCGCGTACCCCCGATGGCGATATTGCTGGGCGGCAGTGGCTTGCCCATCCACATAGCCATCTCCATCGCCGATGATGGCTGCCCCCAACAGCAGATGGTCGCCGGACAATCGCCCCCAAGCGCCGATCGGGTCGGAAATCCGCCCGGCCAATTCGGACAGCAACGCCCGCTCGGCCCGGATTCCTAAGCGCGTGGCCGGATCATCCATCCGTGCAAAAGCGCGGCCTAGCCAGGGGTTTGCCGCCAAATAGTCGCGGCGGGTCTCAATCGCAATAGCACCTTGGCCGGCCATCGGCGGGATATCCACCGGCTCCAAAACTTCAGTGACAAGCTCCGTGCGGCCAATCGTCAACAAATCGGCGTAGCTGGCGAGTGCGGCATCCAAATCCGAACCTGGCTCAAAAAGCTGATTAATCCGATGCGCCAATGAGCCGTGGGTCATTACCGGTTCCAGGTCGGGCCGCAGCGCCCGCAGCCCGGCCACCCGCAGGTTGGTGTCCACACTCACTCGTGAACCGCGCGGCAGTTCAGCTAGCTTATCCCCGGTGGGGGTACACAGCGCCTCTTTCACGCTGGCCCGTTGGGGAGTGATGTAAATCAGATCAGCGGCATCGGGGATCGGAACCTCATCCAAACAATGCACCACCAGGTCGCAAACATCATTTCGCAGCGCTGCCCGCATGGTGTTGACCACGTTGTCTTCGGTGTAGGCATGCACGTCGCGCGAAACTCGCACGGTCACCAATTCGATTGGCACCCCGGTCAGGGCCTCAATTTGGCCGGCCACATCCCAGGTATGTTTGGTCACCACCGTGCCCGCGCATACGCCGACCCGGAGTTCTTGGTTAGTCACAGCTTGATTTTGCCACTTGCTGGTGTGGTTTCAGCGTTTTCTGCGCGCCACCATCGTCATTGTGCGCGGTATGCTAGCCCGCATGGCGAAAGCAGTAGTGGACAGCACCGTTTGGGATTTGGAAACGCGACCGTTTGGCGGGCTGCCCGATGAGCCAGGCTGGGTCGCCATGCGGGAAATCCTCCCCTCCGCCACGGCCACAGCGCGCACCACGGCCGAGCACGGCAGCAAAGAAGTGCAGATCGTGACTGTTTTGCCCGGCGGATATGCGGGGATGCATCGGCCCGATGGCACCATCCTACTTTCGGTGCAAGATGCAATGGCATCCGATACTCTCTCGGCGGATTTGGCGGCATCGTTGCTGGCCACGCTGGCAGCCGAGCCGGGCACTGCGATTGCCCCGGTACGCAGCCACGATCCGAGTGTAGTGTTGCAAAATGTCTTGGATTTAACCACGCCGTTATCCCTGGCGCTGCAAGATAGTTACGACTACTGGCTGGACGCTTCCGCCGAGCGCACCGCCGAAATCACCCAGTCACTGGAAGAGGCCGCGGCTGCCACAGTGCCGATGGCTGAAGTGCCCGGCATTTCGCATGCGTACTGGTGCCAAATGAATCGGCCTTTTGTGCGCTGGGTGCGCGCTGAAGATGAGGATGATGTGGTTAAGGCTTTGGCTCGGCTACAGGCCAAGCGCGCCGCCTCGCTGACGTTACCCGGTGGTGAGGCTCGGTTCTTGGGGATGTTCCGGGCGGCTGGGCTCACGGTGCCGGTGTGGGAGCTGCCCGATGGCACCACTGCTGAGGATCTGGCGGCTCCGATGGCTGAGTTTGCCGACCTGTTCGACTCGGCGCTTGCGGCTACCGGCCCCCTTGATGCCAGTGAGCGCCGGGCCCGCGATGGTATTCTCAGCCGCCAATTGACCCTACGCTAAGGCGTCCTGACGAGCAAAGCGCCCCGATCCGCCCAGACGTCGAGGCGTCGAACAAGGCCGATGGCATCCCCATCCATTTGGGCAAAGGCCGGTTCATCCACGATGATCCGGGCATGCTGAGCCTGAGCGATATCAATCCGCCCGATGCGCGGGTGCGGAGACTCGCGCAGCCCAGCGCCTTGCAACAGCACCTCGCCGAGCAGCCCGGCCCAACCAGCTAGCCCGCCCATAGTGTCCACGGCGGCCACGTCAAGGATGCCATCGTCCACTGCGGCATCGGGCACTAACGTGATGCCACCAGGGATGCGCCCGCAATTGGCGATCATCACCGTGCGGGCATCCAGGGTGACCGGGTCACGCTCGTCGAGTTGGATGTGCGCAGTGACCCGCCCGTGGTTCAGATGTTTGGCGGCGGCCACGAAGTACGCCATCCAGCCAAATTTGTCTTTCATCGTTTGGTCCGTGTCGCCGATCATGGCGGCATCAAAACCGAGGCCCGCGATGACGGTAAACAGTTGCGGGTCCCACTCATGCGGCTTTGCCCCGTCCGGATGCTCCTCGTCAGCAGCGGTAACCTCGGCCCACCCCACATCAATTCGCCGGATTCTGCCGGAAATAGCAATCGCGATCAGTTTGTCCAGGGCGCCGATGGGCAGGTCGAGATTGCGGGCCAACAAGTTGCCGGTGCCGAGCGGAATCACCGCCATCGGCACGCCGGTGTGGACCATGCCGGTAGCCACCGCGCGTACCGTCCCGTCGCCGCCGATCGCAACCACCAGGTCGGCACCATCCGCCAAAGCCTGTTTCGCCTGGTTGGTGCCGGTTTCTTCAACCGTGGTTTCGTAGAATTTAGGGAGCGGTAGGCCCGATGAAGTGCAGGCCGCCGTGATCTGGTCAATTAGCGCGGGGGCGCCGGATTTGGATGGGTTGATCACCACGCCGATCTTTTGGCCGGTCAAGGAAGCCAGTTCGGGCACCCGAGCGGCGGCGCGATTATTGCGTGACCAATACTTAGTGAGCAGGCGGGTGCGATACCAAATTAGCAACGCAGTGGCGGTGATCAGCCCAGCGATGGCGATCAACACCCAAATTTCCCACTCCATCGCCCGCCATAATACTCGCATTTGTGCAAAAACCGGCGGTTCCGGCGTTAAACTCTTGCGGGTGATTGACCTGAAGCTCCTCCGCACTGACCCGGAAGCTATCCGCGAGAGCCAACGCCTACGCGGCGCCAATGAAGGATTAGTGGACGATGCCGTAGCGGCTGACGCGGCTCATCGTGATGCGTTAAGCAATTTCGAAACCTTGCGCGCCCAGCAAAAGTCCTTGGGCAAAGAAGTAGCAGCGGCCAAGGGCGAGGCCAAACAAGCTTTGCTGGCCCAGACTAAAACGCTGTCCGATGAGGTAAAAGCTGCTTCCGCAGCGGCAACTGAGGCTGAGGCTGCGCGTGAGTCGTTGCTGTTTGACATTGCCAACGTGGTAGAAGGCGCCCCGGCTGGTGGGGAAGACGACTACCTTGTGGTGAAAGAAATCGGCGGCCAGCCAGTTGCCAGTGCAGACGCCCTGCCGCATTGGGAAATGGGGGACCGGCTCGGCGCGGTTGACACCGAACGCGGCGCAAAAGTCTCCGGCGCGCGGTTCTATTTCTTGACCGGGATCGGCGCCCGGCTGGAGTTGGCGCTGCTCAACATGGCAATTGATCAGGCCGTCAGCTACGGTTTCACGCCGGTCATCACCCCAACTCTGGTCAAGCCAGACACCATGTGTGGCACCGGGTTCCTGGGCGCCCACTCGGACGAGATTTATCGGTTAGAGCGCGACGACCTGTATTTGGTCGGAACTTCAGAGGTGCCGTTAGCCGGTTTCCACTCCGATGAAATCCTCGACCTGTCCGAAGGGCCGATCCGCTACGCCGGTTGGAGCGCTTGTTACCGCCGGGAAGCCGGTGCGGCCGGGCGCGATACTAGGGGCATCATCCGGGTTCACCAGTTCCACAAAGTAGAGATGTTCTCCTATTGCCCGATCGAACTCGCAGCGGAAGAACATTTGCGGTTATTGGCCTTCGAAGAAGAGATGCTGGCTAAAGTCGAATTGCCTTACCGGGTAATCGACACCGCAGCCGGCGACCTCGGCACCAGCGCCGCCCGCAAGTTCGATTGCGAAGCTTGGTTGCCGGTGCAGCAGCGTTACTTAGAGCTAACCTCCACCTCGAACTGCACTACTTTCCAGGCTCGGCGGCTAGGGATCCGGGAGCGGCTAGCCGACGGTTCCACCAGGGCTGTGGCGACGCTGAACGGCACTTTGGCCACCACTCGCTGGTTGGTGGCGATGTTCGAGAATTTGCAACTGCCGGGTGGCGGTCTGCGGGTTCCCAAAGCCATGCAACCATACCTGGGTGGTTTAGAGGTAATAGAACCAATTGGAAAGTAATTCGCTTCCAGACTTCGGTGACGCTGACCTTGGGATACTTACCGGCGAGGCGGCATCGTCCCAGCCCGAAATTATGCCGTGGCTGATTGCCCTAGACATTGACGGCACGTTGCTGGACTACGACGGGTCCTTGTCGCCGGTGGTTCGCGATGCGGTGATCGCTGCCGAGCAGGCCGGGCATCAGGTAGTTCTGGCTTCCGGCCGAGATATGACGGCCATGCAACCCATCGTCGCGCAACTCGGCCTGACAAACGGGTGGATGGTGTGTTCCAATGGCTGCGTCATCGTGCGGTTAGACCCGCATTTCGGGGCCGGGTACTGGATTGAGCAAGTCTCCACCTTCGATGCTGAACCGCTGATTAAAGAAATTGCCGAACATTTACCAACCGCCCGTTTTGCAGTAGAAGATGTGGGCCGCGGGTATCGGGTGTCGCAAGCTTTCAATGAAGGCGAATTAGCTGGCGACTATCAGGTGGTGCCATTCGATCAGCTTGCGGGTGGTGGCTTGGTGACTCGCGTTGTTATCCGGGGTGGCGATGAGACGCCGGAAGAGTTCAGCCAGGCGATTGCCGAATTGGGCATGACCGGCGTTGGGTATTTTGTGGGTTACAACGCCTGGATGGATTTGGTGCCTTCTGGGGTCAGTAAAGCTTCCGGCCTGGAACATGTGCGGGAGAAAATCAACATTCCGCTAGAGCGCACCATCGCGATTGGGGACGGCCATAACGACATTGATATGTTGCAGTGGGCCGGACGGGGGATCGCAATGGGGCAAGCTGACTTAGAAGTCCGACTCGCTGCCGATGAGGTAACTGAACCGGTTTCCCGAGACGGAGTGGCACATGCCATCCGCCCTATCCTGCCCACCCATTAATTAAGGGTCTGGTTAGGATTTGGGGGCCGCCCTTGGTGATTGCTACGGTGTGCTCGGAGTGGGCGCCGCGCGAACCATCGGCAGAGCGCAGGGTCCAGCCATCTTTGTCGGTGTAAAGCTCATCGGTGGTTTCCAAGAACCAAGGTTCGATGGCGATCACTAAACCGGGTTTGAGCGGATAGCCTTTGCCCGGTTTGCCGTCATTAGTCACATGCGGGTCGCCATGCATTTCACGGCCCACCCCGTGGCCGCCAAAGTCGAGGTTTATTGAATACCCAGCTTTGCGAGCCACGTTGCCGATAGCAGCAGAAATGTCGCCGATTTTATTACCAACTTGAGCAGCCTTAATCCCGGCGGCTAAGGCGATTTCGGTGGTTTCGATGAGTTTGCGGTCGGCGACAGCCCGCGGTGAGTTGGCATCAAATCCAGGTTCATCCGCGCCGACGATGATAGAAAGCGCCGAGTCTGCGGCCCAACCATTTGTTAATGCTGCGAAGTCAATCGAGAGTAAATCGCCAGTTTTTAAACGGTAATTATGCGGCAAACCGTGCAGCACGGCATCGTTCACGGAGGTACAAATCACTTTGCCAAAAGGCATGGCTCCGAAGGAGGGGTGGTAGTCAATGTAACAAGACTTTGCCCCGGCATCTTTAATCATCTGGTGTGCTAAGGCATCGAGCTCCAACAAATTAACCCCGGGCTTGGCTGCGGCTTTGCAGGCCTGCAACACGGAGGCGACAAATTCGCCCGCAATTCGCATTTGCTCTATCTCTGCCGGAGTGCGTAGCTCAATCACGGGTTTATTCCGCCTCCAAAATATCATTCCAAGTAGCCTTCGCTCGAAGCCCAGCGGCCCCGCCTACGAGCCGTAGAACCGCAGCAAATTGCGAGTCTGGTCCAAGTATTGCCCACCGAACAATACCGCATGGGCCGCAACCGGGTACAACTGATGGAGTTTGACTCGATCTTCCCAACCGGAAGCCAACTCATGCACCGACTGGTAACCGTCTAAAATCGCCGAAAGGTAGGGCGTGCCGAACAGTGCCAACATGGCCAAGTCAGTTTCCCGATGCCCACCGTGGGCTGCCGGGTCAATCAGCACAACTTCGCACAGCCGGTCTTTGCTGTAAGTCCACATCAAGTTGCCCGACCATAAATCACCATGCAACCGTGAGGGGGAATCGTCTAACGAATCCCCGGCCAATTCCGGCAGGCGCCGCCGCACATTGTCAAACAACACCGCGTCTGCCGGGGTGAAAACGCCGCGCGATAACCCTTGGCGATAAATCGGAACCAAGCGAGCTTCTGAGTAGAAAGACGGCCAATCCAACCAGTGGCCACCGACCATCGGCAGCGGGGAATCCAGGGGGCCAAAGTAGCCGTGGTCTTGGTTGGGATTATCTCCATCGGCATTCAATCCCGGCGGTAGTGAGCCCCAGGCCGAAGCTCCGGCATTGTGCAAGTTAGCTAACTTTTTACCGAAGTCGAACGCGGCATCTTCAACTGGATGCTCGGAAACGATGAATTCCAGGTCAATGTGATCCGGCCCTTCATCGTAAACTTCAACCACCCGCGGGCCGTCAATCGCAGCAGCTAACCAATGCAAACCCGCAGCTTCCGCCGCGAAAAAACCTGGCGGTGTTGGCGTGGCGAAACCGGCCCTCGACTTCTCATAACGCTTTGGATGCTGCATGTCCCTAACCCTAAATGACCCCACGGACACAAAGTTTTAAATTGAGACAGAAAAGTGGCCCCGCCAAGTAGCTGCCTGGCGGGATGACTGTGTCAGCGCGAAGTTAGCAGGTCAGCGAGCGGATCATCGGCGTGCGCAGGCAGCACCCGCAGCCGCCGGGCAATCCGCGCCGACGCGTTCTGAGCCAAATCATGTAGCGATTCGGGGGTGTCATCCGTGACCCGAATAAACCATCCAGAGCAATCGTCGATTTCCCCACGAGCAATCGCCAAAACCATGTCAACGGTGGTCTGCACCGGCGTCCAATCAGTGCGCCCATCGTGCATCTTCATGGACTCCGTCATGTCGGTCTGCACCACCCCAGGCGCCACCTCGAAGACCTTTAGCCCCTGGTCGCCGCCAGCCAATGCCATGTGTTCGCCGAGGCGCAACAAGGCGGTCTTGGAAGCGTTGTAGCCAGATGCCTCACCCATCGGGTGACTGGCCGCCCCGGAAGACAGGTCAACGATCCGACCGCCACCGGCTGCTAACATGCCAGGCACCAACGCCCGTGCCATCAAGAATGGCCCCCGCACATTTATTTCGAAGGTGCGCCACCATTGCTCTGGGTCGGCTTCCCAGGCGGTCACTTCGGGGTCAATCACGCCAGCCGCATTGACCAGCAAGTCTATGTTTCCAAGCGCCGCCTTGGCCGCAGCTACGGCTGCATCTACATGCTCGATGTTAGATACATCGCCGGGCACGACGATGCATTCGCCGCCCTTATCGGCAATATCTTTCGCGACAGCATCCAGTTTTTCTCGATTAGTGGCGACCAAAGCCACCTTGACTCCGGCTTCCGCTAGGCCAAGCGCGATTGCGCGACCGATGCCGCGCGAGGCTCCGGTCACGATGGCGGTCCGAGCTGGCGGTAGTGGGGCTGGCGGCTGTGAGGTTTCGGCGGTGGGCATGTCGCAAAGCATAGGTGACCGGCGTCACTTTTGCCCAGGATTTCACACCACAAGTTTTCCGCAACCCTGGCGATGGCATCGTCCCGGCTCACCGGCCACCATCGCGGTTATCAACCTGTGACCTCACCTTACTCACAGATACCTGCCGGGTACTCAAA
>Ga0268261_10000135_pt1 | contig 45636 bp, 39 predicted proteins | sample TergutNc150P1_FD_190353 | JGI IMG/M metagenome (GOLD analysis project Ga0268261, IMG submission 190353) | Nasutitermes corniger P1 segment gut microbial community from laboratory colony in Florida, USA - Nc150 P1 (SPAdes) (version 2) | ecosystem: Host-associated > Arthropoda: Insects >... | reverse complement strand
ATAGGGTAAGGATTGGGAATGCGCTGATTATTTTCAAAAAACAAATTGGAAATGATTGTGCTTTAGTTAGGAGAACTAAATCGAGGGGAATTTCCCCTAAAACTGGAAAGTTTACTCCTCAGAACTGTAAAACACCTAACCAAAAAACTTTTGCAACTTTCAAATCAGGAGTGCCTACGGTATTCCCTAAAATATCCGTTTTATTAGTCGCGAATAAGGTTTATCCAGTTAGGTGGTCGTCAGGAGGAATTATATGAAAAAGTGGAAAAAAGTATTTTGTGCCGTTGGTATCGCAGTGCTGACAGCAGCAGCCACAAGCCATCAAGGGGTTGAGGCTTCTTCAGAGGAAAATCTAAATCCCAGTGCGGAAACATTGGGATACATGGATTTCCAACCGTTCTCAGCGTCGGCAACTTTCATTTTAGAAAGTGCCTACGGCGGGCGTAGGCGTTCTGTCGGGCATTTTTCTTGGGATCGCCCTTTCAGGGCGCAAGTCTGGCTATTACACCCCGGGACACATCTAGGGCAACCCTCGGTTATCCATGGTTCAACGGCTACTGCCAATGATGTTCGGACTCTCCATGGCCCATGGGTTTCTCATCCAGGTGCCTTTGCTTCCGGATCAATGACATCAAGGTAAATATATCAGTGAGGAACTGCCAAAAGTTCCTCCTTTCTTATTGGAGGTGCAGGATATGGGAGATTTAAGCAGAATTTTGATTACACTCAAAAGAAAAAAAGGGAAAGCCCTCGTGTTATTTTTTATTATGACTATCATTGGGACATTGATTTCAATAGCTATTACTATCAATACCGCAGTCCAGCAGACTGAAAATAAATTCTGGCTTCAAGTGCCAAGGCTAGTGGTACCGACATTTGACTGGGAAGCCTATCTTTTATCGGGGGGGACAAGAGATACACTTACACCCGAAATTTTAAAACAAATCGGCAAACTTCCGCAAATCGATTCCTTTAACTTTTTTATCCGTGCAGAAGTTGAAATAGAAGGGGCAATCCTTTACCAACACGCCTCTGGAGCACTTGCAGAATTTTATGAAAGTCATTTCAGAAGGAATGGTAAAATCGTACATGCCCTGGGGATGAATAATTTCCAAATTCCAGAGTTTGAAACAGGTCTTTTAACTTTATCTGAAGGAAGAATGTTAGCTAGTGGGGATAGGCAACACGTATTGATTTCCAAAGAATTTGCTAATCTAAATCATTTATCGGTAGGATCCGAGTTAGATGTTACAATTCCACGTTCTTCCTCTGAAAGCCTCCTACCCGAAAAAGATTGGGCGCCTTTAGAAGTTTTTGGGATTGAAGTCGTCGGTATCTTTTATTTGGAAGAAGGATTTAGTAGCCAACATCCATTGTTTGACATTCATCGCCGGGAACAAATTTTAAATCAAATGTTTATACCTTGGGATTTTGCAGAAACATTATACCGACAAATGATGGAATATTTATTTATGACAGAAGATGACTTGATGGAGGAAAGCCTTGGATGGGAATATTATCGAAACCTTTGGTTAGAGGAGCATTCTTCTTTCCTATTAAATGACATTCGTGAATTAGATGCGTTCCGTCTACAGGCGATAGAAATCTTACCAGATTTTTGGGGGATACGAGATTTTTCAACTATTATGTTTCCGCAGATGCTAGCCGTTATGGGGAATATGAGTGAATTAATGGACTGGATTTTATTAGGAGCTATTTCAAGTGGTTTATTAATTATCATCTTATTGATATTTTTCTACTTGAAGGAGATTAAAGGTGAATTAGGTATTTTTCTATCCCTTGGCGAAAGCAAGTGGAAGATTTTAAAGCGGCTTTTGGGTGAATTGCTGCTTATCTCGATGGGTGCTTTAACCCTATCATTGTTTATAGGGCAAATCAGCGCACAATCGGTATCCCACCAAATGCTGCTAAACGACCTTCAGCAAGCGGGAGGTAATGAATTGGCGCTTATGGAAATCGAATCCATATGTATCGGTTGTGGGGGCAATTCTTTTCGATTCCACAATCCTGGTGACATGTCCGTGGAGGAACTATTGGCAGCCTATGAAATTTCTATGGATTTTACAACTATTGTATCCTTATACGCTATTGGAATCGGTGTAATTGTTCTTTCGACAGGGATAGCAAGCACATACCTTTGGATGTTGCCAACTAAAGAGATTTTGTTGGGCTGACTCACCACATTTTAAAACAAAAATTTTTTAAAGGTGCTCTGTAAGATTTTGTAAAACCACAGCACTTTCCCTTCGCAAACCAGAACAAGAAAAATCCTCCACGGCAACGCATGGAGGATTTTTCTTGTTCTGGTTTTTCAGCTTAGAATTCTAAAAGTCCCAAGAACGACTCAGCATCCAATGATGCACCGCCAACTAAAGCGCCGTCGATTTCTGGTTGTGCCATTAAGCCGGCAACAGTTGAAGGCTTGACAGAACCTCCGTATTGGATACGTACAGCGTCTGCTGCTTCTTGACCATGCTCGCGCCCAACAACCGAACGGATGTAACCGATGGTTTCGTTGGCTTGCTCGTCTGTTGCAGTCAACCCTGTCCCGATAGCCCAGATTGGCTCGTAAGCGATGACTGTGTTTTTCACCTGCTCTAAAGATAAACCTTCCAAAGCGCGTTTGATTTGGGCATCTACCACTTGGTTGGTCGTCCCGTTTTCACGTTGCTCCAAAGACTCCCCACAGCAAACGATTGGCACTAAGCCAGCTGCATGGGCTGCGTGTGTTTTTTTGTTGACGGATTCGTCAGTTTCGCAGAACATTTCACGACGCTCAGAGTGCCCGATAACCACGTAAGTGACCCCAAGGTCTTGAAGCATGGCCGGTGCGATTTCACCAGTGAATGCCCCATTGGCTTCAAAGTGCACGTTTTGGGCACCGATGCGAAGGTTTGACCCTTCTTCTTTGACCATATCTTTTAAGTATAAAGCCGGCGCACAGATAGCGGTTTCCACTTTATCCTTGCTTGGCACTTTCGCTGCAACCGCTTGGATAAATTCCAAAGCTTCCTGATAATTCTTGTTCATCTTCCAGTTTCCTGCAATAATCGGTTTACGGTTTGACATGTTTTTCACCTCGACTAAGTATTTTTGATGTAGTATAAATAAATGACTGCGATAATAAGGGCAAGTGTCAACAAAGAATTGACCAACAACACAGTATGCATGGACTTCCGGGACTTTTGCAACCGGGTAATCTGCTCCTGCTGCTGGACCAGTTCCACATTAATATCTTTATTCATCCGCAAGTTTCACCTATCTTTTGCCCCTAGGGGGGAGGAAAAACCATCCTCCCTGCTAAAAGCAATTTCGTTTTTTTAAACGTGTACCAACGGCTTCCATGGGTTCAGGGCATCTCTAATAACTCGCTTTGCCCGCATTTGCGAGGATTTTTTCGTCCAGCCGAGGAAGTGAAAATGCGGTGAACCGGAGCGTTCATGGCATTTTTGCTGACGAAGGATGGGCGGAAAAAGACCGCAAATTCGGGTGAATTGGAGTTATTAGAGGTGCCCTTCAAGGAAAAATGGCAAGCCCATTCAAATGAAAGCCAATGTTAGCATTATATCCGTCAATTAAGCTGTTTTATCAGTTAAAGAAGTAAGCCCTGGTAATTCCTTGCCTTCAAGAAGCTCCATGGAAGCGCCCCCACCAGTAGAAATCCAAGAGAATTTATCGGCACGGCCCAAGTTGATAGCCGCAGCCGCAGAGTCACCGCCACCGATGATGGAAGTTACATTTGCTTGGTTGGCAATAGCGTCCATAACAGCGATTGTCCCCGCTTGGAAGTCAGGGTTTTCGAATACTCCCATTGGACCATTCCAAACAACCGTTTTAGCGCCGTTGATTTCGTTTTCGAATTTTTCGATGGATTTCGGCCCGATGTCAAGTCCCAAGAACCCAGCAGAAACAGCTTCCCCGTTCGTGTCTTGGACCGTGTTGTATCCTGCGAAAGCATCTGCTTCTTTGGAGTCAACAGGTAAGATTAATTTATCGCCAGCTTTGTCAAGCAATGCTTTGGCAAGGTCCAGTTTGTCGTCTTCACATAAAGAGTTTCCGATTTCAATCCCTTGCGCTTTCATGAATGTGTAAGTCATCCCACCGCCGACGATGACTTTGTCCGCTTTTTCAAGCAGGTTTTCGATAACACCGATTTTGTCGGAAACTTTTGAACCACCTAAAATGGCTACGAATGGGCGGGTTGGGTTGTCCACAGAGTTTTTGATAAAGTTGATTTCGTTTTCAAGCAAGAAGCCTGCTACGGCATTTTCCACGTTTGAAGAAATCCCAACGTTGGACGCATGGGCACGGTGTGCCGTCCCGAATGCATCGTTGACAAAAATCCCATCTCCCAATGATGCCCAGTATTTACCTAGGTCAGCATCGTTTTTGGATTCTTTTTTGCCGTCGATGTCTTCAAAACGCGTATTTTCCACTAATAGGATATCCCCGTCTTTTAAGTTATTGATGGCGGCTTCAAGGTCAGCTCCACGAGTAACACCAGGGAACACAACTTCCTTGCCTAATTTTTCGCTTAGTGCCTTAGCAACAGGAGCCAATGACTTCCCTGCTTTGTCGCCTTCTTCTTTTACGCGCCCTAAGTGGGAGAATAAAATGGCGCGGCCGCCTTGCTCTAAAATATATTGGATCGTTGGAAGTGCCGCCGTGATGCGGTTGTCATTTGTAATCACGCCATCTTTCAATGGAACGTTGAAGTCCACGCGGACTAATACTTTCTTGCCTTGAAGCTCAACATCTTTAACCGTTTTCTTATTCATGGAAAAGCCTCCTCGATTATAACGAATTTACACATTTAATTGTAACCTTTTTTAGGCTGTAATTCAATGACCTGGCTGAATTAAATCGCTTTCAGGCATCTAAATATCAAATATAGGGCGGCTGACGTGGTGCGTATCCGGATTTTTTCCCTGTCGCCCGGGAATATGAAGGATTCTGTCTCCGTCCCCGTTGGCGTGGCGACAGCCAAGTGGCAAAGCCCAACCGGTTTTTCGTCTGTACCGCCCGTCGGGCCGGCAATGCCTGAAATGGCGACAGCGAAATCAGAACTTGCAACAGCCCTCAGTCCTTCTGCCATTTCACGGACGCATTCCTCGGAAACAGCCCCATGTTCCTGAAGGGTTTGCGCTTTGACCCCTAACCGCTTCATTTTGGCTTCATTGGTGTAGGTGACCATGCCTTCTAAAAACACATCGGAAACCCCGGGCACGTTCACCAGTTCCGATGCCAGCATCCCTCCTGTACAGCTCTCTGCCGTCGCCAGGGTCAGGGAATGCCGCTTCAAAAAACCAACGATGGTTTCAGCAATCGGCACCCCCCTTTCGCCGACGATATGCCCGCCTAATATCCCATGAAAATCCTCATGGAAAGGTTTCAATAACCCCTCATGCTTTTGGGGGGTCGATACCACATAGTCTGTATAGGAAATGGAAGCATACGGTGCGATGTTCAACTGTGGATAGCGCTCATATAAATCCAGGATTTTGATTTCCGCCGCTGATTCGCCAATGCCATAGAGCCGGTACGTTTGGGTAATCCGCTTATCCCCAAGGCGCTTTTCTATATAAGGAAGGACGTGATTTTGGACCATGGGCTTGAGTTCGTCGGGAGGCCCTGGAAGCAAGAACACAGCTCGGCCATCCTTTTCCAAAAACAGACCAGGTGCCGTCCCACGGGGATTAGGAACCATCCGGCCACTTGAAAACCCATAAGCCTGTTGCTTGTTATTGGGGGACATGGTGCGGTTGATCCGTTTGTAAAAATCCTCAATCCCCTGAAGGGAGGGTTCGTCCAAAACCAGGTCCTCCCCGAAAAATCCCGCTACCCCATGGCGGGTCAGGTCATCCACCGTAGGCCCGAGCCCGCCAACGGTCAGTACCACATCGGCATAACGGTAGGCGGTTTCCATGGCTTCCTTGATGGCTTCCACGTTATCCGGTACCACTTGCTGATGTGCCACCACTGCCCCCAGTTGCTCCACTTCAAGGGCAATGTAAGAACTATTGGTGTTGACGATTTGCCCGCAAAGGACTTCATTTCCGACTGCTACGATTGCTATGTTCATCTGTAAATTCACCCTTTCCGCATCCGCATCCGCTCCAAGGATGAATGTTAAAGTTACACCCCGTGAAGCAAAATAGTCTGCGAATAAACTGTTTTAGTTTACCCAAAATGCTACTGATAATACTGACAGAAAAAGCTATCGATGTCAACAACCTACTTTTCCAACATTTATACAAATCTTCCGTTGACGAAACTCCTTTAAATGGGATAAACTTAGGGGATTAAAAGTTGATAAGAGGTTACACTTCATAGCTATCCACGTGAAAAGTGAAATCATCTCCTTTGAGGGTACCTCCATTAACTCGCTTTGCTCGTATGAGTGAGGATTTTTTCGTCCAGCCAAGGAAGTGAAAATGCAGTGAACCGGAGCGTTCATGGCATTTTCACTGACGAAGGGTGGGCGGAAAAAGACCGCTCATACGAGTGAATTGGAGTTATTAGAGGTACCCTTGAGAAGTTCATCTCGTGGAGGAACCTCGTTTGATTTATTTCATAAATCACACCCTCCGGTTTTGGGAGGGTGTGATTTGTACGGGAGAGAACTTATATGAAAAGCTTGAATTTCCGCATTACTCTTTTCACCCAGATTATCGGCCTGCTTTGCAGTGGCATCCTGAACTTTGCCACGGCCCTTCATATTTTAGATTTGACCGGTTCCGCCACTATTTTCTCCACCATTATTTCCATCAGCTTTATCCCAACTATCATATTCGGTCCCATTGGCGGGATTTTGGCAGACCGCTTGCCGAAAAAACGGCTGATGATGATTGCCGATACAATCAAGGCCATTTTGGCGACGGTGTTGGCTACCGCCTTATTATTAGGGAGGGAAACTATTTTTTTAATCGGGTTTATCCTGACGATTATGATTACCTTGACCACCATCTACTTCCCCATTGTGTCAGCCATCATCCCTTCTATTGTGAATAAGGAGGACATTGTCAAAGCAAATAGCGCTGCCCAGTCGGTGAAAGCATTGTCCCGTTTTTCTGCCCCGGCACTGGGGGGTCTCCTGTTTGGGCTGATTGGTATCCATAACCTGGTTATCGGTGTGGCTGGCCTGTACATTTTGTCCGCCCTTTCCAACTTTTGCTTAAAATTACCCGACACGGATAAAGGATTTTCTGGGGGTGTATTGCAAGCCATTGGTTCCGATTTGAAATCCGGATGGATCTATATTTGGAAAACCGATGCTGCCCTTTTCGACCTTGCTTTAACGGTTGGGATCATCGCCATGGCCTTTTTCTCTGTTTTGACCGTCGCATTTCCTTATGTGGGACGGGTAGTGCTGGGCGTTAGTGAAATCCAGTTCGGGGCTGCTCAGGCGATTACAGCTATTTCCGCTTTGTTCGGTGCCCTCTTGGCCAACCATCAGAAGATGAAGCCCTACTTACAGCCAAAATACATCATCCATTGGACGTTTATTTCTGCGATATTTAGCCTCCCTATCGGGATATCCATGCTTGACAGATGGCAAATCAGCAATGAATTAAGGTTTTACTTTTTCACACTAGGGCTTTTCTTGACGATGACCATTTTTACGGTTTTCAATATTATCAAGATGGCTGCCATCCAGCGAAATGCACCTGCTGACATGGTCGGAAAGGCGACGGCGCTTACTATGGCCATTACCATCCTGCCGATTCCCATCATGCAGCGGATACTTGGTGACTTGCTTGACCGTGTGACGAAAGGGGAGCGGAATTTGGCGGGGATTTTCCTTGTGCTCACTTCCCTTGTATTTCTTTTAGGTTTTGTTAAGGTAATACTTAGGAAAAATGAACATTTGCAAATGTTCCCCAAACCCCGCCAATCCAAATAAAAGGCTTGCTTTCACATTGTGTGTGAAGACAAGCCTTTTTTCAATTACCAAGATCTTGGGAAGTGGATAAAGTCCCTTGGATTTAAAGCCGTGGGATAATTCCAAGCCCCGCGGTGGATTTCAAAGTGAAGATGGGCTCCGAATGAGTTTCCGGTATTGCCCATGGTACCTAGGACTGTCCCTTGTGCAACGAATTGCCCCACACCTACTGTGGGTGCCTGATGCATGTGGGCGTATACCGTCGTGTACATCTGCCCGTTGATGTTATGGGTAATCATCACGTGGTTCCCATAAGCCCAGTGCCAGCCCGAAACAGAAACTACGCCATCAGCAGCTGCAAAAATCCTTGTTGACGTGTCATTGAAGTTGGCAAGGTCAATCCCACGGTGACCAAAATAACAGCTATTCCCCCATTCACAAGATACATGCCCCCGCTCCATCGGGATTATGAAGTGACCGCCACCGCTGACCGTATTTGCTGCAACAGATGCTGGTTGGCTAACTCCGGTTGATTCCGGTGCGGGCACTCCTTGAAGCTGGTTGAAATGGGCGATTTGAAGGTTCGCATAACTAGCTGCTTCTTCATGTGCCGCCATCTGCTGCCTCAATCCTTCGCGGCGCGCCCCTAAATAGCGTTGTTTTTCAGCCAGGTAAGCACGATTTTCATTCAATCGCTCCTGTCTGCTTTCCTTAATATCCAATTGGGCCATTAAGGCGAGGCGTTGGTTAACTAAATCCCGTTGGGACTGTGTTAACTCCTCCCGTTGCATTTCCAGATAATCCAGTACCTCTTGCTGCAAGCTTAGCAGATCGCTGAGCTCCTGCATGATCCTAGCGTCGTGTTCCAAAATATTTGACATCATCGTGAAATTCCTGATCAGGGTCAGTAAATCCGAGGACTGGGTTAAAATCTCCAGCCACACATGGGTAAACCGGTTGCGCTGCACCGACTCCATGCGGCTTCCAATCAGGTCGCCCAATTCGATGATTTGCCCGTTGATGCGTTCCAATTCTTCTTCTGCTTCACCAATGCTTAATTCTTTAACCGCAATGTCATCTTCAACCGACTGGATTGCCGTCTCCCGCTCGCTTATTTCTCCTAAGAGGACATCAATTTCATCCTCTAACTGGTTGACCTCAGCCTGTATCGTTTCGATTTGTCCCATGACGTCCGTAATTTGGCCTTCATATTCCTGGTCCGTTGCCCAAAGGCTTGACAATTCTTCATTGGCCGATGCCAGTACTTGTAGGCACTCCGCTTCCGTACCACATGCCTGTGCAGTAACGGGGCTTGACAGTCGCCCTCCCGAAGCAGCTAACACCAGCCCCGAAACCAATAACCAATTTTGTATTTTGCTAATCATGCTTACCCTCCCATTTTTTGAAACGCAAGGGTACCTCTATTAACTCGCTTTGTCCAGATTTGCGAGAATTTTTTCGTCAGTCCGAGGAAGTGAACATGTGGTGAAGTGGAACTTCATGGCATGTTTACTGACGACGGAATGGCGGAAAAAGACCGCAAAGATGGGTGATTTGGAGTTATTAGAGGTGCCCGCAAGTTGAAGCAGTTACTTATACTTTATTGTAACATTTGCGCCCCCACATTCAAGAAAAATTTTCCGTTTCCGGTGAAAATCCCTTAGAAACAAATCCAAAGTTGCTTTAATCCTTTTCATTATACCATAATTAGGCATTTTTTTCGATAGTTTTGGAATTTTTTATGGATTTATTAACATTTATTAACAAATAATCTGATTTTTGGGCAGTATTTGTCCTTTTCCCCTCTTATTTGCCGAAATTTGTCGCATATTTGCACAAGAAAAAAGCCACCGTTTGACCCAAGCGGTGGCTGTTTTTCTGGTTGTCACTAAATTATTTGATTAAAGAAGCGAAGTATCCTAAAGTACGGATTAATTGGTTAGTGTAAGACATTTCATTGTCATACCAAGCAGCAACTTTGATTAATTGCTCGCCGTTGACTTCCATAACACGTGTTTGAGTTCCATCGAATAAAGATCCGAAAGAAGAACCGATGATATCAACAGAAACGATTTCATCTTCAGTGTATCCGAAAGATTCGTTAGCAGCAGCTTTCATTGCAGCGTTGATTTCTTCAACAGAAGTCTTTTTGTCTAATGTAGCTACTAATTCAGTGATTGAACCAGTGATTGTAGGTACACGTTGTGCCCCTCCGTCTAATTTTCCTTTTAATTCAGGGATAACTAGGCCGATAGCTTTTGCAGCACCAGTGGAGTTAGGGATGATAGATGCGGCAGCTGCACGTGCACGGCGAAGGTCACCTTTGTTGTGAGGAGCATCTAATGTATTTTGGTCGTTAGTGTAAGCATGGATTGTAGTCATGAATCCTTTTTGGATCCCGAATTTATCGTTTAATACTTTAGCCATTGGAGCTAAACAGTTAGTTGTACAAGAAGCACCCGATACTACTGTTTCAGACCCGTCTAAGATATTGTGGTTAGTGTTGAATACAACAGTTTTGATGTCCCCAGTTGCAGGAGCGGAGATAACAACTTTTTTAGCTCCGGCAGTCAAGTGCTTGCCAGCAGCTTCTTGGGAAGTGAAGAATCCTGTACATTCTAATACGACGTCTACGTTTAACTCTCCCCATGGAAGTAATTCAGGGTTGCGTTCAGCAGTAACTTTGATTTCTTTCCCGTTAACTACGAAAGCTCCTTCTTTAACTTCGATTTCACCATTGAAACGCCCTTGGGCTGAATCATATTTGAATAGGTGAGCTAAAGTTTTCGCATCAGTCAAGTCATTGATTGCTACTACGTTGAACTCAGGGTTTTGAACCATTAAACGTAAAGCTAAACGCCCGATGCGCCCGAATCCGTTGATTGCTACATTGATTGCCATGTAAGATTCCTCCTAGAATTATAAATCTGGTGCGTCTTTCCACATTCTGCATTTTTTACAACGAATACAGTATGGGAAAAACAAGACATATTTATTCTAACAATTTTTGGAATGATAATCAAGCCATAAAAACATCTTTTTAACGTGTAAGTGCTTTCTGGTTGCATTTTTTGGAAGGTACCTTAAAATTCCCCCTCTTCGACAAAAAAAATGCAATATTAGCCCGGTCAACTGAATAGGATGTCTTATACCCACCGTAATTAAGCTCCTGTCGCCAAGAACGACTATTTTTTTCAGTTGAGATATGGTAAAATACGGTATAAACTTATTATTCGAGAAAGAGGTGTCCTATGAGTTATTTAGTACCAACAGTTATTGAGCAAACTTCGGGAGGCGAGCGTGCCTACGACATTTACTCCCGCCTTCTAAAAGACCGCATCATCATGTTAAGCGGGGAAATCAACGACCACATGGCCAACATCATCGTTTCCCAGATGTTGTTTTTGGCAGCCGATGATCCAGACAAGGACATCCATCTTTACATCAACTCCCCAGGAGGTTCCGTGTCGGCGGGGATGGCCATTTACGACACGATGAACTACATCAAGCCCAATGTTTCCACTATTTGCATGGGGATGGCTGCTTCCATGGGGGCATTCTTGCTTTCAGCCGGTGAAAAAGGCAAACGCTACGTTTTGCCAAATGCTGAAGTGATGATCCACCAACCGCTTGGGGGAGCCCGTGGGCAGGCAACTGAAATTGAGATTGCCGCCCGCCACATTTTAAAAACCCGCGAGAAGTTGAACCAGATTTTGTCCAACAACACCGGGCAAGACCTTGAAACGATTGCCCGCGATACGGACCGGGACAATTACATGGATGCCAACGAAGCCGTTTCTTACGGGTTGGTTGACTCTGTTGTCACCCGCCCGGTCAATATTTCCTTAGACAACCAATAAGCCCAGAAAGAGGTGTCCCTATGAGCTACTTAGTACCTACAGTTATTGAACAAACATCCGGCGGCGAACGTGCCTATGACATTTATTCCCGCCTTCTCAAAGACCGCATCATCATGCTAAATGGCGAAGTAAATGACATTTCTGCCAATATCATCGTTTCTCAGCTGTTGTTTTTGGCAGCGGATGACCCGGAAAAAGACATCCACTTATACATCAACTCCCCAGGCGGTTTGATCACTGCCGGGATGGCCATCTTCGATACCATGAATTACATCAAGCCTGATGTTTCCACCATCTGCATGGGAATGGCTGCCTCCATGGGGGCTTTCCTATTAAGTGCCGGAGCCAAAGGCAAGCGTTTTGTCCTTCCCAATGCGGAAGTGATGATCCACCAACCCCTTGGGGGAGCCCGTGGGCAGGCGACTGAAATTGAAATTGCTGCCCGCCAAATCTTAAAAACAAGGGAAAAGCTTAACCAAATCCTAGCTGAGAATACAGGCCAGGACTTGGAAACCATCGCCCGCGATACCGAACGCGACAACTACCTGGATGCCCAGCAAGCTGTTGAGTACGGGTTGGTGGACGCTGTTATCGTCAGCAAATAATTCCATCAAAAAATGAGCACCCGGCTTTATGGGCGCTCATTTTTTATATCCTATTCAAAATAGGCATCCAGCTTTTGCGTGTAAACCTCATAAGCCTTTTGGATTTCCTCCAGGGAATTTTTCCGTGACAGTGGCGGGAGCCCATCAATGGCAAACCAGCCAACTGCTGTTGTTTCATGGTTTGGGCGTGCAGCCCCTCCAGTGATATGGGCTGAAAAATAAAGGCAGTACACATCATAAAGGGATTTTTCGATGTAATTGCGACGGTCAAAGACACCCAAAAGGCGGTCGCAGGCTACCTCATACCCTGATTCTTCCCAGACCTCTTTGGCTGCATTGGCTGCCGGTGCCAAATCAACATCGCACCAGCCACCAGGCAACGACCAGCGGCCGCTTAGTTTTTCCTGGACCATCAATAACTTCCCATCTTGGACAACCAGCGCTCTCACTGCTGGCTGAGGGGTTGGATAGGAATAGTCCCTATACAAATCCGATTCCGGGAACGGAATGCCCGTATAAGATTCCAGCATCCGGACGCTGGCTTCCTTAAGCTCGGCGTAATTTTCAAGGGCATAAGGGTCAGTTAAGTAGGTTAAACCCGTTTGGGAAATAGCCTGGACTTTTTTGATGAATTCCAACATGTTGTCTTTCATGGCTTGACGCCCTCCCTTCCCTTGTTTATGACGCTTTTGTACTGCTTGATACGTTGCCCCCTCTTCCAACGCACCAGCTGGCGTCGCCAAAAACACCTTCAAGGGTAGCGTCTAACAGAGTCCCTTTACTATGTGTTAATCCCCATGGGCGGTCGCTTAACTGTCCATCCCCATCCAGTACCCAGCACTCCTTGACCATTTGCTCGGATACTTCCGGATGGATGTGCCCCCCCATCCAGCAATCCATGAAGGAGGAGCTGAAGCCGCTCCCTAAATAAGTGGCTTGTTTTGGCCCGTCCCCTGTGAAGAGGCAGCTTTTAAAGGTAAATCCCCTATCCGCGCCCAGCGGGGCAGCCGTTTTCGCAACGCAGCCAACAGCTTCTAATGTAGGATTCAAAGAATGTAGCTTGCAGCATTCAAACAAAGCCGTGGCATTGCCTGCCAGCACATTGCCGCTGCCTTCAAAATAACAACAGCGGAAATATTGGCGGCTCATGGACTGAGGGGTGTTTTTAGGAAGTTCCTGTAAAAATCCCCCCGTGGCCACCACCGTGTCCTGATGCCCTAAAAACCCGCAATGGTGGAATTGTACCCGGTCCGCACGGATATATGCCGCCACAGCTTTGGAACAGGCCCCTTCCCCTTCAGCAGAGCTGACAAAAATCAGGTTCTCAGCACTGAAACCGTCACCTTCCACTAAAAGGGCAGCTGGCTCTGCACTCCCGTTGCTGCCGTCGTTCACTACGCTGACGTTTTTGCCAGGCTCGCCCACTAATGTCAAGTCCGCCTTTTTAACGGTCAGGTTTTCAAAATAAATCCCCTCTTTGACCAAAATGATGACACCTCCAGCAGTCTGGGATGCCGCATCAAGCGCCTCCTGTATGCTGGTATAGTCCCCGCTTCCTCCGAGGTCTACAATCCATAGCTTTTTCCCCATCGTTTTTCCCCCCCTATATAAAAATAGTTTATGCTAACTATACCAATTTTCAAGTAAAATGAAAAGCTAATTCCCACAAAAATTGCCAATTCGTTTAAATTTTGATATTTATTCCACGTCACTTAGAGGAAGATGTTCGGGATTTAAGGGGTTTGTCTCCTTTTTTACGAAAAAAACACCCATTTTGGCGGGTGTCTGGCTTTAGGGCCATCACGGATAAGGGTTTACTGCATTCCCGGTCGCAGCACCACTTAGGTGAGGGTCACGGCGGATTTATGAAGGGAATATTTTGGTAATAAAATGAAAAATTATGTTGTTTTAAGGAATTTTAGACTTTTCTAGCGTAAAGTTTAGAAGCAATTAACTAAATTTTCCCCAATAAAATAGAAGATTTATTCAATAAGAGTGATGAAGTGAAGGAAAAATATTCTTTTTTCCATTTTTTTCCGTTCGTAAATCAGCCGTGGGTGAGGGTTTCCTTTTGTTTTATATGTTCGATGATGAAAACGTCCAATTCCTGGCTTTTAGCGATAGTGAGTTCATGGCACATGCCATACTTAGTGGCCAGATCGAACATCTCCGTCCGTGCCCTATCAATTTTGCGTTCGATTCCCTCAAGACCCATCATTGTTTTTGTCGACCGGGATTTTTGCATTTTGACCTACTCCTTTTTCAGCGACTGGCTTGTTTTGTTGGTAATGAAATCATAACATCATTGGCAAAGAATGAAAAGTATTTTTGTGGAATTTGGTGGAATATGTTTATATTTCAGGCTTTTCGGAAATCTTGTCGAAACAGGTCCGTCAACAGTGCCATGTGGACAAGCTTCCAATGAGCCAATTCTAAGATGTCTTTTTTGGGAAAAATGCTAAATTTCAGTTGAATGAAAATGGGCTTATCGTGTGGGCATTCCCCCATAAGGGGGGCCGTTGTCCACAGGCAAGTGATGGCTTCTATCAGGCAGGTAAAGGTTATACACAAGTTAACAAGGGATAAACGGGTACTTCCTGGATTTTCCCACCCTTATCCCCAACAGTGCGTCAAGGGAAGCCATGTAATTATCCCCACCCTATGGATAACATCCATGCCTTCGACAAACCTGTCGATAAATGGGGGTTTAAGAAAGATTTTGTTCACCAGTTGGGGCAAAATCCGACAAAACTGGTTGCCTGCCCCTAATTTTCAGCTAACCCGATTATTTTACCATGGGATTTGTGAATTTTTTGTCGTAAATTGTAGCCTGCGTGTCGAATTTGTCGAAAATGACCCTGTAATTAGGTATCCTTGATAAAAATTATTTTCAAGCGGTTCAAGGTGGTTCATCCAACTAAAACCCTCGGTTGAAAACCTTGCGGAGCTTTTTGAAAAAAAACGTGTCGAAATTAGTAAATTTAATTGCATTCCCCTGTGTTTATTGATAAAATATTTACTATTGAATGAAATACTAATGAGGACGTGTTATGATGAATGAAACTTTTGCACAAAACTTGAAATCTTTACGTAAACAGCATCATCTAAGCCAACAGCAACTGGCGGATCATTTGAATGTCCATATCGGCTCCATTACGAAATGGGAGAAAAACGGGGTGCGCCCACGGGCACAAAAAATCGACGAAATCGCTGAATTTTTCAACATCACTCCTGATGAGCTGCGCGGGACCATACTTAGCGGAGATGGCACCCGCAAACGCCTTTCCAAGACAGAACTTAAAAAGCATAAAACCATCGGCCAAAAGATCAAAGCCCTTCGCGAGCATTCTGACCTGAACTACACGGACCTTGGGAAGTCTATCGGGGCGACTTCGTATACGGTCAGCAAATGGGAGAAAGAAATTTCCAAGCCTTATAACGATGTCATCCAGCGATTGGCAGACTTTTTCAACGTTGAGTTTGAAGAACTTTCCGGGGAGCCCCGCAAGAGCAATCCGGTTGGGGAGCGTATCCGCAACCTTCGCCAAGAACAAGAAATCAGCCGTGACGAGCTATCTGAAAAAATCGGCATGTCCTCCCAGTCCATCCATAGCTGGGAACAGGGAAATTCCGTCCCCCGTACACGGGCCCTCCACAAATTAGCGGAAGCCTTCAATGTAGAGCTTGACGACTTGCTTGGAAACACCAAAGAGGAAGAGGTCGAGGAAGTAGCCATCATGAATGAAATCATGGAAGAAGTTCATGAAGATGCTACCGACATCCAGTTTGAATCCGAAGCGCTTGACGAAGAAGCGGACGCAACCGTGTCCCACGAAGCACTAGAAGATGCCGAGTGGGTTGCCCAAACTTCAGGATTTGAACCCAAAATCCTTGAATTCACCAATCCGTCCCTTCAAAATAACCGCACGGAAAGCACGCCTTCCTTCGTCCCGGTCGCTATTTCAAGGGAAAATGAAATCATTGACCTGGAAGTGCTATTTACCGCTGCCAATAAGCGTCTTGTCTTAGGGCAATCCCTACTAAACGATGAAGAAAAAATGCGCGCACTCAATGTTTTAGCTGCTGTTTTCAATAAAGGGCACCTCTAAATAATAAAAATTGAAAGGTTCAAACCATGGGGAAATTCTTCCGTGGCTTGAACCTTTTTTATATTAACTTATGGAATGCTTCATATATTCGTTGATGATCAAATCCAATTCCTGGCTTTTGGCAACAGTGAGTTCATGCTTCAAGCCAAAAAGCCGTTCCATCTCAAGCATCTCACTGCGTACTTTTACCATGCGGTCGTAGATAAAACCGAGTTGGTGGCTTTTGTACCTGAATGTTGTGTCTGCTAGTGTTACCATGATTGATTCCTCCCCCATTAATTGAGTGTTTTAACTTTTCTTAACTCCATCATATCATGTTTTTGCCAAAAATAAAGCAATAACCCACACTTTCCATCCACATTGTTTTACTACTTATCCCCAAGTGTTGTGTATAGAACATTTTCTTACTTTTTTCGCCCTTTTAATAGATAATAACCCAATTTTAGCACCGGTTTTTGCGGAACTTAGCGAAAAAAATACGCACTGAAAATTTCCATCGTTCGTTTCCATTTGATTCATCCATGAAATTTTTCACCCTCTTTGAAAATGGAATTATCAACTGATTTTCAGGTTATACACAATGTTTTCCACAAGATTGATTTCCTGTGGAAAACCACCAAAAAGCGAACACTATGTCGAATGGATGATTTTAAACTTGAAGCGGTGAAGGAATTTGAGCGCCCCGATTAAATCAAGCTCATGGGCGACCAGCATTTCCTCTTGGATGGCCGCAGGCACGTATTCAAAATAACGGGACTGCACTTCTGCCCGGTCTTGGATGGCTTCCAACAATTCTTCCGTGCTCCCCCCGAATGTAAGGAGGCGGTCCAATAGCAGCCCCACGCTTCCCTCATAAATAAAGGTGACCCGGCCCAAAATATCCCGCTCCAAAATGGAAACCCCCATCGTTTTTAACATGGCAACGATGGTATTGACCGTCACTGTGTCGGTAAATAGTTCCCACTGGTAAGCAATGCCCTCTTTAAACAGCGGACGATGATGTGCAGTCAGCCCGCTATGTCCATAGGGTTCACGTAACTCATCTAATAACTCTGCTGCCTGCACGTCTAAATAGTCGAAGTTTTCACCACTTAATAGGAGCTCGTAAACTTTCTCTGCCACCCGTACGTGGGTGGATGTTTTGCCACCCTCAAATTTAGGGGATTCCCCACTGATGGAGGGGCTTACATAAAGGCAGTCCCGGGAGTCATCGATTTCCGTGATGGCCCATGGCTTGCCGGCAAGCATGACGGTGTCCCCCACCATGATGAGGTCGGATTTTTCCAATTGACCGATTTTTTTTTGCCCGTGATATACGTCATACATACTGGCGGCCATGAACACGGCATAAAATTCCTTGCCCTTTAACAGCCTTGCCCCTTCAAGTCCAACGATAACCTCCTGATTCGGCAAGATGTGAAGCAACCCGGTCTTAACCATGTGCTTTAACGCGATCCTGACTTTTGATGCATCTAGCACTTGGAACGCAGGATTTTGTTTTAGCATCAACTCCAAAAGTTCGTAGGCAATGCCATGATGCTCTGCACAGGTGGAAAGGGCCTGCTGAATGAGGATATCGTACGGGAGTGGATAGGTGCCCGGTGGCTCTACCCAGCCTTCTAACATCAATTCCATGGTGGCAATGGTCTTTAAAAGGGAGGCTTCATGGGTGGTGTACAGCTGTAAAATCTGGTCCTGCCCTTTACGGCGGCCCGTGCGGCCCAGCCTTTGGCGAAGGGAGGCCACCGAATGGGGGCTGTCAATTTGGATAACCAAATCCACGTTTCCGATGTCGATGCCAAGCTCCAAAGAACTGGTGGCGACGATGCTTTTGTCCACCGTCCTCATCATCAGGGATTCCACATGCTCCCGCTCGTTTTTGTCAATGGCAGAATGATGGGCGAAGTAATTTTCAGTACCAGCGAGCCCATTCAAAGCGACGACGGTTTCCTCAACCACCGCCCGGCTATTGCAAAAAATCAGGGCCTTCCGTCCCGCAGTCAGCTCTAAAATATCCTCAAACATCCGACGGGGCTTTACTCCCTGATAGCCAGGAAAATGCATCAGATGATAAAGAAGCGTCCGCCCTGAGGGTCCATCCTCGGTCAAGACCGCATCCCCTGGCCCGCACCACGCTTTAACGGGCTCAAAATCCCCAAGTGTAGCTGAAAGGCCGATGATTCGGACTTTATGATTAGAAAACGCTTCCATCCGTGAAATCAAGGAGCGCAGCTGGACGCCCCGGGCAGTTCCGATAAAGCTATGGATTTCATCTACAATGACAAACTCCAGCTGGCTGAAAAAGTTTGCTAAATGCTCTTGCCTGTTAACGAACAAGCTTTCCAATGACTCAGGGGTTATTTGCAAAATGCCTGTCGGGGCCTTCGTAAACTTCTTTTTTTGATGGGCTGAGATGTCCCCATGCCATCGGTGGATGTCGATGTGAAGCCCTTCGCACAACTTGTCGATACGCTCAAACTGGTTATTGATGAGGGCTTTGAGAGGGGACACATAGATGGCTTTTAACGATTCCATCCCCGTTTTTTCGATGGCAGTCAGCACCGGCAAAAAAGCGGCTTCCGTTTTACCGGAGGCCGTTGCGGCATTTAAGATAACGTGTTTGTCGGTCGTCAAGATGGCGGGGATTGCCTCTTTTTGGACCTGGGTGAAGGCTTCCCACTTCATGTCGTAAATCTTCTTTTGCAGGTTCTTGGATAATAGCTGGTAAGCGTCCATCCTTAAAACTCCCGTCTGGCAAACCGGGAAGGGACATTTCCAGCCAAGGGAGCGGTTGGCAGCATATCACCAAAAATTTCGGTCCGGTCGAACTTCGGATTTTGATAAAGGATGTTAAGGGCCGCCAAAAATTCGCGGGTCAGTTCCCCTGCTGTCAGGTTTTCGTGGGCTCCTGGGCGTTTGTAAAGCTTGGTGATAAAATTCTTCATCTCGTCGTCAGTCACGTTGGCCGCATAATCAAAATTAGCCGCATGGATGTCACGAAGGCGGGTCAGCAGAATAAACATCTCATCTGCCTTAAGGGGTGTCAGCTTAATAACCGGCTGGATCAGGTCACGGTGCTCCTGGCTTTCGTATTTGTTGGTCTCCAAACGGCGTTTCAAGGCACCATAACTGAATAAGCCGCGGCGTTCGTCCTCTAAAAACTCGGGCGTCCCGCCAAACGTAATGTAAAGGCCGTCGATATTCCCCTGAAGGATGTCGTTAAAAATCTGGAGGATGGTCTCGTAATTCTTCTCCCGGGCACCCGCATGGTAAATCTTATAAAGGTTGATGGCTTCATCCAAGTTAAGCACGAAGCCTGAGTAGCCAATCGTCCTGAAAAACTGGCTCATCAATTTGATGTAGTTGTACCAGTTGGCATCGGTAATGATTTCACGCACCCCAAGGTCATTTTTCGCCTCGGTTTTCGTCTTATATTCGCCCCGCAGCCATCTTAGGCAATCCCGCTGCTTTTGCTCATCATCCAAGACGAAGCCCTGGAAGTAGCGAACCAGGATATTGGCAAAGTCAAAGCCACCTGTCATTTCGTCCATTTTAAGGATATCTGCCCGGATCTGTTTCTCAACGGCACGCAAAAAATTAGGATCCTGCAAATCTGGAAAATCTTCACCCCGTGCTTCGGCAATATGCTCAACTACCCCATTGATCCACTTATCTAAAATACCCGGAAGGGCGTTCCCCTCCGGCATGGTAGCGGTGGACAAATTAATCATGATTTCCGTATAAAGCGCCGCGGCTTTCCCGTCGTTGGCATAAAGCCTCCGCTCCGCGGAAAAATCTGCGGATGCCACCACAAATCGTTCATTAAAGGCAAGCTGCTTGATAAATCCCTGGATAAAGGATTTCCCGCTTCCGAAGGCGCCGACAAAAAACTTGATGACCGAGCCGCCTTCCTTGATTTGATCAAGGTCTGACATAATCTGCTTGGCCTCATCCGTGCGCCCCACCATCACATGCTGGATCCCCCGGCTGGGAACGACCCCACCATTAAGGGCATTTAAGATTGCCGCCGAGTCTCTTTTTTTAATTTTCATATTAAACCAACTTTCTAAAACCCGGCAAAAAGCGCCGAGTTTTCGTAATCAATTAAAACTGCCCTAAAATCCCAAGGAATTCTTCCAGGATTTCCAAGTTGCCATCCACCTCTTCAATCAGGTTATCCCCGAGGGTTTCCTGGGCTTTTTCGTTGAGTTGGCCCAAGACGCTCCCGAGCATTTTCCCTTTTGCCTTCAGGAATACATGGGCAGTCTTTTTGTCTAATTTGTCATTTTTGAATTGTTTTAGGAAATCCTTTTCCAAGTCGGCAAGGGATTCTACCAATTCTTTTGTATCCTCCGACTCACTGCCTTTGGAGAAAAATTCTTCAAGGGACATAGTATTGGGGGCTTTTACTGGAGGTGGAGTTGTCTGAGCAGCAGCTGTATCCTCTTCGATGCGCTCCTCTACCTCTTGTACCAAGGCATCTGTTTCTTGCTTCAAGCGGCTGATTTTTGAGTCGTCGAACTTAACTTCAACCGGCACGAACACGATAGGTTCCGGGACTTTTTTGTCTTTTGCCTTAGGCTGCATCTGTTCAATCATCCGTTCAAACAGGCCGTCTGGCAAAACCCCGCCATCAAGATTCAGCTGCCGTTTTTCCCCTTGGAGGGTCCGGGTGACGTTTTCCGACATGCGGTAGTAATTTTTCAGGATAGGCGCCATTTCATCGCTGAAGCTGACCACCTCTATGGTCCGGTCCACGATGGGCTTTTCCTTGCGGTAAACTGCCGGGACATCAGCAAATAAGGGGAGTTTTTTTTTTTCTTCATGGACCGAATAAAGCATCTCAAATAAACTGGTCCCATTGTCACGGTAAACCTCATCCAAAACCTGTAAGCATTCTTTGAAAACCTTATAAATCTTGGGGCGGTGTTCTTTGAAAAATTGGTTTTTCCGGGGTTTTTCAAAGTGGTTCTTCCAAGTGTTGATGGAAATTTTTGCAAGGCTGCCATTGCTGGCATCCGTCCCATTCTCCCGGATATGATAACGCTCCATGGCATAGTAAAGCTCGGTCTCCCCACGCATTTTTAGATAGATCGGTGCTTTGCCATTGGATTTGCCTTTCGCTTCCAGGAGCAAATCATCCAGTACATCACACACAAATTCGTAAAACATGGTATTTTGCTGAAAAATCCGTTTGAGATGGGCAAGCATTGACAAATTGAAAGCCGCACTGGCATTGAAAGTATAATTAGCCAACTCCCCAACGAAAATATGCAGGTGATAAGTATTGGCACCCGTTGCCATGTTATTCAAAAACTCACGGCGCCATCTAAAATAGTCGTCTTTCATAGCGGGGCTTAACTGGGCAAGGGTGGGATACACGCTTTTATCAATCCCAAAAATCGGAGTTTCCTTTGCGGTGGCACCCACTTTGGAGCGGTTTTTATAAGATTCCCTCACAAAATCCACGGCATCTGGCTTGAACCAAATGTCGCTTTTGCTGAACTCATTTTTTCGCACCACTTCCAGGGATTCTTTAACGGATGCAGGTGTTTTTACTTGGCGGTACTCGTTTAAGAGCCAAGTTTCTGGCAGGTAAAATTGTTGGCTCAAGACGTTTTGAAAACTGGAACTATTCAAAGCAAAATCCTCCGTTTTTCGATCTTTTTACCATCATATCACATTCCGTCAAGGATTTACATTTTATTCATGGATTTTTTGTGCGATTTTAAATTTACCCCGACAAATGGAGTAAATTTCAATTATTTTTCAAAAAGGGGTTTACTACGACAGTCGGAGTATGTATAATAGGCTTATACTACGACAGACGAAGTAAAAAGCAAATCCCTGATTTGGGATGTTTATCTCAGGAGGTGAATCATTTGGATACCATTAGCAGCGATGTGATCCGCGGCTATAACGATACCATTATTTTGTCCTTGCTGAACAGGGGGGACTCTTATGGTTATGAGGTTAGCAAGCGGATTGAGGAAATGACTAAGGGCAATTACCAGATTAAAGAAACCACCCTTTATTCGGCATTTGCCCGTTTGCAGAAAAAAGAGCTCATTACGGCTTACTACGGTGAGGAAACTAATGGGCGCCGCCGGACGTACTACAAAATTACCGATGTGGGACGGGATTACTATTTGGAAAAATGCCGGGAATGGGCATTGACCAAGGATGTCATCAATACATTTATCGAGAGGAATGGTTAAAATGAAAATCTTAGAAAATTATGTGGATGCTATGTTTCGGGACTTCCCTGAAACTGAGGAAATGTTGGAACTTAAGCAAACTATTTTAGAATCCATGGAAGCTAAATACGACGATTTGCTGGCAGATGGAAAAAATGAGCAAGAGGCATTGGGTACCGTTATTGCTCAGTTTGGGGATATTGAAGAATTAAAAGAAGCTTATAGCATCGAACCAGAAGAAAGAGAACACAGCCGCAAAACGGTGAATATCAATGCTAGCGGGGTTAAAATTCGAATTGACAAAGATAGTGACAGCAAAAAACTGCATATTTCTAACGATGATGACCTGGATATAGAGGACATAATCGAGCCTGAGGTCAAGAAAAAGCATAAAAATCGGCTGAGTGACATTTGGGTGCCTATTTCAGTGGCAGTATTCCTTCTCAGCGGGTTCGTCTGGGGGATTTGGAATCCATCATGGGCGCTTATTCCCATGACAGCCCTCGTCACTGATTCCCTTTACCGATTTAGGCGACGCAAATCATTATCGTCTATTGTGGTGCCGCTAGCTGTTGCCATTTATTTATATTTAGGGGCGTGGCATGGGCTTTGGCACCCGGCATGGGTGATTATTCCCGTGACAGCCATCATCACCAGCGTCTTTAAGAAATAACAGGGAGGAAATTGGGTATGAAACAGAAAAGGAAGTTTAGTGGGAATTTTAAATTAGTATTAGCCAGTAAAATCATCAGTATTCTAGGGGGAAATGTACTGGGGTTTGCCATGATTTTATTCTTGGTGCAGTTCACCCAGTCGGCAGCGTTGCTCGGGGTGATGAGCGCCCTGACCTTGGTTCCATCCATCATCCTAACCCCTCTGGGCGGGGTCATTGCCGATAGGATCAATAAAAAGTGGATGATTGTCCTTTTCGATTTCTTGAAAGGGATTGGGAGTTTTATTTTACTGGGATTGCTTCTAACCCAGTCCTACACGTTTTGGAACATTACGGCACTACGGATTGCCATGATGGCTGTGACCGTTTTGGCGGGACCGGTTTTCGTAGCGACCTTGCCAAAAATCGTGGAAGAAGAGGCTTTGGTTGAAGCCAATGGGATGTTCCAAGCGATTGGTGCTCTTGGGCTCATTGGCGGTTCCATCGTTGGTGGGGTGCTCTTTGGCATCGTCGGAATTTATCACATCACCCTGTTTTCTGGAATCTTGTTTATGTTGTCGGCAATTGTCGATTTATTCATTCAAATTCCCCACGAAAAATTGGAAAAAGTCGGAAACTTATGGAAAACGACCCGTACGGATTTAGCGGAAAGCGTCCACTTTTTGAAACATGAGAAACCGTTAATCTTTAAGCTGGCTTTCCTAGTTTCATTCATCAGTTTATTGTTTCCCCCAATCTTCAACGTGGGCCTCCCTTTTATCGTCACGCTGATTTTTGAACAGCCCCCTACCCTTACTTTTGGAATCGCGGCTTTGGGCATGCTTTTGGGTGGAATCTTGGCAGGTAGCTTCAAAAAATGGCTCGGCATTGAGCATTTATCTAAGTGGGTTTTCGCTGTGGGTGCCACGGCCATTCCCTTGGCCTTATCGTTTTTGAGCGGGTTTGTGGGGCATCCACTGGCATTTTGGCTCTTTAACTTCTCTTTGTTTGCTGTGCTATTCCTCTTTGCTCTTTTGAACGCTCTGTTCGGGGCTTTCATCCAAAAGGAAGTCCCAGAACGCATCCTTGGGAAAGTAGACTCCCTCTTAACGTTAATCTCCAATTTAAGCAGCCCTTTGGGTGTGTTAGCCATGGGATTCTTTATCGAAACCATCCACTTGCCGATCCTCTTTTTGGGGATCGCCATCCTGACCTGGGTGATTGCCATCCTTTGCGGGCGGTTGCTTAAAAAACCTGGAACGCATGTATTTGGCAACGCTGAATGGGCGCCAACTGCGGACTAATCCATCACCAAAAAAGGTGCCTCCCTGTCAAACATTTGACGGGGAGGCACCTTTGCGTGATTAGGACGACATTTTGCTGTATTGTTTTAGTTGTTTTTCGTTGAGCAGCGAAGCCGCTTTTTTGTCCACGACGATGGTGACATCTGGGTGATTTTTCAGGGCTGTTGCAGGCATGGTTTCTGTGGGTGCCAGCTCAATCAGTTCCTTGATGGCCTTGGCTTTTTTCTCGCCGGAGGCAATCAACAGGATTTTCTTAGCTTTTAGAATGGAAGCGATACCCATGGTAACTGCCTGGGTTGGCACTTCGTCTTTCGTCTTGAAGTAACGGCTGTTTGCGTTGATAGTGGATTCTGTCAAGTCAGTGACATTGGTCCCTGCATCAAACGAAGCCCCTGGTTCATTGAATGCGATGTGGCCGTTTTCGCCAATCCCTAACAGTTGCAGGTCCACGGGATGGTCGTTCAAAATAGCGTCGTATTCTTTAGCAGCTTCCTCGCCGGAGATTGGGTGTGCGCCGTCTGGTACGAACGTTTCTTTAAATGGCAGGTGGTTGAATAATTTTTCGTTCATAAAATGGCGGTAACTTTTCGGGTGCGTGCCCTCAAGCCCCAAATATTCATCTAAATTAACCGTGGTGACATGGTTGGTTTTTGGCTTTTTCGTGCGAAACAGCTCATAAATGCCTTCTGGTGACGAACCCGTTGCCAATCCTAGCGTCACATCGTCTTTGGAATTAATCTCCTGCTCCATAATTTCATATGCTTTTTGGGAAATTTCCTTTTCGTCATTTGCTAAAACCAGCTTCAACATTTGAACGCCTCCTTAAAGTCTTAAATTGGTATAGTCCAATTATAACGCATGTTTAGGGTTTTTTCAAGACTTTTTTAGTATGTTCCAAAATGGGAAAGGAATTCACGGCAAAAAGTGTGGAAAAAGTGTATATTCGCCACGGGCTTCTCATATATTTAATCATTGATAATTATTCTCACACTCAAAAGGGGGTCATGGCATGGATCAGGCATTTCAGGGAAAACGTGTCATCAAGTATCGCCAAGGGAGGGAAAATCCGGTGGGGAAAGCAACTCATTTAGCGTCCGCGCAGCTCAATACGCCCTATTGGATAACAGGGGTTCAGACCGAAGACGAAGACATGCAAGACTTTCTTTTTTCCCTTGGATGCTACGAAGGGCAAACGGTCACCATATTATCCGCACTTGGGGAAAACTTTGTCATTTCGGTAAAGGACGCTCGGTATAGTATCGACCGCGACTTGGCTGAAGCTATTTTGGTGTAATTGGAGGAAAAGTTATGAAAATCGCATTGACAGGAAATCCAAACAGCGGGAAAACCACGTTGTTCAACGCCCTCACCGGGCAAGTGGAGAAAATCGGGAACTGGTCCGGGGTTACCATTGATAAAAAAGAAGCACCCGTTAGGAAGAAATGGGTGGCAGGGAATGAAGAAATAATTGCCGTGGACTTGCCAGGGGCTTATTCAATGTCCCCTTTCACCGCCGAGGAAACAATCACCCGTGATTTCGTCCAACAGGAAAACCCCGATGTCATTGTTAACATCGTGGATGCTACCAACTTGAGCCGCAGCCTATTTTTCTCCACGCAGCTTCTTGAACTGGGGATACCCGTCGTGGTTGCCCTTAACAAATGTGACTTGAACCGTAAGAAAGGGATATCCATTTCAGTTGAAGCCTTGTCCTATAACCTAGGCTGTCCCATCATTGAAACCATCGCCACCTCCAAAGGGCACAATGGCTTAAAAGGACTTCTTGAATTTGCCATCTTATCGAAGGGAAAATCCCAAAAAGCCCCGTTTGATAGCTCTGAAGTGGACATTTCCAATAAAGAAGCGGTTGAAGCATCGGACAAAAAAAGGTATGAATGGGTGCAAGGGATTATCGCAGAAGTTGAGCGCCGAAAAGTCACTGCCAACAAGCAAACAAAACAAGACGCGGTGGACCGGGTGGTTGCCCATAAATGGCTCGGGTTTCCGATTTTCGCCCTCATCATGTGGACGGTGTTCTCTATTTCCCAAAGTTCCGTCGGTCCCTTTTTCGCAGACACTTTAGTGGGCTGGATTGACGGGTTCTATGCTTGGGTAGAAGGCTTGCTCGGAGGGGGAATCGCACCGGTACTGCGGGTCATCTTATTGGACGGGATTATCGGGGGCGTCGGGGCTGTGGTCGGGTTCTTGCCTTTAATCATCGTGCTCTTTTTCTTGCTGTCGTTATTGGAAGATTGCGGTTACATGGCACGTGTTGCCGTGGTCATGGACAAATTCTTCAAGCGGGTGGGGCTGTCCGGGAAGTCCATCATCCCTATGGTCATCGGGACCGGTTGCTCCATTCCGGGAATCATGTCAACCCGCACCATCAAAAACGTGAGGCAGCGACGGACAACCGCTATGCTCACCCCTTTCATGCCATGCGGGGCCAAACTGCCGGTCATCGCCTTGTTCGCTGGGGTATTCTTTAACGAAGCCGCTTGGGTGGGGACAACCATGTATTTCGTGGGGATTTTCCTGATTGTCACCGGGGCATTTATTGTGGTGAGGATTACAGGGGAACGGGGCAGCCGCGCTTACTTCATCATGGAGTTGCCGGAATACCGTTTTCCAAGCATTAAACGGGCCGCCGTTGAGTCGTTCTTGCAGGCAAAGGCTTTTATCCTAAAAGCTGGGACCATTATTTTGCTGTGCAATGCCACCATCCAGTTGATGCAGACTTTTGACTGGAATTTGAATGTGGTTGCCGATGGGGCGCAAAGCACTAGCATCCTTGCAAGCCTTGCAACACCTTTCGCCCTGTTATTGGTTCCCCTTGGTTTTGGGGCATGGCAACTGGCGGCTGCCGCCATTACCGGGTTCATCGCCAAAGAAAACGTAGTGGGGACGCTAGCTGTTGTTTATGGCATAACCAACTTCATCAACACTGACGAATTAGCTCTCATCAGCGGTGGTGACAGCGTAGCGGGGATTATGGGTTTGACAAAAGTTGCGGCTCTGTCTTACTTGATGTTCAACCTGTTCACACCGCCATGCTTCGCTGCCCTGGGTGCCATGAATGCGGAACTGGAAAATAAAAAATGGCTCTGGGGAGCCATCGGCTTTCAATTTGGCATGGGCTACATCGTCGCCTTTTTGACTTATCAAATTGGAACGTTAGTGACCACAGGCGCATTGGGAGCGGGCTTTATCCCCGGAATGATTGCCGTCCTTCTCATCGGAGGCTACATCACCTACCTCATGATAAAAGGGGAACGTCTGGCATACGCCAAAAAAAAGGCATTAGCATAGGAGGCTAGCCTAACATGGAAAACTTAATTGTCATCGTCATCCTTTTGGTCATTATCGGCTGTGCCATCGCTAAAATCGCCAAAGAAAAACGAAGCGGGGCGAAATGCATCGGCTGTCCCCATACCAAAAACGGATGCCACTGCCCGAGCAAGCCCACTAAAAAACCTTAAAAAAGGCATAACCCCTCCGAATTGGGGCATATTAAAGGTAACCATTTGGAGGTCGCTTGAAGAGGAATCCAAAATCCACCAACTGGCAAATTTAATAAAGGAGGGAACAACCATGGCTGTTATTCGTTGCTCCATTAGCAACTGTTCCCACAACGAGTCTGGAAGCTCTTGCGGATTATCCGAAATCGTTGTCGGTGCACATGTTGCAGAACCCAAAGCTGCACAAGAAACAGATTGCCAATCTTTCGATTTAAAATAGGTTGACGAGCCGTCCCAAGGGGCGGCTTTTTATTTCCCCATCGTTTCATTCGTTGATATCTATTCTCATTATCTGCTATTTGGATGGAAATATACTTCGGCAAGAGTAATTTTTAGCATTTTTTTGGTTTCCTGCCTTTTCAACCTCTTAATCACCCAACTTAATTATTTTCTCATGTAGAATCTGAATATATCTATAACAAACCTAAATTTTTCGAAAGCACGGACGGCTGGGACTTGGTATAATGAGTCATGTAATAAGCAATTCATATTAGGCGTATCCCAGCCAGATCCGCCTCCCTTCAAAACCACCTTGACTTTCACCCGACGTCCTAGCCATTCGTTTGGCGGGAGCAAGGCCGAAAATCCCCAACGCCTAAAGTGCCCTGCACTGAAGCCGTTGGGGATTTTTCGATGGTCGTAAAAAAGCCTTCAGTTGCCTGAAGGCTTTTTTACGGGCTATTTCTTTTTACGAAACTTAGCAATCAATCCCCCAAAGGCTAAAAGCCCTGCCCCAAGAAATGGAGCAGTATTTTCAGATGCCCCCGTTTGGGGTAATTGACGGCGGGTGCGGGAGACAGGGGTTTGCGGCATCGAAGGCGTTGCCGTCCTAGTTGGTACAGGACGGGTAGCAACGGACCTTGTAGGAAGTGGTTGGAGTACGGGCAAAGTTGGCTCTTCCCGTAGGCCTGGGACTTTCGGCAACTCTGGCTCTTTTGGCAACTCTGGCAATTCTGGTAACTCCGGCAACTCTGGCAAATCCGACAATTCTGGCAAATCCGGCAAATCTGGCAAATCCGGCAAATCTGGCAAATCCGTCAATTCTGGCAAATCCGGCAACTTTGGCTCTTGCGGCTCTTTCGGGGGCTCCAGCAACTCTGGCTCCTGCGGCTCTTTCGGGGGCTCATATGCCAGAATTTCTTCTATCATCTCCAGTTGCCAAGTGTAGTAAGCATCCTCTTTGACTTGCCAAACTTCAAATTTCGGGGTCTTTACTTCTTCATAGCCCCTCTGATACCAACTATACACAGAACGCTTGTCGACTTGGTTGACCGTCTTGAATTCCGATTCATTCCACGAGAAAATTTCATACTCTAACTGTTTTACCTTGTACCCATCCCAAGTCCATTGATAGACCGGAAATTTATCCCATACCAAATATTTCGGGATTTCCCGTTGGCGTTGCTCCATCCGATAGGCGTACCAATCATAAAGAGGCAGCCCTTCGCGGTATTGGATCCTTTGCAAATTAAACGTCGACTCGTAATTGAAATTAGGAAGGAACTTATGCCATCGGACCTGACCATTGGGTAGCACCGTAAAATGCATGTATAAATAACCATGCTCAATAATCGCTAACCTCGTGGCGGAATTAAACGTATTCCCAGGCGCTGCTGAAAGTGGCCCACTCCAAGAATGTCCTGACATCGGTAAGGGCTGACCCGCATGATTTCGTCTGTAATGTACCCCTTCTATGATTGGTAACCGCCACCAACCTCCGTTTTGGGCTTGTTGGGCAGTGGTCTGGTTCGTCAGAGCCAAGTCACCGTGAAGGACATTTTGAACGGGAAATCCAGGAGCGACCCAACCTAACAAAGTCCCCCGAACGCTTGCAATCCCAGTTGCCCAAGCCCCGCTCCAATCCTGGTTCCCATCATAATTCCCAGTATAAACAGGAGTTGTCCTGCCCCCCACCACTTGCCACTTCTCCCCTTCATACCACACAATGCTCGGAATCGCCGGAGGCGATGCTAACTGCTCACCATTTGCATCGGAAAGTTGATTGAAAGCGACATTTTCTTTCGAGATAGGGCTTCCTACTTGCTGTAAGTTCCTCCCATCCGAGCTAGGCAATGTCGGGGCATTCTGTAATTCCCCCCATTGATACTCCCCTAAAACTCGGCGGAAACCAAATGCGGGATTGTTCCGGATTTCATCTGTAATCCCTGGATAAGATTCCAGCACTGGATTCACTCTGTCGGTGGTAAAAACCTGCTTCTCATACAGTTCAAATACCGAGGGATGCCGTTCAAAATGAACCCAGTCGCCAGCTTCCAACTGCTCCTGGGTAATAACTTGCTCGTTAGTTCTCTCATATCCCACATGGACAGGCCCTTGGACATTGAATTTATTCTCCCCCGCTTCATATGACGCCATCGCAAGTGGGGAAATCCCATCAAAAGAATCGGCTGTATTTTGCTCGCCTGTCGCGCTCACTTCCTTGCGGGTGCGAATCCCTGAACGGGTGAAACCAAAGCGTTCCCCGCCTTCGCCTTCTTCCATAACCGAGGGTGGAATCTTCGACTTATCTTCCGTTTCAACCCGCTCCCCTGTAAACACTTCTTTCGTAACAGTCCAGATCGTTTTCTCTTCCCCTACCTGAAATCCATAACGTTCCTTATTGGCAATGACCCAATCAGGCACTTCATTAAAATCAGTGGTTTCCTCCCGTTTGCTGGTCACCGTCGCCACCGATTCCCGAACAGGCTCTAGCTCGCGGAAATTTGGATAGAAACTCTCTGCCCATTCACGGTTTGTGGTCTGTTGGCGACTTCCCGGTACTTCCACCCATCCCCCGGCATGCCGATTAAAATGGGTTTCATTAGGGTTTTCACGCACGTATTGGGGGACTTCTTCAATGGAACTTGACCGGAAATAGATGACGATTCCCGTTGCCAGCCCTTCCTCGTTTTTAACCAACCTGTGGCGGGCATATGCCGGATGGGACAGCCATGCCTGCACGTCCTCATTTTCTAATATTCCAGCAACAGGTGCATGGGCTTCAACTTCAATATCACTTGTTTCACCTTGATGCTTTTCCCCATCCTTCTTTTGAACGTCTTCCTCAGCGATTTCGCTATCTGCATAGGTTTTTGTAACGTCTGGAATATTTTTTCCCACAAGGGGGGCGTATTTTTTAGCATCCTTTTCATCGCCGGGGGCTATTTCCTCTTTGTCTATTAGCAGTTCATCCTTCATGTCGTGGATTTCAAGGACGGTATAATACGCTTCCGGCTCAACATCCTCCCCATAGGCAAGTGCCGTTCGCCCACGGTAAAGGGCGCTTGGCGTGATTGGCGACAAGGCTCCCGTGGCATTCAAGACCGCCAATGAAACCGCCAATGACTTTTTCATCGGAGTTTTCGAAGTTTTTCCCATAATCCCTCTCCTCGCTAAATCTGAATTTTGAAACCCCTTCCTGTAAGTGCGGGAAGAAGAATCATCTGTACAAAATATGTCGGAAATTAGCGAAAATGCCCGAATGCTCCCTTTTATACATTTTTTACACGTTTGTGTCAGCGAGAAAATTTCCCTCAAAACCTAGTCCATAGGTGATACTATGAAATCAAAAAAAGACTTGAACACTCCAAGGCATTCAAGTCTTTTCATTTATCGATTTTTCTTGCGTCGTTTAGCGACAAGGTTTCCAAGCCCTGCGAAGGCTATTATAAAAACGGGAAATTACCCGAATTAGGCAATCTCCTGGGAAATATTAGCTGAAAATTGTTGGAAATGGCGGGAAATAGAGTGTGAGTTTTCAGCTGTAGAAAAGCCCAAAATGCAATATCTTTTGATGAACCTTCTCATATGCGCCGTTTCTTCAATTTCTTATGGGTGTCATCGAAATGGAGGGCGTTTTTCACTTGGGTGGAGAGGACGATGAGGGCGATGAGGTTGATGGTGGAAGTTGCCCCTGTCCCTAAATCCACCAAGTTCCAGATGAACCCCGAAGAAGTCAGCGCCGAGGCAAAGACTACGGCCATGACGAGGAGGCGAAGGACCATGACCGCCCCTTTATGCTTCGTTAGGAACCGGATGTTGGATTCCCCGTAAAAATAGGCGGTGGGGACGGTGCTGAACCCAAAGAAGAAAATCGCCAGGGTGAGCAAATAGTTGCCGATAGGACCGAACAGGGTGGACATGGCATATTGGGTGACATGGATGGGCTCCCCCTGCCCCATGACCGTAGGCGCGTTGGTTACCATCAGCATAAAAGCTGTAATGGTGATGACCAAAAAGGTGGTGATGTAAACGCCAAAAGCCTGGATGTACCCCTGTTCCGTGGGATTTTCGCTGTTGGTCATGGAAGCGGCGTGGGCACCTGAACCCAGGCCCGCTTCATTGGAGAAAATCCCCCGCTGAAGCCCTACCATCAACGTCCCCATGAGAGTGCCCCCAACGATGGAGGAGCCGGTGAATGCGTCGCTGATTATGACAGAAAAAAATTCGCCGACGTAATGTAAATTCGTGAAGATGGCGATAGCCCCTAGCCCAATGTAAAAAATGGCGATAACGGGCACGATTTTCGATACGAGCTTCGTAATCCCGGCAGCCCCTCCCATGAGGATGAAGCTTGTGAGAATCGTTAGGGAAATCCCTGTCCAAAGTGGGGGAATTTGCAAGGAATTTTCAAATGAAGCCGCAATCGTATTGATTTGTACAGCAGAAAATCCAAAAGTATACGTCAGGATAATGATAATGGCGTATGCGATGGCCGCCGACTTGCTTTTCATCCCGTCGCGAATGTAAAAAGCCGGCCCGCCAATAAAACGGTTCTCGTCCCGCATTTTGAAGATTTGGGACAGGGTGCTCTCGGCAAACGAAGCAGCCGTCGTGATGAAAGTGCTCACCCACATCCAAAAAATACTCCCCGGGCCGCCGACGGTCAGGGCAATAGCCACCCCCGCCAAGGAACCGACCCCGACTTTCGCCCCCAAAGCCATGAACAAAGATTGAAGGGGAGTTACGTCATCCCCGCCATTTTTAGCGGTGAGGGATTTGAACATTGTGCCAAATTTAAACTGCACCCCCCCGAGGTAAAACGTGAAAAAAAGGCTCACGGCAAAGAGCAGGGGAATCGTTAAATAGGCCCAGATAAATTGTTGAATTTGGTGTATGATAGTTTCCATAGGTCCTCCTTGTTGATATACAATAGTGACACAAAACCCCGTGCCACTTTTTAAAGTACTTTTTATAACTGTATGACAAGGATTAGGGAATTATATATGCATCCCAAATTAATGCGAAAAATAGTGGAAAGCCGACGGGCTCAAAAACGAAACAGAAGAATCCCAAAAAACCATTGGTATCCTTCTGTTTTGAAAACTTAAAACTAAGTTTTACTGGGGAACTGCTAAAATGAGATTCCTTTAAAGAGCTATCTAATTTTATAACGGTGGAATTTTGTTGGATTTTGTGGTAGAATTGGAGAGTAGGCTTGCCTACCTATCATCAATTCTAGATTGCAATCGAGCTTCACAATCCATTCCGAGATGAATACTGACCTTTCAGGCTCCCGTTTCTGGAAAAGCCCCCAGACTCGGAATCCTTACAGGCACAATTTTCTTCTCTTCATAACCAGGCTTGTTACGCATCTTATGTAGGTGGTTTTATGATGAAAGTTTTCGAACTCATCGTAAAAGGGCTAGGAGCGTGCATTCTCCTAGCCACAGCCATTATTAATCCTGATACGGCCTTAATCAAACTCTTCACGGAAATTATAAAGGCCACTTCCCAACCGGAGGAATAAATCTGGTACACAGGGATAACCCCCTGTGTTTTTATTATATGCTTCTAGAGAATTTTTAGACCATTTAAACTTACAAAACGGGCGGTCCTATTCGTCAGAAGAGGATTGCCTTATCTTAGGTTATGCAATCTAGTTCCACAAGCCACTCCGAGTTAAAATTTGGCGGGGTCCCCGCCTTCTGTTAGGAAGGTATACTCCATTAATGGGATGATAACCATGTCACCGATTATGGGAAACCCACCCAGATTCGATGCCATTTCAGGCACAACTTTTACCTCTGCGTAAATGGGCTTGTTGCACTTTTTAATCGGGAGGAATCTTAATGAAACTCATCGCAATCGACATGGACGGTACCCTTTTCAACAGCAATCACGAAATCACCGAGGGCAATTTACAGGCCATCAAGGACGCACAGGCGGCGGGGCATATTGTCATGCTTTGTTCCGGTCGCCCCCACGATGCCCTGAATCAATTTATGGATTCGGAGTATGGGCTGACCCTTCCGGTCGCAGGAAGCAACGGAGCCATCACTTACACCGAAGGGAAAACGATCCACAGCGTGGGCATGGACATGAACCTGGCCGCCGAGATTTTCGACTACCTCCAAGGCGGCGCACACCCGTTTAAACTCTACACCAACAAAGGGGTGTTTACCATTGATTCTTTCTTGGAGCGGGCGCAAAAGGACTTCGAACTTTTGCCTCCCGATGCTACAGCGGGTATCAACGTCGAAAGGTTCTTGGAATATCTCCGCTCCGTTGGGAGCCAATTTTTCACTCAGTTTTCAGAAATCTCCCAGCAAGAAGGCATGGAAATCTTTAAATTTTTCGTATCTACGTTAATCCCCGCCAAAAAATCAGTGATTGAAAACCGGTTAAAGACTTTCCAAGGGCTGGGCTTCACCAGCAGCCACCGCAACAACGTGGAAATCATGAGCGACCTTGGGCATAAAGGGACGGGCCTTGCCCAGATGGCAAAGCATTATGGGATTCCCATGGAAAATACCATAGCCATTGGGGATAACTTCAACGATGTCCCCATGATGGAAGCCGCCGGCCTCTCCATCGCCATGGAAAATGCCGAAGAAGAAGTGAAAGCCCTGTGCGATGTAGTGACCAAATCAAACGATGAAGATGGGGTTGCTTTTGCAATACGGGAATATGTTTTAGAGAAAAATTAAAGAAGCAGAATAATCCCAACGCTTTTCGGGATTATTCTGCTTCTTTTAATATCGCCTGCGTCTTTAACCCATCCTGGTACAATACCCAACCTTCTGCGTCCAAAAAACGGAAGAGGAGTTCCCGGCGCTTATAGGCTGCCTTGTATTTTTTCTCCTTGAACGAGGCTTCCACGAGGTATTCCCCATGGACTGGCCAGATTTCGATGACCATTTCTTCACCTTCAAACTCCCCGGTGTATTTCCGGTAAATGACAGGGCCAAAAATACGTGTGTTTTCCAGCAGCTTACGGTCAAAGCATTTTTCCCACTTGCCAGGTGCCTTATCCAATAGCAATTCGATGGATTCCCCACGGTCGGGAAGGGTCAGCCGCTTGAATTTTTTTCCCGCTTCCTTCGTGTTCCCGAAGCTGAGGGTCTGCTTTTTGTAGCCCCAGTCTACCTCGACAGCATAGTCATCGCCCGTCACTGAAAACCCTTCACCTTCAGCTAATTGCAACGTTTTTTTCAAAGTTTCCTCAACGTCAAAACGTTTTTTGTAGGTCAATTCCAGTTCCTTGCCTTTATTGCGCACCCGATTGAGCCATCCCTTCCCGTCAAATTCCCGTGCGGGGGTTTCTAAAAATTGGACGGCAATCTCCTTAAAACCCTCCATCCCAAATTTTTCAATGACGTCCGCGGATAAATTCCCAAAGCCATCCAGTGTTTTCAGCGGGTCCAATAGGTATTTCACTTCGTAATCCATCGCCTTGTCCAGCGCCATCATCTCCTTGAGTTTTCCATTAGTATGGGCGATTTTAGAAGAAATATTTAGGTTTGTCGAAGTAAACCGCTTCGGATAGCACTTGTGTTGGGAACTATGAACGTTTTAACAACCAAATAATGCAAGTGGAACCACCAACACACCATCTTCCCGCAAGTAAGAATATGGCCCAACATTAATCACGACTTTAACGACATCATATTCATCCTTAACTTTTTCGGCAAACCAATGGAGATTCTCGACGTCTTTAGCCTCTACTTTTGCTTTTGATTTAACTTCGATCGCAATAAGTACATCTTCTTTTTGAATGATGAAATCGATTTCTTTATCCCTGCTTCGCAATCGCAGGTGGGAAAGATGCGACTCATTTATTTCCGAATAAGTTGCCAACGATTGATAGACTAGGGACTCAAAGAGCTGACCTAAAAAAGTTTTATTCAACTTTCCTACCGTTTGGGGAATACGGCGCCCTAACATGAGGTTCTTTTTACTGACATTAAGCAATGAAACCGCCAAAGAGGGATCGACTAAAAAATGTTTCGGGGTTTTAGCTAAATTTGCACATAGCGAACCGAATGGCAACCAACTGGGAACTTCCTCAATAATCCCAATCCCTTGCAGGGCTTCACGGCAAGTTTGTATTGTCTTTGAGGAAAGTTTCCCTTCTCCATTGGAAAAAGCTGCATCTGCAATCGTTTGCCCAGAAGCATTTGTCGCTGTGGCTGCTGCATATGCAGCTAACCATGCCTTCATAACTAACGGTTTTCTAATAACAATATCGTTTTCCAGCAAATCGTGATGGATAATATTGTCCACATAGCTTTGAATCGACTTAGTGCGAAAACGCTCTGTTTCATTTCGGATTCCTGGAAAGCCTGATGTAAATATTTCGTCTAAATAATTCTCTATAGTTATTTCCGTCGTATAGGAAAAATTTTGGGGAATTTTTCCCTTTAAAAGCTGTGATAACCTAATTTGAGGTATGTCTAATTCTCTTTCTTCTATACTAAGTGGTCTCATTTTAAATCGTAAAATACGCCCAGAGCCACTGTGGATTCTAGGATTAAGGCTTGGCGAACTTCCTGTTAATAAAATAGAGCCTTCGTAGCCCTCATCAACTTTTCGACGCACTACTTCCCAAATTTCAGGCAGCCATTGCCATTCATCTATTAATATGTCCTGTGAATTTACAAATAACAAATCAGGATTTGCCTCAATTACTTCACGTTGAACAGGACGACCCAAATAAAATGATTGCTGGGTTAGCTGTTTTCCCGTGGAGGTTTTTCCTGTTGCTTTTGCCCCTTCAAGGAGCAAGGCAAATTTACTATTCTGGTATTCCCTTAAAAAATCGTCAATCAATCTCTTTTTGTACATGCTACACCACCTATCTTGAGGTGATTATAGCACATAAATCAGTGCGACGCAAGTTTCTATTCCCTATTTTGATTTAAATCTATTACGCATTTTGTTTACGTTATATTCCCTGTTTTGCAAATCTCTTATTCCCTAAATTGTAAATAAACTATTCCATTGTGGCTTGATCTGCTTCAACCTTTCACCATGCACCCATGCCCTAACCAAATTTAAAGGATATGAAAAAGCGGGCATGGTTTAGCCCGCTTTTTCATATCCTTTTATCCTTCTAGGTATTTCGCAATGGTTCTAACCATCACACCGGTCCCGCCTTTAGGGCCTAGATCATGGGCAGCCTTGGACTCGGAAGTCCCGGCAATGTCTAGGTGTATCCATGGGGTGTCGCCGACGAATTCCTTTAGGAAGGCGGCTGCCATAATGGCTCCCGGCTTTCCGAGTGGGGCATTGTTCAAATCGGCGGACACGCTGTTTCGGAGTGCTTTTGCGTCCCGTGGGTGCAGTGGCATTTGCCATAATTGCTCGTGGGTCTCAAAAGATGCGGCTTCAAGTTGCGTCATAAACTCCTCATCGTTAGTAAAAGCACCGGTGATATCGCTTCCCAGGGCGACAATAATGGCCCCTATAAGGGTTGCCAAGTTAATAATTCGGCTGGCTCCGTACTCGTTGGCAAGTGCCAGGGCATCGGCCAAAATCAAGCGGCCTTCAGCATCGGTATTGGTCACTTCCACCGTTTTTTTGCCCATCATGGTAATGACATCGCCTGGCTTGATGGCATCGGCGCTGACCATGTTGTCCGTGGATGGGACAATCAGCAATAAGTTGACTGGCAGTTTCAGGCGGACGGCGGCTTCGAAGGCTCCGATAGCGCTTGCGGCACCGCCCATGTCCCCTTGCATCCCATTCATCGCCGTGCGTGGCTTCAATGTATAGCCCCCTGTATCGAAGGTAAGCCCTTTCCCGACTAAAGCAGTGACATTTTCGAACGTGTCTGTTCCCTGATATTTCACCACAATCATTTTTGGCACTTCCGTGGAGCCGCGGTTCACCCCTAAAAGCCCTCCCATTTTCATCTCTTCCATCTCTGGCTTGTCAATAATCCGGCATTCCAAGTCAAATTCCTTAGCGAATTTCGCTACTTCGTCTGCTAGTGCCGTCGGCGTCAAGTAGTTCCCCGGTAAGTTGACCAAAGCCCGCGCGCGGTTGGTAGCCTCGGCCAGAATGCTCCCTTTTTTGATGGCCTCATCCAAATCTGCATCAGCTGCAATGGTGAATGCGACGGAATCCTGCTTTTTTCCTTCGGTTTTTAGGATGCCAGTTTGAAAGGTAGCCAATCCGTTAGCCTCGGCTGCTAGTTTCCCTAATGTCGGGAGGTCATCCCCGAAAGTTTCCAGCAACAGGGTTCCATTATTTTTAACCTTTTTTGAGATTTTTCCGATGACGTTACGGAACTTCTCTAAGTCAAATTCCTCTGATTTTCCAAGCCCTACCACATAAAGGAGAGGGCTTTCCAACTTTTTAAGGGTCGATATAATCGTTACTTCCCCATATTTTGAATCCGCTACATCGGAAAGTTTGACCCCTAATGCCGCTTCAATGACCGAAGCCTGCCCAGCAGCCTTATCCGCAAACAAACCCACAATGAGATTGCCCGCCTCTGTCGTAATATCCACCAGTTTTTTAGAATGAATCATATGCGTACCGCCTTTCGGATTTTCTTTAATTATAGCACATTTGTCGATTATTGCCACTTTTTAAAAAAACAACCCACGGAGAATGTGGGTTGCGTTTTGGCTATCTGATAAACGGTCGCTGAGTCCTTCCTGGAGCTGGGTCGCCATTTCGGACGAGTACGATTTCGATAGCTTCTAACCTTAGGCCTCGCCCTTCCGTTCCAGCGGATGCGCCGTTTCGGGCCCAGTCAAGCCATCCGTGATTTTGGACATGGACACGGTAGTAGACATCGTACTGTCTTGCCATTTCGCCTGTTAAACGGATTTGAATGCCTTCGAGGCGGCGGCTTTGACCAGAAGTACCGCTTATTGCGTTATTCCTGCGCCATCCCTGCCAACCAATATCTTGAACGTGAGTGCGGTATTCAATCCCACCACTTACACTTTGGTTGCTAAGGTTAATACGGATTCCTTCCAAACGCAAGCCTTGACCACTGGTTCCGCTTAATTGCCCGCTGCTTCTTGTAGCTTGCCAACCAACATTTTGGATGTGGGTTGAATAGTTGACAAAGGTCCTTACTTCGCTAAACGGCCTTCTCGTTGCACCTGGGGGTTGCCCCCCTCTCGGAACAAGTACAACTTGGAAGGATTCTAAGCGCAGGCTTTGTCCAGCCGTACCGGCACTTGCCCCATTGGAAGCCCAGTCCAACCAACCGAATCGTTCAGCATGAACCCGGTAAAAGACATCAAAATGATTTGCAAGTTCTCCTGTCAGCCTAATTTGAATGGCTTCTACACGGCGGTGTTGGCCGCTTGTCCCGCTCAATGCCCCATTGGAAGCCCAGTTTTGCCAACCGATGTCTTGAACATGGGAGCGGTACTGGATTCCGCCTGAGAGATTGGAGTCGACTGTCATGTTAATGGCTTCCATACGAAGAGATTGGCCTGTTGTCCCACTATTTCCCCCATTGGATACCCATGACAGCCACCCCCGGTTTTGGACGTGGGAACGGTAAGAAACCGTAGCTGTCGGAGCCGCTGGAGGTGGTGTAACTACTGTTTGTCCCGGCTGAGGGGCAGCTTGCCCCGGCATATTATTAAACACTGGAATGCTAAAAACAAAGCTATTGTTCATAACGCCAATGGCATTATAGCCATTCCTTACGGAGCGCCCTTCTGTTAATGGGGCTTCAATGTGCTGCATGAATTGCTGCAACCAAGGCCTTTGCCTAACGGCTACGTCAAACTTTTGGAAATAAAGGGTGTTTTGTCCACGGCGGATCCATTCCGAAAGGCGATATGCCCCTCCAGATAATGCTAAATCCCTTGTGGTCCAACCTTCCTCCCTTGCACGGGTCAATCCAGCACGGATAATGGCATCGGCTTGCCCGCCGGCACCGGCTGTTGCCCCGAAGTTGAAGTAGTTAAATAGGTTTTGAAAACCAGGGAAGTTTCCTGAAATCAAGCCGGAGGTTCCCCCAACCCCTTGCTCCAGGCGAACCCGGCTCGCTAAGTGGAATGGGCTAACGTTAAGTGACCTTCCAATGTCGAAGAAGGCTTGAGCATAGCTCCTCCCATTTGCCAATCGGTTCCCTGTCGGGCTTGACGTGTGCATGAAAGTCCCGTTCAAGACGGCATTAGTTCCGGCAACGGTGTGGGCTGAACTGTTGAATCCTAGCAATTCAAATTGAAAAACGTCTTGCTCGTTCAAGAAATTCCGGGGATCTAAAAAGTGTCGGACGGCGGCTTCGGAGGCTTGGTACCATCTGTGGGTCCCTGCCGTATTCACTTCTACCAACTGGTTCGTCCGCCAAGAAGCCGGCCTATTTTGCGAGACCGCATTCCTCGGGAAAACCATCTGCGCGGCAACCGCTTGATTCCAATCCTGTTCCGTGTTATGAGGAACAAATGTCCAGTTTGGACGGGCGTTGATCATCGCTTGAATAAAAGGGCGGTAGCTTGCAGGGAACGCATTCAAATTGGTAGCATTCCTTGCAGCAGCTTGCCTTGCCCGTGGGTTGACGCGTACCCTTTCCCCGAAAATATTGAAGGAATTACCCGCCAACCATTGCAAGAATCCCTCATGATTGGTGATAAAGTTGCTTCCGTGGATGTATCCGGAATGAATGCTATCTCCTGCTTCATATGAAATAAGGTACCAGATTTGCTCCCCATCCACCGCAATGCCTTCCAGGCTTACCCAAGTACCAAAAGGAAGGGTATTAACGACACTTGATCCTGTGTGGGGCTCTGACCAAATGGAAATATGGGCTTCATCGGAAGATGGGTTCAGGATTCCGCCAATGAAACCGTTGTTTAAGACTCCGCTGAAGCTTGTACGTAAATGTTCCCATGGGTCTTCGATTGCGGGTTCTTCCTCTTCTTCATGGTCCTCTTCGTCAGTTGCATATTCTTCTTCAGAGTTATCATATGTTTCCTCAAACTCTGTGTTTTCTTCTTCATCTAACAGTACCGCCTCTTCTTCGGTTACGTCGGATTCTTCCTCGTAAACTCCCTCTGAAGAATCGTCTGCTTCGCTAAAAAAGTCTTCAGTTACGTCAATGTAATCTTCAGACGGTAAATCATTTATAGGGTTTTCCTGTTCGCCATAGGCAATCGCCAATAAGCCCCCTACGTTGATTTGGCTGAACATCAATGAAAATGCCAGCAAAATCTTGAAAAACTTTTGCATGTGTATGCCTCCCCATTATTCTTGGTTTTTAGTTGAATATTGTTAAAATCAATCAAATTATACCATGAAAAAAGGCGGAAGATTTGCACCCTCAAGCCTTTATACAGTTTTAACACATTTTTCAAGTATATCACCTCCAGGCGGAGACGTTCAAGCCTTGTCCTTCAAAATAATCTAATATGCCCTGGTATATCGCCTCGGCAAAAAGCTGTTGATAGTGTGGGGAATTTAAAATCGCCAAATCCTGGGAGTTGCTCATGAAGCCTAGCTCGACTAAGATAGCTGGCATGGAGTTCTGGCGAAGGACACCGAAATTTCCATGGCGGGCACGCCGGTCAATCATCCCAACATCGTTCACTTTGCGGCTTTGGACTGCCCTCGCTAAATCCCTGCTGCGGTTCGTGTGGGGATTATGGTTCCCTGCAACCAGGCTATTATTAAAATAAAACGTTTCCGCCCCCCTGGCATTTAAATTGGTTGCTGCATTGGCATGGATACTTAAAAATATATCCTGATCCGAACGTTGGTTATTTCTCGAAAAGTCAGCCCTTGCCCAGACGGATTGGTTAGCCGTCAAGCCCCCCCATTGGGATGTAATGCCCGGAGCTACGTTGGTTGTACGGGTCATTAGCGTATCCAGTCCAGAACGGCTACGGGTAATATTGTTTAGGCGGGTGCTGACTGAAAGGACAATGTGGCTCTCAAAAATGTTCCCGGCACCCACTGCCCCCGGGTCGCTTCCACCGTGGCCTGGGTCGATGATGATCCGTGGCATTTGGAATTGCTGGAATGCCACGGCATTAGTAGTTGGACCATTTGTTCCGTGTGGCACCAAGCGGACTTCGATGGCTTCTAACCTAAAAGAGAATCCCGCTGTCCCTGCCGGCTGACCATTACGAGCCCATCCTAACCACCCAAAGTTTTGGGCATGGACACGGTAATAAACATTGAAGTGATTTGCAATATCTCCAGTTAAACGGATTTCAATGGCTTCTAGCCTTCTAGCTTGCCCAGAAGTCCCACTAAGTCCACCATTCCTAGTCCATCCTTGCCAACCAATGTCTTGAATATGTGTGCGATACTCGATACCACCACTTAAAGTACCACCTTCGACGTTAATCCGAATTCCTTCCAAACGCAACCCTTGACCAGTCGTTCCGCTTAAGGCACCATTTCTTCTAGCATCCTGCCATCCTACGTTTTCAATATGAGTTGAGTAAGAAATAGCCGGCGGAGCTTCCCTAAAACGATTGTCCCTTGTTCCTGGTGAGGGTTGCCCGATAGGAACTAGACGGACTTCCATGGCCTCGGCCCTATACGCATGACCGGCTGACCCGGCGCTTTCTCCATTTCGTGCCCAACCGAGCCAACCGAAATTTTGCACATGAACCCGATAGTAAATATTGTAGTGATTTGCAATTTCACCGGTTAACCTAACTTGAATGGCTTCAACACGGCGCAATTGACCACTCGTACCACTTAACGCTCCGTTAGACACCCAACCTTGCCAGCCTATGTCTTGAACGTGGCTACGGTACTCAATCCCACCTGAAAGATGGGAGTCAATTTCAATATTAATAGCTTCCATCCGAAGCGCCTGACCATTAGTCCCCATTGCCTGTCCGTTGCTAACCCAACCTTGCCAACCTATGTTTTGAACATGGGCACGGTACCTAACAGTCGATGCGGATGCAGAAATGAGGTTTTGATCGTTGGACCAGAGCATCCCCCCAAGTAATGTGAAAGCCAAAATTAAAACTAATTTCAACCCCAATTTCATTTTTTGTATCATGCTAAAACATCCTCCCAGTTGTTATTTAAAATATCTGTCAAATTTTAGCATGACTTGCAAAAACGCCCTATCGTATTTTGTCGTTTTTTAATAAAAAATACAAAAATTATACAATCGAAGTGAATAAATCGAAATTATGTTAATTCTAATTGGCTCATAAATCCACCAGACAACGAAACAATTTTAGGCTTTCTTGAAATACACTGTACTAGGCCTAAATTCTCTAATTCATCTAAAACTCTCGAAATTCGTGTTTTAGCAACATCCAGCCCATGAATGCTTTTCAGATCTTTTAGGGAAATCCCCTCATCAATATAACCAAAAATAGAGCTTTGGCCTACAATAAATAAAATTTCAAGCATTTCTGGCATCATTTCAGTCATCTCGTCTAAAACATTTCTTAATTTATTTAGTTGGACCTCTTTCATTGCAAGTTCAGTTAAGATATTTTCTTGCGCAACACCAATAATTTTTAAAAAGGAATCACAAAACATCGTAAGATCGCCTTTATTAAGGGGATTATTTGCTTGTTCGAAACCTTCGTAGTAAACTTCCTTTATTTTATTTGTCGCATATGAGAGCGTCAACGCCGTCAAAGTGTCAAGTTCATGCTTTAAGTATAAACTACTCAAGTAGCGCGAAACCCTACCATTTCCATCGTAAAAGGGGTGGATAAATCCGAAGTAATAGTGTACTATAGCAATCTTATAGAGCATTGGTGTTTCAAATTCATTCAGAAAAAACAACATTTCAGAGAGTTTGGATTGGATTTTTTCTTCAGAAAATGAATTAGAATGAATAACTCTTCCAGTACCACTTGCTGCAAGTACATCTACAGGTTCTTTTCTAAAAAATGCCCCGTCTAAGGTGTTTCTTCCCGTAACTTCTTCCGCTACTATTTCATTGTATAGTTTTCTTATGTCACCCGCTTTCGTTATCGGCAGAAAGCTATCCGATGATAACAAGATGGAATAGGAGTGAACCAGACTAGAAAATCTAACTCTTTTTCCAGTCACTTCATTAGCTTCAAGTGCTTCTGCTATTTGTTTCCTTGAGCTGCGAACCCCTTCAATTGCATTCGTGCTAACTAGCTCTTCTTTCAATTTTGACTCGATATACTGCCTAATTGCTACTGTTGGCAAGGAAAATCTTCGCAATTCTATTTCTTTACTGTTCTTGAGAATTTCTTCATACTTTAACATAAGCCTGTTGTGGATAACATAAAAGCATTGAAATTCTTCAGACGACTTAAATGGCTTGATTCGCAATGGCAGCTTCACGGTTCCATATCCTTCAAATCGTTTCAAAAATTCTTCCTCATATTTCGAAGGATTCTTATAAAATATTTTAGATAATAGTTCATACATGTTAAAAACCTCCTTGAAAACCATTCATATTCATTTGATTTTAACACAAACAATCAAATATGGCAATTTTTTTAACGATAGAATGAACAGTCGAACAAATAAAATCAGATATTTGCATTTATTAAACAATAGATACAAATATCTGATTTTTATTATTTATAATTTATGACAAATAGTTTTTCTATCTCAACGGCAATTTAGCTTTAGACCAGCTTCAGGGATTTACTCGAAGCGTATCTCCATGATTTAAAACCGCCATAATAACTTTAACAAGAATTCCTCAAAAATGGGACCGACAGGTCTGCGCCCTTGCCAATCCCAATCAAACCAACTGAACCCGACGACTATTCCCTGACACGAGGTTCATCTTATTATGGGGGTGACGAGCAATGCTGAATCAGGAAACCCTCAATAAGCTCCATGAACTGCGGCTGTCACACATGGCAGAGGATATAAGGCTTCAGTTGATGAACTAGGAATTTGACAACCTTACATTTGAAGAGCGCATCGGGCTCTTGGTGGACTTAGAATGGGCACGCAAGAAAAACAGGAAGCTGAAACTGCTGTTGTCCAAGGCAAAGTTGCCGGATTCAAATGCTTGCCCGGAGGGGATTGACCATCATCCTGGTAAGCGTCAAATAACAACACGGTAAGCGTCAAATAACAACACGGCTTTAACCCTTCCCGGTTCCCATGGTATAATTGCCGTATCAAAGTTTATGTAACGCAAAAAGCCCCGGTCGGGATCTCCGATCAAGGTCATTTTAGCGGCACGCTTCCTGTACATCCGTGCTCCAGGGAAGGAAATTCTCGATGAGTTCCGGATTTTCCCCGAAAGGGGTATTGGGAAGTTTTTCGAAAATGTATTCCAGATATTTATAAGGGTCGATTCCATTGGCTT
>Ga0268261_10000134_pt1 | contig 45659 bp, 26 predicted proteins | sample TergutNc150P1_FD_190353 | JGI IMG/M metagenome (GOLD analysis project Ga0268261, IMG submission 190353) | Nasutitermes corniger P1 segment gut microbial community from laboratory colony in Florida, USA - Nc150 P1 (SPAdes) (version 2) | ecosystem: Host-associated > Arthropoda: Insects >... | reverse complement strand
TGGTATCGTTGGAATTTTTCATTGACATAATCCTTCCGGCCGCAGTATGGCCCTGGGGTCGACTCAGCCTCTAACAGAAATGAGTACCAGGAATATTTCCTGGGGGTAAAGGCGACCGGTGCGTAAGGCTGACAACCTTACCACTTTCATGTGCCGATTGTCTTGAAATCTGGGAGCCTCAACCTCCTGGAACCCTCAGGGCCTGTCCAGGCCTGTAATGGGATTGCTTTACCTTTACCTTTGTCAAATGCTATAAATTAGGGAGCTGTATGAAGTGTTTATAGAACCAGTCTTGTGCAGTAGTAATGAAGACAGACAGGATTATATGGGCAATGTATAGGATTACCAGTATCGGCAGTGAAAGGGAAAGAGTTTTCTGAATTGTATTACTGATGGGAAAACAAGACTAGGATTCCCCAATTCAGAGGGATTGTTTTTGTTTATCATGACATGAGCAAACTGCAGGATGAAGGTTAAGGACTGTTGGAGGTTTAGAATTTTAGAGAAGGTTAAGGCGTAATCCGGGTTTCCCAGTTGCGTCCCGCGGTCACTTTTCAGATAAGGGCTGTGTATCAGTTGCGTCCCGGGCTGTTTAGGGTCAGAGTACTAGTTGCGTCCAGCGGTCACTTTTCAGGTAGATCTCCTTGTCATTCATGTCTTCCCCAAGTTCCGTTTCCAAAACCTTTTTGCTGACAAAACGGAACGATGGTTTTGTAGTAACAAAATGTAAATGATACATAAAGTGCAATGAGAGTCCCGATATAGTGCAGGCAGTGAATCCTGCCTAAACCGACAGATATTAAATAATTCTGTCAAAAGGAAAGCAATGGAGGAATTGTGTGAAAGACCGCGCAAACTGTTACACAAAGAACTACGATGCCAGTACTTTGATACTGTCACTTATAAAGACATAAGAAACATTAGCAGGAACATGCAAAAAGCACGCTCCTCCCAACTGCTTCCTCTCCCAACAGATATTGAAGAATCTCATGAAACATTAAGTGCTGTACAGGTGTTAACAAGTTCGAGAGAACTTGCTTGTCAAGGATTTGGATAAAACTATTGTAATAATTTTTCGCAAAAACAACTTACAATTTTTAGCTCCACTGATGGGCTTTACGTTGACGGGACATTCAAATCAGCACCGAAGTTTTTTTTCCACCAACTATTTACAATTCATAGACTCGCTATATGCAACTTATATTTTTCTTACCGGTCAATGAACACCCAAAGCCCTATGAGGATGTATCAGACATACGGTCTCAGAGGCTGCAAAACTGGGTGTGAATGTTTTACCAACAATTGTTTTTGCTGACTTCGAAACCGCCATTTACAACCCAGTGACAATAGTGTGGCCAGGTTTGGAAGTTAAATCATGTCGTTTCCATTTAGGACAAAGCTGGTGGCGGAAAATACAATCTCTGGAACTCAGCAAACATTATGGAAAGAAAGACTCTGAGGTCTGCGACTGCTTTGCTTTGGAATTTTTATCCAATCTTCCGAACGACAAGCGAGTGGATCAGTTTTGCAACTATCTGCTATATAATTTTATTGATGCATACTCCACTTTTCCTCTGCCTCTTTGGTACGAATGTACTGCATCATCATTGCGGACCACAAACGCATGTGTGTCATTCCACGCCCTTTTCAATGCACTATTTTACAGTGCGCATTATAATATTTTTATTCTTGTATCTGCACTGCAAAAAATACAGAATTAGACCTTGATCAAATTGCGAAGTGTTACTACACGAATATTTAATATTTAACATTATAGGGTTTATCTAGTTTTAAGAACCGAATTTGTTTCTTCAGTGTCATATAAATTTCTACCAAAAACAAACTGGTACTTCCTTATTGCTTGCATTTATTATACAACTTGCCCCTTCTGTAACTGTGCATGTTATTGCACAAAAGATAACAGATACTACGCATGTCAAACCACAGCGAGCTAAGAGATTTTAGGTCGAAAGATATACATTTAAAAAAAATTTAAATTTATGTTACTGAACCTTGATGCCACAAACAAATGAAGCATTTGTTTGATCCAACGTAAATACAAAATCTACATTACAATATCCATTCGAGTTCTCTTCTGATGTCTCATTTATAGGCACAATATTTTCAATATACTGGCATCTTTTATTTGTGCTTAGTTTAATAATATCAGATTTAACGTTTGTGTTCTTGCTGCTGTCATTATTGGTATCTGTTCATCCTGATATTTCGAAGACCTTTTCTCGTTTCATAAGTGAAAACAACTGTTCACATAACAATGTGCTACTAATTATCAGACATGTTTGGAGAACCAATTGAATAAATTCTGAACATGAAACAACAGTATGTTAATGAAATATCACACACGCGATTCTGCAGAATGGGTAGTAATTATATGAGCAAGTTCGGGGGTCAGGTGTTTGGTACTGCGAGACTTGCTGCATTCAAACTCTCCGGAGACAGTGTTTTCATCACATCATAACAATAACTTGAAATAGGCGATATTAGGAACACAATGTGACTGGCTTTTTCCTAGAAAGATTTTTTTAATAGGGCTTAAACATTCTACACTAAAATGATATAACAACTGTGTTGTCGATATCATTAAACATTTCTGTATGTGTACATATATTTGTGTATAACGTAAGGAAATAATAAAACTGAGTAAGAACCTTCCAATTGTTGAACATTTTGCACACCCATATTTTTCGTTACAACTGATGCAATTCCTTACTAACCACGGGACGCAACTCGTCATGTTTGGGGTTCTAAACTCGGGTTGCAACTGGTACACGTGAAGAAGACACCTTGGGAAGCAACTGATACAATTTCGTGACCACGGGAGGCAACTCTTATTTCCCCGGCATAATTAGCTGTGTCACTGATGACGTTGAAGATGATGATGATGATGATGATGATAATAATAATAATAATAATAATAATAATAATAATAATCTGATAAAATAGAAATTCTGTTATTTTGTAAAAGGAATAATGTTGCTTACAAAGTCTGTAGACAAGTACCATGTAAAAAACCCTAAAATGCGCGTATCAGGAGAATGGATGCGTGCCACCACCATTAACAGTGCTCTCTCAGGTTTTACATATACAGGAATATGTCCACACAAAAGAAATATGATGTTAGGAACGATATGTGCTTCATACTGTATCTCATGTTATTCTACCCAGTCTAACTAAGGCTATGCACTGCAGTTCTGAACAATCCACCGAAACGTAGGTCATCACTCGTGATTCCCTCTTTGAACACGTCACCAACTTATGATTGTAATCCATTCATGAATTTTTTCCACCATCAATAAAAGCAAGAAATGAAAGTACACTGTCGTACATCTTAAGACATGTAGGCTACACTTGTTACGTGGTCTCTGTGTCCCACGTAAGTGTACAAATGTACTGTTTTTGTGGTCCAGAAGTAAACCATCCGACATCACAAAGTTAAAAATTTAGAGTCAGCAGGAAAGGTTCTGGAATTATCATGTTTAAATTTTTTGCTTTCTATAAATATAATTGTAATAATTTGTACAGTTAAAATTGTAGTAGATGTTTGTTATAGGATGAATTGTTTGCTTCAGTACCCTTATTTAAAAATATATTTTGTGTGTTTTTTATCACTCTGCTTTAAATATTCAGCGTTCTTTAACTTGCATATCTCCCTACATAATTTAAAACTGTTTTTGTAATAACTTGAAATGAGTCGGACTTAAGTCGTACCCTTTCATAAAATATCGATGCAGTTAAACATATCTACATACCGGAAAGTTCAGAATGTAAGTAGTAAGTGTAGACTGTCATTAAATGGAATGGAATATTTCAAATGTGGAGAAATTTTGGATACACTGAGAGTAACACACAGTAGTGGTTTGTTGTCTGAGCGCAGGCAAGAAGCTTGAGAATAAGTTTTGTTATCAAAATTGCAACTGAATGATAAGTACGCCTGCTTGTATTGAAAGATGCCGACTTGGAGCAGAAAAATTTTATTTGCTCTAAAATTTCCTGTGTTTGGTGCTTTTGTTTGTCATTAGGTTGAAATTGAAATGGTGAAACGTAGTTAACATGTTGAAATTAAAATAACTCTCATACATATAAAGCAGAGATACGAAAAGTTTAATTTTTAGCACGACTAGCGTTATTGTGTATTTGTTTAAATGGATCTTTCAACAGGCATTGAACTTGAAGGGAATCGTTTGAATTTTGTCAGTGGATTTATATATAACATAATGACCGTATATTGATTCGTTCATTATAGAAGAAAAACGAAACAAAGGTATATTCAGAATTTTAAAATGTTTGCTGATTGCGGTTTCATGGAAGTGTCAATAACAAATGTATGAGACAAACAGCAACAGACAGTGTCTTGAGACTGTTATTGACCGACGTACGTGACAAACAAGTACTGCTGTCGTGTCGGAAGTAGTGTTGTAATATATCTCTATGTGAAACGTGACAAGGAACATGTTACACGTTCTGCATATTGGAACTGACTACAATGAGAGAGGAGGTAGTTTGTGTGCATTCTGAATCTATTAAGGATGTTCTATGTCCTTTCTACCAACTAGCTTATGATTTATTGCTAGGGTTTCATGACGTAAAAGACACATTCTGTTGCTTTGTGTGTATATAGGTATATATATATATATATGTGTGTGTGTGTGTGTGTGTGTGTGTGTGAATGTGTGCGCGAGGGCACGCGTGATTATGCACACACACACACGCATACACACACATCGATATCGATATATTATGTTTCTGGAAAATTGAGGTGGGTTATTGATACACATCTATCAGACTATCAAACGTCACATTTCATCTTCTAGAGTTGCAACATGCAACAGTTATTATACCGTACCGTAACTAGAAAAAAACAGCGAAACACATTGTGGCTAGCATAACCCGAAAGTGGCCACATTCAGTACATCTTCCAGTTGCTGCATGAACATTTGAATGAGAAGGACAGTTTCATAGAAAATATTGAACAGATTTTATGTTACAGAGATTTTCTCTTTTTAGTTTTATGAGACATGTTATAAGAGTTTTATGTATCAGAAGGAAGGTTTCCTGGGACTTTTTCATGATGTTTTGTGTTTTATGTTTTGGACTAACTATTAATGACGTGAAGTAAGTACCGCTTTCCATCTCTCGTTACATTAATGTGTCATATGTTCATTTTGAACTTACTCTATAATATCCTGATGGTGTCGAATGCACGCATTTAACTTTGTTTGCAAGTCACAGTTTGCAATTGTATGAACTTGTTCATCTTCCTGCCGGTGTCGAGACGTGATATGTTGCTGTCTGATATCCAGTATGGCCGCCTTTAGCTTATCGAACTGTGGGTAAGCATTTGTAATCAGTGGGATAGTGAGAGACATGCAAACATACACAGCACCCATTGCTAGCAGTGCTTCGAAACACTGTAAAGAAATGAGTATTTACAAGGTAAATATATTTTAAAATGACGCATTTTTGGAATTCTGAAGAAAATAATTTCACGTACACTGATATCGATATGGAAACGACAAGTGTGACTTCATATTCTTGTTTTAATTATTATTTTTTTGTTCATGGAATGTAAATTCATAAACATTAGACAAGGGCATTACTTTTTTATTGGATTGAATGAACGACTTTACAGATTCGAAACGAAAACGCTTTAGGATGTCCGTTTCATCCGAATACTTTCACACTAAATTCTTCAGTAAAAAATCTGGTATCGCGATGTGAATACGTGAATGTCAAGCAAGGAAATGACGGTGGTTATATGAACATGGAGACATACTTAGGAATTATACTGTTGGCGGAAACAATTTTTCTAAGAATAAAACACATACGATAACGTGTATTACAGGGCATAAATTGTTCTTCGTATACCTCGGTTTAATTACGAGAATTGCTATTTTTTTCACTCTCTTTTGATTTATTATGTTGCACCAGTAACTACTCTATGAAGCAAATCGCCAGATGGAATGAGTGTAACTGATGGGCTGATCCCTGTGGCCGGGCGGTCTAAGGCTTGAGTCTGCGTCCGTTCGCTTGCTGCTTTTGGGGTTTCGAATCTCACCTATGGCATGGATGCCTGTCTGCTGTGAGTGTCATGCGTCAAGTTACTCCGTTTATATGATGCTATCTATTTTGTTTATGTCGTGGATTATGTACTTGGGTATTTCAGCTTTCGTTGGAAAAATTATAAAGCAGTTGGCCTATTGAATAGTGCTTTGTATCTTGGATCAGAAACATTGAGCCGATGTGAGCCAGCCATGTTGAAAGTAATTTAATTGAATTTGATTTATGTTTAGGTTACTTGCAAATTTTTTATGTTTTCTAAAACTGTAGACCACAACCCATTTTATTACTTCTATTCTAGCATTTGGTGTTTTAAAGTAGCGATTATTACTGCAAAGAAACAATGAAATTAATAGTAAAACATTATTAGTGTAATACTGACATTAATCCATATAAAATTTAGCATTGATGAAACATTATCATTTTGTAGAGATGACACGTGTAGAAAATTTCTGTCTGCTATTGTGGTTGGTATCAGGTTCTTGGAAGTTTTTAAATGTTGATACTCCAGATTGTTCTTGTTTGTTTTAGTTGGTGTTTTGTGTGGAAGCTCCTGCGCTACTTGTAATAAGGTTGCTTGTGGTGTTATAAGATATATATATCACTATGTGTTTAATATATATAATATATATTAATTTTATGTACTTTTAGCACCTGATTTTGTTAAATTTTTGCGATATGCTGTTGATGTATATTGTGAGCTTGTGTTGACAGTTGAAGTTCTGATGTTTGTGTTAGTGTTACAGTAAGAATAATTTTGTTGTGTGTAAGCGCATATTATGTTGAAAATCTAATTGCACTTGTATCAAATTGTAGTGTCCAACTGAAAGTAAATATTAGTGCACAATTATTAACTTTTTATGACGACTTTCAGATTATCGTTCAACATTAAATATAGATGAGATAAGATGATAAATGTAGAAAATTGGTTTCTGCTGTTGTGGTTGGTATCAGGTACTTGGGGAAGTTTTTAAATGTCAGTACACCGGATTTTTTATTGGTTTTAACTGATGGTTTGTGTGGAAGCTCCCGCGCTACTTGTAGGAAGGTTGTTTGTGGTGTTATAAAACATGGTGAGTCAATATTTATATACTTTTTCGCACCTGATTTTTTTAAATATTTGTAATATGCTGTTGGTGTATATTGTTACTTTGTGTTGCGAGTTGAAATACTGTTGTTTGTGTTAGTGTTATAGTAAGAGTAAGTTTGTTGTGTGTAGATGCATATTATGTTGAAAATCTAATTGCACGTTTATCCTCTTTTATCTGCACAACTGAAAGTAAATACCAGGGCACAATTATTAGGTTTTTATGACAACTTTCAGATTATTTTTCAACATTACTGAAACGGAATGGGTAATAATGCCTTATGAAGTCTAACCACAAGCAGATTTGGTATTTATGTGATATATGTATAATTATTAAATTTAATATATTGTTTCTATATACATATCCTTTCGGAAATCAGGATAATTTACTGTTTATTCTTGACATGTTCAGAAATTTATTACTCCCGACTTTTCAGTTAGAGTTCATTCAGGATGTCGTACGGTTTTACTAGTGATGAAACCTGCAGGCTTCAACTAGTGTTATTTCTCTAAATACATACATCACTATCATTTACGCTGGTATACCAAGCGTCTCATATTTGATGTACAAGTAGTCAACAAACATCGTGTGAAATTTGCAGTAGAAGTAGGAATTAAAAGAGGTTTTTATCTATTTAATATCCCAAAGTAATGCTTCTTAATATAACGGCAGAACAGAGCGGCACTGAGGACAGTGACGTTTTTAGTTTCTACATGATATTCCGCGGGCACATAATATGTGAGTGGAATATTAAAATGTTTACGTGTGTGTGCGTAATGTACTATGTAACTTGCAGTACCAGATGAGCTACTTTATAAAAGAACAAGACAGAAGGACCACAGGCATCGCTGTGTGTTAAGATATGGCGTTTTGTTGTCTTCGTCATTGCACCTGTTTCGTTTCTTCGTTCTTGTCTTTCACGTGAAGCAGAAACATGAATAAGGACAGCGTCTCTTGCATTATCTGCAACATACAAATACTGCTTTAGTGAAAGGCATATTTATATATATCGCCTTCTAAATCGCCAACCTGCCACTCCAACCGCAAATTGGAACTGCAGGATTCGCAGTAAAACAGTGGATCTACATAGTCTTTTGTGTCCTCGAATTTCATTGAACATAATTTATGTCCACTCGACATTTGGTGCACATGAAATTTTTTAAAATTCTTTGAAATTTTTGTCTTTCGAAACACACGTTCTAGTAGAGTTATATGTCACTGAGCATTCCATAATATATAAATCTTAAACCAGGTCGTGATTTACAGTAAATAAATTTCGTGTATTAATTCTGCCAATAATGTGTTTTTGGCGCATTCAACATGTTTGTCCTTCACGTTATTACAAAAGCATTTTAATACGGAAGGACTGTATTGTGAAACTGTAATGTCAGCTGGCGTTGTTATACCAAACCTTAAAATTTTTGTGCGATTTACTAATAGCCTTCCTCGTAAAGCTAGAGCTACATTGGCTCAAATTTTAAATGCTTTGTAAACAAATGTTGGACCCTGGAAACTTCAATGTAATTAATTATCCAAGTTGGCTGTTCGTATGCTGCACGTCATTTTTAGACAAATACAAATGGTCATATTTGATGTATGGTCATATTTGCAAAATGTGGCATACGATGTATAAAGATTGCCCGAGTGAGCTGCCTGAGAGTAGAGTACGATAGTGAACGATCCATCGGTAGGAATTTTGAGGAAGAATTTTTGCTAATAATGAATACATCCTGTCAAATCGCAGTACAGTATTTATGGTTAGAATGTTTTAATTCGGTTAAAATAAAGTCATCAAGGGTTTCCTTTTCCTTTCCGCTCTGTTCACATTCGAAAATTTACCTGAACATAAACTGGGCTGGCAGCAGTTGAACCGCCATGCAGTGCTTAGGGAGCTTAATTACTCAGAAAATATACTGGCAGATTTTAGGCATTGTTCTTGGTGTCTATTGCTAAGTTAAATAACATCTGCACCGTGGTATAGTGTGCGCTGCGGGAGAAGGGAGTATAATTTTTTGGTCGCAGTTAAGTGCCTCACAGTGGCTGATGTCTGCTGTTATATTGTATCGTTGATGTAATGTAATTTATGGCACACGTAAAATTATATGAAAACAAGTTAATTGTGATTAAATCACTTTCCTGATTATATTATTAGGTACATACATTCAATGCGGTCACATTTGACACCGGGACAAACTTTCCCGCTGTCAGTTGAAACTCCTTGTTAGCTGTAGCAATGATGAACATTAGACATCGCTGAAATGGGATAGCAGTTCCCACCCAGTCGCACCCGAATGCCACGTCTCTCACACTCTCCGCCTGAAACATTTCACAGTTAATGTATTTAGCCTCTCTGAACTCTGCAGCTGTACATTCAATGTAACTGCATTGTGGCAAGCGGGGTTTACTGTCAAATAGTGACCATCTAAACAGTATCCCGGAAGCAGCAATTTCGTGACTAAACCCCATCTCATAAGATATCATCATGTTGGTCTCCTATATTATTCGCTAGTCGTATCATATTTAAGGCACTTTAAAACCTTATTAATCCTTCTTTTTTGTGCCGTTTTGAACCTACTTCCACTTTGTGCGTAACTTCCTGCCTGCAGATTTGCTCAATCACTGTACGATATAGCTGGCCAGACTTTCGGACTCAGCGATCTTCTCTAAAGACACGAAATGTTTCGCGACATTGCATAGGCAATAGTGTACTATTACGTGATCCAGGCAATCATATGTAAAATAATCTAATAATATAACACGCACATAAATACAACTGTTTCGTTTATTAAAAATTGTACTTTCAGACTAAAACATCTTACCGGCTTTAAGAGACGTTCTTCATTAACCTTCCTATTTCGAAGTTGCTGTATGACGCTGCATATCTTGCGATAACATGTGGAAAGAAATTTCATGTTTACTTAGACAAATGTTTAGGCGCCATTTTAAATTTTCAGTGTGAGATGGCTTCGGCATTTTTAGTTAATTATACTGTTTTCTTTGTAAGCGTCTTCGCAGAGGTAGTTTGATCAAAATAATGCTGTCAAACGGAGATCTTGTGGTAGTTCAAAGCGGCAAATAAATATTGACAGAGATCAAAATGCAGATGACTTCGAAAAAAAGTGACCACGACCGACTGGTAGATTGTGACTTTTAAGTCAAATTTGCTGTATGATATTCTAGCTGTTACACAAACAGAAGTAATATTCATATCGATTTTAATTGCTAACTTTGCATTCTCTTTTGATTAAAGTTTACAAACATATTTTTTCTAAATTATCGACAATGATTTTAATGCTTTTTTACCCATGGATAAACTCATGGATAATAAGAATATTATTTAACATTTAATAAGAAATCTTCTCTTGTTTGTTTCAGAGTAATTCAGCTGTTTTTGTCAAAATAATAATACGAAATTTAAAAAATATAAACCACCAATGCTGTTTAGCGACAGGCTGTATTTGACGGCCGGCAGTATTTCTTGTTGCACCTTGCGCTATTAGTTTAGTGCCACAAAACTGCAGTGCCGCTAGCCGTTATCAATAACACTAGGCACAGGTGTTTAACTGTTGTAACACCGGAAGTTTTGGTACCATTTCCAGGGGTTTAAGTTACAAATCTGCTACTTTCGCAGCATCTGTTGATATTGATCTTTGACTGTGTGGTCTGATCTACTTACAGTAGGTACAATATATGGTGCTGAATAGTGGAACTGCAAAGATTGCTGTCATATTTATAGCAGAAGGGAAAATTGTGATCAGTGTTCTAATTTGTTCGTGCATGACCTTACATTCAACAACAATAAAGTGTCTTCTACAGCCCAGTATTTGAAGTACAGTGGCATTTATTTAAAATGCTTTAGGATTACGATATTCTTGAACACAGGTGAGTGCACACAGAGGCTAATCACTCGTCCGACATTCATGCACCAGCGTTACTTTTAGCGTCTGTTTTGTGTATGTGCTGACAAACACAAGATCTGCGCTGTTGCTGTGGATAGTGTTGGCTTGGGGACGTGCCGTCTATTGTCTCAAGCATTTTCCTGCTGACTAAGATCGAACCTCTTTGTGTGACTTTCCTTTCACTTATATATGTTCCGTTACACAGGTATAAATACTTTATTTGTGAATGTATATATTTTGTCACATTCTAAGGTACAAGATATAAGATTCTAAATGTGTAAACTACGAGGTAACTATCATAATAGAAATACGACAAAGGAAATGTTTATAATATCAGGATTAGTGAAATCTGAATTCGCAATTCACAAATAACCGACAAAATGCACTTCATTATTTAAGAATTTCAATCAAACTTTTTTTACCAAAATGTTTCGGCGGCTATTGCGGCCATCGTCAGAGTTACATAATTAGTAGTATACAAATGGACAATTAGGTTCGCTGTGTCGTCACTTCCTAAAAATTAAAGATTGTTATAATTTAGTTTCAAATTTTGTAAGTAATATAATTACAGGTTACAAATCTGTAATACTTCTTATTTTTTGTAAGTTAAAATTGTTTAATCTGTGTTGAGGGAAGTTTGATTCATTGATGTGGTGAGTTAAATCTAGCGTGTAGGTGAGAAATGTGTGATAATACTACTTCATAAATATTGAAGTGTACTTTTTTCGTTATTTGTATATAATGGACCTGATTTATGCACGAAATATATTAAAATAATGATAATTAATTTAGAAAGTTGATTAAAGTTTCTTCTCAAAGAATTTTAAAACACTCAATTCAAAATGAAGTGCGTAATTCTTTATTGAGATAGAAAATAATTTTCATACATTTCACGACTAAAGGGTTGTATATGATAAAAAATTTAAACAGAAAATTTTGTTTGTGGCAAATCATTTTCAAACCCAATCAAAAATAAGTTCGTGATTAGCCATAAAGAATGAAAGTAATTTGAATATTTTGGGGAGATTAACACCTTATAAATCGTAAGATAGTTAGAAACATGTTTTCTAGATTCTCCAAAGAAAATTTAATTCGGAATACCGGGTAGGGAAGAAAAATTCTCAGTATTTAAATTGGGCCATAATTTCTAAATTGATTTGAGGCTGGGTACCCATTATGACAGTAATGTTTTAACAGCGTCAACAACACTTACAATAACCCAATTTGTCTTACGTGTTGTGTCAGTTGAGTTCCACACCAGCAGATCAAAAACACCTCACCAGTGTAAGTGACGTAAGCTACCACTGATTGAATCATATCTGCATAATCTCCCCAATTCTGCAAAAAAAGTATTATCTCAAGCAATGAAAAGATAGGAGATTTCAAATAACGAAATTACGCAAAATGTTTTATATTATGTATATTGGCGTTATGCACGTTTCTTTTTTTGTGTATTGACTTTTAAGCTTTTTCGAAAAATTGCGGTAACGGCTATTGTGTTCGTCCTGTTTGATTCTCCGTCGGTTCGCTCGACACCATGGAACAACTTGTCTTTCAATGGCCACATATTTTGAAAATTAGTATTTGAGAATTTTTTAAAAGTCTGTTGAGAAAAATAAATGTTAATGATTTTTTATGTAACGGGTACTTTACATGAGTACCTGTGTTAATTTATGATAATGTCTGGCTCAATGTTTCTTACAATAAATGTTTCTGTCATAGTTTGTAGCGAAAACCAGAAAACGCAATTCATATGCAATATTTTTTAAAATCATACCTTTATGAGAATATATATGAAAATATAGCATTACCGGACAAGCCAGAGATGACAGTGCTATCTTTGGCCAGGTAACACAACATAGTCGGAAATATGTGTCTTTTTGTCTTAAATAACGGACCAAAAGTGTCAGCATATCTTCAGAAAAGAGTTTCAAATCTATCTTCACCATCACTTTACGTGACTTTCGTTTCCTATTCTCTTCAAACTACGCTAAGCTAGTGTTTGTAACCTTAAACTGAATGGCTGTTTGCACAGACTTATTTTCTACTTGTGTGTTAACTTCACTACATGTATTCCTCCCTCCGTTGGTGTTTTCCATTACTGTTGCAGTTGAATTTTGTTCCTGTGATAATGTACGGTTAATCAGACAGGTGATCGCAAATCATGTCAACTGTTCGGAACTATTGGCACTATGACTGACGCCGATCGGAATTATGAATTGTGTCAAAGTGCTTCGCACTTGAAAGAAGGCGTTTCATATACTTTTGTTGTACTTTTAGAAGAATTACACTTTTCCGTGTAAGTAGTTCCAATAACAAAATATGATAGTGCGTTTAGGGTGATTACGTATTTCGTATTTAGAGTAGTCTGAATATTTTGAAAGTTCTAGTCCAAACAAAATTGAAATCTGTTCTATAAATCCCCATAAAGAAATCTGTAGACAGCGTAGTTAACTGACTCGATGAATCAGAAATATATGACATTCAGAACTGTTTATGTATTCCAGACGTTGTATGTAGGATAAGTTGTATTATAGCCAGGCGTGTTATAATACCACTTAATTTTCAAAATCAAGTTCTCTTTTACAACACAAGACACGTGAATTAAACTTTCCGTGTTTTGTTTCCCGTATTAGTTGCTACGTTTTTTTTTTGTGAACTGCATTAACATGTCTATTTTATTCAGCACTTATCAGCTGATTAAGTGTATAGCATTTGTTTATGGAGGTGCGTTTAATAACCTGAGTAGTGCTTTCTCACTTTTACATTTTCTGGTATCTATCCATAAAAAAGTTCTCAAGAAAGATATTTGCTTCAAGCTGTATCACAGTTCACCCAGGCGAAACGAGGCTATGCACTGCAGTTCTAAGCAATCTACAGCAAGATACTGACGTCACTTTGTTTCGCTCTGACAACAGAACGTCAGCTTAATCACTGTAATACATTCATAAATTTGTTCCAACATAAAAAATGGCAAGAAATTACAGCAAAATGTCGTACATCTCTGAACGTAGAAGCTACGCTTGTTACACGGTCATTCTTTCCGACACACGTACGTGTACAATTATACTGTGTCGTCTGGATCTACCCTAAATCATCCAACATCATAAAAATAAAATGTTATGGTTAACATGCACTGATTTGGACTTACCATGTTCAACTCTTTTGTATTCTATAAATGTAACTGTAAAAATTAAAAATGTAGAATATATTTATTAAAGAATATTTTGCTTATTTAAACACTCGACATTAAAAAAAAAATATTATTTGCGTATGTCCCTTTTTTGTCATCAAACTTAAAAATTCAACTGCCTTTAATTTGCATAACTCATATGTGTGTTATTTTGTTTTCTGTAACGGAAAATGGTAAAGAATGAAGTCATACCGTTTCATGAACCGTCAGAGCAGATAAACATTTCTACGCAATGGAACCTTCAGGATGAAAGTAACAAGTACAGACTGTCATTAAATGGGACGCAATGTTCCTTAACGTGGAGAAACTTTGGATACACTGAGAGTATCACACAGCAGTAGTTTGGTGTCTCAACAAAGAGAAGAAAAATGAGAATGTGATTTGTTATGAAAAAGGGCAACTGAATGATAAATTGGCCTCTTGGTACTGATAGTTATCCTTGAAGCAGAACAAATTCATTTTCTTCTACCCTTTTTTAATGTCGTGTGCCTTTGTTTGTCATTAGGTATAAATTGAAGCGCTGAAGTGTAGTTAAAATGCTGAATCTAAAATAACCACCATGCATATGAAGCAGAGGTACCAAAACTGTAATTTTTATAAGACTTTGTCATGAAATATTTGTGTGAGTAGAAATTAGAGCATTCATTTTAATGGAGGTGTATGATGCTGAATTGTATTTGTGGATATAAACGTCACATAATAGCGATTTTTGTTTCGTTCAATATAATGTTTAAACAAAAGAGGAAGGTGTTAATATTGTATTGTATTATAAGTATTGCTATACCGTGTGATGTACTGTTGTAACATATCTTTACGTGAAACGTGACAAGGATCATGTTATATGTACCGCGTACTGGAACTGACTGCAATGAAAGACGATGTGGTTTGTCTGCCTTCTGAGTGTAGTAACGTACTCTCTGTGTCCTTTCTATACACCGGTTTATGACATAATAAAAATATGAAATGTTTTGCTTTACACACACACACACATATATATATATATATATATATATATATATATATATATATGTGTGTGTGTGTGTGTGTTTATATATATATATATATATATATATATATATATATATACAAACTCCACACCTATGCTTACATGTCTATATGTTATCTTCCTCTAAATTAGGTAGAGTGCTTACACACATTTACCAGACTACATGGCGTCACATTTCAGTAGTCAATATCTTCTTATGCTACAGCATGTTGCAGTTATTATACTGTACCGTAACTACAGAAAAAGCAGTGAAGCACACTGTGGCCAGTAAAATCAGAAAGTGGCCACATACAGAGATATTCAGTGCATCTTCCAGTTGCTGAATAAACCTGTGGAGTAGAGGGACAGGTACAATACTTTGAAAATACTGAAAATGTTAAATTTTACTGTGCACTACTCTTTGGTTTCAGTTTAAGATGATAGATTATTACCTTCTTTTTAATCGAAAATAATGTTGAAACTCTAATGTACACATCAGCTGATTGTTTAGGCTGATTATGTTAATATTATAGGCGTAAACGTACATACTGTGGAGAAAAAAACAGACTCTTTTAAAGTAGTTAGTAAGGAGATTGTTCTAGAAGTGAATGCTTATAAAACGAAGCACAATATCATGTCTCTAGATCAAAATGCAAGATGAATTCACTATGTACAATTTCATGATAGCTTATTTGAAGGTGTGGTTACGTTCTAATATGTGGGAACAACCTAAACAAATAAAAATTCTATTCAGTAATAAATTAAGAGATGGAAGTAATTGAATGGTTGTCATTCGATGCAGATTCAAAATTAAGATATACTGATCTATAATTTTGCCTGTTGTGTTGTATGGGTGTGAAACATGGTCGCTCACAGTGAGGTAGGAACGCAGCCTGAGGGTATGTGAGAATAGCATGCTGATTATAATATTTGGGACTTTGGTGGACGAGGTAATAGGGGAGTGGATAAAACTACATAATGAGGAGCTTAATTATCTGAACTCCCCACCTAATATGGTTGGGATAATTAAATTTAGAAGAATGTAATGGGCGGGGCATGTAACAAGTATTGTTGAACAGAAGTGTCTACAAACTTTTGGTTGTTAAACCTGAGGGAAAGAGACCACCTAGAAGACACAAGTATAGATGGGAGGATAATGTTAATATAGATCTTCAGGTGGTGTGTGGGCATTGACTGGATCGATCTGGCTCAGTGTGGGATAGGTGGTGGGCACTTGTAAATGTACTGATGAACATTCGGATTTTATAAAAATATGGGAATTTTTTGACCAGCTGAGAACCAGTTAGCTTCAGTAGAATGACTCTGCTCCATGGAGTACGTAAGTCAGGAAGTAAGTAAATAAGTAAGTAATTATCAAAGACGTTAAATTAAGTACTTGTATTTTGACATTACAATAAAGTCTTTGTTTATTCTTTTGAACTTACTCTATAATATTCTGATGGTGTCGAATGCACGCATTTAACTTTTTTAGCAAGTCACAGTTTGCAGCTGTATGATCTTGTTCATCTTTCTGCCGGTGTTGAGGCGTGATATGTTGCTGTCTGATATCCAATATGGCCACATTTAGCTTTTGGAACTGACTACAGGCCACAGCGATCAGAGTAGTAACCAGAGTCATGTAACTACATACAATACCCGCTGTTAGCACTGATGTGAAACACTGTAAATAAGTGAATATTAACAATATAATTTTTCGTTAAATGAAACCATTAAGAAATTTTGAGGAAAATAATTTCTGCCTACATTAATGATCATAGGGAAATGACAAGTTTGACTTATACTCTTTTTTTTCACGATTTGTCTTTCGTTCATAGAATGTAAAATTACTTCCAATCAAAACGGAATTTCTTTTGATTGGATTGAATGAACGACTTTACATATTCGATAAGAATACTCTTTAGGATATCTGTTTTATCTTAATATTTTCACACAATATTCGTCGGTGAAAATTTGGTGTCGCGGTGTGAATACATGAATGCGAAGCACAGAAATAACTTGGATATATGAAAATGCACATATACTTAGGAATTATATTATTGTGGGAAGCGATTTTTCTAACATAAAACACACATGATATCTCCTATTACGTGATGTATTCTATTGAACATAAAACTGTGTTTTACGTACTCTTTGATATTTATGAAAATTGCTATTTTTTTCACTGTCTTGTGCTTCATTATATTGCCCCCGTAAATACTTTGTGCTGCGAAGAGCCAGATAGAATGTGTGTATAACTGAGAAACCCATCCCTGTAGCCGGGCGGTCTAAGGCGTGGGTCTGCGTCCGTTCGCTTCTGGGATTGGGGTTCGAATCGCACCAAGGTCTCAGCGTCTGATTACTCGTCTGGAGGTTCCTACTGAGTGTGCTGTGTTTGAGTGTTAATTTGAAGCTTCGTGAAAAAGAGGGCATGACCGGAATACGGGCCAAAGCGTCACATGGGAAAAAATTAACGACGGTTTGACGTAAAGTTATCTATCAATTTCGTGATAGTTGTTAACAGTTTAGTTTAATAAATTAAAATAAACTGTTGTACTGCAGATATATTACTTGAAAATTACGTTCTCTTCTTTTCACATGCGTCAGTGAGCGTGTGGCTTGATATTGAAGTGCTGCGGTTTAATGAGTGTTAACGTTTGTGGAAGATTTACAAATAAACTGTGGGGATGAGGAAAGTGAGTGTTGTGTTCTTTGTGACTGAGAATATCGTGAATCTTACGCTTGGCCATGTATAACCTGATCTGTTTCACTGACATCTGTCTCCAGGTATCATTAACAATTATTGCTGCTAAACACGACACAATGTTAGATCACACAATGACACCAAAGCTAAACTGAACAGGTCGTACTGCTGTAACGCTATGGATTTGTGTTCAACTGGGTGCCGGCCGATACGCTGTATGCAACGAACTTTTCCAACTTTCTCTCAGATCTGCAAATTAATTACGGCTCAGTGCCACGTATAGACGAAGAGAGTTTATTTGATTTTTTTACAATTGCTCGTTGTCAGCCAACCGACCGACGCTATGTAATTGGAGATCATCTTAGAAAAATAACGAAGGAAAGAGGACAGATCGAAAGAAAGAAAGAAAGAAAAAAGAAAGAAAGAAGAAAGAAGAAAGAAAGAAAGAAAGAAAAAAGAAAGAAAGGAAAAAGTAGTGTTATTTAAATAAATCTGTTAAATTAAAAATAATATTAGAATAGATAATGAGAAGTTTGTCTTAGAAATTGTTACCTGTGAGATGTTAACCAATTCATAGAACGGTGAAACAGTCCAGTCGAAAGGATACCACGCAATGAACAGTGTTTCGTGATTTCTCACGATGCGTATTGTTGACTGGGCGAAATGTAAACATAACAGCACAATAAATGCTTTTTTGCAGTACTTCATAATGAGCGGGATCCATCCAGCCGCTGTCAAGTGTCCGGTGTCAGTGTCTCTGGTTGGCAGATCTTCCCACGTGAAGCTGTCTGTTAGGTCCATCGCACGTTCAATACTTCGTTGTCGGAGTCTGAGACAAAGGAACCAGACCCTTATATCACGTTCATTAAATGTGGGAAAGCAGTCAAAGGAGAGCAGGAAAATTTGGATATCGTGTTGTCAGATGTTGAGCATTTAAATTCTTTGCAAATAAAATTCTGAAGAGATGGAATCGTATCTTTTGTCTGGTGTAGAATCCATTATTATTTCGGTGCTAAACTATTCTCTCGTTTCAATGGGCAATAAACAAAAATGTATATGTTCTGTTCCGGAACGTCCCTATCCCAGTAGTTGTGCTAAGATTCTTCAGCCAATTTTGTACTAACTTTACAGTCTCAACTGTAATGTATATTCTGCACTGACGTATTTCCGTGTAATGTCGTAGATTACGCTTCAGTTAAACAACATGATGTTCTAATATTCTATATTTTATACACAAAAGAGTCCAACCCTTTTAATGTATGGTGCACTTAGATTAAAAATAATTGGTAGATATGTGAAGAGACAGCGTTCAATTCAAAACACAACTTTTGTAATATATTTTGTATAAATTTTTATCACATGTATGATACTGTAGAAATGACAGCCAGTGTTATTACTTACCTGCAGTATGAATATATCCACATAACATCCGTCAGCGTATTCAACCCCCGCATTGACGTCATGGCGCGTCCTAAATCTTCCCTGTGTATGTACACGTCGACGAACATGCCTATAAATGTACTGAAAGTGCATGTAATAATTGCTATCATGTACACACCGTAAATAGTCGATATTTCCTTCGTCTGAATTGGAATTCCTGCTATTTTGAAGAGGAAAATCATCGAACCAAAACGACTCTCCGACAGACCCTTTAGTTTTGTTCCTTTTCTATTCATGTGGAAACGATGTACTTCAATGAGAAATAAAACAGAGTTTAAAATATTACTCAAAGCTTTGGAAAGTTCACGTTTGTTTTGTGTTTGTCACCTTCCGACTGCTCAGTACGTTTCTGAGTGTTCGGGCTGTGTGACTGACACTAAGCTCCTTAACAATGCGTTGCTATTGGTAAAGGCATAATCAATATTTTGTTAAATTGCATTATTAATAAGACACGAAAGTTGGTACTGGAGAATAGTTAATTTGTTTCTGTGTAAATGGGGGCAACTACGGAACGTCGGAAGTTGTAGCCATGATATTTGAATACTTGTTGGAAAGACGGAACTACTCACTGGTGCCAATATTTAATTTAGAGTTTTGGGAAATTTGACCGAATAAGAAGCAGATGTTTCATTCTGAATTTATGTACATTCCGTGAATGGGAAAATACTGGAAAAGTAAAAGAATTAAGCGAAATACTATAATAAATACATCTTAATGTAAATTTCTCGTCACTCTTCTCATATTTTAGTCAAATTTTACATTTCTCAACAGGAAAAAATCCTCAAATATGAAATCTGATAAAAAGCCGTGCATTGGGATCAGAGTTGTTTTGTATGGACAGACAGACAGACGGACAGACAGATGTGATGATGCTAATAGATGATTTTCTTTCTGTTTCATTACAGCCCAAAAAGTAAAATTAACATTTTTAAGATTTAATTTATTTTCTTTTTATGTGTATTTGGTTACGATGAATTTTGTAGCATTTTAATTAAGAAGTACTGATCATTCATGTCTATTTTCGAGAGAATATCTCCCTAGTATTGACTTGCTCTCCAACCTCATATCTCTTTTCTGTATTTTATGACAATCCTCTGAATCTCTTCCCTCTCTTAGTATTCAAAATGTTAAACTCTGTTAGATACAAATATTATGGAAATTGTGTTGAAAACTCATACATAACTGTTGTTTCGGGAGTCGCATGAGAAAACACGATTTAGATAGAAGTAAACTGTAATTTCAATTGTCAGGAATTTTTCGTACAAAGGAGACGTATGCTGCTAGATTGCCCAGGATTTATTCACTTATTGATTTTTAACTAATTTTTCTGCAGGCAATGAAAAGATAATTTACCGGTACTGGTATTGAAACTTTGGCTGCGCTTGTGATTTACAAACTCTCTGTCTTAACACTCGGCCCAGACCTTCTCTTAATTTTGGGATTTGTTTGATGAAAGAGTAATTTTATATTACCGCCAAAATGTCAGTGCCCAGTGACTTCGAAAGCCATCTGTATGACAAGGCATTAAGGTAAGGCGTCGAGGAGTCAGATGGATGGGATGCTGAGAGCATGTGGGACAGATTGGAAGTGTTCTGGTGAGTGTGGTTTATCAGTGCATTCAGATTTGCTTGATTTGATTTGTGCAAAGTGTTACCAGCTTATTTGAGCCACGTTTCCGCATATCGTACAGGGGTTTGAATTTTTGAACCTCCGATACGCAATAACACTTATAAAATCCCCCTTATAGCAACCGATGCAGAAATCTACGATGTAGAAACACATAACTTGGAACTACTTTGTGTTGCTATTACTAATAATTAATTGCAACAGCTGGACCGCCAATAGCAGGAAGAATGAATATAATTCGATATGTGACAGGAGAGACACATGCAGCATCATGACATATACTGTACACAGTTCAGTTTATTAACACATTGCGGACGGGTGACGCAGATTTGCGTTTTTAACACGGTGAAACTCGGTACATCTGCAAGTTCTCCTTAGTGCCACTCCACAAGGGGGAATGTTTCCAGAGATATCACAATCTCAGGAACTACTAGGGTCTTTGGTGAGTATTAACTGAAAATTTCAGTTCACAAAAATAATTAGCGAATTTGTTATAAATTTTTAAAGAAACAGAGTATAAAAGTTGATTAACCCTTAAGCTAATAATGTCATATACATATATATATATATATATATATATATATATATATATATATATATATGCAGTGTCTGTAAAACTGTGTGAACAGCACACTGTAGCAGTAGCAGTACATTTACATTTGTATTTCCATTCAGTTCGCAACCTGTCAGTGTACACTGTGTGTAACAGTTCTACATGGTGATGTGCAGGGAGAATAAAATAACTGAACTGATCTGAGAGCCTTCGATCACACAAAAAGGCTGTATTTTCACAGCTATAAGAATGCAGTTGCGTAAACAATACCACAGTTGAAATTAGAAATTGTAGAAATTAGTGTGTCAAGGTGTGCATGCTGACATCCGCAACGTTACGACGTCGATAGAAAAAAGTGGTACTTCCTACAGTTCCGAAATATTGATTTGCCAATGCAAACTAGGTCACTCACGTACAGAAAGTTTGGTAATGAAAAGCTGACACAGCACAAGGACTGTATATATGGCTGTATTTATTAGCGTATGAAGGAGACGCATTGTTACTTCTGTAGAACCTGCCAGAGGACACATCAACACCTCCTTGAGTGACAAAGCGGAAAGCTGTAATGGTCTTCTCTTACGTCATCTTCGCTGTGCTGACAAACAGTTGTCATGACTGGACTCTTAAACTGCTCTAACGTGTGAGAGTTTTGTGATATGACTACTATTTTGATTATTTCCATTTGAGTGGGAAATTGCGGAAGTTATTAGGTAGGGCGGTAGGAAGGAACTGCATTTTGTTGACGAATGCTTATAGCATTATCTTCGTAAAAAAACAGAAAATTTTTCGTCATCTTATTTTGCAATAATAGAAAAAAACTGAATATTATGTGAGCAAAGTACTTACATAATGCAGGAGATCAAATATTCGACTGATCCATTCTGTTTTTTCTTCCACAGCGTATTTTGCCCCCTGAAGAAAATGAAAATAGTAAGGAACTTTAATATTTAGAAATAACCAACGAAACAGAAGGCTGATTCTTACATTGAAAGTAGGACACAGACATTTGTATAACGAAGGAAACTTTCTGTGGCCAAGGAGTGAAGAAAGTTGTGACTGCACACCTTTTGTAATGTAAGATTATTTTGTAATATTTGTTTCGCAGTTTTAATTGCCAGTTCCACACTTTGGATCCAAAAGACCGAAGAACGTTTATTTTAATTTTGTACGTTTTGAAGGAACTTAGTCAAATCGACCAAACAAAGTTAATTATGACGTCAGCTCTTACGTTGAATGAGGGCAGTCATGTGCCGCTAAGTGCTGCTTGCTGCCTTGATGTGGTCTTCTGTGTTCCTGCTGAGGGCTGTGGCGCCACATGCACTTGTTGTGTTACGTCACATTGTGTAACAGCTTCTGAAGACTTGAAATATGACGTAAAAGTTGTTGCCTTAGCATAATTAGGTTTAAATGAGCAAGTGTTACAGTAACCTTTATAACTTTTACGTTACGTTAACCCTTATCCTGCTAACGTGGAAAATATTGTGAGCTCCTAATAATGCCAGAAATTGGCAGATGGGATTTAATTCGGCGATTAAATGGTTAAACGTACAGGGCACAATTACTGAGAAGGTAGCTGATGGGCTTGAAAATAATGTTTATATTTTTTGTGTGTTCCTTGCAATATAGGACTTCTCAGTGTTCTACTTTCAAATAATCTGCTGTTAAATGTTTTACGTTTGGTTCGAACTTTCAGTACTATTGAATATATGAAGATGACGTCATTACGCCTACATCTCTGTGCTTGACAGAGATAAATATGTTGAATATACTTTTTGAACTATGGTCAAGGCGAGCTCAGAGACAGTATGTTTGTTTATTGGAGTTATAATTTGAAGTGTTATACACAAGAGAAATCACACTTTTGCAAAAGTATACTGTGTGTTACAGATGTTCGGGTTTTGGTGTTTTTTTCTGTGATTGCTGACATAAGCCTAGTGAAATATCATTTACCAGAATAGACCTTAACCACAACATGAACAGCCTTTAACCGCATTCTCCTGTATTTGCCGTTAAAGAGGCAGAAGTACTGTTATTGAATTCTCTAAATACTGATTCTGTTGAAAGTGAAAACTAAACTGTCCTACAGCTTTGCGTCTGAGTTCAACCATAGCGTCCGTCTGTTGAACTTTTTGATTTGGCTACTTTTGGCGTTAAGCCCCTTGCGTCACATTCTGAAACATTACAATCAATGAGACAACTTATCATAATTCAGGGCAAGCAGTAAATAAGAAAGACGATTCTCAATACTGAAAGTAGAAAACAGAAATTTACGTAACGGACCAAACTTGCTGTAACAAAGGTGTGAACAAAATTTTAAGAGCGCACTGTTGCTAATAGAGAATTATTGTCGTATATTATTTTCACAATTTCATATTTCTTTTTCACATCTCGGCACCAACAGACACAAGGTAGTTTATTTTGATTCTATAGCCTGTTTAATGACCCTGTATACAGAACTGTCCGATTCACATTTAATTGTTACTACAGACTGTGCTGTTTTCTTTACCGCTCGCAGTAAGGGATTTAGGAGATGTGGGGCCACAGGAGTACATTTAATTGGTGCCCTGTCTGCAGGAAGTGTGGACCATGGCTTCTGTGGTGACAAAATTACATGCAATTGGCATGTAGAAATATCTTTATAGACTGCCAGTGGCAGGTAACAAAACATACTTTGCTGCATCATCCCATTGATTCAGCGCAACCGAAATGTTGCATTTGAAGTCTTTTCCTTCGGCTGTCACAATAGATTTTTATGCGATGTGCTATAGTCGCAGAGACGCCAATTTGCTTTATGTTTGTCCGTCTGTCCGCATGTATCAGGGCAGCTTTAATTGGAGAGATTTCCATATTCTTTCATATTGGAAATTGCATTGAAACATCTAAATTTGGTTAAAATCGGGCAAAAATATTGAGCACTTTACATAAAGACCTAAGTACGTTTCGTTTCTATCGGCGACACGAAACCTCTATAAATTCGATCTCATTGACAGAAGTGGTGTCAGGTTTTGTAAGTACGAATATGTGTAAAAAATACGGGAATTCAATATAATGGTGCTTTTTGCGTATGTTACCTATCTTATTACGTTCAAATGATCAGGCTGGGATCTAACAAAGTTTGAATATCACCATAATGAAGGCGTAATCCGGGTTTCCCAGTTGCGTCCCGCGGTCACTTTTCAGATAAGGGCTGTGTATCAGTTGCGTCCCGGGCTGTGTAGGGTCAGAGTACTAGTTGTGTCCAACGGTCACTTTTCAGGTAGATCCCCTTGTCATTCATGTCTTCCCCAAGTTCCGTTTCCAAAACCTTTTTGCTGACAAAATTGAACGATGGTGTTGTAGTAACAAAATGTAAATGATACATAAAGTGCAATGAGAGACCTGATATAGTGCAGGCAGTGAATCCTGCCTAAACCGACAGATATTAAATAATTCTGTCAAAAGGAAAGCAATGGAGGAATTGTGTGAAAGACCGCACAAACTGATACACAAAGAACTACGATGCCAGTACTTGGATACTCTCACTTATAAAGACATAAGAAACATTAGCAGGAACATGCAAAAAGCACGCTCCTCCCAACTGCTTCCTCTCCCAACAGATATTGAAGAATCTCATGAAACATTAAGTGCTGTACAAGTGTTAAAAGTTCGACAGAACTTGCTTGTCAATGATTTGGATAAAACTATTGTAATAGATTCTCGCAAAAACAACTTAAAATTTTTAGCTCCACTGATGGGCTTTACGTTGACGGGACATTCAAATCAGCACCGAAGTTTTTTTTTCCACCAACTATTTACAAATCATAGACTCGCTATATGCAACTTACATTTTTCTTACCGGTCAATAAACATCCAACGCTCTATGAGGATGTATCAGACATACGGTCTCAGAGGCTGGAAAACTGGGTGTGAATGTTTTCCCAACAATTGTTTTTGCTGACTTCGAAACCGCCATTTACAACCCAGTGACAATAGTGTGGCCAGGTTTGGAAGTTAAATCATGTCGTGTCCATTTAGGACAAAGCTGGTGGCGGAAAATACAATCTTTGGGACTCAGCAAGCAGTATGGAAAGAAAGACTCTGAGGTATGCGACTGCTTTGCTTTGGGACTTTTATCCAATCTTCCGAACGACAAGCGAGTGGATAAGTTTTGCGACTAGCTGCTATATAATTTTATTGATGCATACTCCACTTTTCCTCTGCCTCTTTGGTACGAATGTACTGCATCATCATTGAAGACCACAAACGCATGTGTGTCATTCCACGCCCTTTTCAATGCACTATTTTACAGTGCGCATTATAATATTTTTATTCTTGTATCTGCACTGCAAAAAATACAGAATGGGACCTTTATCGAAATGAGAAGTGTTACTACACGAATATTTAATATTTAACATTATAGGTTTAATCTAGTTTTAAGAATTGAATTTGTTTCGTCAGTGTCATATAAATTTCTACCAAACACAAACTGGTAGTTCCTTATTGCTTGCATTTACGATACCACTTGCCACTTCTGTAACTGTGCATGTTATTGCACAAAAGATAACAGATAGTACGCATGTCAAACCACAGCGAGCTAAGAGATTTGAGGTCGGAAGATATACATTTAAAAATAAATTTAAACTCGTGTTACTAAAAATTACCTTGATGCCAAAAACAAATGAAGCATTTGTTTGATCCAACGTAAATACAAAATCTACATTACAATATCCATTCGAGTTCTCTTCTTATGTCTCATTTAGAGGCACAATATTTTCAATATACTGGCATGCTTTATTTGTGCTTAGTTTAATAATATCAGATTTAAGGTTTGTGTTCTTGCTGCTGTCATTATTGGTATCTGTTCAACCTGATATTTCGAAGACATTTTCTCGTTTCATAAGTGAAAACAACTGTTCACATAAAAATGTGCTACTAATTATCAGACATGTTTGGAGAACCAATTGAATAAATTCTGAACATGAAAACACCGTATGTTAATGAAATATCACAAAGGCGATTCTGCAGAATGGGTAGTAATTATATGAGCAAGTTCGGGGGTCAGGTGTTTGGTACTCCGAGACTTGCTGCATTCAAACTCTCCGGAGACAGTGTTTTCATCACATCATAACAATAACTTGAAATAGGCGATATTAGGAACACAATGTGACTGGCTTTTTCCCGGAAAGATTTTTTAATAGGGCTTAAACATTCGACACTATAATGATATAACAACTGTGTTGTCGATATCATTAAACATTTCTGTATTTGTGTATATATTTGTGTATAAAGTAAAGAAATAATAAAACTGAGTAAAAACCTTTAAATTGTTGAACATTTTGCACACCCATATTTTTCGATGCAACTGATGCAATTCCTTACTAACCACGGGACGCAACTCGTCATGTTTGGGGTTCTAAACTCGGGTTGCAACTGGTACAAGTGAAGCAGACACCTTGGGAAGCAACTGATACAATTTCTTGACCACGGGAGGCAACTCTTATTTCCCCGGCATAATTAGCTGTATCACTGATGACGTTGAAGAAGAAGAAGAAGATGATGATGATAATAGTAATAATAATAATAGTATTAATAATAATATGATAAAACTCATATTCTGTTATTTTGTAAAAGGAATAATGTTGCTTACAAAATACCTAAGTACAGGAGTTTGTAGACAAGTACCATGTAAAAAACCCTAAAATGCGCGTATCAGGAGAATGGATGCGTGCCACCACCACTAACAGTGCTGTCTCAGGTTTTACATATACAGGAATATGTCCACACAAAAGAAATATGATATTAGGAACGATATGTGCTTCATACTGTATCTTATGTTATTTTACCCAGTCTAACAGAGGCTATGCACTACAGTTCTGAACAATCCACCGAAACGTAGGTCATCACTCGTGATTCCCTCTTTGAACACGTCATCAACCTATCATTGTAATCCATTCATGAATTTTTTCCACCATCAATAAAAGCAAGAAATGAAAGCACACTGTCGTACATCTTGAGACATGGAGGCTACACTTGTTACGTGGTCTCTGTGTCCCACATAAGTGTACTAATGTACTGTTTTTGTGGTCCAGAAGTAAACCATCCGACAACACAAAGTTAAAAATTTAGAGTCAGCAGGAAGGGTTCTGGACTTATCATGTTCAAATTTTTTGCTTTCTATATATATAATTGTAATAATTTGTACAGTTAAAACTGTAGAAGATATTTGTAAAAGGATGAATTGCTTGCTTCAGTACCCTTCTTTAAAAATATGTTTTTTGTGTTTTTTATCATTCTGCTTTAAAAATTCAGCTTTATTTAACTTGCATATCTCCCTACATAATTTAAATCTCTTTTTTAATAACTTGAAATGAGTCGGGCTTACGTCGTATAACTGATGGGCCGATCCCTGTGGCCGGGCGGTCTAAGGCTTGAGTCTGCGTCCGTTCGCTTGCTGCTTTTGGGGTTTCGAATCTCACCTATGGCATGGATGCCTGTCTGCTGTGAGTGTCATGCGTCAAGTACTCCGTTTATATGATGCTATCTTTGTTGTTTAATTCGTGGATTATGGACTGGGGTATTTCAACTTTCGTTGGAAAAATTATAAAGCAGTTGGCCTATTGAATAGTGCTTTGTATCTTGGAACAGAAACATTGAGCCGATGTGAGTCAGCCATGTTGAAAATAATTTAATTGAATTTGATTTATGTTTAGGTTACTTGCAAATATTTCATATTTTATAAAACTGTAGACCACAACCCATTTTATTACTTCTATTCTAGCATTTGGTGTTTTAAAGTAGCGATTATTATTGCAAAGAAACAATGAAATTAATAGTAGAACATTATTAGCGTAATACTGAAATTAATCCATATAAAATTTAGCATTGATGAAACATTATCATTTTTTAGAGATGTCACGTGTAGAAAATTGGTGTCTGCTATTGTGGTTGGTATCAGGTTCTTGGAAGTTTTTAAATGTGAGTACTCCAGATTGTTTTAGTTGTTATTTTGTGTGGAAGCTCCTGCGCTACTTGTAATAAGGTTGCTTGTGGTGTTATAAGATTATATATATATATATATGTGTGTAATATATATAATATATATTGATTTTATGTACTTTTAGCATCTGATTTTGTTAAATTTTTGTGATATGCTGTTAATGTATAGTGTCACCTTGTGTTGAGAGTTGAAGTTCTGATGTTTGTGTTAGTGTTACAGTAAGAATAAGTTTGTCGTGTGTAAGCGCATATTATGTTGAAAATCTAATTGCACTTGTATCAAATTGTAGTGTAAAACTGAAAGTAAATATTAGTGCACAATTATTAACTTTTTATGACGACTTTCAGATTATTGTTCAACATTATATATAGATGAGATAAGATGATAAATGTAGAAAATTGTTGTCTGCTGTTGTGGTTGGTATCAGGTATTTGGGGAAGTTTTTAAATGTCAGTAAACCTGATTTTTTAATTGGTTTTAACTGATGGTTTGTGTGGAAGCTCCCGCGCTACTTGTAGTAAGGTTGTTTATGGCGTTATAAGATAAGGTGAGTCAATATTTATATACTTTTTCGCACCTAATTTTTTTAAATATTTGTAATATGCTATTGGTGTATATTGTTACCTTGTGTTGCGAGTTGAAATACTGTTGTTTGTGTTAGTGTTATAGTTAGAGTAAGTTTGTTGTGTGTAGATGCATATTATGTTGAAAATCTAATTGCACGTTTATCCTCTTTTATCTGTACAACTGAAAGTAAATACCAGGGCACAATTATTAGATTTTTATGACAACTTTCAGATTATTTTTCAACATTACTGAAACCGAATGGGTAATAATGCCTTATGAAGTCTACCCACAAGCAGATTTGGTATTTATGTGATATATGTATAATTATTAAATTTAATATGATGTTTCTAAATACATATCCTTTCGGAAATCAGGATAATTTACTGTTTATTCTTGACATGTTCAGAAATTTATTACTCCCCGACTTTTCAGTTACAGATCATTCAGGCTGTCGTACGGTTTTACTTTTGATGAAAACTGCAGTCTTCAACTAGTGTAATTTCTTTAAACACATACATCACAATCATTTACGCTGGTATACCAAGCGTCTCATGTTTGATGTACAAATAGTCTAAAATCTTCGTGTGAAATTTGCAGTAGAAGTAGGAATTAAAAGAGGTTTTTATCTATTTAATATCCCAAAGTAATGCTTCTTAATATAATGACAGAACAGAGTGTCACTGAGGACAGTGATGTTTTTAGTTTTTACATGATATTCCGCGGGCACATACTATGTGAGTGGAATATTACAATGTTAACGTGTGCGTGCGTAATGTACTATGTAACTTGCAATACCAGATGAGCTACTTTATAAAAGAACAAGACAGAAGGACCACAGGCCTCGCTGTGTGTTAAGATATGGCGTTTTGTTGTCTTCGTTATTGCACTTGTTTCGTTTCTTCGTTCTTGTCTTTCACGTGAAGCAGAAACATGAATAAGGACAGCGTCTCTTGCATTATCTGCAACATACAAATACTGCTTTAGTGAAAGGCATATTTATATATATGTAATAAATCAAAAGACCGGGGACATTAAATTAAATGTCTGCAATCCTGAGTGTTCACTGAAGATAACGCAAGAGCCAGTAATTTTGTGAATAGTCTGGAGACTGTTTCTAGTGATGGTTGTTATTTATGCCATTTTGTGCTTGATATTATTAGCGTTCAGTTTCCTTTTTTAGACATAGATTGCGAAAGGCTAAGGATAAAAATAATACTAAATCTGGCTGTTGTTTTATTAATCTTATATTAATATTTACATTTAAGCATTTTTAGAACAAATTATTATTTGTTTATAATATGGAAAAACACACTTAGAAAAATGATCTAACCGTGTAAGGAAATCTGTCTATAACGTGCTGTCAAGCCGATTCTATGTTTGTTTGTGTTGTCCCCTCGTATTTACAAATTGGTTGTTGTGTAAGTGAACATTTGTTTTGAGTCACAATCGATAAAAAAAATTGTTTAGCATGTCTAATTCCTTAGCTTATCAAGTCTACGTTCTTAATACGTAAATATAAACATGCCGTATAGAAGACCTACATTTTATTCTGTATGTGTTTTGATGAAAGTACGGTCTGCATTTTATCTTGTCATTCGTAATAATGTCCCAAGTTTAATTTGATGAATTTGTTGTTTCATTGTAATTCTTGTACAGCAAGTGTTATGTTGGGCTTTGAAAAAAAGCACCATTATAAATAGAAGCCTGCACATCCCATTGTATCAAGTGCTTATCGAAACCTATTTAATAGGAATTAAGTACATTGTGCGAAAGACGGATTTACATTATGGCCTAAGAAATGAAGAGGATTAAGCTGAAGTGATAAATGTAATGCCTAGTGCTGGTACAATTCATAAATCGGACAGGATAAGAAATCGACCGTCTGTTAAACCGGATGATTTTTTGGCCAATTTAAATCAGAATTATAATAATAACTCTAATGAAAACTGCGCTCAGTTTACTACAGATCCTAAATATAAAAAGATAAAGGTTTACAAGAACTGTGCGAAAAGAAACAATTTAAGATTTATAGACAGCGACAGTAATCAAGTGTTAAGAATTTATAATAAAAATATTTGTGGTTTAGGATCTAAAACGAATGACTTATTATTGCAGTTTATCCAAATTTTCCACTAATTGCAGTTTGTCGAAACGTTCCATACACTTAACTGAACATCATTCAAGACAGTTTCAAATAGAACATATAACAGTGGGCAATTATACCCTTGGAGCGGAACGTATTAGACGATCCCACCATAAAGGGGGGCGTTTGTATGTTTATACAAACATACTTTAGATTTTCGGTACTTAATGTAGAAACGTTTTGTAAAGTCAAGAATTTGGAAGCTTTTGCTTTAAGATTAGACTTTTTACCTTTTAAATTTTGCATTATTACTGTTTATAGATCACCTAATATTAATTATCAGCATTTCATAAAATGATTAGGAAATATAACCAATAAAAATTTATAAACCTGGTGTGCAACTAATAATTTGTGGTAATATAAATGTAAACTATCTCACTGAATCTAAAGAAAAAACAAGAACTAAATAACATACTAAACTCGTACAATCTTGTAAGTGTAATAAACTATCCTACAAGAATAAAAAACAATTCAAGATCTGTAATAAATAATATTTTCCTTGACACAACTCAATTTGGAACGTACACAACCTGTTCAATGTTAAATGGTTTATCGGATCATCATGCCCAGATGCTAGATTTTTATGTTGTAAATCTAAATAGTAATAGAAATGATTATAAAACCATAACTATAAGAAAAATTTACTTTAACACAATTAGTGAATTCAAAAACAAATTGAGCAATGAATTTTCGCAAAATGTTTTTGAAAATGATAATAATGATATTAATAGGATTTTTAACTTTTTTTTAAATACATATTTACAGGTATTTTTTCTTGTTTTCCCAAAATATTAATCAAAAAGACAACATCAAATAAGCAATGGATAACTAAAGGCATTATTAACTCCTTCAAAAGGAAAAAGGAACTATACTTGTTAACTAGAAATAATAATGATATACAATTAAAGGAATACTATAGAGGTATAGCAAGATTTTATCAAAGGTAATAAAGACTTTTTTAAATATTACACCGCAATAATCAAATCATTCATTTTAATAATGAAATCAAGACGACGTGGAACATCATAAAAAGTAAAACTGGGGGAAATAATATTAAATATGATAAATTAAACATTTTAAATACAGATGAGGAATACAATAAAAGTGTTAATGCGGAAATATTTAATAAGTACTTTTTAAAGTTTACAGAAAATATCTCCTGTAAAACTACGGGGAGTAATAAACAAATTCTGATTTGTGCTAAATACTCACTCTTATTTATCTCATTCATTTAATCTTTAATTTACCAATATTGATTTTCATAATGCATCCACGTGGGAAATTGAAAAAATTATTCACTCCTTTCCTTGGAAAAACGCGTGTAGGTATGATGAAATTTCAATGAAGGGGTTGAAAGTAAGAACACCTTTAATTATTTCACCATTTGCGTTATAAACACATTACTAAACTAACGTGTTCTCCCAGCTAGATTAAATATTCTATTATAACTCCACTACATAAAAGAGGTGACAAAAATAATGTGTCTAATTACAGACCAATTTCATTATTAACTTCGTTTTCTAATTAATAGTTTAATAACACTTATTACATCCAATAAAATTGTTACACACAGCTAATTTTGTTTTAGAAACAATTCATCAGCAGAGAAATCTGCTTATAAATTAATTAATATTTTAACAACCTTCAATGAAAAGAAAATAGTTGGAGTTTTGTTCTTCGATTTGGAAGAGGCTTTTGACTGTGTAAACCATGATATTCAGTTAGCAAAGATGGAATATTACGGTATAAGGGGCGTGATGTGTACTTTAATTAAATCCTATTTAGAGGACAGATATCTGAGGGTGAAATTTAATAACAGACTTTCTACTTAGGACAAAATCAATAGAGGTGAGCCTCAAGGACCAGTTTTGGGACTATTATTCTTTTTAATTAATAGTAATGTCTAACCATCTCTAATACCACGTACATTATCCAACAAAAACTCCTCAATTATATTGTTTGAAGATGATAAAAGTGTAAATATTAGTGAAACATGCTTCATGAATTTTGAAAGAAATTTGAATATAGTTTTTAGAATAATAAGGAAGTGGTATAATTCCAACAATCCTTCTTTGAATTTTGATAAAAATAATTATATGAAATTTATAAGTAAAAATAAATCCTTAAACAAATCAAATGTTGAACATGATAATAAAATGATAATACAGACAGATTTTGTAAAGTTTTTGAGTATAACAGTAGTTAATACACTCTCTTGGAAACAGCATATTGATACAGTTATTCCCAAGTTAAATAAAGCTTTTTAAATAATTAGAAGGTCTAAATTATATTTATCATATGCTGTACTAAAAATGGTGTACTATGCTTCTTTCACTCAGCAATGTCCTGTGGTTTGATTTTTTGGGGGAATTCAACCAATAGTATGTGTGTATTCAAATTACAGAAGAGAGTTATTAGAATAATAATAAGTGCTAAAATAACGACTCACGTAGAGAGTTTTTTAAACTACTAAATATATTACCCTTATCTGCCCAATACATATATTCTCTGTTAATGTTTGTAGTTAACAATTGAAAGTTATTTTTGGAAAATGCCGATTTGTACTCAGTAAAAACAAGGAAAAACTAAAACCTTTATCCTCCTCTTTTTCACCTAACAAAATACCAAAAAGGAGTACATTTTGCCGGAATTAGTGTCTTCAATCATTTGCTAACTTCCATAAAGAGCATAGCGAATGAAACAAAAGTGTTCAAAAAGACCTTAAGATGTTTCGAATGGATAATCCATTTTATTCCATGGATGATTTTTTTATTTAGAGTATAAGCTATATTCTAGATTGTAACAACTTAATAACACGATGTATTGATAATTTATTATGTAGCTTTTATATACAATTGTATTGTTATGACGTCTGCAATTCAACAGATATATTGTGGATGATATTGTGACTGTCTCTTCATCCTTGGGATGTGCCCGTAAGTGAATATATGGAATTAAATACATAAATGAATGAAAGGATTAGCGTTAGAGACACGAAAAGGAAGGCTGTGTGATTGTGAAGAGAATATTCTTTTGTATCTTTTCACGGTAGTTCCTTGGTATTGTTTTAGTTTTTGAGTTTGACAGGGACACACACAATGTGTGAAAGGCAAAATAGGATCTATGCGATTTTGGTCTCAGGAGTCCAGGTAAGTCGGCTTATGAGATACGTGAATGGATTTAAGCTAAATTGTTTCTTAATGATCAGGAAGCAACAGTGGTAGAGATGGACGGACCTGAACGACATGTTTACATTAATTTTCGGGACAATGACCGAATGCAGGAAGTGTTCCATTCGACCGGAGATTAAGTTGAATACCGACATAGCAATGGCAAACTATCAACAGTCCAGATAATTACAGCTGGAATGGGAACGAGAAGAGCACGAATTGCCAACTTCTACCCAGGAACAGTAGGATGGAGTACTACGGCCCGTTCTGTGTTTGTACGGAGAAGTGAGTGACATTTAGGCAAAATCATTGTCTCGACTATATCGTTAGCCGGTGGCCAATGTCCTTCGACTCACAATGATTACTCTCTCCAAACACATACCGTCACATATTACTGTGACTGGCAGCGGAGTGCTGGTGTTATACGATGGATAACCGATAACGTGTTTTGGTTTTAATATCACGTGCCACCTTTATCAAGCGTGCCCGATGCGACGGGATTGCAGCAGACGGTACTTATCCACACATATCTTGGTCGAATATAGCCATGCAGGGACAGGAAATACACTGCCGGCCCGTAGAAGTCGAAGAGGGGACAACACGGCACAGCGGACAGCCAGAGCTTGTAGATAGGAACTATGAGGAGCATTGTGCATCACACCGTCGTGTGGGAATACTGACCACTTTGACGAAAATGCGCAGTTAGACGTAACAATGCTGGTTTTGAGGTGCAGTTTTGAACCTCTTTCGTTCCCGGCACACTCGGCCCTGGTGCCAGTGTCAAACGTGGCGGTCCGAGTGGAGAAAATTGAGACGGCAGTGGATAATAAAACGGAATCTACTTTGTTCCAATTACAAATAGCAGAACACCTGGAGACGTACGAGTTCACCCAGATAAACATGTCGAACATGGAAGTGGGGAAGGCGAGGTAGAGGTAGGTGTGTTGATGACAGGGAGCGAGCATTCGCTTGCTGATACAGGTTGCTTGAACGCATCAAAACCGACCAGTCCAAAGTGGCCTATGCAACCAAGACCGGATAGGAGACGGTCTGGGACCCGAAATATAAGTAGGAGCGGGTTTAGAGCCACGTTGACACAAATATAGGTAAAACTTCGTTACCTTGTCTTCTGTTTCTAATCTACTGGCGGACACATAAAATAGCGTCTATAATCGTCAATGGCATGTCAACGATAATAAGAATGCAGATGTTAACTGATTTCGTCCACAAAGAAGAGATCGACATTATCCTATTACAAGAAGTCACCACACTGATTTTGTCCCTATAAGAGGATACAAGGAATACACAGATGTGGGAGCAAACAAACGTGGCAATGCCATGCTCACCAGAGAGAAAATAAAAGTAACCAAACTCAAGCTTTTGACCTCCGGGTGGGGAATGGCAGCGTATTGCCGAGGCGTCTGGTTAGGAAATATATATGTGCCGCCTGGCTTATCCAATAAACTGGAGAGAAAAACATTTTACAGTGTGGAACTCACTCATTGTCTCCAAAAATGATCATAAAGTCAATTTTAACTGCGTCCAGACAGATACGGCTGCGCTGGGAATATGAACTTCAGCCAATATAGAAATTGGTCCTCGGCTTCGGTTTAGTGGATGTGAGGGAAACTGTCCCTCCCAGAGGCGCTTATATACATTACACTTCTCATGGAGCAGCACGCACTGATCCAGTATAGTTCACATGAAAACACATTGGTCAGGATTTGGGGGTGGAAACCTTGGTTGTGACATTCACAGATCACCTAGCGGTATGCCTGCGAATCAAACTGGAAGCCCGTATGCTGCAACAAGCCTGGGGCCTGTGGAAAATGTACACAAAAATATTAAAATTACAACTAGCAGATGCCGTTTTGAGCAGGATTGGAGAAGGTGGAGACTGTAGAAAGAAAAATAACTGGCCATGGTTACGTTGTGGGAGAAATATGTCAGACGGAAAATCCCTTTCTTTTGCGTTCAAGAAGGGACTGCAAGGACTAGAGAAGATGTGATAAACGAACATTTTTATTACGCTTGGAAATACGACATCTGGAAGTATTTTAGACTTCCTAGGGAGAAAAACACCCACATTAAACCACCTCAAACCTAAGACTGTCCGACTAAATAGCAAGCGGGTTCAGTTCATTACCATCGATACACATGAAGCTACTCTATTTCAGTAAACTCCCCCCCCCCCCTTTTACTACGGAGGTCAACGTTGTAATTGTATATATGCAGCCTCTGGTATCGTCACTCTCTGCACGTGTTTTATAAAAGTTACAAAATACTGTTCGTTAAATTGTCTCAGACAAAACGCCTTTTGCTTAAAAGTAGCGAATATGTAAACCTATATGGCGCCTGTGTGAAATATGTGCAAGATGTACATAATTTGTACATCTGTTTTGAAAGATTGCTTTTCCAGGAACGGAAAGTTTTTGCCCGGAATTTGCTGTCAATCCGACGCTGAGGTGTAGCCTTCCGGTTGGAAGCTCTAAAGTTTCTACCTATTTAGCCATCTCAGTTGAACGGAAATGCAGTATGGCCTAAGGAGCTGCCAGTCACTTGATTTTATTGTTAAAGTGTGTATATTTTTAATTGTTGGCATTTTGCTATGACAACAGTCAGTATTCAGGCTAGGAAAACTGTTTCTTATTGATATAGTTTATAATGCAGTGTGTTTCATCAAACTGTACATTATCGTCTGGTAAGAGTAATTAAAAGGGAAAATACAGCATGTGTAGTAAAATAACATTGTTGGGTAAAATGAAGCCTGAAATCACTTTTTTTATAAGAAGCATAATATTTAAATAGCATGGTGCCTTTTGTCTGGTAATTTCGTGGTTGATACGTGTTGAAATAAAACTTTAAATACTTTTAGACGTAATGTTGTCATTAAAAATGCCCACCAACTTATGACTGTACTTGTCATGAAGTGTAGGTCTGGCATAAAAGTCTTTGTGTATTATTAAGATGAATATCCGTACTTTAAGATTTTATTTAATCTGCAATGTAACTCTTGAAGTTGTATGGATGGTATATTGGATATTTAAAATTGTACTGGAACGAAGTTTGCCCTGCTAAATAAATGAGAGTTAATTTTTAATATTTTTACATTTACGTACAGAAATTACAATAATACTTTCACCGTTGTGTGGTCTATTGATTCGAATCGTATTTCTGTATGGAAACGGTGGCCTTCTTGTATGTTCCTAACATGTTTTGTATAATTTGCATAATTTCGGAAAAATAGAGGGGTACGCGGAAGCACAGTTGGTTGAAGCACTGAGCTACAAGCCTCAAGGTCACAGGTTTGATTGCTGCTGTGGTCATTGAATTGACTTATTCCTTCCACCCGCAATTTCGCCCTGCAAATGCTTCAGCCTGTAAGAGGAATACGAGTAGGTGCCAAGAACAGCTCTTGACACGTGAAGGCAGTCAGTGTGTTTGGCTGATAACCTTACTAACTTCATGTGCTGATTATCTAAAAGTCCTGGGAGGCCCAGACTCCTCTGCCCCCAGGGGCTCGTTCAGGTCTGTACAGAGATTGCTTGACGTGTTTTTTAGAATTGAAGATGTTATTGATCTTATATATGTGGGGAAGAATATAGGCCACATGAAAATTATCGAAGGGTTTTACTTCTATAAACGGGCTACCAATAAAAACCAGTTATGTAAAAAGTTGAAGTAGAGTTTAGTTCATTATCCTAAATCATATTTACGGATGAATCATCCAGAATGATTTGAATGGATGAACCAAATTCCGTTTATACTACTTATTAAATTTGAACACCATATTTAATTTGGAAATGTCACCAGCTGAACTCGGGGATTTATGTGTTTTTGTTGCTTGTGACTGTTTAATCAATGAAGTTAAACAGATTTATAAATAAGCAGCAAAATAAGCAATTGTCGTTGTTGGGTGAAATCAGGAATCTACACACTAGGCGATTAAACACTTTTTATACGAATAGGAAAGTGAAGATACAAACATATTCAGCAACCACAAAAGAATGTCTGAAGAAAACGTTAATGTGTTGCTAACAATTTGTAATACTGCATAAGAAAACAGAATACACAAATAAGAAATGTCTTCCTGTGTGTTTGAATTTAGAGACCACTCATACTTGTTTGGTTGCTGGTGATTTCTTTGTAAAACCTGAAGATTTACGCCATGTCCCAATAAAATTCTTTGCAATTTCCTGCCTAAATTTTTAAGAGGCTATATATCGAGCCCTGAAAGACTTAGGTATAGTTATAAACATAAAGCTTTATATTTACCAGTAACTCCGTGGGAATGTTTCTTTATTTGTGCTTTTCTAATTGTTTTTTTAAAAATCTAATCTTCTCTTTGGATTATTGCAAATTATTTTGTCCCATACAACAATGACCCAAACGAATTGAAGTATATTTTGTCTCAATTTAAAAGGATATTATTGTGTGATTGTTCAAAAAATTATTACTCCCTAAGTCAAAGCATTCTTGACATGTGGATAATACCAGTTCTTCTTTGTAATGAAATTCCGGTTGTCCTGGTGCAACCTCTTGCTTACAACTGTTATAGCTTTACCTCAACTGTAACTCGCTTAAATTTTTGTTGACAAATTAAAGAAGTTTGGAAAGACATACTTTAGTTGCACAGTTCTTTTTGCAAAATTAATCAAATTTAGTTTCAGGTGTTTTGCAGCCTTCAGGTAACTTCATTAAATTATAATTGTCGGTGCCCACGTACTAAAATTTACAATTAAAAGAAACTTTCCGCCCACAGTTCATATACTCCATTATCTTATTTTCCGTTTTTTTTTCAGATTTTGACATATTTGCTTTGGTGGCTCAAGTCCACAGCTCCCAGAAAGTCTTCGTTCTTATTCCTTTATATTTTCTTTCCAGTTTTCTGTTTTCTGTATAATTGAATTTTTGGCGACCATGAGATTAATTTTCAATAGCTCTATTGAACCTCACTTTTTACAAAAAGTTAATCTGCAATGATAAACGGTATGCATGATCTGTTTGCAAAATATTAAGAACTTCAGTACATCGACAAAAATAGTTTCACATGTTCAATTTATTGTGGGTTTTATTTGTGGTATCATTTATTAATGTTTATTTCATAATCATAAATGTAATAAATAATACACCGTATTCAAATATTGTGTTATGTTTTGAGGTTCTTGTCTATATGAAGGAATGAATAAAGTTAATGGGAGATTCTGAAACCCGTTTGGATATTCCAAACTACAGTGGCGTCATCGATGGATTGCTTTAAAAATGTTCATGCAGATGTGGTAACATTGCAGTGATAATGATTTGAAAAGATACTGTGTTTACAGTACAAAAATATATGTAGTTATTTTAAAGGATCATAAAACAGAGACTGATTTTAAAGCAGTTGTCAGGTACGTAACCCCTATATGCACAATAGTAATTTATTTTGCAAACACACATATACACATTATGTGCATTTCCTTTCATTGAAAAATTAAAATTTTCTATCTGAGAATACAGGCCCTCAGTGTCGTCTTCATTTGTAACACCTTCTTTTGATTTTATTATTTCGGCAGAATTCCTAATTAGAATTTTTTTAATTTCAATTTTTTTTTCTCTGCTGTGAGTTCGTGAAATTTATTCTTCTGCAAAACTTTCTGTAGTACATTTTCACTAGCCTTTTTTTCTTAGTGTTCAGATTTCGTGTCTCAAAAGCCCACTCGATATTTCGTTACATTTGACACGAATAGTGTGTTTCCGTCATTACATTTATAAAGCATAGGAGTTTGATTTCAGTCAGAAGAAAAAAAATATCCTGACAGGAAGCAGAAGCACTTCTTTTTCACTGCTGTGAAACATAGAGTAACATGACTGTTTAGGTTTTTATTTTCAATGGTTCGTCGAAATTGAACCGAAGTTTGTCGCGGCCATCATTTTTTCATCCTTAATCTTGCTTAATAAATTTTGTGAATTGAAATTTTACACTTTACACTTATATCATTTCATCCGAACGGATAATCCAAAGCGAAAAATATAAAAGCCGCTTCCGTTCGGAAAGACCATATAACAGTGAAAGTGAAAGCAAAAATGCTGTACGTGAAGGTAAAAATCTTATACAAGGCAGTCTCGTTTGTTTAATAAAACTAACCTTATCCAAAATATTATTTCTCTCTCGATATATTTCTCATCAAATATCAGTACTTATGTTACAGTTTGGATACCGTCTTAAATACTAATATTCAGTGTAATAATTATCGAAGCCACATAAGCAAACACTACACTACATTAAATGCGAGTAATATGGTCTTACGTATTATAATGTTCCACACAAAACTTAATGAATACGTAGTGTCTGACAATAGGTAAAGATTCATTTCAACACATTTTAACCTCGACATTACCAAAGAGACACAAGGCAACGTTAAACCACCTACTTAGATATATTACTGCCCTTATATAAGAATTTGATTTCAATGTTGATATTTCTTTGTAATGTTATTTTTTATACATCATGTATATTACATTTTAACTACTTACAGTTTTAGGACGGCACGTAATTAGCCGAAATATTTAGCCTTATAAGTCGTTGTTCATAAACAGAGCAGTCCAAGCGTTTTGGACTGATTTTTTTTTAAATCGACGACACATGACGAAAACGTATACCTTTTTATTCAAAATAAGTTGCATTGGCGTATATACAGGCTTTTGCGCCGTCGTACAGTTTCCGAAAGTCTGCCGAAAATTCCTCTTTTAGACCTTCCTTAATTCATCCGTTACGGCTACTTGGATTTCAGCAACATCCTCAAAATGGAGTGCTATTAACTTTATTTTCAACTTGGGGAAAAGAAAATAGTCTGGCGGAGTTAAGTCCGGAGAGTACGGGGTTTGATAAAGTGTTGTAACATTTTTGGGGATCAAATTTAGCAAACACTTGCAGCTTTTTGAACGGGTGCATTATCGTACAACAAGAAAAAATCTCGAGTGAAGAACCCAGCTGGACCAACCCGTTAAATGCATTTCAGGAGGCGATCCATTCCTCCTTTATAAATTTCTGCATTTATTGTTTTACAATAGATACGAATTCTTTTTACACTACCATTTGAGAGTTAAAAATAATTATAAACATGGTCCTGATGTTTGGAATTTCAGTTTCTTCGGCGAAGGGGATATCTCACCTACCCATTCAGAACATTCTGTCGCTTTGTTTCGGGGTCAAAGGCAAAACACCAGGTCTCATCTCAAGTAATAATTTTGTTAAAAAAAATTGCATCGGCCATCGCGATAATGTTTTGACAAGATGTGACTCGATCTTCCCTTTGCTCAGGTTTCAAGGAGTGTGAAACAAAATGTGCACACAACGTTCTCCTTCCCTAATTCTCTTTCAGAATCAGATGAACTGCAGTGTTGTGGATGTTCAAAGATTTTGTTATTATTCTTGATGCGATTCGATGGTCATTTTTGACCAAATCAGCAACAGCAGCAATGTTTACCTCAGTTTGAGCCGATTTTGGACAGCCATCTCTCTCGTCATCTACCAGTTCCTTTCCGTCACCAAATCGAGAATACAATCTAAAAACTTTTTAACGTTTCAGAGCCTTATTCCCGTAAGCCTTTTGCTCCAATACTGTTTTTTCTGTTGCAGATAGGCCGGCTTTGAAACAAAATTATATGGCAACTAACAGTTCATTTGCGCCATCTATGACGTACAAAGGAAACTGACTTTACAAGATAAGTTGTAACTCTTACACTGTGGAAGATAAACAAACCAAACTCGGTATGTGAACGGATGTTTGATGATAGTACTTAGCGGGCTGGCCGATAGTTCACTCTAGTTCTGTTATTAAAAAAATCAATCCTACAAATCATGGATTGCACTGTGTAAATGAAATAATTCTGCTAGACTGAATAGTGTTGCCATTATTGAAATTTTAAAAGGAAATATTTCTCCAGTTTGTTTAATGAATTATATTATGCTGATGCCATGTTTACATGCAAAGTTCAAGACTCAACGCAAACTGCAGACATTTGTCTGTAGCCCGTGAAAGAAGTCAAGTATCTAAATCGCCAACCTGCCACTCCAACCGCAAACTGGAACTGCTGGATTCGCAATAAAACAGTAGATCAACATAGTCTTTTGTGTCCTCAAAATTCATTGAACATAATTTATGTCCACTCGACATTTGGTGCACATGAAATTTTTTAAAATTCTTTGAAATTGTTGTCTTTCGAAACACAAGTTCTAATAAAGTTATATGTCACTGAGCATTCCGTAATATATAAATCTTAAACCAGGTCGTGATTTACAGTAAATAAATTCTGTGTATTAATTCTGCCAATGATGTGTTTTTGACGCATTCAACATGTTTGTCCTTCACGTTATTACAAAAGCATTCTAATACGGAAGGACTGTATTGTGAAACTGTGATAAACCTTAAAATTCTTGTGCGAGTTACTAATAGCCTTCCTCGTAAAGCTAGAGCTACATTGGCTTAAATTTTGAATGCTTTGTAAGCAACTGTTGGACCCTGGAAACTTCAATGTAATTAATTATCCAAGTTGGCTGTTCGTATGCTTCACGTCATTTTTAGACAAATACATATGGTCATATTTGATGTATGGTCATATTTGCAAAATTTGGCAGACGATGTATGAAGATTGCTCCAGTGTGCTGCCTGAGAGTAGAGTACGATAGTGAACGATACATCGGTAGGAAGTTTGAGGTAGAATTTTTACTAATAATGAATACATCCTGTCAAATCGCAATACAGTATGTATGGTTAGAATGTTTTAATTCGGTTAAAATAAATTCATCAAGGGTTCCTTTTCCTTTCCGCTCTGTTCACATTCGAAAATTTACCTGAACATAAACTGGGCTGGCAGCAGTTGAACCGCCATGCAGTGCTTAGGGAGCTTAATTACTCAGAAAATATACTGGCAAATTTTAGGCATTGTTCTTGGTGTCTATTGCTAAGTTAAATAACATCTGCACCGTGGTATAGTGTGCGCTGCGGGAGAAAGGAATATAATTTCTGGGTCGCAGTTAAGTGCTTCACAGTGGCTGATGTCTGCTGTTATATTGTATCGTTGAGGTAATGTAATTTATGGCACACGTAAAATTATATGAAAACAAGTTAATTGTGATTAAATCACTTTCCTGATTATATTATTAGGTACATACATTCAATGCGGTCACATTTGACACCGGGGCAAATTTTCCCGCTGTCAGTTGAAACTCCTTGTTAGCTGTAGCAATGATGAATATCAGACATCGCTGAAATGGGATAGCAGTTCCCACCCAGTCGCACCCGAATGCCGCGTCTCTCACACTTTCCGCCTGAAACATTTCACAGTTAATGTATTAAGCCCCCCTGAACTCTGCAGCTGTACATTCAATGTACCTGCATTGTGGCAAGCGGGGTTTATTGTCAAATAGTGACCATCTAAACAGTATCCCGAAAGCAGTAATTTCGTGACTAAACCTCATCTCATAAGATAACATCAGGTTGGTCTCCTATATTATTCCCTAGTCGTAGGAAGTTCGTCATCATATTTAAGGCACTTAGAACCTTATTATTCCTTCTTTTTGTGCCGTTTTGAACCTACTTCCACTTTGTGCGTAACTTCCTGCCTGCAGATTTGCTCAATCACTGTACGATATAGCTGGCCAGACTTTCGGACTCAGCGATTTTCTCTAAAGACACGAAATGTTTCGCGACATTGCATAGGCAATAATGTACTATTACGTGATCCAGGCAATCATAAGTAAAATAATCTAATAATATAACACGCACATAAATACAACTGTTTCGTTTATTAAAAATTGGACTTTCAGACTAAAACATCTTACCGGCTTTAAGAGACGTTCTTCATTAACCTTCCTATTTCTAAGTAGCTGTATGACGCTGCATATCTTGCGATAACATGTGGAAAGAAATTTCATGTTTACTTAGAAAAAGTGTAGGCGGCATTTTAAATGTTCAGTGTCAGATGGCTTCGGCATTTTTAGTTAATTATCCTGTTTTCTTTGTAAGCGTCTTCGCAGAGGTAGTTTGATCAAAGTAATGCTGTCAAACGGAGATCTTGTGGTAGCTCAAAGCGGCAAATAAATATTGACAGAGATCAAAATGCAGATGACTTCGACAAAAAAGTGACCACGACCTACTGGTAGATTGTAACTTTTAAGTCAACATTGCTGAATGATATTCTAGCTGTTACACAAACAGAAGTAATATTCATATCGATTTTAATTGCTAAGTTTGCATTCTCTTTTGATTAAAGTTTACAAACATATTTTTTCTAAATTATCGACAATGATTTTAATGATTTTTTACCCATGGATAAACTCATGGATAATAAGAATATTATTTAGCATTTAATAAGAAATCTTCTCTTGTTTGTTTCAGAGTAATTCAGCTGTTTTTGTCAAAATAGTAATACGAAATTTAAAAAATATAAATCACCAATGCTGTTTAGCGACAGGTTGTATTTGACGGCCGGCAGTATTTCTTGTTGCACCTTGCGCTTTTAGTTTAGTGCCACAAAACTGCAGTGCCGCTAGCCGTTATCAAAACCACTAGGCACAGGTGTTTAACTGTTGTAACACCGGAAGTTTTGGTACCATTTCCAGGGGTTTAAGTTACAAATCTGCTACGTTAGCAGCATCTGCTAATATTGATCTTTGACAGTGTGGTCTGATCTACTTACAGTATGTACTATATATGGCGCTGAATAGTGCAGCTGCAAAGATTGCTGTCATATTTATAGCAGATGGGAAAATTGTGATCAGTGTTCTAATTTGTTCGTGCAAGACATTACATGCAACAACAATAAAGTGTCTTCTACAGCCCAGTGTTTGAGGTACAGTGGCATTTATTTAAAATGCTTTAGGATTACGATATTTCTGAACACAGGTGAGTGCACACAGAGGCTAATCACTCGTCCGACGTTCTTGCACCAGCGTTAATTTTAGCGTCTCTTTTGTGTATGTGCTGACAAACACAAGATCTGCGCTGTTGCTGTGGATAGTGTTGGCTTGGGGACGTGCCGTCTATTGTCTCAAGCACTTTCCTGCTGACTACGATCGAACCTCTTTGTGTGACTTTCCTTTCACTTATATAGTTTCCGTTACACAGGAATAAATACTTTATTTGTGAATGTATATATTTTGTCACATTCTAAGGTACAAGATATAAGATTCTAAATGTGTAAACTACGAGGTAACTATCATAATAGAAATACGACAAAGGAAATGTTTATAATAT
>Ga0268261_10000133_pt1 | contig 46030 bp, 36 predicted proteins | sample TergutNc150P1_FD_190353 | JGI IMG/M metagenome (GOLD analysis project Ga0268261, IMG submission 190353) | Nasutitermes corniger P1 segment gut microbial community from laboratory colony in Florida, USA - Nc150 P1 (SPAdes) (version 2) | ecosystem: Host-associated > Arthropoda: Insects >... | reverse complement strand
CCAGAACTTAAAAACTACCTAGAAAAAATATCAAAGGACTTACAAAAAAATGAATAAAAAAACAGCAGAATTACGCTGTGTTGGGTTTAGTGGGGAGTGGAAGAGTAATAGGCTAGAAGAGGTATTTGATATTAGAGTTGGTAACAATTCATTATCAAGAGAAAATTTAAGTACAAAAGATGGAGAAGTATCTAATATTCATTATGGTGATATTTTAGTGAAATATGGGTCTATTGTAGATATTTCAAATACATCAAATACAATACCATTAATTAAAAACTCCAAAACGCTAGATTTTAGAAGAGTTCTTCTAAAAAATGGAGATATAGTTTTTGCAGATGCATCAGAAGATGAAATGTGTGGAAAAATGATAGAGATATACAATCCAGAAAATAGTCCTGTTGTTGCAGGATTACACACAATAGCTTACAGTACTACACAATACTTTGCACATTTTTTTTGGGTTATTATTTAAATTCAGATATCTACAGAAACCAGTTAAAAGGTAAGATGCAAGGTACAAAAGTTTTTTCTTTAAGCCGTAACAACATTTCAAATACGTTGATTTCTTATCCCAATTTAGCCGAACAAACCGCCATAGCCACTACATTCCAGAACCTAGACCGCACCATAACCACAAAAAAAGAACAACACGAAAAAACAAAAAATATAAAAAAAGCCCTACTAACAAAGATGTTCCCACAAAATGGGGCAAAAGTTCCAGAGGTAAGATGTGCTGGGTTTAGTGGGGAGTGGAATGAAGAACGATTTGTCGATTTAGGAAAATCTTTTACAGGATTATCAGGTAAGACAAAAGAAGATTTTGGACACGGTGAAGCAGAATATATAACTTATATGAATGTTTTTTCAAATTATATCTCAAATATTTACGCAACAGATAAAACACCATTAGATAAAAAGCAATTTCAAGTGAAATATGGAGATGTTTTATTTACAACGTCTAGCGAAATACCCGAGGAAGTTGGAATGTCATCTGTTTGGTTATCTAACAAAGAAAATGTTTATTTGAATAGTTTTTGTTTTGGTGTTCGTTTAGGTATTGAGGTAGATTATATTTTTATTTCTTATTTACTGAGAAGTGATTTTATTCGTAAGCAAATAGTTCTGCTGGCACAAGGTGCAACAAGATTTAATATATCAAAAATCAAAGTTATGGATATAACAATTTTATTACCAACACTCGAAGAACAAACCTCCATAGCCACCATATTTCAAAACATATACAACCTATTACAATCACAAACAGCCGAGCTTTATAAGCTTGAAAATATAAAAAAGGCACTTCTTGCGAAGATGTTTGTATAATGTAATATAACTATAATTTAAATATATATCAAATTAATAAATATCTGTAATAAAAAATATTACAAAAGAAAGGCAACCCATGTACAAAACAGAAAAAGAATTTGAAGATGCAGTAATAGAACTACTAAAACAAAAAGGCTGGGGCGACGGCGTAATAGAAAACCCAACTGAAGAAGATTTGATAAACAACTGGGCAGATATATTATCAAAAAACAATGCAGGTATTGACCAGCTAAACAACCACCCTTTAACAAAAACAGAAATGAAGAAAATTATTAACCAATTAAACGAGAAAAAAACACCACTAGCTATAAACGAGCTTATAAATGGCAAGACAATAACCATAAAAAGGGACAATCCAAACGACACTTTGCACCTAGGCAGTGAAGTTTCACTAGAAATATACGATAGGCTAAAAATAAAAGCTGGAGAAAGTGTATACCAAATAGCAAGACAACCAAAGTTTAAAACACAAAACCCTATAATGACAGACCGTAGAGGCGATGTTATGCTTCTTATAAACGGTATGCCTGTTTTTCATATAGAGCTAAAAAGAAGCGACATACCAGTAAATAATGCCTGTGAACAAATAAAAATATATTCAGAGCGTAAAATTTTCACTGGTATTTTTTCACTTGTTCAGATTTTTGTTGCTATGACACCAGAAGACGGTGTTTATTTTGCAAACCCAGATACAGAAGGTAAATTCAATTCAGACTATTATTTTAGATGGGCAGACTTTAACAACGAACCTATAAAAAACTACAAAAATGTTGTGTCTAATCTGCTTTCTATACCAATGGCACATCAGCTAATAGGTTTTTATACTGTAACAGACAAAGCTGATGGCGTATTAAAAGTAATGCGAAGCTATCAATACATAGCCGCAAGCAAAATATCAGATGCAGTAACAAAAACAAAGTGGCAGGACATAAACGGAGGAAGCACACAGCTAGGCGGCTACATATGGCATACCACGGGCAGTGGAAAAACAATAACCAGCTTTAAAACAGCACAGCTAATAGCAAATGGAAAAAAAGCGGACAAAGTTGTTTTTTTGATGGACAGAATAGAACTAGGTACACAGTCGTTAAAAGAATATAAGTCTTTTGCAGAGGCAACGCTAGAAGTGCAAGCAACAGAGAACACAGATGAACTACTAACAAAGCTAAAAAGTTCTGACATAAAAGACACGCTAATAGTAACATCTATCCAAAAAATGAGTCGCATAAAAGACGAAGACGGCAAAAAACTTAGAAATGATATAGAAGAAATAAACAGCAAAAGAGTTGTTTTTATAGTAGACGAAGCCCACCGCAGCACTTTTGGCGATATGTTAATAACTATAAAAAATACTTTTACACGTGCATTGTTTTTTGGTTTTACTGGCACACCTATTCAAGATGAAAACAATAAAAAACAAAACACCACAAGTGATATATTTGGCAACGAATTGCACCGTTATAGCATAGCCGATGGCATACGTGATAAAAATGTGCTAGGCTTTGACCCGGTAATGGTAGAAACATATAAAGAAAAAGACATAAGAAAAGCAGTAGCTCTAAAAGAAGTAAAAGTCCAAACCGAAGAAGAAGTTTTTGAAGATGAAAACAAAACAAAAGTATATTTAAAATTTTTAAACGAAATGCAAATGGGAGATGAAAAAGGAGACGACGGCAAAAAAATAAAAGGTATAGAAAGCTATTTAAAAAATTCGCAATACAGTTTTGAAACATCACACCCACAAATGGTAGTAACAGATATAAAAGAAAACTGGACAACACTTTCACAAAATGGAAAGTTCCACTCTATTTTTGCAACAAATAGTATACCAGATGCAATAGAATATTACAGGCTTTTCAAAAAAGAAGCACCAAAACTAAAAATAACAGCACTTTTTGACCCAAATATAGATAATCTAGAAAACACAAAGTTTAAAGAAGATGGGCTTGTAGAAATAATAGAGGATTATAACGAAGCGTATAACCAAGACTTTAAAATAAATGCCCACGACAAGTTTAAAAAAGATATTGCCGCAAGGCTTGCCCATAAAAAACCATACAGCACAATAGACAAAACAAAAGATGCACAAATAGATATATTAATAGTAGTTGACCAAATGCTAACAGGTTTTGACAGCAAATGGATAAATACATTGTATATGGACAAAGTTCTAGAACACGCAAATATTATACAGGCTTTTTCTCGTACAAACCGTCTTTTGGGATATGAAAAACCATTCGGCACAATAAAATATTACCGCAAGCCACATACAATGCAAAAAAATATAGAAGCCGCATTAAAACTATATTCTGGAGACAAGCCATATGATATGTTTGTGCCGAAACTAGGCGAAAATATTAAAAAAATAAACGAAGTTTTTGTACAAATAAAAGAAATATTTGAAACAAGTGGAGTAGATGACTTTAAAATCTTACCAAGCGAACAAGCAGAAAAAATAAAGTTTGCACAACTTTTTGTAGAAATTTCAGACTTGTTAGAAGCTGCAAAAATACAAGGGCATAAATGGGAACAAGCAGAATATGAATACAAAGATGAAAATATAACGCTTGTGCTAGACGAAACAACATATAATGTTTTATTATTACGTTATAAAGAGCTTTTTGAATCAGAGCAAGAATCAGATTACGAGCAAACAGAAAAAATAATAAATATACCATACGAAATATCAGGATATTTAACAAACAAAAACACCGGTCGCATAGATACCGAATGGCTAAATTCACGCTTTACAAAATATCTAAAATGCCTAGAAAATGCAAACGATAGCGAAACAAAACAAGCCTTAAACGAGCTACACAAAACATTTAAAACCCTAGCAAAAACCGAACAAGATTTTGCAGAAATAATAATCCGTGATATACAAAGCGGTGATTTTGTAGTTCAAGAGGGCAATACTCTGCGTGATTATATAACAATTTATCAAGCAAATGCAAAAGATGATGAAATAAATCTAATTATCAAAACTTTTGGGCTAGATGAAAAAATGTTTCGTGAAATGATATTACTTAACATAACAAAAGAAAACATAAATGATTTTGGTAGATTTGACAATCTTTTAAGCACAGTAAATAAACAACAAGCAAAAAAATATTTTGAACAAAAAATAGGAGAAAATCTAAGCCCGTTAAAAATTAATGGACGTGTTCGTGAGTTTTTAGAGTTTTTTTGTTACGGTCGTAGAATTGGCATATATCATTTGAGGGTCTTCTATCAATAAAAACTCTTGACAAAAGACCCTTAAATATTTAATTAATTATTATTTTTACAAATTTTTACCATTAGATGCGATTACTTCTTTGTACCAATCAAAACTTTTCTTTTTTGTTCTTTTAAGAGTACCATTACCTTCATTATCACGGTCTACATAAATATAACCGTATCTTTTTTTCATTTCTCCAGTACCAGCACTAACTAGGTCTATACATCCCCAAGAAGTATAGCCCCATAGCTCTACACCATCTAAGTTTACTGCATCTATCATTTCTTTTATATGGCTTCTTAAATATTCTATACGGTAATCGTCTATTATTTCTCCATTTTCATTTGGTGTATCTACAGCACCAAGTCCATTTTCAACAATAAATAATGGCTTTTGATAACGGTCGTAGAGTGTGTTCATTGTTATTCTAAGCCCTAGAGGGTCTATCTGCCAGCCCCATTCACTTTCTTTTAAATGTGGGTTTTTTACAGAGCCAAATATATTTCCTTCCGCTTTACCTAGTTCTTCTTCACTAGATACACGGCTAGCATAATAAGAAAAAGATATAAAATCTACTGTGTGATTTTTCAAAATTTCTTTGTCTCCATCTTCAAATGGAATTGTTATACCATCACGCTCTAGTTGCTTTAATAAATAATTTGGATAATATCCACGTGATTGAACATCTATAAGACAAAAATTTTCTCTATTTTCTAGTATAGAAGCAAAAACATCTGCTGGTTTGCAAGAAAATGGGTAATAATCGCCTGCAGCAACCATACAGCCAACTTTGTTATTTTTATCTACTTCATGTGCAATTTTTGTAGCAATAGAAGAAGCAACAAGTTGATGATGTGCTGCTGTATGAGTAATTTGTTTTTTGTTTTCTCCATCTTCAATAAATATACCTGCAGCTATAAAAGGTGCGTGTAGTAACATATTTATTTCGTTAAAAGTTAGCCAGTATGTAACTAAACCTTTGTAACGATTAAATACAACTGTTGCAAATTTTTCGTAAAAGCCTACAAGTTTTCTATTTCTCCAGCCACCATATTCTTTTATAAGATGCATAGGACAATCAAAATGTGTTAATGTAACAAGTGGTTCTATACCATGCTTTTTACATTCTTTAAAAATATCTTCGTAAAATTTTAAACCCTCTTCATTTGGTTCTGCTTCATCGCCTTTTGGAAAAATTCTTGTCCAAGCAATAGATAAACGATATGTTTTAAATCCCATTTCTGCAAAAAGTGCAATATCTTCTTTCCAGTGTGTATACATATCTATAGCTTCTTTTGCAGGATAATAATATCCATCTTCAAAATCTAAATGTTTTTTCTTACCTAGTACAATAGCCCTTCTATCTGGTCCCCACGGTATTACATCTACATTTGCAAGTCCTCTACCACCTTTGTCAAAACCACCTTCACATTGGTTTGCAGCTGTAGCTCCTCCCCACAAAAATCCTTCTGGTAAACCTTGTGTTTTAATGCTCATATTATTCTCCTTTGTAATTTAAAAATTTTGTTATATTTAATTTTAAAAATATTTCTATTTCGGCTACCTTTTCAATCACCTCCTTTAATTAAATTTCTTCTATCTAATATATAATTTCATTAAATTCATTAATATATTCAAAAATATCGTTAAGTGTTATATCTTGCTCTTCTAAGAAATCATCTAAAAAATCATTTTCGTATATTGTAAAATCCTCATTTACAATAATTGTTCTTAAAGTAGGTGGCAAAAATATATTTCTGCTATCTACATATATAAAATTGCTTATTTTTATATATGTATGTATTCCTATTCCACTTACATTTGTTATTTCATTTGTAGTGTTAAAAAGACCGTGCGTATTTCTATACGCTATTATCCTGTTCGCAAGTACATTTCCTATGCCGGGTAGTCTTTGCAATTGTGAACTATTTGCCGTATTTAGATTTATTCTTACATTCGGTATATTTAATGTTTCATCTACTGTTATAAGACTTGCTACACCTAAATATCTCATTAATGCTATTCCATGTACATTCATCAAATCTTCTGTAGTATTAAATAAACCATATGTATTTCTATGTTCTATTATACGGTTTGCAAGTGTAATACCTATACCGGGAAGAGTTAATAATTGCTCTAAGCTGGCTGTATTTATATTTATTAGCCCCGTAAAAGGTTCCAAAGCAAAATCATCTATAAGAACTTTAACATTCGTTAAATCTAGCGTTTCCTCATAAGTTATAAAGCCAGAAGCTCTTATTGTTAATCTATATCTGTCTAATGGTATTTCATTTATATCAAAAAAACCATTTTCATCGCTAAAAGCAGTAAATACAGTATCACCAAATATACTTTCTAAAGTTATAGCAGAATTTCTTACAAAATTATTATTTGCATCAGATAGTACAGTGCCACGCAATCTAGCAGTTTCACCGTGTACTGCCATATGAACAGAAGATAGTGAGTCTATTAGATAGTAGTTTCGTCTATCAGTAACATTTCTATGCTCTCTTATTTGCCTATCTTCTCTTGTACTGGCTGTTACAATAATATTTTTTACTTCACTAGCTGTCAAATTCGGATTAGCACCCCATACGAGAGCAGCAACACCTGTTACATGGGGAGCTGCCATTGAGGTTCCGTCCATGTAGCCATATACTCCTCTACCACTTCCTACTTGACTATATCCCCCATTTCTATTTGCAAGTGTACTAAAAATGCTATAGCCGGGGGCTACTATATCTACTATAGAACCATAGTTTGAAAAATATACTAATTTGTTGTTTCTATCTGTTGCTCCTACTGTGATTATTCTGTCTCTTAAATTTGGTTCTTGTATTAAAGCCCAAAATCCCGTTAATCTAGCATTTCTTGTATCGTTACCTGCAGCGTGTACTATTAAAAAATCATGACCTTGATTTAATAATTCTTGTAAAGTATTTCTATATAGTCTAGTTGATTGACCTACAGTAACAGGAACATTTGTAACAGTATTACCGAAAACATTAACATATTTTGGCCATCCAATACTAAAATTTATTATTCTAGTACCTCTCTCTACATTCCAAACTAAACCTGCTCTTGTTTCTCTGTCAGATACAGCTAGTCTCCAATCTTCATGTACCCACCAAAAACTACCAAATGCATCGTAACTAAAAAGGTAACTGGGTAATAAATTTGCAACCCCTGTTACACCAAGACCGTTATTATGTGTTGCTCCTATTGTACCTAAAACGTGCTGACCATGATTTCTTAAACCATGATGCACTCTAAAATTTCTAAATGATATCGTTAAGTCTTCGTGAGAATTAAAAAGACCATTTATTTCAGAATCAACGCCAATACCATCGTCTACAATACCTACTCGTATATTAGATATTTCATCTCCATAAATATCCCATGTAAGAGGTGCATTTATAGCTGTTAATCCCCATTCTCTATTATTCCACCAAGGGTCATTTGTTGGTGTATTAGTTGTTCTTGCATATAATATGGATGGTATAACAATTATAAATAAAAGCCATAATATTTTTAAAGTTTTAAATACTATTTTTTCGTATTTGTATTCGTTCTTTATAAATTTTATAGTTATCGCAATTATTGTAGATAATATTAAAAAAGGTAATATTATACGATAATATATTAATCCTGTTAAAAATAATAATCCTATAATTTGAGTGCCTACTCTTTGTTCTTCCGTTACTGGTTCCACAGGATGAAAAGGAGAAGGGGTTCCTTCTGGTACCCTTCCTCTAGTAGAATTTGTTGCATCTTCAAAAAGTCCTGTATAAATAGTAACATAATCAAAAATATTGCTATGGTTATTCATCAAATAATTTGATAAATCAAACAAACCATCTAAATCATTAGCAGGTACTTCTATTGTAAATTCTCGTATTATAGGTATATACCCAATAACTCTACCACCCAAATATTCTATAGCTTTATTTATATCTTCCGTTGTTATACCACTTTGTAAAAGAGCTGTTAATCTTGTATTTGCAAACCATACAATATCAGAATTTTCAAATAAACTTACTTCATTTCCCTGTAAGCTAGGTGGGTTTATCCAATTTTCTGTAAATGTATCTTGGCTATTATTTTGATTATTATCACTACCCCCAACATTTGTACCACCCGTATAACCATTATCATCTACAAAATTTGAAATATTTAAAGTTTTATATAATACTAATTCGTTATCATTTTCGCTAATCCAAAATTCAGTGTAGTGATTAAAATTATTTTTAAAATCTTCAAAACTTATATAAAGAATGTCATTTTCCCAAAGTATGTGTACTGGTCTTGTTCCGTACATAAAACTAATACCGTAACCATTTTTAATTCTAAAATTAGGGTTATCACTATTATTGAAAATCGTATAATTTTCATTTTGGGGGATATTATAAATATACTGCAATATATCTAGCATACCAAAATTATTTGTGTGTATAAAAATATTTGGTATATTCTCATAGCTTGATAGTTTATAATCTATATATAAAAAATCTTCGTGAGTTTCAAATGTTACGATTGCATTTTGTAAGTTATTTAATCTGTATATAACTTGCCATATATTATTGTTACTATCAGTGTTGAAATATAGAACAGGATTTATATTATTTTCGTTTTCATAAAGCACAGGTATTTGACTATATGAACCTAGTTGTAATCTCTTATTAAAACTATAGTTAAATATCTCTGTTACAGTTTGCTCTACATTTGCTACTTCTAAATTATTTATATTTTCGATTTCATTTTGAATGTAATAAATACTTTGATACTCTTCGTTATTTTCATTTGCAAAAACGGGTTGCGTATTCATAACAAACAATGTGATTATAAATAAATTAAAAATTTTTTTGTACACCTTACCTTCGATTTGTGATTTTTTGTAAAATTAAATTTTTAAGAATATAGTGTTGAAGATATTAATATCTTCAACACAGGATTTTATAAAATTAGTTGTCTAATTCATTCTTAATTATTAACAAGGTCTTTTATATGTTCAAGCAATGGGTCATTTAAGTTTAACCAATCTTCCAAAGTATAATCTATATCTATAGTTGGCCAAATTGCGTATTGCTCCAAAAATGGGCTTCTACGTATAAATTCCCATACGTCATTTATGATAATACCGCCCAAATAGCTGTCTGGTTGTTCTAAATGTGCTGTAAAGTTTGGTATTTGTATATATATTCTAGAATTGTTCAAGATTACATCCGCTACTCTAGCACCTACATCGTCTCCTCTAGCTGTACCGTGGAAAATAAGATTTTGTCCAGTAGGGTCTCCTACAGTTCTTCCACCCAAATATTCCGTTATAACAGCTGCTACAGATGCTGCAGAAAAAGAACGAATATCTTTAAAATAAAATAAATTATCATCTTCTATATTTTCATCTAAAAATCTAAACAAATTTACAAGAAATGATAGATTACCGCCACCATTTCCACGACCGTCTATAATTACAGTGTGTACAATGCCAGAGTTTATAGCATCTACAATTTTTTGATTTGGAGCAAGATTATTGTCTATTCTATTCCAAAATTCATCATTCACAATATCAAAAATTTCGTCATCATCTTCTGCTTCATCAAGTTGATTAAAAATTTCCCATAATTCTAAATGTGTAATACCTGCAGCTACTTCATCTAATACCATAACTAAATCAAAACCTTCTTCTTCAATTTCCTGTGGTGAAAAGTTAAAAAGTGTTGCATCCATTTCCTCTAGTACAATATATAAAATTCCATAGTCTTCCAATATATAAAAACTATTATATCCTTGTCTTCTCAAAAAACGTGGTAATTCTTCTATGTCTACACTTATAGCGGGAAAGTCAACAACTCCATCTCTGTTGTCTTCATCTATTAAAAATAAATCATCTAATGTAAGAACCATATCATGTCTATTTTGTTCACTATCTTCTAGCGTGAGAATTATTTCATTATTTTCAATTCCCCAAATTTCTTCATCGAAAAAACCTAGAAATGCTAAATAATAAGGAGAGTTTAAATTTTCTTCAAGGAAAAATCTATTAGAAAATCTATTTTCTGAAAATCCTATACTATAAAATTTGTCTAAAATACTGCCTATATCTATACCGTTTATTTGTACAACAACTTTGTTTAGATATTCTTCAAACTCTTCGGCTGCAGATAATAGGTAAAAGCCCCCACCATCGCCACCGAGCCATTTAAAAGCAATAGGATACACATATGAATTTTCATCAAATAGCGTAATCACAAAATGCCCATCTTCTAAAAAAGTTGCTAGTCTTCTTAATTCTGTAAATATTTCTATGTCTGATAAAATACCAATATTAAAAATTAGAGAATCGATACCATTTAGAAATCTTTCTTGCATTTCTACATTATCTTCAAAAGTATTCCATGGGTGTCTAATAAAACTACGTTGACCAAATAACCATTCTGTGGGAACAACAATAGCCTCGTCGTCCCAAAATCTTGGGTGGCTATTTACAATAGCATCTCTAAATTGTTCTATATCTTCTCTCCATAAATTAATACGATTGTACCAATTTCCTTCTATTAGTGTTAAATCGTTTGGATGAACAAAGATAATTTCTTCAGCTATTTCTACATTTGTATCTTCGGCAAATGCAGTTGTAATAGAAAATGGAGATATAGCAAAAAGTAATGATAATGTAAAAGCTATATGTTTTTTATATTTCATAATGCTTACCTTTCTGTAATAATAATTGTGTTTTTTGGATATGATAATAAAAATATAAATATTGTCTATATTAATCACGAACTACTTCTAAAAATATATAAGTAGTTCGTGATATTGATTAATTTTAAGTTTTAAGGTGTTAATGTTACAGCACTTAAATTTGCATCCCAACCTACAGTAAAACCTAGAGCATCAGCGATAGCACGAGTAGGTAAGAACATTCTACCAGTTGCAGGGTCTATAAAAACTGCAACAGGAAAAGCATCTGTACCAGAACCAGAAAGTATTGGAACTTGCACATCTCCTACCTGCATTGTATAGCTACCAACTGTTAGACGTATATTATGACCTTGTGGGTCTATAATAAATGTAGAGGTAAGAGCATCCCAGTATAACAAATCACTAGTTAATGCTTCACTTGGAGAAAGTCCAAACAATATAGCAAGAGATAGCCTTGCAGGTAGTACAGATACACCTTGGTTTGTTATATGTGCAGAGCCGAAAGTATCTATATCATAATTTAAAGGTGTACCACCTATAAAAACAGCACCATTTGGAGCCAATGTAACTATTTGATTTACAGTAGATGCATTTGTTATAACTTGCTGTACAGGAGCAGTAGGAACTGGTGCAGGAGTAATATCCGGAAAATTCTGTGGTTGGTTTTGTATCCACTGTGCCGTAATAGTAATGTTTTGATTTATTACAGAGTTACCCACAGCAGGATTCCAACCGTTGAATGTATAACCGATTCTAGTTGGATTCGCTGGGAACTGATTCGCTGGGAAAACTTGTCCACTTGTAATATTCCTTATAACATTCTGTGTATCACCACCTATGTTACCACCGTTTAGGTTGAAAGTTACTGTAACATTTTGTGTTTGTATAGCACTCCATTGTGCTGTAATAGTTTGATTTCCATATAATGGAGTATTAGCTATATTCGGATTCCAACCAACAAATGTAAAGCCTGGTCTAATAGGATTTGCAGGAAATTGATTACTAGCAAGTACATTTCCAGACATTACAGTTCTAACAATATTTTGACCACTATTATTTATAGTACCACCATTCAGATTGAATGTTATATTTATATTTTGAGATTGATTTGCTACCCATGTTGCAGTAACAGTTGTGTTACTTGAAATAATAGAGTTTGTTATATTAGGAGTCCATCCATTAAACGTATACCCTGCTCTAGTTGGAGTAGTTGGGAATAAGCTAGATGAAAATGTAGAGTTCCCTGGTAAACTTCTAATAATACTGTTTGTATTTCCGTTTATATTACCACCGTTTAAATTGAATATTACATCTACAGAAGAATTTTGTACAGGTACCCATTGTGCTGTTACATATGTGTCTGTTGTTATAACCATACCTTGTATGTTTGGACTCCAGCCATTAAAAATAAATCCTGTTCTTGTAGGAGGAGTTGGCATATTATAACTTTCTACCATAGTTCCATATGGTATCCAAGCTGTTTGTTGGTTTGTATCTCCGTACAAATTACCTCCAGCAAGATTAAAAACTACTCTTACATCATTTTGTGTAACTATGTTTCCACCGCCAATATTTCCACCTGTTGGTATCCACACAGCAGAAACATATATATCAAAATCTATAAGGGAACCACTTAAATTTTGGCTCCATCCACCAAATGTAAAACCTGCTCTACTAGGTGTTGGTATTTGAGAAGCAGACAAAATACTTCCTCTTGGAACAGAAACATTTACATCTGATGTACCACCAAAATCACCACCATTTAAATCGAATGTTACTGTAACCATAACGGGATTATTATTCATTGCTTGCTGGTCATCTAAATAACCAGGTACACCCCAACCTCCCCAATCATCGAAATTATTATCACCCCCCAAAATACTACTTGCATAAAAAGTCTGTGTATATATGGTATTAAATAATACGAATGTTAAAACAAATACTAATGAAAATTTTATAAATTTCATGGTTTACCTCTTTCTTTTGCTTTGAATTTTTATTTTGCCTACTTTTAATATAACATTTTCAAACTAAAAGTAGGCAAAAATATTGTTAAATATAATGTTTTTAGACGTTTGGAATAACTGTTATAAGTTTTTCATTTATCGATATATCTTCTTTTTTAACAGGTACAACATCTTTGTAATCTTGCGTATTTGTGATTATTATAGGAGTTGTTACTTTGTATCCAGCTTTTTTAATACCATCTATATCAAATTCTAATAATAAATCACCTGCTTTTACAGTATCACCTTCTTTTTTGTGTGCTGTAAAATGTTGACCATTTAACTCTACAGTATTTATACCAACGTGTATTAGTATTTCTACTCCATGTTCATCTTCTATACCCAATGCGTGCTTTGTTTTAAAAAATGTAGCTATTTTACCATCTACAGGAGCTACAACACGACCTTCTGTTGGTTCTATTGCTATACCTTTTCCCATTGCACCTTCTGCAAATACTGGGTCAGACACTTTGGACAACTCTACAATTTTTCCTTTTATTGGAGATAATATCTCTTTTGATAAGCCGTCAATTGTTGCAATTTCTATTTTTGGGCTTGTTACTTTTTCTTCTTTTTTAGTATCTTTTTCACCATCTACACTTTCTGGCTCTTTGTAAAAGAAATGTGTAAGAACAAAACTAACAACAACAGTAATAGCTATTGCTATCAATAAGTTAATTAAATCTGGAATTGTACCATCTTCTCTTATGAAATTTGGTAGAGCAAAAATACCTAGTCCACCTTGATTCCATGCTGTTACCCTTGTATGTCCAGCCCATGCACCAGCTAAAGCACCACCTATCATTGTAAATAAGAATACTTTTTTACGTTTTAGTGTAAAACCGTAAATTGCAGGTTCTGTTATTCCAACTATACCAGAAATAATAGCTGGTATAGCAACAACTTTTTCTTTTGGATTTCTAAGTTTGAAGTATAAAGCTAAAAGTGCTGCTGTTTGACCGAAGCTAACAGCTGTAGCTGGTGTCATAATATTTTGCCAGCCGTTTTCAGCAAACTGTAATATCATCATAGGTACTATAGCCCAGTGTAGTCCAAACATAACAAGCACTTGCCAGAAGAAACCTAATAAAATTCCATATAAAATTGGAGAGAAACCGATAACTGTATCAAAAAATGCCATAAGTATATCTGTTGCAAATGTAAGAATAGGTCCTATTACTAAGAAACCAAGTGGAGCGGTTATAAGTATAGTAAAGAACGGTACAAAAAAGTTTTGTATCATTTCTGGCAAAATTTTTCTAGCTAGTTTCTGTACACGGGCAGCTAACATCATTATAAATATAATAGGTAAAGCTGAAGATGCATAATTACGAGCCATAAATGGTATACCCATAAAAGTACGGAATATATTTGTTTCAAATATTGTATCTTGGAAAAGTACCATCATAGGTTCTCCACCTGCTGCTGCAGATAAACTATTAAGTGATAAAGATGGTATCATTAAAATAGCACCGAGTAAAAGACCTACCATGTCGTTTACTTTGAAATGCCTTGCAGCTGTAAGACCAATTATAACTGGCATAAAGAAAAATACAGCATCCCCTATTTGGTCAAGCGTATGCCATGTACCACCTCCTCGTTCTAGAACACCAAGAAAAACAAGCAAAGCAGCTAAACCACGTATCATCCCCCCTCCAGCAAGTATTGGTAAGAATGGCTGGAAACAACCACTAAGCACATTTATAACACGGTCAAAAAAGTTTCCTGTTTGTACAACTTCATCGGAAGTGTTTACAACACCTAATCCCGAAATAGTTTCAAAAACTTTCCCCACATGATTACCAATAACTACTTGATATTGACCACCGGCTTGCATAACGGTTACAACACCGTCCATATTTTTTAAAACTTCTGTATTTGCTTTTGACTCATCTTTTAATTTAAAACGAAGTCTTGTAATACAGTGAGTAAGGCTGTTTATGTTTTCAGAGCCGCCAACATTTTCGATAATATTTTTTGCAAGTGAATCGTATTTACTCATTTTTTTCTCCTTTGATTTTACTTTGTAGCTGTGTTATAATTTTTTTGTAGCCGTATACTTTTTTATATTTCTTAAAAAACAAGTTTTAAATATCTATGGATACTTACTCCATTTAGTATCCATAGATATTTTTTTATTTCTTATAAACTATACGTCGTGTGTAGCTATATTATCTTATACCTTAGTATTAGTTATTTTCTATTAAAAATTCTATATATTTCATCATATCGTGCTAAAAACAACTACAGTTCTTAACACGATATTAATTTATATAGTATCTATTACAAACTTCTAACTTTATTTCTAAGTGGCAGTACATAAGGTGGGGAAACAGAGAGTTCGTCTATACCTATTTTTAAAAAATATTCTGTTAAATTTGTATCTGCTGCAAGTTCTCCACATATTCCTACCCAAATACCAGCATCTTTTGCATTTTTGGTTGTTTGTTCTATCATTCTAAGAACTGCTGGATGATAAGGATTATCGAACTCTGCTAAGCTAAGATTTTGTCTATCTATTGCTGTTACATAGCTTGTTAAATCGTTAGTACCTATACTAAAAAAATCTACTTCTTTTGCCAAAAGGTCGCTTATTATTGCTGCTGCTGGTGTTTCTATCATTATTCCTATTTCAACATTGTCTGCATATGGATGACCTTCTTTTTCAAGTTCCTTTTTTACTTCTTCAATTATTAGTTTAGATTTTAAAACTTCTTCTACAGATATTATCATAGGAAACATTATTGCTAAATTTCCAAAACTACTAGCACGGAAAAGTGCTCTAAGTTGTGTTTTGAAAATATCTGGTCTTGTAAGACATATACGTATTGCACGCATACCAAGTGCTGGATTTTCTTCTTTTTCTAAGCCGAAATAGTCTACTTGTTTGTCTGCTCCTATGTCTAAAGTTCTTACTATTACTTTTTTTCCATGCATCTTTTCTAGCACAGTTTTGTATGCAAAAAATTGGTCTTGTTCTGTTGGATAATCTTTGGAATCTAGGTATAAAAACTCCGACCTAAAAAGTCCTATTCCACCAGCGTCATTTTTTATAACATTTGTAACATCGTATACATTTCCAATATTTGAAAATATATCTATTTTTCTACCATCCTTTGTTACATTTTCTTGACCTATTAAGCTTTTTAAAAAATCTTTTGCTTCTTCTTGTTCTTTTACTTTTTGTTTAATATCGTTTGTCGTTTCTTCGTCTGGATTTACGTATATTTGTCCACTTGCACCACATACTATTACATTTTCACCATGAAAACTTTCAACTTCTTTATCAACACCAATAAGAGCTGGTAAATCTAACATTTTTGCTAAAATTGCAGTGTGTGAATTTTTAGAACCTGCAGTTGTAACAAACCCTAATATTTTTTCTTTGTCCATAGAAACTGTCTCACTCGGAGTTAAATCTTCAGCTGCTAATATTACTGGTTCTTCAAAATTAAGGCTGTTAGAATTACCCAAAATTATATTTATTAATCTGTCAGAAATATCACAAATATCAACCGACCTAGCTCTCATATATTCGCTATCCATAGCAAGAAACATATTTTTAAATTCGTTTTTTGCCTCATTTATTGCATATTCTGCATTTAAATTTTTTTCGATTATATCTTTTATATAATCGTTGTATTCATCATCTAATAACATCATTTGGTGAACATCAAAAATCATTGCCTCTTCTTCACCAATAGTTTTTAGTGTTTTTTCATATAAATCTTTTAATTGACCAACTGCTATTTTTTTTGTGTCTTCATATTTTTTTAGCTCTTCTGTTATGTCTAAAACTTCACGTTTTTTTATATCCAAATCTGTTTTTTTGTAAAAATGTAATTTTCCAAAGGCTATTCTTTCTGTTATCGGTGTTCCTTTTAAAATTTTCATATTTCCTCCAATAATTTTGAATTTTTATTTTTACGGTGATATTTTAGCATCACTTAACATTGCACTTATCTATTGAAGCCCTAAAAAGTTCAAATATATATCACCAGAAACAGTAGTTATATGTATATTTCTAATAATATCAGCTATGGCTTCTTGCACACCTGTTATACTAACATCTCCAGATAACGTGTTTGTTGTATAATCATAATCTGCACGTCCATATGGCAAGTTCAATCTAACATCTCCAGAGGTAACATTTATATTAATATTTTCCGAAATAATCCTATTAGATAATGTATCTCCAGACAACGATTTGGCTTCAAAAATATTTGCATTTACATCTGTAAGAGTTAAATCTCCAGAAATAATGTCTACGTATAGCCTATTAAATAACATATTTGTTATATTTACATAACCAGAAATTGTTTTTATTTCTGCTTCTTCTAAAAATCCTCTAGGGACTTCTAATGTGATTTTAGGAGAACTTATTTCTGCGTTAAGTATATTAACATTAATTCTATCTGGCTCGGAAAGTGTTAATGTATCGTCTTGTACAGACCAGTTTAAACCATCAGAGTGAATTTGACCTAATAATCTAAAATTTGAACTATCTACAGAAATAATGTTCAAATCTGTAGAATTTAAATCAACATCTATACTACTAAATTCTGTTAAGATTTCATTTATTCGGACTAATTCGTGATTTGTATTATTTCTGCTTATGAAAAATAAAACCGTTCCTATTGTTATAACTAATATTGATAAAACTAGTATTGCAGATTTTTTCATTAATAAATACCCCCTTTATTTTGTTTGATATTTTCTCAATGTTAAATTATATTTCCAAAGAGAAGTCATGTTCTATAGCTTCTACAAAACTAAAATTTCCATCTTCATAATCCCAAACCAAAACACAACAGTTAGAAAATGTTATCTTGTTTAAGTCAACTTCAGGAAAAAATTTCAAAGTGAAAAAATAACAAGCCCCTGCATGGCTTACAGCAAGCACATTTTGATGGTCATCTTTTTTCATTATTTCTGTTAGACAATTTACAACACGTTTTTGTGCATCTGCTACATCTTCTCCACCAAATTTTACATATAAATCACCATGAGTTTTTGCATCTTTTGGACGTACTTGATGTAAGTCTTCACTTTCTCCTTCAAAAACACCGAAATTTAGTTCTTTTAGTTCTTTTAATCTTATATATGGCTTATTTGGGGCTATTATTTCAAGTGTATCACTTGCACGTTCCGATGTAGAACAGTAATAATTGTCTATTTGTATTTTGTGTTCTTCAAAATGCTTTTTTACATATAGTGGTTGTTTGCGTCCTAGCTCAGTTAAAGGGCTGTCGCAATGTCCTTGTATTTTTTTGCGTAAGTTGAATAATGTTTGCCCATGTCGCACTAAATATAACCTTTTTTTCATAATCATTCCTTTTTGTTTTAATTTTACTTGCGGTAGTAAGGAGCAAGACAATAAATTTAGATTTCTTCGTAATGGGATACCGCTTTCGCTCCGCCCACCAATTTTTCTAAACTTATTTTAGGAAATTTATCCTACGACCATCGATTAAATGGACTTTTTGATAATTATTTTAAAAATTATCTTCAAAGAACGCTTTTATAGAATCAAACGCAACGTCTTCATCCGTACCATCTATCTTAACTGTAATTTTTTGTCCAGTTTCTACACCGAGACCCATTATAGAAAATATTTTTTTTGCATCTGCAGATTTTCCATTTGCTTCTATTTTTATATCACTATCGAATAGCTTTGCTTCTTTTACTAAGAGACCAGCTGGTCTTGCGTGTATTCCTAATGGGTCTTTTATAGTGTAAGTAAATTCTTTCATGTTTTTGCCTCCGTTTAATTTTGTTTTATTTGTGTCTGTTTTTATTTTATCCTGTTTTCTATCTTTTACAATTTTTTGTATATGAATTGTCATATACAACATTTCTTCCAAGCTCATAACATAATTATGATTTTGTATAAGGAAATTTGATATTTTCAAGGTACAGGCAAAAGAATTATGGTATTTATCTTTTATAAAATCAAGCTCACCGTTATAATCATTTTCTATAATTACTTTTTCTATAACTCTCGATGAAAAAAATCTTATATGATTTATAAATCTAATGTAGTAATATTTTTCAGCAGATTTATTAATCATGTCATTTTCCATACTAAAAAAATCAACGTTAAAAAAATCACAAACTATGTATAAAATATCTTTTATAAGCTTTGTTATATTCATAATTTTTTCAATATTTATATCTTTATACAAAGTTGCATTTACAAAATGAAGTGCTAAAAAGGCAGCCTCGTCCTCTGTGAAAATTATTCCCAAAGACTGTTTAATAATTTCTATACCTATTTTTCCTACTTCAAACTCTTTTGGGTAAAAAAATTTTATATCAAATAAAAAAGTGTTTTTTAGAAAAATACCACTATTGTATCTTTGTACAGCAAAAGATATATGGTCTGTAAGCGAAATAAAAATATTTTCGTAAATGTCATTATCTAATATATTTTTTGCTTTTTTTATTATTTTTTCGCTTATTATAATGTGTTCTATAGGTGTTTTTTTTAAAATTTCTTTAAACTTGATTATATTTTCTTCTTCCAAAAGTATAAAAGTTTTTTCTACTTTTTCTTTTGCTAAAATATCTCCGGTTTTTTTACCAAAAGAGATACCTTTTCCAATAACTATTATTTCTCTTTTACATTCTTCTTTTACAATTGCTGCATTATTGTTTAAAATTTTAAAAATCTTAATTTTCAAACCTCCTAGTTTTACCCTTAAATAATTTAGAAAATCAAAAAAGGCAAAACTATACCCGCGGGCTTATAGTTTTGCCTTTTTTGATTCAGTGTTGATATCAATCAAGTAACAATCTATTTTACTATTTTATTTTTTTTATCGCATTTTGTCAATATGAAATATCAATAAAAAGTTAAAAAATTTCAAAAAATTTTTTCGATGGTACTAATTATAAAAAATTAAACATCTGCAATATCTTTTCTGAAGTGCATACCATCAAATTTGATTTTTTCAATCTCATTATATATGTTTTCTCTTGCTTTTTTCAAATTGTTTGCTATATTTGTAAGTACAAGCACTCTACCTCCACTTGTTACAATTTCACTGTTTTTTTCTTTTGTACCGCTATGTAGTACATTTATATTTTTCGAAACTTCTTTTAATCCATTTATAGGTATTTCTGTTTTGTATTTATTTGGATACCCATCACTACAAAGTACAACACCTATACAAGCTTCTTCGCTCCATTTCAAATTAATATCTTTATCATTTAGTATATCTTGCAAAATTAAAAATAAATCGCTTTGTAGTCTTGGTAGTAAAACTTCTGTTTCGGGGTCTCCAAAACGTGCATTAAACTCTATTACTTTTACACCATCTACAGTAGAAATAAGCCCAGCATATAATACCCCCGTAAAAGGTCTACCCTCTTTCACCATCGCTTTTGCTGTAGGATTTAAAATATTTTTCACAGAACTTTCTATTATTTCTTTTGTTATAGAGGGTACAGGCGAATATGCTCCCATTCCTCCAGTATTTGGGCCTTGGTTATTTTCAAAAACTGTTTTATGGTCTTTAGAAAGTTCTAGTGGATATACTTTTTCATTATTTACAAATGCCATAAAAGAAAATTCCTCTCCCACAAGAAATTCTTCTATTACAACTTTAGCTCCAGCATCACCAAATTTATTTTGACTTAACATATCTTTTAATGTATTTTCTGCTTCATTTATATTGTTACAAATAACTACACCCTTACCTGCAGCTAAACCATCGGCTTTTAAAACATATGGAGGTTTAGATTTTTTTAAATATTCTACAGCAGGTCGTAATTCTGTAAAAGTTTCGTATTCTGCTGTTGGTATATTATATTTTTTCATTAAATTTTTTGAAAAATCTTTACTACCTTCTATTATAGAGGCTGCTTTTGTAGGACCAAAAATATTTAAATTATTTTCTTTAAATTTGTCTACAATACCATTTACAAGTGGTACTTCTGGACCTACAAATGTTAATTTAATATTTTCTTTTTTTGCAAATTTTATTAGTTCGCTGAAATTATTTTCATCTATATCTATTGTAGTTGCTACATCTTTCATACCCACATTTCCCGGAGCTACAAAAATTGTAGATACATGGGGCGATTCGCTAAATTTCATTGCCAAAGCGTGTTCACGCCCACCTCTTCCTATTATTAATACTTTATTCATACAGATTCCTTTGTTTATTTTAATGTTTAAAATGTCTGTATCCTGTAAATATCATAGCTATTCCATATTTATTACAAGCTTCTATAGACTCATTATCTTTTATACTGCCTCCCGGCTGTATTATTGTTTTTATTCCGTATTTAGCCGCTTCTTCCACTGTGTCAGACATAGGAAAAAAGGCATCCGAGGCTAAAACAGCATTCTTGGCATTATCACCAGCTTGAATAAGTGCAATTTTTGCAGCACCAACACGATTTGTTTGTCCGGGACCTATACCTATTGTCATACTTGACTTTGCTATTACAATTGCATTAGATTTTACAAATTTTGCAACTTTATAAGCAAATTTTGCACATTTTATATCTTCTTCGCTTGGCTTTACTTTTGTTGGTATATTTATATCTATTTCATCTATATTTAAAAAATCATTTTGTTGTACTAATAGTCCACCAGAAACAGAAACAAATTGGTTTTCATCTTTGTTTTTTGTAATATCTATTGTGATTAGTCGTAAGTTTTTCTTTGTTTTTAATATATCTAGTGCTTTTTTTGAAAAAGAAGGAGCTATTATTATTTCCAAAAATATTTCGTTCATTTTAATAGCAGTTTGTTCATCTATTTCTCTATTACTTGCAATTATACCACCAAAAATAGAAATTTTGTCTGCCTCGTATGTTTTAACAAATGCTTCGTATACTGTATTTCCTACGGCAACACCACAAGGATTCATATGTTTTACAGCTACACATACTGGTTCTTCAAATTCTTTTATTATCGATATAGCGACATCTGCATCGTTAATATTGTTGTATGAAAGTTCTTTTCCATGTATTTGATTTGAAAATGCTATACTTCCACTTTTTTTAGTAATATCTTTATAAAAATATGCTTTTTGATGTGGATTTTCTCCATACCTTAAAGTTTTCTTTTTCTCGTATGCTAAAATTATTTTGTCGTTTTCCTCTTCATCTACAAATTTGTTCAAATAATTTGCTATGATACTATCATAAAGGGAGGTATGAAAAAATGCTTTATTTGCAAAGCTTAGTTTCGTTTTATTAGATATTTCACCTTTTTCTATTTCTTTTATTACTCTATCATAATCATTTGGGTCTACAATTACTGTTACAAATTTATGATTTTTTGCAGCAGAGCGAATCATAGAAGGTCCACCAATATCTATATTTTCAATAGCTATTTCGAACGTATTATTTTCATTTTCTATAGTTTTCTTGAATGGATATAAATTGCATACAACCATATCTATAGTTTCTATATTCATATTTGATATTTCTAAAATATGTTTTTCATTATCACGAACAGCTAAAATACCTCCATGTATATTTGGGTGCAGTGTTTTTACACGACCGTCCATCATTTCCGGAAACTTTGTTATATCAGATATATTTATTACATTTATACCATTTTCTAAAAGTGTACTATAAGTACCCCCAGTAGATATAATTTCAAAATTGTAGCAGTTAAGTTTTTTTGCAAATTCTATAATTCCTGTTTTGTCCGAAACGCTTATAAGTACACGTTTACGTTTTTTCATTAAAATTCCCCTTTGTATCTTAAAAATAGTTGTTTCATAATATATCTATAATATAACAATTTTTAAAAAAAAACAACTATATTATCAGTTATTATCACCATTATTTAAAATTAAATCTTTGTACCAATAGTAGCTTTTTTTAGGATAACGCCCTAATGTTCCTTTTCCACTATCATTTAAATCAACATATATAAAACCATATCTTTTTCGCATTTCTGAAGTACCACTAGAGATTATATCAATAGAGGACCAAGTAGTGTAACCTAGTAATTCAACTCCATCAAGTATAGCTTCTTTTATTTGCTCGATATGAGTTTTTAAGTATTCTATACGGTAGTCATCTTCAATTTTACCGTTTACAAAGTCATCTTCAGCACCAATTCCATTTTCAACTATAAATAATGGGGTTTGATATCGGTCGTATAGTTGATTAAGAGTATATCTTAATCCTATTGGGTCTATTTGCCAACCCCATTCACTCGCTTTTAAATGTGGATTTTTGAATGTAGATTTAAGATTCCCTTCCGTTTCTTCTAAATTTTCTTTGTTAGCAGCAGATATAGACGACATATAGTAACTAAAAGCTAAATAATCACAAGGATTTTGTTCTAATAATTGTAGGTCTCCTTTTAATATATTTAAATTAATATTGTTTTCTTTCCAGAATCTTTTTGCATAAGATGGATATTTACCACGTATAAGAGGGTCAATAAAGTAGAAGTTATCAAGACGCTCGTTTTCTTGGGCTTCGATTACATCTTCTGGTTTACAAGTAGCAGGGTATGTTGTAAATTTTGCTACCATACAACCCATCATGGCATCATTTCTGTATTCATGTATTTTTTTTCTTGCAAGTGCTGTTGCAATAAATTGATGATGGGCTGCTTGGTAACAATCTTGTAAATGATTATCGCTACTGTCTTTTACAAGACCTGTACTATAAAAAACATTAAATCTAGCACCATTTATTTCATTAAAAGATATCCAATATTTAACTTGTTTGTGATATCTGTTAAAAATTACTTCCGCAAACTTTAAATAAAAGTCTATAAGTTTTCGATTTTTCCATCCACCATATTTAGTAACTAGATTAACTGGCATATCAAAATGATTAATTGTTACTAGTGGTTGCATACCATTTTGTACAATAGAGTTTATTACTTTGTCATAAAAATTCAAGCCGTGTTCGTTAGGATGCATTTCGTCGCCGTTTGGAAATATTCTAGTCCATGCTATAGATAGTCTAAAAACTTTAAAACCCATATCTGCACACATTTTTATATCTTGTTCAAAATAGTTATAAAAGTCGATACCGAATCTCTTTGGAAACTTTTTAGTGTCTGTTTCTTTTAATAAATTATCTAATTTTTTTTGTGTAACTAGTTTACGTTCATAACGTGATACTGTTTTATCATATTTGATAGCTAGGTCAGCTACGCTTAGTCCTTTATTAATATTCCATGAACCTTCAGATTGGCAGGCAGCTATAGCACCACCCCACAAAAAATCTTTAGGAAAAATATTATTTTTCATAATTATACCTACGCTTGTTTTATATTTGTTTTCATCGATGATAGTATTGTATAATATTAATTATAAAAATTAAATAGATATTTATTCTATCTTGTTTAAACTTTTCACAAAAACGGAAGAAGCTCGATAATTAAAGGAGTATTAAATAATATTTTATTTTCGTATTTGATTTGTTCAGAGCATTTGCTTGTTAGTTTGATAGTTGGAAATATGAATTTTAAAATTTTATAAAAATACTTGACATAATTAAAAAGTTGTGTTATTTTTTATTTGTTAGCAATCACTAGTTGTGTTTGCTAACAAAAAATTGCTAATATAATGAAAAATTTAATTAGCATTATTGCACACACTACACTTATCTAGGTTTTTCTGAATTGGAGTGTGATTTTATGTTGAATGAACGAAAAATAAAAATATTAGAAGCTATAATAAATGACTATATTAAATTTGGAGAACCTGTAAGTTCTAGAAGTTTAGAAAAAAGGCATAACTTTGGTATTAGTTCCGCTACAATAAGAAATGAAATGAGTGATTTGGAAGATTTCGGGTTTATATATCAACCGCATACAAGTAGTGGTAGAGTACCTACAGACCTTGGTTATAGACTTCATGTAGATAACTTAACACTTAGAGACTTAACATCTGAAGAGTCGGAGTATTTAAAAACTATAATAGAAACAAATATAAATCATATGGAATATTTGATGAAAGAAACAGCTAAGGCTATTTCTCTTCTTACGAATTATGCAACAATTATTTCGGAGGTATCTCATCAAAAATTATCTGTAAAATATATACAGCTTATTCCAATGGATTCATCTAATATAGTTATCGTTATTATAACAGTTAGTAGAATTGTAAAAAATTCTGTTTTAAATGTTCCGAACGCACCAGACTTAGAAACGCTTAATAAACTAACATTGTTTTTAAATGAACTACTATGTGGAAAAACTGTAGAAGATATTGTAATTATAAATATCCAAGATAACCCACATAAAAATTTGATAGGTAAAATTATCGAAGTTATAGTAAGAATTTTAACTTTGGAAGAAAGAACACAAATTTTTACAAGTGGTGTTAATAATATTTTAAATTATCCCGAGTTTAGCGATTTAGAAAAAACAAAGGGTATTTTTAAAACTTTTGAAGAAAAAGATGTACTTATTACTCTTTTGGACAAAAAAGATAACAATGACAATATTCAAGTTGTTATAGGTTCGGAAAATTCTTTAGTAGAAATGAAGAATTGTAGTGTAATAAAAGCGACATATAAACAAGATGATAGCCCCATAGGCTCTATTGGTATAATTGGACCAACTAGGATGGATTATTCTGCTGCTCATTCTATTTTGAGTGCAGTCGTAAAAAACATAAATTCTGTTTTGTATGGAAACAAAAAAAATCATGCTAAATTTTTAAATGAGGTTGATAGAATTGAAGAAGAAACGAGGCAAAATGGAAAAAGAAACAAAAGAAGAATTTGAAGATATTACAAAAGATGACACAGAAAATAACGAAAATGAAAATGATATAGAAATAAAAGTAGAAGATACAAATGCACAAGTAAAAGATTTGCAAGATAAACTAATGAGAACAATGGCGGAGTTTGATAATTTTCGCAAGCGTACAATAAAAGAAAAATCTGGAATGTACGACCAAGGAGTAAGAGAAACTTTAGACAAGCTATTACCTGTAATAGATAATTTTTCAAGAGCTTTAGAAAGTATTCCTTCAGATAATGATTTACACAAGGGAATACTTATGATATATAAGCAAATGGAAAGTATTTTGAAAGACATTGGTTTAGAAAAAATAGAATGTGATGGATTACTGTTCGACGCAAGTTTTCATAATGCAGTTAGTACAGTAGAAGATGCAAATTATGAATCTGGAACTATAATAGAAGAGCTACAAAAAGGATATATATATAAAGATAAAGTAATAAGACATAGCATGGTTAAGGTTGTAAGCTAGGATTTTGAATTTATATTGAAGATTTTAAATAAAAATAAAGATATTAATGAAAGGAATTAAATAAATGGGAAAAATTATTGGTATAGATTTAGGTACAACAAATTCTTGTGTTGCAGTTATGGAGGGTGGTCAGCCTGTTGTTATTCCAAATAGTGAAGGAGCGAGAACTACACCTTCTATAGTTGGATTTTCTAAAACTGGAGAAAGACTTGTAGGAGATAGTGCAAAACGTCAAGCTATTACAAATCCAGATGGGACAATTATAAGTATAAAGCGTCATATGGGTACAAATTTCAAAGCAGCTATAGATGGAAAAAGTTATTCACCACAAGAAATATCTGCTATGATACTTCAAAAATTAAAGCAAGATGCAGAAAATTACTTAGGTGAGCCAGTTACAGAAGCAGTAATTACAGTTCCAGCATATTTTACAGATAGTCAGAGACAAGCAACAAAAGATGCAGGTAAAATAGCAGGTCTTAAAGTAGAACGTATTATAAATGAGCCTACATCTGCAGCACTCGCATATGGTCTTGACAATGAAAATGAGCAAAAAATAATGGTTTACGACCTTGGTGGTGGTACTTTCGATGTAAGTATAATAGATATTGGAGATGGTGTTATCGAAGTTTTAGCAACAAGTGGTAACAATAAACTTGGTGGCGACGATTTCGATGAAAGAGTAATAGAATATATAGTATCCGAGTTCAAAAAATCTGAAAGTATAGATTTATCTAGCGATAAAATGGCGATGCAACGTATAAGAGATGCAGCAGAAAAAGCAAAAAAAGAGCTTTCAAGTACAAATACAACAAATATAAACTTGCCATTTATAACTGCAAATCAAGATGGTCCAAAACATTTAGATATAAATCTTAACCGTTCTAAATTTGAAGAGCTTATTTCAGATTTAGTAGAAAAAACTATGGGACCAGTTCGTACAGCTTTAAAAGATGCAGATTTAAACCCAAGTGAACTAGATAAAGTTATATTGGTTGGTGGTTCTACACGTGTACCTGCTGTTGTAGAGGCTGTAAAAAAACTTACTGGAAAAGAACCATTTAAAGGAATAAATCCAGATGAGTGTGTTGCGGTTGGTGCAAGTATACAAGGTGGTAAGCTTGCTGGAGACGCTGGTGCTGGTAGTATATTACTTTTAGATGTTACTCCATTATCTCTTGGTATAGAAACTTTGGGTGGTGTAGTTTCCAAGCTAATAGAAAGAAACACAACAATTCCTACAAACAAAAAACAAGTATATTCTACAGCTGCAGATAATCAAACAGCAGTTGATATTAATATAGTTCAAGGTGAACGCCAATTCGCAAAAGATAATAAAAGCCTTGGGCAATTTAGATTGGATGGTATTGCTCCTGCACCTCGTGGTGTACCACAAATAGAGGTTAGTTTCGATATAGATGCAAATGGTATAGTAAATGTTAGTGCAAAAGATTTAGGTACAGGAAAAGAACAGAAAATAACAATTACAGCAAGCACAAATTTAAGTGATGAAGAAATAGACAAAGCTGTACAAGAAGCAGAAAAATTTGCAGAACAAGATAAAAAACATAAAGAAGCAATAGATGCTAAAAATGAATCTGAATCTATGATTTTTCAAACAGAGAAAATATTAAAAGAAAATGCAGATAAAATAGATGCAGCAGATAAAGCAAAAGTTGAAGAAGAGTTAGAAAAATTTAAAGCTATAGCAGAGCCTATGTCTGCAGATAGTATGACAGAATCTGATACTGCTACATTAAAAGAAGCTTTAGAAAAGTATACGGCTGTATTTTATGAAATATCTGCAAAATTGTATCAAAATGCAGACGCTAGTGCTGAGCCAAGTGATTTTGGGCCCGACCATGATGATACAATAGATGCAGAGGCTAGAGAAAAATAAGAAACTTAGTAATTGTAAATATTAAAAAATAATAGGTTTCTTAGTCGGAGCCAAATTAGGGGTTTCTTAACTGAAGCCCCTTTAAATTTAATAGGGGTTAAAAATGTCAGAAAAACAAGATTATTACGAAGCATTGGGTATTTCTAGAAGTGCTACAGATGATGAAATAAAAAAAGCCTACAGAAAAATGGCAAAAAAATATCATCCAGATGCAAACCAAAATGATAAAGAAGCAGAAAAGAAATTTAAAGAAGTTTCAGAAGCATATGAAGTATTGAGTGACGCTAAAAAGAAAGCTACATATGACCAATTCGGACATTCGGCATTTAATGGTGCAGGAGGAGGTGCTGGTGGTGGTTTTAGTGGTAGTTATTCCAATATGGATGACATTTTTGAAAGCTTTTTCGGTGGTGGATTTGGAGATATTTTTGGTGGCGGAAGAACAAATAGAGGAAAAAGAGGTCCACAGCAAGGTGCAAATGTTCAAACTCATTTAAATATATCTTTTGAAGAAGCTTATTTTGGTGTAAAAAAAGAAATAACTTTACCAATGAGAGAGATATGTCATACTTGTACTGGTACAGGAGCAAGAACAGGTTCTCATCCGGAAACTTGTAAACATTGTAATGGTAGTGGACAGGAGCGTGTAGAACAACAAACAATGTTTGGAACAATGGCAAGTGTAAGGACTTGTAGCGTCTGTCGTGGAGATGGGAAATTAATAAAAGACCCATGTAGAACTTGTAATGGTGCAGGTAGAATTAAAAAATCAAAAATGCTTGAAGTTACAATACCACGTGGTATAGATACAGGACAGACAATACGTCTTAGTGAAAAAGGTGAAGCTGGAGAGCGTGGAGCTAGAAATGGTGATTTGCTAATAAATATATCTGTGATGGAACATGAGCATTTCAAAAGACGTGGAAGTAATATATATTTAGATATACCAGTAAATTTTGTGCAAGCTACACTTGGTGCAGAAATATCTATACCAACAATGGACGGCAACGAAAGATACACACTAAGACCCGGTACACAACCAGAAGAAGTTTCTATTATAAAAGGACGTGGTTTTCCAAGTGTTAAAAATAATAGAATTTTTGGCGATTTAATATTTACAGTAAAAGTAAATATTCCAACAAATCTTACAGATAGGCAACAAGAGTTACTTCGTGAATTTGCAAAAGAATCTGGAGAAGAATATAAAGAAAATAAAAAAGGATTATTTGGTAGAAAGCATAAAAAGTAAACCCTCGTTTCATTAGTATATTTAAGATATTTTATGGCAATATTTATATTAAAATATCAAATTAAAATAGCTAGTAAAGAGGTGTGTATGAATAAGCGGGCAATATCTATAAAAGGAGAAAAGAGACATCCTTATAGCCATGCTATATTTATTTTGAAAGAAAAAGAAATGCCAATATTAGATTTTGTTGCTGAAGCAGAAAGAATAATAAATTTTAAAAAATCGACCAAAGCACAAGTATTAGAAGAAAACGGAATTAAAAAAGTAGTAATACGTGATACTAGCACTTCAAGGTTTTTGCTATATCTTTTTTTGTGCTTATCTAGCATAGGTCTTATTTTATCTATGATTTTTATGGTTGTTGTGAATTAATAATAATGTGAAATAAAATGAAGTGTGTCTTTATTTTATTTCACACAAATGCTTTAATTTTTTTATTTACGTTTTTTTCGAAAATCATTTTTCGGTAAAATTTTCTTAAAATAAAAGATTACATACTAGATTAAGGTATACTATGATAGAAAAAGTAAAAAACACAATAGATAAATACAACATGTTAAATAATGGAGATATAGTTTTGCTTGCACTTTCAGGGGGATGTGATTCTGTATCACTTCTCTATGTTCTAAATTCTCTCAAAGATTTTTATAAAATAGATTTAAATGTATTTCATATGAACCACAATTTGCGTGGTGAAGATTCACAAAGAGATGAAGAGTTTGTAAAAAAATTATGTAAAACGCTAAAAATACCTATTTTTATACATTCAAATGATGTAAAATATTATTCGATAAGTAATAAAATAACAATAGAAGAAGCAGGAAGAAAACTAAGATACGAATATTTACAAAAAACAATAAAAGATATAAAAGGAAATAAAATAGTAACAGCACACAATAAAAATGATAGTGTAGAAACAATCATTTTTAATATTATACGTGGTACTGGTATTTCTGGTTTAAAAGGTATACCTAAAGTAAAAGATAATATTATAAGACCCCTTATAGATTGCACAAGAATTGAAATAGAAAATTTTTGTATTTTGAAAAATATAAAATATAGGACAGATAAAACAAATTTAGATTTGATTTATACAAGAAATAAAATAAGGCATAAAGTATTAAAAAATATGTCTGAAATAAATCAAAATGTAGTAGAAACTATATTTGAAAGTTCTAAAAACTTTGAAATAGAAGATAATTTTTTAGAATTTCTTGCAAAAGAAGAATATAAAAAATGTTTGGAAAATTTAAAAAATAAAAATATAGCTCTGAATTTAGAAAAATTTAATAGTATAAATATTGCTTTAAAAAGAAGAGTTGTTAGAATTGTATTATCAAATTTTTATAAAAATTTAGAAAATGTATCACAAGTAAATGTAGATGATATAATAAAACTTGCGAGTAACGAAACAGGAAAAAAAATAAACTTAAAATCAGATGTTATAGTAACAAAATTGTACAAACATATTGTTTTTGAAAACAAAACTTTTATAGAAAATAAATTAGAATTTTGCTATAATATAAAGTCTAATGATTTCTTATACATAAAAGAGTTAGATTTATATGTAACTCTTTTTAGTAAATGTATTTTTGAAAATGATGACTATTTAGAATTAGATAATATAATTACCATAGCTTTTGACGAAAGTATATTAAAACAAGATTTACAAATTAGGACAAGAAAAACAGGGGATATTTTGCAAAACAATGGTACACAGAAACTGAAAAGTTTTTTTACAAATAAAAAAATACCGTTAAATGAGAGAAATATGCCAATTTTAGCACATGAAAATAATATATTGTGGATTATGAATTATTACATTTCAAAATTACACGAAAGTAAAATAAATAATAAAAGTGCATTTTTACAAATTTGGAAAAAGGTGAATTTAAGTGATTCTTATAACGGAAGATAAAATAAAAAATAGAGTAAAAGAATTGGGAAGAGAAATAAGAAACGATTATAAAGGTAAACAAGTAGTTCTTATCTGCGTATTAAAAGGCAGTGTTTTTTTTATGACAGATTTAGCAAGGGAGCTAGATGAAACAACAACAGAAATAGATTTTATGCAGATTAGTAGCTATAAAGGTACAGAAAGCACAGGAAAAATTAATCTTATAAATGATATTACATCAGATTTAAAAGGAAAAAATGCAATTGTAGTAGAAGATATAATAGATACAGGTCTTACATTAGATTTTTTAATTAATCATATAAATTCAAAAAAGCCAGAAAGTCTTAAAATTTGTTCATTTTTGAATAAAAATAAAATTAATTATAAAATCGATTACACAGGTTTTGAAATCCCAAACGAGTTTGTTATAGGCTACGGTTTAGATTTTGATGGAAAATACAGAAATTTACCAAATATAAGTATATTCAAACAGAAATAAAATATATACTATGAACAAAAGGAGGCACAATTGAAAAGAAATTCGGGAGCTTTAACTACATTTTTTATAGTTTTTTTAGTTTTTATTGTAATAACAACAGTTGCAAATACTTTAAATAATAGTAATTCTAATGCTGTTACATATACTTACAGCAATCTTCTATACGATTTAAATGAAGGAAATATTTCACGTGTGGAAATTAGTACAAATACAGATGTACATGGAGCAGGTAGTGTTAGAGTATTTTTTACAGACCCTGCTAGACCTAGCACAACCGTACCTATAACATGGATGGACGATTTTCATGGTCATCTAAATTATGCAATGGCAAATCATAATATAGATGTTATAACGCTATCTCCACCAAGAAGTGGTACAATAATACAATTTTTAATTCCAATAGCAATAGTAGTTTCTATCATTATATTTATGTTTGTTGTCATCAACCAAATGCAAGGTGGGGGTTCTGGTGGTGGCGGTGGAAACCGTGTAATGAATTTTGGAAAAAGTCGTGCTAAAATGTCTACAGAAACAGACAAAAAAATAACATTTAAAAATGTTGCAGGTCTTGAAGAAGAAAAAAATGATTTAGAAGAGCTTGTAGATTTTCTAAAATCTCCAAAAAAGTATACAGATATAGGAGCGAGAATACCAAAAGGTATACTTTTGGTAGGTCCTCCGGGTACTGGAAAGACGCTTTTAGCAAAAGCTGTAGCAGGAGAATCTGGTTCCACTTTCTTTTCTATATCTGGTTCAGATTTTGTGGAAATGTTTGTCGGTGTTGGTGCTTCTCGTGTTAGGGATTTGTTTGAACAAGCAAAAAAGAATACTCCTTGTATTGTTTTTATAGATGAGATAGATGCAGTTGGTCGTAAGCGTGGTGCAGGTTTAGGTGGTGGACACGATGAAAGAGAGCAAACGTTAAATCAATTGCTTGTTGAAATGGACGGTTTTGGCACAAATGAAGGTATAGTAATGATTGCTGCAACAAATAGACCAGATATTTTAGACCCTGCATTATTAAGACCCGGTAGATTTGACAGACAAGTTGTAGTAGGTAGACCAGATGTAAAAGGTCGTGAAGAGATATTAAAGGTACATGCATCAGGTAAACAAATGTCAAAAGATGTGGATTTAAAAGTGGTTGCTAGAACAACATCTGGTTTTACTGGTGCAGATTTAGAAAATTTACTAAATGAAGCTGCTCTTTTAACAGCTAGAAATAATAAACAAAAAATAGATATGGAAGAAATAAGAAAAGCTTTTGTAAAAATAGGAATAGGAACAGAGAAAAAAAGCCGTGTTATTACTCTAAAAGAAAAGAAAGTTACAGCATATCATGAGGCTGGTCATGCAATATTACAAGAAATGTCCGATTTATTAGATGGTGTACACATGATTTCTATAATACCTACAGGAATGGCAGGAGGATATATGATGCCATTACCAAAAGAAGATAAATTATATTTGTCCAAAAAAGCAATGGAACAAGAAATAGTAGTTTCTTTAGGTGGTAGAGTTGCTGAAGAAATAATCTTGGGTGATATAACAACTGGTGCATCTGGCGATATAGAAAAAGTAACTTCCATTGCTCGTAATATGGTTACAAAATACGGTATGAGTAATGAATTAGGTCCAATATTATTTGGTGAAGAACAAACAGAAGTATTCTTGGGTAGGGATATAAGTGGTGGTCGTAATTATGGCGAAAAAATAGCTACAAGTATAGATGCAGAAATAAATAGAATTATAACAACTGCTTATACAGAGGCAAGAAGAATTTTGACAGAAAATATACAAATATTACATGATTGTGCTAACTTGTTACTAGAAAAAGAAAAAATAACAGGTGAAGAATTTAGAAAATTATTTAAAGATGGTGTTTTACCAGATAAGAATAGAAGTATCGAAGGTACATTATTAGATAGAGGGTTAACTATATAATGATTGCATATGAGAATTTGTCGAAATTATATGATATTTTTATGGAAATAGATTATTTTGAATGGTCATATTTTATAAAAGATGTTATAGATGAACATTTTACAAACAATACAGAAAGACTAATGTTATTAGATTTGGGTTGTGGAACAGGAAATCTAACAACACGATTTGAAAAATATGATGTTATAGGTATAGATAATTCTATTGAAATGCTAGCAATTGCAAACCAAAAAGCACATGATTTAGAGCAGAATATATTGTTTTTAAATCAAGATATGCGAGATTTTGAGGTTTTAGATAAATTGGATGTAGTTATATCTACTTGTGATAGTATAAACTATATATTAGATGAAACTGATATTTTAAAAATATTTAATAAAGTAAGTAAGTATTTGATAGACGGCGGATTATTTATATTTGATATAAATACAGAATACAAATATAAAAATATTTTAAGCAACAATTCTTTTAGCTATGTAGATGAAAATGGTGCTGTTATATGGGAAAATTATTTCGATTTTGATAGTCAAATAAACGAATATTTTCTAACAATTTTTTTAAAAGATGGAGAAAAATATATCCGCACAGAAGAAATTCACTATCAAAAATCGTATAGTGAAATTTTAATAGATGAATATTTACAAAAATCTAATTTGAAGATATTGAAAAAATACGATGACTATACAAAAAATAAACCCAAAAATGAAACTGAGCGTTTGTTGTATATAGTAACAAAAAAGTAGTACAATACTTCAAAGGGGCATTAAAATATTATGGATATAATAAGTTTTTATACAGTGGACGAAAGTGCAAGAGTATATATAGCAAATACAAAAAAACTTGTAAATGATGCCTTTAAAATACACAAAACAACCCCTGTTGTTACAGCTGCATTTGGAAGAACACTAACTGCAGCAACTATAATGGGTAGTATGATGAAAAATGAAACAGATTTACTTACAATTACGATAAAGGGTGATGGACCACTTGGAGGAATTGTAACCACAGCAAATAATGGAGCAGAAGTAAAGGGATATGTCTACAATAACTATGTAGATATACCTTTAAAACCAAATGGCAAGCTAGATGTTTCTAAAGCAGTAGGTTCTGGAACAATTAGTATTACAAAAGATATAGGACTTAAAACTCCTATTAGTGGTATGGTTCCACTTACTACTTCAGAAATAGCAGAGGATATAACGTATTATTACGCAAAGAGTGAACAAATACCCACAGCTGTTTCTCTTGGCGTGCTTGTAGATATAGACTATACCGTAAAAGAAGCTGGTGGATTTATTATAGAACTTTTGCCAAATGCAAAAGAAATATTTATAAACAATTTAGAAAATACTATAAAAAACTTACCTAGTATCACAAATATGCTTTTAAATAAAGATGATATTATAAAAATGTTGTTTGAAAATAATAGTGTAATAAAACATGGGGAAATAGAACCAAAATTTTATTGTAATTGTAATCGTGAAAAAACTGAGAAAGCACTTATAGCGATTGGTAAAAAAGAATTGAACGAAATTCTTGTAGAAGATAAAAAAGCTATAATGCACTGTTATTTTTGTAAGAAAGACTATGTATTTAACGATGAGGATTTGAAAAGTTTAATATTTCAAATTTGATGAATATTTTATTATATATAAAATACAAAAAAGCTGATACTTATAATCTAAGTATCAGCTTTATTTTAGAGGCAGAAAGCTATGGAAAAAAGTTTAAGAATTATAGATTTTTTACTACCTGTAATTATTATTGCTATAAATATGTACATACATATTTATGTTTATTTAAATGGTGGACAAACTACAGAAAATTTAATAAGATTCGGAGCATCTACAAGTTTACAACATATAGTAAAAACAGGAGAATGGTACAGGCTTTTTACAAGTACATTTCTTCACATAAATTTTATGCACCTCCTTTTTAATATGCAAGCACTTCTTAGCTTTGGTGCAAAAGTACAAAAATCTTTTGGGATATTCTTATTTATTATTATATATATTTTAACTGGTTTAGCTAGTAGTGGTTTAAGTTTATTTTTTAGAAATCCTCAAGTTATATCTCTTGGAGCTAGTGGTTCTGTTTTCGGTATTATGGGTGCTTTACTTGTTATATTATATTTTGAAAGAAAAAAAACATTAGCTGGTTCAAATTGGAATAGTATACTTTTTTTGATTTTTATAAATTTAGCATGGGGTTTTTCTCAATTTTCTGGTAATATAGATAATGCGGGGCATATTGGTGGCTTAGTAGCTGGTATTATTTTGGCTTTTGTTTTAAGTCCATTTATTAAAAAATAAAAAAATTAAAAGGTAAAAAATTGAATATACCCAAGGATGTTAATTATATTATAGAAGAATTAAACAAAAACGATTTTGAAGCTTATATTGTTGGTGGTGCAGTACGTGATAGTATTATGGAAACGAATATTTATGATTACGATATAACCACAAGTGCAACGCCTACAGAAATTTGTAGTATATTTGAAAAAACAATAGAAACAGGAGTAAAATTCGGTACAATTACTGTTGTTATTAATAGTATAAATTACGAAGTTACTACTTTTAGAATAGATGGAGATTATATAGATAATCGCAAACCTGAAACTGTAGAGTTTAGTAAAAATTTAATAGAGGATTTATCTAGAAGAGATTTTACAATTAATGCAATGGCATATCATCCATACAAAAAATTTGTAGACCCATTTAATGGAAAAACGGATATACAAAAAAAAATAATAAGATGTGTTGGAGAAGCAGATAACAGATTTAATGAAGATGCTTTAAGAATGTTAAGATGTATAAGATTTAGTACAAAACTTGGCTTTGACATAGAAGAAATAACTTACAAAGCTATAGTACAAAACATACATTTAATGAAAAATATAAGCCGTGAAAGAATAAGAGATGAATTTGTAAAAATAATTTTGTCCGATTTCTTGGAAAAAGCTGAATATATAAATAGTACAGAAATTTTTAAATATATTGATGAACTTATATTTGATTACCTACAAAAAAATTTAAAACAAAAAATAGCACATATAAAATTATTGCCAAAATGTCATATTACAAGAATTGCATTTCTTTTTAGTGAGCATGAAAATTATTTTTTTGCTAAAACTATAGCTAGATTTTTTCAATTTAGTAATGATGAAATAAACCAAATATGGAATTTATCAAAAGCTTTAAAAATGGAATTAAAAGCTGATAAATACGAATTGAAAAAAATGATATTAAAAATTGGAGATAGCTTTGAAAAGTTATTAGAGATAAAAAAATGTATATCTTTTAGTAAGGATATAGAAGATTTATATTTTGAAATTTTAATCAATGGCGAACCGATTTATCTACATCAATTATGTATAAGAGGAGAAGATGTGAAACAATGCGGTTTTTCGGAGGGTCCAGAAATCGGTAATATACTTAAAAAACTTCATGAAATTGTTTTGAAAAATCCAGAATTTAATCAAAAACATATACTATTTAAAGAAATAGAAAAATTGAAAGAAATTTATTAATATGAAAACTAATAATTTATCTTCTTCTAGCGAAGATTATTTGGAAAATATACTTCATTTATCGAGAAAAAAAACAGATGTTCGTGTAACAGATTTGGCAATTGAAATGAAAATATCTAAACCAAGTGTAAATAAAGCAATTATAAATTTGAAAAATCTTGGTCTAATAGAACACGAAAAATATGGCACTATAACTCTTACAAATGAAGGAGAAAATATTGCTAAAAAAGTTCGTGATAAACATAATATTTTGAAAAAATTTCTTATAGATGTATTAGAAATAGAAGAAGAAAAAGCAGATAAAGAAGCTTGCGAGATAGAGCATATACTATCTAGTGAGACTATAGAGAAAATAAAATTGTTTGTAGATAGATATAAGAAGTAAAAAAGAGCCCTTAGGATAAGTTGCAGCATAATCCCTAACATTTACTAATACTTGGTCATCTCTTAGAGGTATTATATTTATATGAATTGCTTGCCTTCTATTCTAAATCTATATAAATTAATGGACTATTAATAGCATATTGGTGCTCTGATTTAAATGGTAGAAATATAAATCCCTTTCATACCTAAAAGTTAAATTGGGCATGAAAGGGATTATTTTTTAATTTAAAAAAATAATAACTTATTCTTTTTCTTTTATAAGTTACGTTATAGGAGAATTAGAATCAGCAAACATTGATAGAAAATCTTCTAACTGGGCATCATTGCTGTAAGTTATAACAATCGTTCTAGCAAAGTTATCTCTTATGCTATAGAATTGACGTCCATAAATAATAGTACCAGAAACATCCAATTCTGTATTAAGGGAATGCCAATTGTAACCACCTATTTGTGTTGTACCAGGATTAATATAAGCATTTATACCTACTTCTTGTAAAAATCCCATCATAGATTCCATTAAATCTTCTACAGTCATTTGAGTATTTGGAAATACTAATCTTTCAAAAATGATTTGGACACTATTACCTGTCTCAGCTTCTGATACCAGCATATCGTGCATAGTTGTAACACCTGCAATTTCCCAAAAATCTGCTGGAATATCTTTACCTAAAACAGGTAAAATATCAGATGCAACACCTAACAAGTCCGCTATTTCTTCATCTGTTGCGATAACCCAATTATCAGGCATAAAAAAACGGACGCCTAACCATTCGTTAGTATAAACGTTACCATCCCAAATACCACGTTTTAGACCATTTGAGTTTGTGTTTTCAGTCGGAATTTCTTGTGTGTTAGATGTAGTGGTTCTGGATTGTGCACTACCACAAGCAGTAAGAAAAAATAAAAATGATACAAAAATTGATAAAATAAAAGTATTTCTTTTGGTCATAATAATCCCCTTTTTGTTTTTTAATATGTTTAAGCCTATATACGAAATTAATTGTAATTAATACCATAATAAGCTTCTAACCAATTTCTACAAAATAAAAACCAATTTATTCTGCATGGTTTCTGTTCTATTTTAAACTATTAGGTCCATTGCTGCCAAATACATATTTTTCTATTTGCATACCAGTTTTTGTAGTTGCAAGCCCTCCACGACCCGTTTCTTTAAAATCTTTGTGCATTCTATCACCTACATTTTTCATTGCTAATATTACTTCATCTGCTGGTATTCTTGTTTTCATACCTGCTATTGCCATTTCTGCTGCACATAATGCATTTGTAGCCCCTGCCGCATTTCTTGTTATACATGGTATTTCTACAAGCCCTGCGACGGGATCGCATATCAATCCTAGCATATTTTTTATTGCAAAAGAAAATGCATTTGCAGCCTGATTATTTGTTCCACCAGAAGCTATAACAGTAGAAGCCGCAGCCATTGCACTAGCCGAACCTATTTCGGCCTGACAACCACCAGAAGCACCAGATATATAAGCATTATTTGCAATACAAAGCCCAAAAGCTGCAGAATTGAAAAGAAAATTTATACAATCATCTTTTGTCATTTTTAATTTATCTTTTATGGAAAATAATACAGCAGGAATAACACCAGCAGAACCAGCTGTAGGAGTAGCACATATAACTCCCATAGCGGCATTTACTTCATTTGTAGATATAGCATAACAAAGAGCTTTTACAAAAGTTTCACTTGTTATAAAATTACCGATTTTTAAATAATCATATAATATTTTTCCACCATATCCTGTTTTGCCAGATATACTATTAACACCCTCTATACCTTTTTGTATTGCAAGTTCCATAATATTATAATTTTCTTTCATGGTATTTATAATTTGGGCTTTTGTATATCCAGTATTTATAGCTTCATTTTCTATTGTTATTTCAGCTATTGTCTTATTTGTTTTTTCAGAAAGATATAGCAAATTTTCTATACTTGTAATTACAGCATATTCTTTTGAAAATTCGTCTACTTCTAAATATGGACTAATTATTTTTATATTACCTCCACCGATGGAAATACCTATTACTTCTAATACAAAATAATCATTTTTTAATACTATTTTTATTGTATTTGGGTGTGGATTATTTTCCCCTAAATTTTCCATAATATCTATAGGTATTTTGAGAGATGTTGGTAATATGTTTATATTTATTTTTTCTTGTTGTGCATAATGAAAAGCATTTGATATTTTAGGATTGTGTGGTTCAAAACCAAGTATTCCACCAACACAAGCAACATCTGTTGCATGACCTTTGTATGTTTTTTCAAAAGAACCATACAAATATATATCTGCCTGTGTCGGTGGATTCGCTGTTTTACTATCGAAAAGTTCTCTTGCTTTGTTACCTATTCTTACTACACCAGCTGTATGAGAACTAGATGGTCCTATCATTTTTGGACCTATTATATCAAAAATACTTTTATATTTTAAATTTTTCATAAAATTAATACATCCCTCTATAATCTCTTACTTTTTATTATCTACTTTTTCAAAAATTTTTATCAAGATTATACTCAAGTTTAGATAAATCATAAAATGTTTCTTGATAAACATAGTAATTTAACCAATTAGAAAAAAGCAAATAAGCATGAGAACGCCAAAGCATTAATGGAATATTATCTGGATTATTATTTTTATAATAATTCATAGGTAAATCTGTATTTAATCCTTTTTCTATATCTCGTTTATATTCATAATCTAATGTCAATAAATCATATTCTGGATGACCCGTTATAAAAACTTGTCTTTTATTTTTAGTAGCTGCAATATATACACCTGCTTCATTTGAAAAAGATAATATATCAAGACCTACTTTTTCTATATCTCTATGAGAAACGTATGTACCTCGTGAATGAGGAGCATAAAAACTATGGTCAAATCCACGCATAAGCTCATTAGATACAATATTAACTTTATGTTCGAAAACACCAAACAATTTTTTATCAAGTAAATGTTTTTCTATATTATAATGATAATAAAGCCCTGCCATAGCACCCCAACATATGTGAAGTGTATTAAAAACATTAGACTTTGACCATTCCATAATTTCACATAATTCTTTAAAATAAGTAACCTTTTCAAAATCCAATGTTTCCACTGGAGCACCTGTTATTATAAGACCATCAAAAAATTCTTTTTTTATATTTTTAAAGCTAAAATAAAATTTGCTTAAATGTTCTTTAGATGTATTTTTAGACACATGGCTTTCCATTTGTAATAATGTTATATTAATTTGCAAAGGACTATTCGATAGTAATCTTAAAAGTTGAGTTTCTGTTTCTATTTTTGTTGGCATAAGATTCAAAATACAAATTTTTAATGGTCTTATATCTTGAGATTTCGCCCTTTTTTCCGTCATTACAAAAACATTTTCATCTTCTAATATCTTTACAGCAGGTAAGTTTTCTGGTAAATTAACAGGCACGAAAGCCTCCTTTCATAAAAAATATAAATAAAAACCCGTGAAATATTACACAGGTTTTATATATATATAAATATTTAGGTAATTTTTTTGAGAAAACCATAATTCAAAATTAAACATTTTTAATTAATAAATTAAGTTGTTTAAACAAATTACTTTTCAACATGGCTGACAAATCTATTTGTAAGCTCTTTTAAAATATTTTCAGCGTTTGACTTATCGATATTATGAGAAACTATAAGCTCGCTTATTATAACTTGCTTTACTGTAAATAGTAATTTTTTTTCTATTCCAGATAAACTTTTTTCCCTTTCTCGTAAATACGAGCTTAAATAGACTTCTAAAACATTATACAAACATCCAGATTTTACTTTCTCTAAATTATACTCATATCTTTTCGTCCAATTATCTGGTATATTTACTGGAATTTGCTTGAAATTGTTAAATATATTTAAAACTTCTTCTTTTTTATTTGCATATCTAATATTTAAATTAGAGGCTTTCTTACTAGATATAGTAATTTTTAAATTACCAACAGGTATATTTAATATATAATATACCGAACTTTCTCCATCTATTTGTTTTTCTTCTAAATCTAAAATAATACCAGCGCCGTGCATTGGATAAACTATTTTATCGCCAACAGAGTACAATTATATCTCCCTTTCCATTTATTCAAAAACTAGTAATTTGTTTTATTATATCATAAGTTAGAATTTTTTCAAATAAAATGATACCAAATTTAATATTCACATTTTCCTAAAATAATTATATAGTGTATAATAATACTTATTCAAATAAATCACGAGTGGGGAGGCTCTATGATACATCCAAAACCTTTAAAAAAAGGTGATACAATAGGTATAGTAGCACCATCTGGACCTATACCAGATACAAAAATATTAAAATACTGTAAAAAAACTATAGAAACAATCGGTTTTGAACCTTATTTTGGAAAAAATATATCTAAAAATAATGAATATCTAGCGGGTACAGATGAAGAACGTGCAGAAGATATTAACTATATGTTTAAAAATAAAGATATATCTGCTATAATGTGTATACGTGGTGGATATGGCTCTATAAGAATATTAGAAAAAATTGACTTTGATATAATAAAACAGAACCCAAAAATCTTTATAGGCTATAGCGATGTTACAGCACTACACATTAGTATTAACCAAATAGCAGGTATTATTACATATCATGGACCTATGATAGCAGTAGAACTTTTAAATAATAAACTAGATAAAAAAACATACAAATATATTTTTAATACCTTAACAGGAAAAACTCAAAATTTTTTTGATGACATAAACGCAAAAGTTTTAATAAAAGGAGATTTTGAAGGAAAATTAATAGGTGGAAATTTATCTACAATAATCTCTACTTTAGGTACACCGTATGAAATTAATACAAATGGTTGTGTTCTTTTTTTGGAAGAAGTAAGAGAATCAAGGTACAAAATAGATAGAATGTTAAATCATCTAAAACTTGCAAAAAAATTCGAAAATGTATCTGCTGTTATGCTAGGTCATTTTTCTACAGAAAATGAACAAAATATAAAAGTTTTAGATATATTTAAAAATATATTAGAAAAAATGAAGATACCGTGTATATATAATATACCAGCAGGTCATAAACTACCAAACATAACTTTGCCATTAGGAACAATTGTTACAAATAAAAAAAAGGAGAATCATGAATAGTGTTGTAATAGTACCAATTGCTAATTTAACACCAAATACAAAAGATATTGAAATTATAGATGAAGTATTATTCGGTTGGCCACTAGAAATAATAGAAGAATACCTAAAGCACTATAAAGTAAAAACTTTTTACAATTACTATGGATACATAAAAAAAGAATATGTAAAAATATTAGAAAAACCAGAGTCATTTCCAAAATATATTATAAATTCTTCTTTTTCAGATGTATTGTTAAAAGATAAACTACAAGAAAAGATTTTTTTAACATTAACAAAAGGGGCATATGTTGGTAATAGTATAGAAGAAACTGAAAGATGCTTAAAAGTAAATTTACTAAATAAATATGGTTATGTAAGAAAAAATTTTTTGAAAGAATATAAAAAACCATATTTTGGACAAAAATATTACAAAGATAAAAAATATACAGAAGAAAAAATACGAGATAATATTTGGAATACTGCGTATTCCTATTTCAAAACGGGCTACAAATGGGGCGGTAAAACACATTTAGGAATAGATTGCTCTGGTCTTACATTTATGTCTTATTTTCTAAATAAAATTATAATTCATAGAGATGCAAAATTTGAAAAAGGTTTTGGTATAAAAAAAATTGAAAAAAATGTGTTAAAAAAATCTGATTTAATATATTTCCAAAATCATATAGGCTTATATATCGAAAATGATTTATTTATACATTCTTCTGATAAAAATGATGGTGTTTATATAAATTCTTTAAATGATAAAAATCTAGAATGGGAACTTTTGGGATTTGGCACGATTTTTAATTAATACTATTTACTTATAAAAAATGGTATGGTATGATATTTTTTATATATGTCAAAAATATAAGAATAAAAGAACTTTTTACTTTAAATAAAAGGAGGTCATTATGAAATATGCCAGATTTCACAATACCGATAAAAATGAATTTAGCTTAGGTTTCGTTTTCGGTTCCAAAGCTCTAATCAAAATACATGAACATATAGATTACCAATATAACTTTATAAACAATTTTCAAATAAATGACTATTTAAAAGAATTATTTAAATGCGAAACATCTGAGCAACTTTTTGAAAAGACAAAAGTAGAAAAAAATGATAGAACCTATCTTCCCCCTTTTTGGTTTAATAATTTTAATAAAAATTGCAACAATAGGCTTATACAAATAGAAATGGAAGGAAAATGGGGTTATTGTAATATAGACACAGGAGATATTGTTATAGCCCCTACCTATGATTTTTCTGCTCCATTTTATAATGGTTATGCACTTGTTCGTTTAGGTTGTGAAAATATAGAAGGTGCAAGAAGTCCGTTTAATCCCGGCAATGTATTAAAAGATAAAAAAGAATGGCATTTATACAATTGGAAATTAAGTGATGAAGACGTATGTGGTTATATAAACACGATAGGTGAAATTATAATACCTATAGAATATTACGATGGTAATCATTATGTAGAAAATGATACATTTATTATAAAGAAAAAAAATAAATACCTAGGTGTTATAAACAAAAAAAATGAAATTATTTTAGATTTCGATTGGGAGTATATTGAAAGAGTTAATAAATTAGATAATAAAACTTTTGATGGATTTTTAACATATTCAGAAAAAAATAAAGGAAAATATTACAAACATACTATAGAAGGTAAATTTTTAGGTTCTTCAAAATTTAACAAAAGTTTTGAAAATTCTATACTATTTATTTTCGGAGAACAACAACATAGAATTGTAAAGAAAAATAAAAATATTTACTCTGTAGAAAATGGCATTGTGAGTGAAACTCCGTTCAATTATGTAAATTTACTGCCAATTTTCAAATCTGGCTTCGAAAAATTTACTTAAAATAGGGGGAAATCTCCCTATTTTTTATTTAATTATATTAAAGAGCAAAAAGAAATTCGCTTTTGACCTAATTAAAAGATATTTTCGTTTGTTAGTATATAATCAAAAACTAAAGGAACAATTTAAATAAATGGAAATTAAAAAAATAGATTTAACCGTTGCAGTTTCAAAAGACAAGTATCCAACAAATAATTTATCAGAAATAGCATTTGTAGGACGCTCAAACGTTGGAAAATCCTCTTTAATAAACACATTACTTAAAAAAAAAATAGCCAAAGTTAGCCAAAATCCCGGTAAAACTCGTACTATTAATTTTTATAATGTAAACGAAATTATAAATCTTGTAGACTTACCCGGCTACGGATACGCAAAAGCTCCAAAATCAGAAATAGAAAAATGGGGCAAAATGATAGAAAAATATCTTGAAAATCGTAACGAACTAAAAATGATAGCCCTTCTCTTAGATATAAGACATTTGCCAACAGAAAATGATAAAATGATGTATAATTGGCTATTACATTATAATTATGAAGTTGTTATTGTAGCAACAAAACTAGACAAAATAAAAAGAAGCCAAATAAATAAGCATATCTCTCAAATAAAAAATTCACTTCTTATAAAAAACGAAAATAATCAAAACTTGGATTTAGAAATTATTACATTTTCTAGTCTAGAAAAAAAAGGTATAGAAGATTTATGGGACACCATGCTTAATAGATGTAATATAAGTTAGAAGTTTCAAAAGTCGAATATATTTCGACTTTTTATAATTTTTGTAAAATAAAATTATAATCAATGTAATATATACCATCATCTTTTGTATCAAAAAAAATGACACCTTCCTTTAGAGAATTCTAAACTCCATGTTAAATAACTTTTATCAAGGTTTACCTTGTAAATATACCCATCTTTCATTTCTATAAAATACATTGTATTTTCTAATATAGCAATGTCTACAACTGACTTATACTTTACACACTCTAATACTTCGGTATTTTTATATATTTTAAACTTATCTGTTTTGTTTATATACTAGACCTCCTCGGAAACTAAAAACGAGCTTCAAAATTAATAATGCCACAAATGAGAGACATTCTTAAATTAAAACGTTTACGACGATTACGATAAGTATTAGAAACACATTTAAAAACTTTGATTAG